>Ga0182736_1001314_pt1 | contig 25390 bp, 28 predicted proteins | sample eDN5th30CKraftBY_FD_128882 | JGI IMG/M metagenome (GOLD analysis project Ga0182736, IMG submission 128882) | Enriched backyard soil microbial communities from Emeryville, California, USA - eDNA 5th pass 30_C Kraft BY (version 2) (version 2) | ecosystem: Environmental > Terrestrial > Soil >...
AGCCTGCACGACACAGACGTGCGCGTGCTCGCCGGCTGCAATCTGCCGATGCTCGTGCGCGCCGTCTGCTACCGCGCGACGCCGCTCGACACGCTCGCCGAAAAGATTCTTCAGGGCGGCTCGAAGGGCATCCAGGAACTGGATTCGTCCACGCCGCTCAACCCCTGCGCCCTCGCGACGAAGGCCGCCGGCTCGCCCGATCCGGCATGCTCGGCGAGCGCCGATCTCATCAGCGCGAAGGCCGCCAGCCACTGACGCCGCTCATTTCATCCATCTAGCGCTTCGGAGCATCATGCTGCAACAAGAAACAACAATCGTGAACAAGCTGGGGCTCCACGCACGCGCTTCGGCCAAGCTCACACAACTGGCGGGCAATTTTCAATGCGAGATCTGGATGAGCCGCAACGGGCGCCGGATCAACGCGAAAAGCATCATGGGCGTGATGATGCTGGCGGCGGGCATCGGCAGCACGGTGACGATCGAAACCGAAGGCGCGGACGAAGCCGAAGCGATGCAAGCCATTCTCGCGCTCATCGCCGATAAATTCGGAGAAGGGCAGTAAGCGTTTCGCCGCAGTGTCCGTCAGTGAAAAGCCGCGCATCGACGCGGCTTTTTCGTATCCGCATCACGCTTTCGCGTAACGTCGTGCAACCGTTCCGGCCCTGTCGTCACCGGGTGTTCAGGGACTTGTGAGCACGATCGAACATATAATGGACGCGCGGTTTGTGCCCGTCGAGGGGGCGCCTGGCAGACCGCGACATTCAAAGAACTAGAGGAGGGCGCGTGTCCTTCACGCTGCATGGAATTCCCGTCTCGCGCGGCATCGCCATTGGGCGCGCGTATCTGATCGCGCCGGCGGCGCTCGACGTAGACCACTATCTGATCGAGCCGGATCAGATCGACGCGGAAATCGCCCGATTCCACGCGGCGCAGGCGGCCGTCCTCGCCGAACTCGAAGCGCTGCGCGAAGACCTTTCCGCCGATGCACCGAGCGAAATGGGCGCGTTCATCAACGTCCATACGATGATCCTGAACGACGCCATGCTCGTGCAGGAAACCATCGACCTGATTCGCACGCGCCGCTACAACGTCGAGTGGGCGCTCACCGAGCAACTGGAAATCCTCGGCGGTTATTTCGACGAGATCGAAGACGAATATCTGCGCGAACGCAAGGCGGACGTCGAGCAGGTCGTCGAGCGTCTTTTGAAAGCGTTGGCCGGCGCGCCGACGGCCGCGTCGCTCGTCGTGCATACGGCCGCCAGCAACGGGCACAACGAAATGATCGTCGTCGCCCACGATATCGCGCCGGCGGACATGCTTCAGTTCAAGACGCAGGCGTTCAAGGGCTTCGTCACCGACCTCGGCGGCCGCACCTCGCATACGGCGATCGTCGCGCGCAGTCTCGGCATTCCGGCGTCCGTCGGCGTGCAGCAGGCGAGCGTGCTGATCCGCCAGAACGATCTCATCATCGTCGACGGCGATCATGGCATCGTGATCGTCGATCCGGCGCCGATCGTTCTCGAAGAGTATTCGTATCGTCAGAGCGAGAAACTGCTGGAACAGCGCAAGCTCCAGCGCCTGAAATTCTCGCCGACGCAGACGCTCTGCGGTACGAAGATCGAACTGTGCGCGAACATCGAGTTGCCGGAAGACGCGCAAGTCGCCGTCGAAGCGGGCGCGATGGGCGTCGGCCTGTTCCGCACCGAATTCCTCTTCATGAATCACAAGGACCAGTTGCCGGAGGAAGAGGAGCAGTTCGAGGCGTACAAGCGCGCCGTCGAGTTGATGAACGGCAAGCCGGTGACGATCCGCACGATCGATGTCGGCGCGGACAAGCCGCTCGATTCCATGACCGGAAGCGATGGCTACGAAACCGCGCCGAATCCCGCGCTGGGCTTGCGCGCGATCCGCTGGAGCCTGTCCGAGCCGCAGATGTTCATCACGCAACTGCGCGCCATTCTGCGGGCGTCGGCGTTCGGGCCGACCAAGATTCTCATTCCGATGCTCGCGCACGCACAGGAAATCGACCAGACGCTCGATCTGATCCGCGAGGCGAAGCGTCAACTCGACGACGAAGGCGTGGCGTACGACCGTCAGGTTCAGGTCGGCGCGATGATCGAGATTCCGGCGGCGGCCATCGCCGTGCGGCTGTTCCTGAGCCGGCTCGATTTTCTGTCGATCGGCACGAACGATCTGATCCAGTACACGCTCGCGATCGATCGCGCCGATAACAGCGTCGCGCATCTTTACGATCCGCTGCATCCGGCGGTGCTGAACCTGATCGCGTTCACGTTGCGCGAGGCGAAGCGCGCGGGCGTGCCGGTGTCGGTGTGCGGGGAAATGGCGGGCGATCCCGCCGTCACGCGCCTGTTACTCGGCCTCGGGCTCACCGAGTTTTCGATGCATCCGAGCCAGTTGCTGATCGTGAAGCAGGAAATTCTGCGCTCGAACCTGAAGGCGCTGGAAAAGCCGGTCGCGGATGTGCTTGCGGCCTACGAACCCGCTGAATTGCAGGCCGCGCTCACGGCGTTGCAGAAGGTCTAGGCCAAGCCGTGATCCGCAATCAGTCGATCCACCCGAGCGATGACCTGCTCGGGTGGATCGCCGAAGTGCATTGAAAGCGGCTTGGCTTGCCGCGCCTGCGCGGACACCACAGAAAATCGCGGTTGTCGAAGTCGCACGTCGTGTCGTTGAAGCAACCATTGCATGCGTGGAAATTGATCACGCGATACGGCGTGCGGAACTCCGTGTGCGGGTGATTCGCGGAAGCGACGGCCGCGCGAACGCGCTTTGCGTGAGCCCGCGTTGCGCGCTCGCCGGCGAAGTGATGGTGCTCAAAGAACGATCCGCCCTGCGATTGAAGAATCGATGAGCTTAAGCGGACCGTCCGGTCGACGGCGTAAGACGCGACCGATTTAGCGCGCTGCTTCGCGGCTTCCGGTGTTTCCGCAGACAGCGCAATCCGGCTGCCGCGCGATTCGCATCGTGTTCCATTCCATGCGCAGCGAGTCGAGCATCATCAGCCGGCCCGCGAGCGTCTCGCCGAAACCGCCGATCACGCGCAGCGCCTCCGCCGCCTGCATCGCACCGATGATGCCGACCGTCGGCGCGAACACGCCCATCGTCGAACACGCGACTTCCTCGAACGGCTGATCCGGCGGGAACACGCACGCGTAGCAGGGCGAATCGGGTGCGCGGAAGTCGAAGGTGCTGATCTGCCCGTCGAAACGCAGCGCCGCGCCCGACACGAGCGGCACGCGATGCGCGACGCAGGCCGCGTTGATCGCGTGACGCGTCGCGAAGTTGTCACTGCAATCGAGCACCACGGTTTTACCGGGCACGTTGATGTCGAGCCACGCGGCGTCGGCGCGCGCGTTCACCGCGATGACGTCGATGTCCGGATTCAGCGCGCTCAACGTCTCGCGTGCCGATTCCACCTTGGGCGCTCCGACCGATCGCGTCATGTGCACGATCTGCCGCTGGAGATTCGTGAGATCGACGGTATCGGCATCGACGAGCGTGATTTTTCCGACACCTGACGCCGCGAGATACATCGCCGCGGGCGCGCCGAGTCCGCCCGCGCCGATGATGACGGCGTGCGCGTCGAGAAAGCGCTGCTGCGCCTCGATGCCGATTTCATCGACGAGGATGTGGCGGGAATAGCGAAGGAGTTGGTCGTCGTTCATCGCGGAAAGAATCGGCTTGCTCGAACGAAGCATTCTAAGCGCGAAAAGAAGAAAGGCTTCGCAACGTTACGCTGCGAAGCCTTTGCGGGGACTACGGGAAAGTTACTTCGACTGCTGCGCGGTAGGCGCCGATGCCGGCTGCGCGCCCGACGCCGGCGCGGAACCCGGCGTGGCCGGCAGCGCAGGCGGTGCAACCACCGGAGCGGACGCCGAACGTGCCGGCTTGTTCTGCGCGAGCTTGCGTTCGCTGTACGACTTGGACTCCACGACCTGCTTGCCTTCCAGCTTGTTCAGACCTTGCTGGAGCATGAAGTCGTCCGCGCTGCCGAACTCGACCGGCTTGCGCTCGCGGTCCTTGCGGCGCTGCTCGGGCGTCTTCTTGTCGTTCTGCTCTTCGAGAATGCGCAGTTGCTCCAGACGATCCGCCTCGCGCTGCTCCTGTTCCTTCTTCTCGTTCGGATCCTGCGTGTTCGCGAGGTGGTTCGAGTAATCGACTTCGCGCGTGACGAGCGCGTCGTCCGGATCGCCGTCCGCGTATTGATCGACCGGCACGTCGGGGCGCACGCCCTGATTCTGGATCGACTTGCCGCTCGGCGTGTAGTAATAGGCCGTCGTCAGGCGCAGGGCGCTGTCGGCGGTCATCGGACGCACGGTCTGCACCGAGCCCTTGCCGAACGTGGTCTTGCCGACGATCAGCGCGCGATGATGATCCTGCAGCGCACCCGCGACGATCTCGGAGGCCGACGCCGAATACGCGTTGGTCAGCACGACCATCGGCACCTTCTTGAAGATTTCCGGCACGCTCTTCAGCGGATCGGAATCGAAGGACGGCAGGCGATAGTTGTCGTAGGTGTCGCGGAAAGTCTGCTTCGCATCCGCGATCTGGCCGTTGGTCGACACGACGACCGCGTTATCCGGCAGGAACGCGCCCGCGACGCCGACCGCGCTTTGCAGCAAGCCGCCGCCGTTGTTGCGCAGATCGAGCACGAGGCCCTTCAGATTCGGTTGCTGGCGCGCGAGATCCTGCAGCTTCGACGCGAGATCCGGCACCGTGCGCTCCTGGAAGCTCGTGATGCGGATGTAGCCGTAGCCCGGCTCCGGCACCTTCATCTTCACCGACTGCACGCGGATCACGGCGCGCGTCACGGTGAGCGGGAACGTGCGGTCGTCGCTCTTGCGGAAGATCGTGAGCGTGACCTTCGTGCCCGGCTCGCCGCGCATCTGCTTCACGGCTTTATCCAGCGTCATGCCGCGCACCGGCTTGTCGTTGATGCGCGTGATGAGGTCGCCCGGACGAATGCCGGCGCGGAACGCTGGCGTGTCTTCGATCGGCGAAATGACCTTGATGAGGCCGTCTTCCGAAGAAATCTCGATGCCGAGGCCCGCGAATCGGCCCTTGGTCTGTTCCTGCAGTTCTTCGTAATCGGTCTTGTCGAGATAGGACGAGTGCGGGTCGAGGCTCGACACCATGCCCTTGATGGCGGCGGTGAGGAGCTTTTTGTCGTCGACCGGTTCGACGTATTCGTGCTTGATCTGACCGAAAACTTCGGCGAAAAGCCGCAATTGTTCGAGCGGCAGAGGCGAGGAAGCAGCTTGCTGTGCGGATGCGGAGATCTGCAGGGTGGCGAGTGCGCCGGCAGCAACGCCAACGGCTACCAGGCCGAAGTTTTTCAGGTTCTTTCGCATAGAGAGTGCGGTCGGAATCGGATGGGCTGCATCGTTGGTGACGGGCCAGTATACCCGCTCGCCTTGATCGGCGACTTAAACGCAACTTAAATGCCTGAGGCTTTCATCCGTTGAAGCGATGGCTCGCGCACGTTTCGACGCGATCCTGTCGATGCCGCTCGCGGTTCGTCAGCCGGGCGCCATGAACGCGGCGAGGGCGCCCGTTATGGCGCCCTCGTCAGGCCAAACACCTGCCGGACAGCCGGAATCAGCCCGCTTTGCCTTGCTTGGCGACAGCGGCCTGCGCGGCCGCGATGGCTTCCGGATCGCCCAGATAGTAGTGCTGGATGGGTTTCAGGTTTTCATCGAGTTCGTACACGAGCGGCACGCCGTTCGGGATGTTCAGCCCGACGATGTCCTGATCGGAGATGTTGTCCAGATACTTGACCAGCGCGCGGATCGAGTTGCCGTGCGCCGAAATCACGACCTGTTTGCCGGACTTGATGGCGGGTGCGATCGATTCGTTCCAGATCGGCAGGACGCGGGCGACCGTGTCTTTCAGGCATTCGGTGAGCGGCAACTGTTCGCGCGGCACCTTCGCGTAACGCGGATCGTTGTACGACGCACGCTCGTCGCCCGGTTCGAGCGCGGGCGGCGGCGTGTCGTAGCTGCGGCGCCAGACGAGCACCTGATCGTCGCCGTACTTCTTCGCGGTTTCTGCTTTGTTCAGGCCCGCGAGCGCGCCGTAGTGGCGTTCGTTCAGGCGCCACGAATGCACAACCGGGATATACATCTGATCCATCTCGTCCTGGACGTGCCACAGCGTGCGGATGGCGCGCTTCAACACCGACGTATACGCGATGTCGAACTGGTAGCCCGCCTCCTTCAGCAGCACGCCTGCCTGGCGCGCCTCACGGTTGCCCTGCTCGGTCAGGTCGACGTCGACCCAGCCGGTGAAGCGGTTTTCCTTGTTCCACGTCGATTCGCCGTGGCGGATGAGCACTAGCTTGTACATGATTTCGGTCGGTCAGTTGGAAAAGCGGTGCGCCGATCGCACCCCGTCATGCTGCCCGAACGGGCGGGGTGTCGCCATCGGCCGGACGGCAGAGGCCATCGCGGGAAACGGTTATTTTATAATGCCCCGATTGCGCCCATTTCCCTTTCTTCCTTTCCTACTAAATTTCGGCGGCCCTCGACGTGAAGTTTTTCACTGATTACACGAATATTGCACTTATCGTCATCGCGCTGGTTTCCGGCGCGCTGCTCCTTTGGCCCGCCGTCACGCGGCGCGGGCGCGGCGGCATTTCGGCCGCCGAAGCCACGACGCTCATCAACCGGCGCAACGCCGTGGTTGTCGATTTGCGGCCCGCCGCGGAATTCGCGAAGGGACATCTGCCGTCTGCACGAAATATCGAAGCCACGGAGCTTCAAGCAAAAATCGGCCAGATCGCGAAGAATAAGAGCAATCCGGTCGTGCTCGTTTGCCAAACCGGTCAGGAATCGCAGCGTGCGAGCCGCACCGTGTCCGAGGCGGGTTACGCCGAGGTCCACGTTTTGCAAGGCGGAGTGGACGCCTGGCAAAAAGCCGGCATGCCGGTGGTGAAACAAGGAGCAGTCAAGTGAAAAAAGTGGTGATGTACAGCACGGTCGTGTGCCCGTATTGCCAGATGGCCGAACGTCTTTTAAAGTCCCGCGGCGTCGAAACGATCGAGAAGATCCTGATCGATCGCGAGCCGGGCCGGCGCGAGGAAATGATGACGCGCACCGGACGGCGGACCGTGCCGCAGGTGTACATCGGCGAGACGCACGTCGGCGGCTACGACGATCTGTCCGCGCTCGATCGAAAGGGCGGCCTCGTGCCGCTGCTCGAATCGGCCTGACACATGCATACTCGCGGCGCGCGATTCGACACGAACGCGCGCCGCATACCGGATTACCTAGGAAATCAAAATGTCTGACGAGAACAACCAGCCGTTTTTCAACATCCAGCGCATCTATTTGAAGGACATGTCGCTGGAGCAGCCGAATTCGCCGGCTATCTTCCTCGAGCAGGAAATGCCGTCGGTCGAAGTCGAAGTCGACGTGAAGGCCGACCGCCTCGCGGAAAGCGTCTTCGAAGTGCTGGTCACGGGCACGGTCACGGCGAAAGTCACCGACAAGGTCGCATTCCTGATCGAAGCCAAGCAGGCAGGCATCTTCGACATCCGCAACATTCCGGCGGAGCAGATCGATCCGCTCGTCGGCATCGCGTGCCCGACCATTCTGTTCCCGTACCTGCGCTCGAACATCGCCGACGCGATCACGCGCGCCGGTTTCCCGCCGATCCACCTCGCGGAGATCAACTTCCAGGCGCTGTACGAGCAGCGTATCGCCCAACTCGCGAGCGCCCAGGAAGGCGCGGCGAACGGCGCGACGCACTGACCTGACTCTGCCGGACCGGAGCCGAGCATGAAAGTAGCCGTTCTCGGCGCCGGCGCATGGGGCACCGCGCTCGCGGGCCACCTCGCGACCCGGCACGACACGAAGCTCTGGGCGCGCGACCCCGCGCTCATCGAATCACTTTCCCGCACGCACGAAAACACGCGCTATCTCGAAGGCGTGACGCTGCCGCACGCGCTCGCATTCGAGACCGATTTCGCCGCGGCGCTCGCGCATGCATCGGCGGATGACGCGCTGTGCGTCGTCGCGACGCCGGTCGCGGGCCTGCGCGCGCTGTGCCGTTCGATGCGCGACGCCGGCGTCGTACCGGCGCATATCGTCTGGCTGTGCAAAGGCTTCGAGGCGGATACGCAGTGTCTGCCCAACGAGGTCGTCGCGGCCGAATTGCCCGAGCATCGCAGCAACGGAACGCTGTCCGGACCGAGCTTCGCGCGCGAAGTGGGACAAGGCTTGCCGGTCGCGCTGACGGTCGCGAGCGCATCGGCGGAACTGGGCGCGCGCACGGTCGCGGCGTTCCATCATGGCGCGATGCGTATCTATACCGGCGACGATGTCATCGGCGTCGAAGTCGGCGGCGCGGTGAAAAACGTGCTCGCAATAGCGACGGGCATTTCCGACGGCCTCGGTCTCGGCCTGAACGCCCGCGCCGCGCTCATCACGCGCGGGCTCGCGGAGATGTCGCGCTTAGGCGTCGCGCTCGGCGGCCGCGCGGAGACTTTCACCGGGCTAACCGGCCTCGGCGATCTCATCCTCACCGCGACGGGCGATCTGTCGCGCAATCGCACTGTCGGCATGCAACTCGCCAGCGGACGCACGCTCGAGGAGATTCTCGCGGCGCTCGGCCATGTCGCGGAAGGCGTGCGATGCGCGCGCGCCGTGCTCGGGCTCGCGCATTCGCGCGGAATCGAGATGCCGATCACGCAGGCGGTATGCCGGGTGCTCTTCGATAACGTGACGCCGCGCGATGCCGTGCAGGCGCTGCTCAGTCGGGACGCAAAAGCAGAGTAATCGGAGGCGTGTGTGCGTAGGCCCAGGCTCGAAGCGCTGAAAGTCGATATCACCACGCTCGAAGTCGATGCCATCGTCAACGCGGCGAACAAATCGCTGCTCGGCGGCGGCGGAGTCGACGGGGCGATTCATCGCAAGGCCGGCAAAGGCCTGCTGCGCGAGTGCGAGACGCTCGGCGGCTGCGAAACCGGCGACGCGAAAATCACGCGCGGCTACGAGCTTCCCGCGAAGCACGTCATTCATGCGGTCGGGCCGCGCTGGAGCGGCGGCAAGAAGAACGAGCCCGAATTGCTCGCGAGCTGTTACCAGCGCTCGCTCGAACTCGCTCAGGAAGCGGGCTGCGAGTCGATTGCGTTCCCGGCCATCAGTTGCGGCATCTATCACTTTCCCCATGATGAAGCCGTGAAGATCGCGGTGCGCACGGTCATCGACACCTTGCCTTCCACGCCCGCCGTTCAGCGTGTCGTCTTTGCATGCTTTCAGGACGACATGCTCGCGCTCTATCGAGCCGAACTCGAAGCGGCAAAGGCTTAAGCGCCGCCTTCGAATCCCGCCTGACGCCACGCCTCGAACGTCACGATCGCCACCGTATTCGACAAATTCAGGCTGCGATTGCCCGGCCGCATCGGCAGGCGCACGCGCTGTTCCGTCGCAAAGTGCGCCAGCAATTCGGGCGCGAGGCCGCGCGTCTCCGCGCCGAACACGAACCAGTCGCCCGGCCTGAACGCGTGATCGAAGAACGGCGTCGAGCCGCGCGTCGTGAACGCGAACATGCGCGTGGCGTCGGGTGTTTCCTTCGCGATGAAGGCATCCCAGTCCGCATGCACGTTCATTTCGGCGTACTCGTGATAGTCGAGGCCGGCGCGGCGCATCTTCGCGTCGTCGAGCGGAAAGCCGAGCGGCTCGATCAGATGCAGACGCGCGCCCGTGTTCGCGCACAGGCGGATCACGTTGCCGGTGTTCGGCGGGATTTCGGGTTCGACGAGTACGACGTTGAACATGGATTGCTTCTAATAAAGGTGATTAATCTTTAGGCGTGCGCAGCGCCACGAAATTGCTGACACGCCGCGCGCCGGCGAGCTTCAGCGTGCGAGCAAGCGCGTCGAGCGTCGCGCCCGATGTCATCACATCGTCGACGACGCCGACATGCGTGCCGCGCACATCGCCCGAGACGGCGAACGCGCTCGCAACATTGCGGCGGCGCGTTTCGCGATCGAGCCGCGATTGCGCCGACGTATGCCGGACCCGCGCGATCATCGATGCGTGGGCGGGCACGCGCATCATGCTTGCGAGCGGACGCGCGATGGCCCACGCCTGGTTGTAGCCACGCGCGATGAGCCGTTCGCGCGAGAGAGGCATCGGCACGATCACATCCGGCGCGGGCAGATCGCTGTCCTCGAAACGCGCATGCAGATGCCGCGCGAATGCCTCGCCCGCGGCGAGCCGCGCACGAAACTTCAACTCGACGGCGAGCGTGTCGAGGGGCGCGCGATAGTCGGCGAGCGCGAGCGTGTCGTTGAACGCGGGCGGCGCTTCGAGGCACGCGGCGCAGTGCACGCGCAGGTCTTCGCGCTCGCGTCGCATCGCGGATGCCGCCAACGGCAGCGCGCACGTCGCACAGCGCAAGCGCGGCTCGTTCCAGTACTGCGCGTCGCAACCATCGCACAGCAGTGCTTGCGACAAATTGCCGCATAACGCGCACTGGCTCGGCAGCGCGCACGCGACGAGCCGTTTTGCCGCCGACGCGAATCCGCGAGCGCGTGCCGTGACGGGCGTCCGGAAGGGAAGGCGAATGCTGTCGGCTTTCATGACTGCTGAATCGGAAAAATCGCGGCTCGATGCGCTAAACACGCGCATTCATTGCGCCTCACGAAGCGTTTATGCCTCGTATCAGCACTTCGCATGGGTCGTTTTCGAGACGACCGAGTATACTTCGCACTCTCCGCAAAAAGATCGACATGTCCCCGACATCCCCTAAAACTAGCCGTCCGGCCTATGATCCGCGCCGTTTGCGCGCGATCTTCGACGGTCGCGCCGCCGCCTTCGACGAGGTCGCGTTCCTGCCACGCGAGATCGCGGAGCGCATGCGCGAGCGGCTCGAATACATCAAGGTTGCGCCGATGCGCGTCCTCGATGCGGCGTGCGGCGCCGGGGCGGACCTGGCCGGTTTGCGGGAACGCTTTGCAGAGGCGTCGGTGACCGGCATCGACATCTCGTCCGCGATGCTCGCGCGCGCGCGCGCCGCCGAAGCCACGGACGCGGACAACGGCGCGGGATGGCGCCGCTTTCTTCCTTCGACGCTCGCCAAGGCGTTCGGCGCACGCGGCCCGCAACTCGCGCAGGCGGATTTTTCCGCGCTGCCGTTCGCATCGGGCGCGTTCGAACTATTGTGGTCGAATCTCGCGCTGCACTGGCATGCGCGGCCCGACCTCGTTTTTCCCGAATGGCAGCGCGTGCTCAAGGTGAACGGCTTGCTGATGTTCAGCACGTTCGGCCCCGATACGCTGCGCGAGCTTCGCGCCGCGTATTGCGAAGCGGAGCGGACGCTCGGGCTCGCGCCGCAAGCGCATACGATCGATTTCGTCGACATGCACGATCTCGGCGACATGCTCGTCGAAAGCGGCTTCGAAATTCCGGTGATGGATCAGGAAGTGCTGACGATCACGTACAAATCGCCTGAATCGCTGTTCGCGGACGTGACGCGCTGGGGCGCGTATCCGTTCGAGCGCGCGTTCGACGAAGGCCATGCGGACGCCAAGGCCGTGCGCGGCGCGGTGCATCAGGCGCTCGAAGCGCTGCGCCGCGACGACGGCACGATCCCGCTGACCTTCGAAGTGATCTACGGGCATGCGTGGAAGGCGGTGCCGCGCACGACAGCGGACGGGCACGGCATCGTCCGTCTCGAAGATATTGGACGAGGCTCGAGACCGAAACGCTGAATCGGTAAAGAGCGCAGTTGTTATGTCTGAAATTTGCGCAAGAAAGGCGCGCAAAAAGGTGCGTCAAAAGGGCGCAGAAGCTTGTGGCGCTTGGCTTTGCGAGGTTACGACCCTTGCTTGTGGATGCCACCCAAGACGCCTATAATGCGTCAGTTTGTCGCCCGGACCGACACAAATTTGGGCGAAATCCGAGCAAATGTGTGTGATTGCGTGCGGATTGATGGAGGCAGCGATGCAAGCCAGCCAGACGCTGACGGAGTCCGAGCCGGTCATCAAGGACTGGCTGATGAAGCGAAACTGCTCGGTCTCGCCGCGTCAGTTCGTGGGCTTCTATGTGTCGCTTGCGCTGTTTTCGCTGGCAATCGCAACGCCGCTGTTTCTGAACGGCGCCTGGCTGGTGCTGCCGTTCACCGGAATCGAGTTGGCGGTCGTGGGCATCGCGTTTCTGATCTACGCGCGCCATGCGGTCGACTACGAACGGATCCGGCTGTATCAAAACCGGTTGTTGATCGAACAGATGAACGCCGAAGAGCTGACGCAGTTCGAGTTCAATCCGCGTTGGGTGCGGGTCGAAGCGGGCGCGACGCCGAGAGAGCCGCTCACGATCGTATCGCGCGGTCAATCGGTGAAAATCGGACAACACCTTGCACAGCATCGTCGCAAACAATTTGCTGCCGAGTTACAGGCGTCGCTGAGACGTCTATGAGAGGAGCCGGCGGGTGCGATGCCACGGGGGTCGAGGGTTTGAATGGAAAATTTGGGTAAGGATGCTATGAAAACAATCAAGCGAGCCCTCTCGGGCGTGCTGGCGGCAGGCGCACTGCTTTCCGCCGGTGCAGCCCTGGCGGTCGAAAACAGTCCAGGCGGTCCCGCTGTCAACGAGATCAACTTCCAGCAGCCTGTGACGAAGATCGCCGAGGAGCTCTACGGCCTCCATATCTTCATGCTCATCATCTGCACCGTCATCTTCATTGGCGTGTTCGGGGTGATGTTCTATTCGCTCTTCAAGCATCGCAAGTCGAAAGGCTTCAAGCCGGCCAACTTCCACGAAAGCACCACGGTCGAAATCATCTGGACGATCGTGCCGTTCATCATCGTCATTCTGATGGCGCTGCCGGCAACCAAGGCCGTCGTCGCGATGAAGGACACGTCCAACGCCGATCTCACCGTCAAGGTCACGGGCTATCAGTGGAAGTGGGGCTACGACTACGTGAAGGGTCCGGGCGAAGGCATCAGCTTCCTCTCGACGCTCTCCACGCCGCGCAGCGAAGTGAACGGTCAGAAGCCGATCTCGACGCTGTATCTGCAGGAAGTCGACAACCCGCTCGTCGTGCCGGTCGACAAGAAGATCCGCATCATCACGACGGCGAACGATGTCGTTCACTCGTGGTACGTCCCGGCATTCGGCGTGAAGCAGGATGCGATTCCGGGCTTCGTGCGCGACACGTGGTTCAAGGCCGAGAAGGTGGGCACGTATCGCGGATTCTGTACGGAACTGTGCGGCAAGGAGCACGCGTACATGCCGGTGGTCGTCGAAGTGCTGTCGGCCGATGACTACGCGAAGTGGGTCGATGGGCAAAAGAAGAAGATGGCCGCCGGCCAGGACGATCCGCTCAAGACGTACACCAAGGACGAACTGATGGCGCGCGGCCAGCAGGTTTACACGTCGAACTGCGCGGTCTGCCACCAGCCGACCGGCAAGGGCGCGGGCCAGTTCCCGGCGCTCGACGGCTCGAAGATCGCGAACGGTTCCATCGCCGAGCATCTGAATATCGTGCTGCACGGCAAGGCCGCGATGCCGCCGTGGCAAGGTGTGTTGAACGACGTCGAGATCGCGTCGGTCGTCACGTTCGAGCGTAATAGCTGGAGCAACCACACCGGCGATCTGCTGCAACCGAAGCAGGTCATCGACGCCAAGGCGGGCAAGATGCCCGAAGGCGGCGGCAATGCGGCGGCGGCATCGGCGCCGGAAGCGGCGAGCGCCGCGCCCGCGGCGGCCGAAGCGAGCGCGCCGGCTGCATCGGGTGCGCAGGCGTCGCAAGCCGCCGGTCTGCCCGCCAGCATCTATTTCGAGACGGGCAAGGATTCGCTGCCCGCCGACGCGAAGAGTGCGGTGGACGCCGCGGCGGCCTACGCAAAGGCGCATCCGGACGCGAAGATCGCGTTGTCGGGATTCACCGATGCGACCGGCAACGCCGACCAGAACGCCGATCTCGCCAAGCGCCGCGCGCAAGCCGTGCGCGACGCGCTGAAGGCAGCGGGCGTGTCGGAAGACCGCATCGTGTTGAAGAAACCGGAAACCATCACGGGCGGCGCCGATAACAAGGAAGCCCGTCGCGTGGAAATCAGTCCGGCTGCTTGACGTGCCGAGCGTGGCGCTTTCCTTCGCCGGACGGCAACGGAAAGTCCCACGCGTCATTGCCAAGTGCCCCGAGTATTCGCTTTAGGAGATGATTGTCATGTCTAGCATCGGACACGATGTAGGCGCAGGTCACGACCACGCGCACGACCATGCGCACGAGACGCCGCATGGCTGGCGCCGGTGGCTCTTCGCTACCAACCACAAGGACATCGGTACGCTGTACCTGTTGTTCTCCTTCATCATGTTCCTCTCCGGAGGCGTGATGGCGCTCGGCATCCGTGCCGAGCTGTTCGAGCCGGGCCTGCAGATCATGCGTCCCGAGTTCTTCAATCAGCTGACCACCATGCACGGCCTCATCATGGTGTTCGGCGCGATCATGCCGGCGTTCGTCGGTTTCGCGAACTGGATGGTGCCGCTGCAGATCGGCGCATCGGACATGGCGTTCGCGCGGATGAACAACTTCAGCTTCTGGCTGCTGCCGGCTGCCGCGGTGCTGCTCGTCGGCTCGTTCTTCGTGCCGGGCGGCGCAACCGCCGCGGGCTGGACGCTGTACGCGCCGCTCTCCACGCAAATGGGCCCCGGCATGGACTTCGCGATTTTCGCGGTCCACATCATGGGCGCGTCGTCGATCATGGGCGGCATCAACATCGTCGTGACGATTTTGAACATGCGCGCGCCGGGCATGACGCTCATGAAGATGCCGATGTTCGCGTGGACGTGGCTCATCACCGCGTACCTGCTGATCGCCGTGATGCCGGTCCTGGCGGGCGCGATCACGATGGTGCTGTTCGACCGTCACTTCGGCACGTCGTTCTTCAACGCGGCGGGCGGCGGCGATCCGGTGATGTACCAGCACATCTTCTGGTTCTTCGGTCACCCCGAGGTGTACATCATGATCTTGCCGGCGTTCGGGATCGTGTCGCAGGTGATTCCGGCGTTCTCGCGCAAGCCGCTGTTCGGCTATAGCTCGATGGTGTACGCGACGGCATCGATCGCGATCCTGTCGTTCATGGTGTGGGCGCACCACATGTTCGCGACCGGCATGCCGGTGACGGGCCAGCTCTTCTTCATGTACGCGACGATGCTGATCGCGGTCCCGACGGGCGTGAAGGTGTTCAACTGGGTGGCGACGATGTGGCGCGGCGCGCTGTCGTTCGAAACCCCGATGCTGTTCGCGATCGGCTTCCTGTTCGTGTTCACGATGGGCGGCTTCACGGGCCTGATCCTGTCGATGGCGCCGCTCGACATCCAGATGCACGGCACCTATTACGTCGTGGCGCACTTCCACTACGTGCTGGTGGCGGGTTCGCTCTTCGCGTTGTTCGCAGGCTGGTACTACTGGGCGCCGAAGTGGACCGGCTGGATGTACAACGAGATGCGCGGGAAGATCCACTTCTGGGCGTCGATGATCTTCTTCAACATCACGTTCTTCCCGATGCACTTCCTGGGTCTCGCCGGCATGCCGCGCCGTTATGCGGACTACCCGGCGCAGTTCACGGACTTCAACCAGGTCGCGACGATCGGCGCATTCGGCTTCGGCCTCGCACAGGTGTACTTCCTGTTCGCGGTCGCGCTGCCGACGTATCGTGGCGGCGGCGAGCTGGAGAAGGCATCCGACAAGCCGTGGGATGGCGCGGAAGGCCTCGAATGGACCGTGCCGAGCCCGGCGCCGTTCCATACGTTTGAAAATCCGCCGACGGTCGAATAAATAGCATCGAGGTTTGCAAGGCTTCCGCCACGGAAGTCTTGCAGCCGGCAAGCAAGAGAAAGCATGGCCCCGAATCCACAAAAAAGACGCACGCCCGAGGAAATACGCGCGGGTAACAAGCGGCTCGGAATCATCATGGTGTTGGTTGCCGCCGTCTTCTTTCTGGGTATCGTCGTCAGGCAATACCTGTTGTCGCGAGGGTAGGAAAGCAACGTGTCCACTCAGCAGGAAAATTCGCATGTCGACCGGTCGTTCAACCGGTCGATGCTGATCAAGCTCTTCGTCGTCGCCGCGCTGATGTTCGGCTTCGGCTTTGCGCTCGTGCCGATGTACCGCGCGATCTGCCAGATCACCGGCATCAACAACCTCGTGCAGAAGGACGTCGGCGCGCGCGAGGCGAAGAACACGCAAGTGGACATGAGCCGCTCGATCTCGATCGAATTCGATGCGAACGCGCGCGGCCCGCTGAAGTTCAAGCCGGAGCAGAACTCGCTGGACATCCATCCCGGCGAAGTGATGACGGTCATGTACGACGTGACCAACGAGCAGAATCGCACGGTGAACGCGCAGGCGATTCCGAGCTATGCGCCGAAGCAGGCCACCGAGTATTTCAAGAAGATCGAATGCTTCTGTTTCACGCAGCAGACGCTCGCGCCGAACGAGACCAAGCGCATGCCGGTCGTGTTCGTCGTCGATCCGAAGCTGCCGAAGGATGTGAAGACGATCACGCTGTCGTACACGTTCTTCGAGCTGAACACCCCGAAGTCGGTGGCGAAGGGCTCGTGACGGCCATGAGCGCAGATACGCCGAAAAAGGGCGGTTTCTTCAAGCTCATCAAGGCGGTGTGCTGGTCGTTTTTCGGCGTGCGCCGCCGGGCCGACCTGGAGAGCGACGCCGCGCAGTTGAATCCGCTGCATCTGATCGCGGCGGGCATCATCGGGGCGGTGCTGTTCATCGTCGTGTTGTTGCTGATCGTGCGCGCGGTAGTGGGATAGACGGAAAACGCCGGGCGTCGCGCGAAGCGCTGCAGCCGGCGGCAAAAGAAAATTCAAGCAACTGGATCGAAGTGGAGAATCAACAATGAGCGGTCAAAACGAGAGCCCGTACTATTTCGTGCCGCATCCGTCGCGGCATCCGGTGATGGCTGCAACTGGCTTGCTGATCATGCTCGCCTCGCTGGCGTCGTGGGTGAACGGCCATAGCTTCGGGCCCGCCGGCACGTTTATCGGCTTGCTGTTCGTGCTGTTCGTGCTGTGGCACTGGTTCGGCGACGCCATCTCCGAATCCGAAGGCGGCATGTACGGCAAGCGTGTCGATGTGTCGTACCGCTGGAGCATGAGCTGGTTCATCTTCTCCGAAGTGATGTTCTTCGCGGCGTTCTTCGGCGCGCTGTTCTACGCGCGCGCCATCGCGATGCACGAACTCGGCAGCCTCGACTACAAGCTGATCTGGCCGGACTTCACCGCCGTGTGGCCGAACAACGGCCCCGCCGCGCTCGTGCCGCATTTCCGCGCGATGGTGCCGTGGCCCCTGCCGACCATCAACACGGCGCTTCTGCTGTCTTCCGGCGCGACGCTGACGGTGGCGCACCACGCGCTGCGCGAAGATCATCGCAAGAAGGCGATCATCTGGCTGGGCGCGACTGTTCTGCTCGGTATCATCTTCCTGTTCTGCCAGGGCTACGAGTATTTCCACGCGTACAACGAACTCAACCTGACGCTCAACTCCGGCGTGTACGGCTCGACGTTCTTCCTGCTGACGGGCTTCCACGGTTTCCACGTGTTCCTCGGCGGCACGATGCTGGCAGTGGTGATGTTCCGGCTGATTCGCGGTCACTTCACGGCGGAGCACCACTTCGCGTTCGAGGGCGCCGCGTGGTACTGGCACTTCGTCGACGTCGTGTGGCTGGGTCTGTACGTCGTCGTCTACTGGCTGTAAGGAATATCGACGCGGGCGCGCGCGATGCGCCGTCGGCGATGCAAGGCCGGCGGCGACGCCGGTCCGAGAGCATAGAAGCAGTGATCAACACGCCGCCCTCGATGTCTCAAGGGGCGGCGTTGTCGTTTGAAGAGGCGGTGCGTTTTAGCGCCGCGCGCGACAATTCGCCTCGCGGGGCGAGGCGCGCGTTGCGCGTATCGTCGCGATCAGCGTCCGATGGGAACGCCCGACGTTTGAATCCAGCCCATCCAGTGAGCGAACAGGATGAAAAGGAAGAGCGAGATGGATAGCCCGACGCGCGCGGCGAGCGACCACACCATCCGCTTCGTCCTGCCCCGGTCGGTCATCATGAAATAGAGCGCCGAGCCCAGACTGCCGATGATAAGGATGAATGCGATAGCAACGAAGATGTGCATGAAACCAGCCAGCGATTTTGCTCAGGAACGACGGTGAGCAGTATGAATTTGGACTATCTCATTATCTCACTCGACGGAACCCGGCGTGTAGCGGCCGGCCGGATGCCGACGGTTAGGCGTTCGGCATGAAGATCCGGTTCTGGCCCGCGCTCCTGATTCTGATCGTCGTCGCGATCACGGTGCGCCTCGGCTTCTGGCAGCGCGACCGCGCGCATCAGAAGGAAGCGCTCAACGCGCAGATCGTCGCGTTCGAGAATGCGCCCGCGCGCGAAGTCGGCGTCGAGCCGATGCCGCTCAAGTCGATCGAGTTCCATCGCGTGGAGGCGCGCGGCGAGTTCATGCCGGAGCGCGTCGTGTATCTGGACAATCGTCCCTATAACGACCAGCCAGGCTTTTATGTCGTGATGCCGCTTAAACTCGAGGGCGGCGGCTATGTGCTCGTCAATCGCGGATGGCTGCCGCGCAACATGGCGGACCGCACGGGCATCGAGCCGTATGAGACGCCGAAAGGCGTCGTCGAGGTGAAGGGGATCGCGCGCGCGAATGCGTCGCAGGCGTTCGAACTGGGCAGCGGCGGATCGGCTGCGCACAAGGAGATCCGCCAGAACCTGGACATCAGATCGTACGCGGCCGAAACCGGGCTGGCGTTTCAGCCGTTCGTGATCCAGCAGACGAACGATACCGGCGACAGGCTCGTGCGCGACTGGCCCGCGCCGACGCTCGGCGTCGAGCGCAATTACGGCTACATGTTCCAGTGGTGGGGCATGGCGGCGGCGGCCATCGGGTTTGGCCTGTACGCCGCGCGCCGCGCCGGGAAGAAGCGCGATGCAACCGACATAGGCGGCGAATCCGACGATGAAGCCGAGCATCACGCCTGAACACTGACGAACAGAGACACATTTTCACCGATGCAATCACAACGCTCCGCTGCCACCGACAAGACACGCACGCAGCAAGGAAACGCGAAGAAAGGCTCCTGGATCAGCGGCCGCTGGATGCTTTTGCTGCTCGCGCTCGTGTGCGCGGCGCCGGTGATCGCGTCGTATCTGATGTACTACGTGTTCAAGCCCGCGGGCGGCACATCGAGCTACGGCACGCTGATCGATCCGCAGCGCCCGATTCCGGCGCAGCTCGTCGTCACCGATGAAAAAGGGCAGACCCTGCCGTTCAAGTCGCTCGAAGGCAAATGGCTGATGATCACCGTCAACGGCAGCGACTGCGACGAGCAATGCGCGACGCGCCTCTATTTCATGCGACAAGTGCGCGTGTTGCAGAACGCCGAGCGCGAGCGCGTCGTGAACGTGTGGCTGCGCACCGATGACAAGCCGGTCGCCGACGTCATCAAGTCCGCGTATCCGCAGCCGGACACGCGCATGCTCGTCGCCGACGAGAAGGCGATCGCGGCGTGGCTGCCGGTGAATGACGGCACAAAGCTCACGGATCACATCTTTCTCGTCGATCCGAACGGCAATCTGATGATGCGCTTCCCGAAAAATCCCGATCCGAAGAAGATCAACGGGGATGTGGCAAAGCTCCTGAAGTGGTCGCGCATCGGCTAAAGCGCGGCTAATACGCGGTTTGAAGGTTAAACATGAGTTATGTATTGCAACTGGGCCTGATCGGCATCTGCATCGCGCTGCTGCCGCTCTCGTACGTATGGGTGAAGGCCGATGACGACAAGTTCAGGAAACTCGTCTGGCTGACCACTTTCCTGACGCTCGATCTCATCATGTTCGGCGGCTTCACGCGTCTGACCGATTCCGGCCTCGGCTGCCCGGACTGGCCCGGCTGCTACGGCACGTCGTCGCCGTTCATCGCCCATGCGCAGATTTCAGCCGCGTATCAGGCGATGCCGACCGGTCCCGTCAGCATGGTGAAGGCGTGGATCGAGATGCTGCATCGCTATTTCGCGATGGCGATCGGCGTGCTCATCATCGCGCAGGTGATCATCGCGTGGACGGCGCGCATCAAGAAGCGTCCGCTGCACGTGTCGCCGTGGTGGCCGACGGGCATTCTGCTGCTTATCCTGCTGCAAGGCGCGTTCGGCGCGTGGACCGTCACACTGAAGCTGCAACCGGTGATCGTCACGACGCACCTGCTGCTCGGACTCGCGCTGCTCGGCGTGCTCGGCTGGCTGGCGGCGCGCATGACGCCGATTCCATCGCTCGACTCGGTTTCGAATGCCGCCGCCGCGCGCTGGATGCCGGCCGCGGCATTCGGCTTGCTGGTGCTCGTCGTGCAGATCGCGCTCGGCGGCTGGGTCAGCACGAATTACGCGGTGCTCGCGTGCACGGACTTTCCGCTGTGCAACGGCCAGTGGGTTCCGCCAATGAATTTTGAGCACGGCTTTCATCTCTGGCGCGCGCTCGGCATGACCGGCGACGGTGACGTGATCTCGCAGGACGCGTTGGTGGCGATTCACTGGACGCATCGCACGTTCGCGGTCGTCGTCGTGATTTATCTGCTGTGGCTCGCGCTGAGACTGCGACGTTTCGAATCGCTGCGAAAGCCCGCAAACGGCGTATTGTTGATGATCGTCCTTCAGTTCCTGACGGGCATGTCGAACATCGTGCTGCAGTGGCCGTTGCCGGTCGCGGTGGCGCACAACGGCGGAGCCGCGATCCTGTTGCTGCTACTCGTTATGCTAAACTTTCGAATCTCTTCCAGCCGTCCCGGCCGCGCCGCAGTTCCCGCGCGCGACGTCGTTTCAGCGTGACTCCACATCATGGATAGCACGACACTCAACTCCCCACTCGGCAGCCGCGCATCGCAGTATCTCGCGCTGACCAAGCCGCGCGTCACGCAGCTCGCCGTTTTCTGTGCCGTCATCGGCATGTTTCTGTCCACGCCCGGCATGGTGCCGTGGGACAAGCTGATCGGCGGCGCCGTCGGCATCTGGTTGCTGGCCGGCGCGGCATTTGCAATCAATTGTCTCGTCGAGCAAAAAGTCGATGCAAAAATGCGCCGCACCGCGTGGCGACCGTCCGCGCGCGGCCAGATCACGTCCACGCAGATTTTGACGTTCTCCGCATTGCTCGGCGGCATCGGCATGTGGACGCTCTACACGTTCACCAATCCGCTCACGATGTGGCTCACCATTGCCACGTTCGTCGGCTACGCGGTCATCTACACGCTGCTGCTCAAGCCTTACACGCCGCAGAACATCGTGATCGGCGGTGCGTCGGGCGCAATGCCGCCGGCGCTCGGCTGGGCCGCGGTCACGGGACACGTGCCCGGCGACGCATGGATTCTCGTGCTGATCATCTTCGTGTGGACGCCGCCGCATTTCTGGGCGCTCGCGCTGTATCGCCGCAAGGATTACGAGAACGCCGGCCTGCCGATGTTGCCGATCACCCACGGCGAGAAGTACACGCTGCTCAACATCTTCCTCTACACCCTCGTGCTGTTCGCCGTGACGCTGATGCCGTATATCTCCGGCATGAGCGGCGTCGTGTATCTGGCGAGCGCGATCGCACTCGGCGCGGGTTTCATCGGCTACGCGTGGAAGATGTATCGCGACTATTCCGATGCGCTCGCGCGCAAGACCTTCCGCTATTCGATCGTGTACCTGTCGCTGCTGTTCGGCGCGCTGCTCGTCGATCACTACGTGCGTACGGTGATCGGCGCATGACGGCCATTCTTCGTCGCATCTTCGCGCTGCTGTTTTTCGCGGCGCTGCTTTCGGCGTGCGAGAAAGCCCCGGATTTCAAGAATCTCGACATCACCGGGAACAAGCAATTCGGCAGCGATTTCGCCTTGCCCGATACGCACGGCAAGACGCGCACGCTCGCGGACTTCAAGGGCAAGGCCGTGGTGCTGTTCTTCGGCTATACGCATTGCCCCGACGTGTGCCCGACGACGCTCGCCGAGCTCTCCCAAGCGATGCAGCAACTCGGCGACAAAGCGAAAGACGTGCAGGTGCTGATGGTCACCGTCGACCCCGCGCGCGACACGCCCGATCTGCTCGGTCAGTACGTGGCGGCGTTCAACTCGTCGTATGTCGGTCTGCGGCCCGCCGACGATGCGCAACTCGCGAAGCTCGCCAAGGACTTCCGCGTCTACTATGCGAAGTCGCAGGGCAAGACGCCCGACGACTACACGATGGATCACACCGCCGCGAGCTACGTGTTCGACAAGGACGGCAAGCTGCGTCTCTTCGCGCGCGACGGGCAGGGCGTCGAGCCGTGGGTTCACGACCTGAAGATCTTGATCGACTGATCGCGAAAGTGGCCCGAACGGGCCACTTTTCTTTTTCAGCCGTCCAGCGACGGCTCAGGCAGATTCAGACCCGGCGCGAGCCGCGTCGCCTTGAATTCGATGATGTCGTAGTGCGCGAGCCCTTGCTGCGCGAACGGATCTTCCGCGACGATCGCATCTAGCCGATCGCGCTCGATGCCTGACGCCACGATGACGCCGCCATCCCGCGGCACCTTCGGTCCCGCCATCACGAAGACGCCCGCCGCGAAATAGCGCTCGAGATAGGCGCGATGCGCGTCGAGCGCGTCGTCGATCTCGGCAAGCGCGCCTGTGTAGCGAAGATTGATGACGTACATGGTGAGATGCGCCTCCGGCTCGCGAGATTTGTGATGTTCTGTTGTCGATTCTAGCCGTACCCCGTGGCAGCGGATATTCACATGAGCAATCTGTATTTCACGTCGCACCAATGCTGTGCGAACATCCGTCACCCGGTCTGATCATCGATCGGAGACGAATCAGGCAATCCAGCAAGCACGCATCATCGAAACAGGAACACCATGCAGCGCAGAAATTTGCTTAAAGCCATTACCGCAGTCGCGGCCTCCGCCGCGTTGTTCACGAGCCTCGCCGCTCACGCCGACGACAAGGTGATCAAGGTCGGCACCATCAGCGGCCCTGACGCGCAAATCTGGCAAGTCGTGCAGAAGGTCGCGAAGCGCGAAGGGCTCAACGTGAAAGTGATCGAGTTCAACGACTACGTGCAGCCGAACGCAGCGCTCGACGCCGGCGATCTCGACGCAAACAGTTTCCAGCATCAGCCGTATCTCGACAGTCAGATCAAGCAGCGCGGCTACAAGATCGTCAACGCGGGGCTGACGTATATCTCGCCGCTCGGGGTCTATTCGAAGAAACTGAAGTCGCTCAAGGATCTCCCGCAAGGCGCGAAGGTCGCGGTGCCGAACGATCCGTCGAACGAGAATCGCGCGCTGTTGCTGCTGCAAGCGCAAGGCGTCATCAAGCTGAAGGCGGGCGCGGGCGCGAACGGCAACAACGCGACGGCGCTCGACGTGGCGGAGAATCCGAAGAAGATCAAGCTCGTCGAACTCGACGCCGCGCAATTGCCGCGCACGCTCGCCGACGTCGATGCCGCCGCGATCAACACGAACTTCGCGCTTGCCGCGGGCCTGCAGCCGACGAAGGACGCAATCGCGCTCGAAGACGTGCATAGCCCGTACGCGAACCTGATCGCGGTGCGCGCGAAGGACAAGGATCAGCCGTGGGTGAAGAAGCTGGTTGCGGCTTACCAGTCGGAAGATGTCCGCCAGTTCCTGAAGAGCGAGTTCAAAGGCTCGGTCGTGCCTTCGTTCTGAATGTCATCGCTTGAGTTTCGAAACGGCGTCCTGCGGGACGCCGTTTTCCTTGGAGCAATCAGTCGACGCAAATCTGCTGCAACTGCCGCTGCCAAAGAATGCCCGTGCTCCCCTCCTGCACCGGCGTGAAACCGGTTCGCATGAAGAGTCCGCAGAAATCTTCGTAGGGCTCGTCCAGCCGGCAGATCACCTGTTCGTAGCGAGCGCCGTGCGCGAAGTTCGTGCAGGCCGCGACGAGCCGCTCGCCGAGTCCGCGACGCCGCGCGCCCGGTTCGACGAACAACATGTCGATGCGTGCGCGGCTTTCGGAGTCCGCAGTAAGTATCGCGGCACCGACGCGCGTCGCGTTGTTCTGCTCCGCCACCCAACACGCGATGCGCGGGGTGTTCGCCTGCATCTCCGCGAGAAAGTTCGCGACCATGTTCGCCGCCCATGCCTCGCTGACCAGCTTCGGCCGCTCGCCGCTATATAGATGCGCCTGGCGCTCGATCATCCAGCCGAAGTCTCCGGCGCGCGGGCCGCGCAGTCGCGTTTCTCCTTCGGCGTTCGGCGGCGAGAGCAGACGCTCGACGTCCGCCATTGCCGTGCAGAGCTGATCGATTTCGGCAGCGGTCAGCCGCTTGAGCAGCGCGGCGGCCTCGGCCGATACGTGCAGATCGATCTCATCGACCTGGGCTTTCGCTTCGGGCGTGATATGAAGCAGATGCGCTCTGCCGTCCGATTCGTTCTTTCGCCGTACCACGAGGCCGTTCTTCTGGAAATTGTTGATCAGGCGACTGAGATAGCCCGTATCAAGTCCAAGGTTGCGCGATAAATCGGCCGCCGTGGCAGCCCGGTCCTGCGCCAACTCATGCAGGATGCGAACTTCAGTTAACGAAAAGCAGCTTTTATGGAGCCGCTCGTGGAGTGCGCCGGTGGGTTATCAGGCAATTAAGGAACCAATTCGGCAAGTGGACTACGTGTACGGGTAAGTCCCAATAGCAGACATGTTCCGAATCGAGCCGCTAAACATTTTTTAACTCATTGATTTAGCGAGAAATTTGACGTTCGTCCTGAGACGCCGCTTTAGCGTTGACTGGTATTATGTTGGTTATATAATGGGCTCCACTTCTGAGGTGAGAGCTTTCGATGGAGCATCGCTGGCAGGACCTGACACCCGACGCGCGGAGCGACACGCCGCTCTATCTTCAGTTGGCGTCGCGCCTCGCCACGGCGATCCACGCGGGCAACTGGTCGGCTGGCGAGGCGCTGCCGTCCGAGCGCACGTTGTCGGAAGGTGTGGGCGTGTCGCGGATCACCGCGAGAAAGGCCATCGCGCTGCTGGTCGAGCAAGGCCTGATCCGGCGCGTACGAGGCGCGGGCAGTTTCATCACGCCGCGCGTCGAAGATCCGCTTTCCCGTCTCACCGGTTTCACGCGAAAGATGGAGCAGCGCGGCTTCACGCCCGATTCGATCTGGCTAGAACGCGGACTGCGCGCAGCGAATCGCGATGAAACCGTGCGCCTCGGTCTGGCGCCGGGCGCGGCTGTTGCAAGCCTGAAGCGGTTGCGGCGCGCGGACGGCATCGTGATGGCGGTCGAGCATTCAACGTTGCCGGTCGCCGCGGTGCCCGATCCACTCGCGATCGGCGCTTCGCTCTACCGGTATCTGGAGGCGCGCGGG
>Ga0182736_1001316_pt1 | contig 25382 bp, 33 predicted proteins | sample eDN5th30CKraftBY_FD_128882 | JGI IMG/M metagenome (GOLD analysis project Ga0182736, IMG submission 128882) | Enriched backyard soil microbial communities from Emeryville, California, USA - eDNA 5th pass 30_C Kraft BY (version 2) (version 2) | ecosystem: Environmental > Terrestrial > Soil >...
AGGCGTGGAGATGGTGATGCCGGGCGACAACATCAAAATGGTGGTGACGCTGATCGCGCCGATCGCGATGGACGAGGGCCTGCGCTTCGCGATCCGCGAGGGCGGCCGCACCGTCGGCGCCGGTGTCGTCGCGAAGATCTTCGAGTAAAACGCTTGCGGCATCGCTGGCGATGCCGTTAGAATAGCCGGCTCGGACGCCCCTGGCGTCCGGGCTGATGAGGCGCCCGAGTGCGGGGCGCCGACTACCGCGAAAAGAGGTGCAGGATGTGCCTCGTGTTCGCCAGACTAAGGATGGGCGTCGTCAAGTCGGGCTCCGTCGTTCGTTGACGGGGCCGGTGGCGCGTACTATACTTTTCTGTCTGGCAGGCCGGGAAACCGGCCTGCCTGATTTTTCTCGGGAGCGACCTCGGAGTCGCGTTCCGGCTCTTTTCAACAGGAATACGGCAATGGCGGACCAGAAGATTCGCATCCGACTCAAGGCCTTCGATCATCGTCTGATCGATCGTTCGGCCAGCGAGATCGTCGAGACGGCAAAGCGCACCGGCGCGCAAGTGCGCGGCCCGATACCGCTGCCGACCAAGATTGAGCGTTACACCATTCTGGTTTCGCCGCATGCGGACAAGGATGCGCGTGACCAGTACGAGACCCGCGTGCACAAGCGCGTGCTGGATATCGTTGACCCCAACGACAAGACCGTGGACGCATTGATGAAGCTCGACCTGGCGGCCGGTGTGGACGTCCAGATCAAGCTGCACTGAGCACGGCGATAGGACACGACGATGAGTATCGGATTGGTAGGCCGCAAGTGCGGCATGAGCCGAGTCTTTACCGAAGACGGCCGTTCGGTGCCGGTGACGCTGATCGAAGCGACGCCGAACCGTGTGACCCAGGTCAAGACGATCGAAACCGACGGCTACAACGCCGTCCAGGTCACCGCGGGCAGCAAGCGCGCGGCGCTGATCAACAAGCCGCTGGCTGGGCATTACGCCAAGGCCAAGGTCGAGGCGGGTCGCGGACTCTGGGAGTTCCGCGTCGAGGCCGACGACCTGGCGAAGTTCGACGTCGGCGGTGAGATCAAGGCCGAGGAAGTGTTCCAGGTCGGCCAGAAGGTCGACGTCGCCGGCGTCAGCAAGGGCAAGGGCTTCCAGGGCACGATCAAGCGTCACCATTTCACGATGGGCGACGCCACGCACGGCAACTCGCTGTCGCATCGCTCGCCGGGCTCGATCGGCCAGCGCCAGACGCCGGGTCGCGTGTTCCCCGGCAAGAAGATGTCCGGACACATGGGTAACGTGCGCCGTTCGTCGATCAACCTCGAGGTCGTCAAGATCGACAGCGAGCGTCACGTGATCGCGATCAAGGGTGCGGTTCCCGGTGCGCCCGGCGGCCACGTCATCATTCGTCCTGCCGTCAAGGCAAAGTGAGGAGGACGCCATGGAACTGAATGTCATCGGCGCCAAGCCTCTCGCGGTTTCCGAGGCGGTGTTCGGCAAGGAATTCCGCGAGGATCTGGTCCACCAGGTCGTCGTCGCCTACCGCAACGCCGGCCGTGCCGGAAGCAAGGCCCAGCTGTCGCGTTCGGACGTGTCCGGCACGACCAAGAAGTTCAAGAAGCAGAAGGGCGGCGGCGCCCGTCACGGCGACTACCGCGCACCGATCTTCGTCGGCGGCGGCGTCACGTTCGCGGCGCGTCCGCGCAGCTTCGCGCAGAAGGTCAACCGCAAGATGTTCCGCGGTGCCGTCGCGTCGATCCTGTCCGAGCTGGTCCGCCAGGACCGTCTCAAGGTCGTCGAGTCGTTCGGCGTCGAGCAGCCCAAGACGCGCGATCTGGTCGCCAAGCTGGCCAGCTTCGAGGCGACGGGCCGCACGGTCCTGGTCGCCGAGAATGCGCCCGAGGCGCTGTATCTGGCGGCACGCAACATCCCCTACGTCCACGTCGTCGACGTGGCGGGACTGGATCCGGTCAGCCTGGTCGGCGCCAAGCAGGTGCTGCTGACCGTTGACTCGGTGAAGAAGATCGAGGAGTGGCTGGCATGAACGAGCGTTTGCTCGGCGTTCTGCGCGCGCCGCTGGTCTCCGAAAAGACCGCGCGGCTGCAGGAAGCCAATCAGTATGTTTTCGAGATCGCCCAGGCGGCGACCAAGGCCGACGTCAAGGCGGCCGTCGAACAGCTGTTCGACGTCCAGGTCGAGGCGGTCAACGTCGTCACCATCAAGGGCAAGACCAAGGCGTTCCGGTCGCGGCTGGGTACGCGCGGCAACCGGCGCAAAGCATACGTCCGTCTGCGCGAAGGCCAGACGATCGACGTGATGGCCAAGGCCTGAGGGCGGAATAATCCATGGCACTGATCACACTCAAGCCTACCTCGGCTGGCCGTCGCGCAGCCGTTCGCGTGGTGACCCCGGGTCTCCACAAGGGTGCGCCGTACGCGCCGCTGACCGAGTCGCAGTCCAAGACCGGCGGCCGCAACCACTACGGTCGCATCACGACGCGTCACAAGGGCGGCGGTTCGAAGCAGAACTACCGCATCATCGACTTCAAGCGCGACAAGGAAGGCATCGCCTGCCGCGTCGAGCGGATCGAGTACGACCCGAACCGCACCGCGCACATCGCGCTGCTGTGCTACGTCGACGGTGAGCGCCGCTACATCATCGCGCCGAAGGGCGTGCAGGTCGGCGACCAGCTGATGGCCGGCCGCGACGCGCCGATCAAGGCCGGCAACACGCTGCCGCTGCGCAACATCCCGGTCGGTACGACGGTGCACTGCATCGAGATGAAGCCCGGCAAGGGTGCGCAGATCGCGCGCAGTGCCGGCGCCTCGGCGCAGCTGGTCGCGCGCGAGCAGGGCCACGCCACGCTGCGCCTGCGTTCGGGCGAGATGCGCAAGGTGCCGGCCGAGTGCCGCGCGACGATCGGCGAAGTCGGCAACTCCGAGCACAACCTCGAGAAGCTCGGCAAGGCCGGCGCGAAGCGCTGGCGCGGCATCAAGCCGACCGTTCGCGGTGCGGCGATGAACCCGGTCGACCATCCGCACGGTGGTGGTGAGGGTCGCGCAGGACAGGGCAACCCGCATCCGGTCTCCCCGTGGGGTACGCCGGCCAAGGGCTACAAGACACGCAAGAACAAGCGCACGCAGCAGTTCATCGTGCGCGATCGCCGGGGTTGATAGGTACACGCCATGCCACGTTCACTGAAGAAAGGCCCGTTCGTCGACCACCACCTGCTCAAGAAGGTGGAGGCCGCCGCTGCCGCCAATAACAAGCGCCCGATCAAGACCTGGTCGCGCCGTTCGATGATCGTGCCGGACATGGTCGGCCTGACCCTGGCGGTGCACAACGGTCGTCTTCATGTTCCGGTCCTCGTCAACGAGAACATGGTCGGACACAAGCTCGGCGAGTTTGCCGTCACGCGCACCTTCAAGGGGCACGGTGGCGACAAGAAAGCCGACGGCAAGAAGTAAGGAGAAGCTCCGTGGAAGCGAAGGCTGTTCTGCGCACCGCGCGCATCTCCCCGCAGAAGGTCCGGCTCGTCGCCGACCAGGTGCGTGGCCTGCCGGTGGATCGCGCTCTGACTCTGCTGAAGTTCAGCGACAAGAAGGCCGCTCACCTGGTCTACAAGGTCCTGTTCTCGGCGACTTCGAACGCCGAGAACAATCTCGGCGCCGACGTCGACGAGCTCAAGGTCTCGCGCATCTTCGTCGACGAGGGTCCGATCCTCAAGCGGATGCACGCACGGGCCAAGGGTCGCGGTACCCAAATTTTCAAGCGCACCAGCCACATCACTGTGGTTGTGGGCGAATAAGGTTCGAAGGACGGCAACGATGGGTCATAAAGTACATCCCACCGGTATCCGCCTTGGCATCGCCAAGGACTGGAATTCGAAGTGGTTCGCCAACAAGCGCGAGTACGCCGAGTACCTCGCCGCCGATCTCAAGGTGCGCGAGCTGCTGCGCAAGAAGCTGGCCCAGGCCGGCGTCTCGCGCATCCAGATCGAGCGTCCGGCCAAGAATGCGCGCGTGACGATCCACACGGCTCGCCCGGGTGTCGTCATCGGCAAGAAGGGCGAGGACATCGAGAAGCTGCGCAAGGAAGTCTCCACGCTGATGGGCGTTCCGGCGCACATCAACGTGACCGAGGTGCGCAAGCCCGAGCTCGACGCGCAGCTGGTCGCCGAGTCGATCGCCCAGCAGCTCGAGCGCCGCATCATGTTCCGCCGCGCGATGAAGCGCAGCGTGCAGAACGCGATGCGCCTCGGCGCGCTCGGCATCAAGGTCAACGTCGCCGGCCGCCTCAACGGCGCCGAGATCGCGCGTTCGGAGTGGTACCGCGAAGGTCGCGTGCCGCTGCACACGCTGCGTGCCGACATCGACTACGGCTTCGCCGAGGCGAAGACCACCTACGGCATCATCGGCGTGAAGGTGTGGGTCTACAAGGGCGAGATCTTCGACCTCGCCGCGGCGACCCAGGAAGCCAAGGCCGAAGCCAGTGAAGAGCGCGCGCCGCGCCGGTCGGCCAAGCCCGCCGCCGCTGCAGGAGCCTGATCATGCTGCAACCGAAACGTACCAAGTATCGTAAGGTCCACAAGGGCCGCAACAGCGGTCTGACCTACGTCGCGACCAAGGTCAGCTTCGGCGAGTTCGGCCTCAAGGCCGTCACGCACGGCCAGCTGACCGCGCGCCAGATCGAGGCCGCCCGTCGCTGCATCACCCGCTACGTCAAGCGCGGCGGCAAGCTGTGGATCCGCGTGTTCCCGGACAAGCCGATCACCAAGAAGCCGATCGAAGTGCGTATGGGTAACGGCAAGGGCAACGTCGAGTACTGGGTCGCGCCGATCCAGCCCGGCCGCATGCTGTACGAGATCGAGGGCATCGGCGAGGCGGAAGCCCGCGAGGCCTTCCGCCTGGCCGCCGCGAAGCTGTCGGTCCAGACCCAATTCGTTACCCGAACGGTGCTGTGATGGAATTCAACGAACTCCGCAAGAAGTCCGCGCAGGAACTGGGCGAGCATCTCGTCGAACTGCGCCGCGAACAGTTCAATCTGCGTATGCAGAAGGGTTCCGGCCAGCTGACCCAGACGCACCAGATCGGTCGCGTCCGTCGTGAAATCGCGCAGGTCAAGACCCTGCTCGGCGCTCAGAAGTAAGGACCGGCCGCAATGAGTGATAACCAGAAAGCGCTGCGTACCCTCGAAGGTCGGGTCGTCAGCAACAAGATGCAGAAGACCGTGACCGTCCTGCTCGAGCGCCAGGTGCAGCATGCGCTGTACGGCAAGATCGTGCGCCGGTCCACCAAGGTCCACGCTCATGATGAGAGCGGCGAGTGCCGCGAGGGCGACGTCGTGCGCATCAGCGAATGCCGCCCGCTGTCGAAGACCAAGAACTGGCGCGTCGTCGAAGTCGTCACGCGCGCTGCGCAGTAAGCGCTGATCAGCTGAAGGAGCAAACAACATGATCCAGATGCAGACCACGCTGGATGCAGCGGACAACAGCGGCGCTCGCGAGCTGTTTTGCATCAAGGTGCTGGGCGGCAGCAAGCGCCGCTACGCCAGCATCGGCGACATCATCAAGGTGTCCGTGCGTGAAGCGATTCCGCGCGGCAAGGTCAAGAAGGGCGAGGTTTACGACGCCGTGGTCGTGCGTACCCGCAAGGGCGTGCGCCGGGCCGACGGATCGCTGATCCGTTTCGACGGTAACGCCGCCGTTCTGCTCAACAACAAGCTGGAGCCGATCGGCACCCGTATCTTCGGACCGGTCACGCGCGAGCTGCGCAGCGAGCGGTTCATGAAGATCGTCTCGCTCGCTCCTGAAGTGCTGTAACAGGATCAATGCCATGAACCGCATTCGCAAGGGTGATCAGGTCCTCGTGATCACCGGCAAGAACAAGGGTCAGCGAGGCGAGGTGCTCCGCGTGGCGGGGGATCGCGTCTTCGTCCAGAACATCAATCTGGTCAAGCGCCACACCAAGCCGAATCCGCAGGCGAACCAGCCCGGCGGCATCGTCGAGCGCGAGGCTTCGATCGACATCTCCAACGTTCAACTGTTCAACCCCGCCACCGGCAAGGGCTCGCGCGTCGGCTTCAAGAGCCTCGAAGACGGCCGCAAGGTTCGGGTGTTCCGCCCGAGCGGCGAAGTGGTCGACATCTAAGGCAGCCTGTCATGACACGCCTCGAAAAAATCTACAAGGAACAGATCGTTCCCAAGCTGATCGAAAAGTTCGGCTACCAGAACGTCATGCAGGTTCCGCGCCTGACCAAGGTCACGCTCAACATGGGCGTCGGCGAAGCGGTCGGCAACAAGAAGGTCCTCGAGAACGCCGTCGCGGACATGGCCAAGATCGCCGGTCAGAAGCCGGTCGTGACCTTGTCCAAGAAGTCCATCGCGTCGTTCAAGATCCGCGACAACTGGCCGATCGGCTGCAAGGTGACGCTGCGCCGCGCGCAGATGTTCGAGTTCATCGATCGCCTGATCAGCATCTCGCTGCCGCGCGTGCGTGACTTCCGCGGCATCTCGGGCCGTTCGTTCGACGGCCGCGGCAACTACAACATGGGCGTCAAGGAACAGATCATCTTCCCGGAGATCGATTTCGACCAGATCGACGCGCTGCGCGGCATGGACATCGCGGTCACCACGACCGCAGCGACGGACGAGGAAGCCAAGGCTCTGCTGGAAGCCTTCGGTTTTCCTTTCCGCAACTGATAGAGACACGAGAAGAATCATGGCCAAGAAGTCGATGGTTAACCGCGAGATCAAGCGCGCGAAGCTGACCAAGCGTCATGCGAGCAAGCGCGCCGAGCTCAAGGCGATCGTGGCGAGCGCGACCGCCTCGTACGACGAGAAGATCACCGCGGCGACCAAGCTGCAGAAGCTGCCGCGCGATTCGAGCGCCTCGCGCCAGCGTACGCGCTGCGCCCTGTCGGGTCGTCCGCGCGCCGTCTACCGCAAGTTCGGCCTGGCCCGCAACAAGCTTCGTGAAGCCACCATGCGCGGCGATGTGCCGGGACTGCGCAAGGCCAGTTGGTAACCCATCCCGGATATCGGTGCTGCAATACAGGATTCATAGATTATGAGCATGACTGATCCCATCGCCGACATGTTCACGCGCATCCGCAACGCGCAGGCCACGGGCAAGCGTACCGTGGTGATGCCGTCCTCGCGCGTGAAGCAGGCGATCGCCAATGTGTTGAAGGAAGAGGGCTACCTGACCGACGTTCAGGTGGTCTCGCCCGAAGGCAAGCCGGTCCTCGAGATCGCGCTGAAGTACTACGAAGGCAAGCCGGTCATCGAGCGCATCGAGCGCGTCAGCCGCTCGGGCCTGCGCGTCTACCGCGGCAAGAGCGACCTGCCGAAGGTGCTCGGCGGCCTCGGCATCACGATCGTGTCGACCTCGTCGGGCATCATGACCGACGCCGAAGCCCGCAAGAAGGGTCTCGGCGGCGAAGTGATCGGCCTCGTCGCCTGATCTGGGAGAAGCAGATATGTCACGTGTTGCCAAGAAGCCGATTTCGCTTCCCAAGGGCGTGGAGTGCAAGATCGACTCCGGAACGATCACGGTCAAGGGCGCGAAGGGCACCCTGACGTTCGCGCTCCCCGCGGGCGTCGATGCGACCATCGAGGACGGCGTGGTGCAGTTCTCCGCGCGCGAGCAGGACGACATCAAGCTGGCCGGTACCGCGCGCGCGCTGGTCAACAGCATGGTCATCGGCGTCAGTGAAGGCTTCCAGCGCAAGCTGGAGCTGGTCGGCGTCGGCTACCGCGCGGCGCTGCAGGGCAAGGACCTCAACCTGTCGCTGGGCTTTTCGCACCCGATCCTGTTCAAGGCTCCGGAGGGCGTCACCATCGAGGTGCCGTCGCAGACCGAGATCCTGATCAAGGGCGCCGACAAGCAGAGCGTCGGCCAGGTCGCGGCCAAGATTCGCGCATTCCGTCCGCCGGAGCCCTACAAGGGCAAGGGCGTCCGCTATTCCGGCGAACAGATCACCCTGAAGGAAGCCAAGAAGGCCTGATGGGCGCTTCAGCTTCCGAGAGAGACCAACGATGAAGAAGAACATTTCCAGGTTGCGCCGCGCCAAGTCGACCCGCTTGCACATCCGCAAGCTCGACGTGGCGCGCCTGAGCGTCCATCGCACCGGCCAGCATCTGTACGCGCAGATCGTGACCGCCGACGGCGCCAAGGTCATCGCCGCCGCCTCGACCGTGCAGAAGTCGCTTGCCGACGGTCTGAGCGGCACCAAGAACAAGACGGCCGCCGCGGCCGTCGGCAAGGCGGTCGCCGAGCGCGCGCTGCAGGCCGGCGTCGACACGGTTGCTTTCGACCGTTCCGGCTTCAAGTACCACGGCCGTATCGCGGCGCTCGCAGACGCGGCACGCGAAGCCGGTCTGAAGTTCTGATCCTTCGCCCGCGAGGGCGGCTTCCCGGCGCGGCGAGATCCGCGTCGGGCTTACAACAACTCCAAGCGGCTCGTCCGCAAGCAGAAGTCCACACCGCCATGCGGGTGGCAGGGCAAAGGTGAATCATGTCAACCAATGATCGTGACAGCGGCGACGGTTTTCTCGAGAAACTCATTGCCGTCAACCGCGTCGCCAAGACCGTCAAGGGCGGCCGTCAGATGAGCTTCACCGCGCTGACCGTCGTCGGCGACGGCGACGGCCGCGTCGGTTTCGGCTACGGCAAGGCGCGCGAAGTGCCGGTGGCCATCCAGAAGGCGATGGAGCGTGCCCGCAAGGGGATGATCCGCGTCGAGCTCAACAACGGCACGCTGTTCCACGCCGTCAAGGCCAACCACGGTGCGGCGCGCGTCTACATGCAGCCGGCATCGGAAGGTACCGGCGTGATCGCCGGCGGTGCGATGCGTGCGGTGCTCGAGGTCGTCGGCGTCAAGAACGTCCTGGCCAAGGCCGTCGGCTCGCGCAATCCGATCAACCTGGTCCGCGCGACGATCAACGGCCTGCAGGCGATGGTGTCGCCCAAGCGCATTGCGGCCAAGCGCGGCAAGTCCGTCGAAGAGGTGCTCGGCAATGAGTGACAACGCAAAGAAGATTCGCGTGCGCCTGGTCAAGAGCGTCAACAGCTGCCAGGAGCGCCACCGGATCAGCGTCCGGGCGCTGGGCCTGCGCAAGCTCAATGACGTGCGCGAGCTCAAGGACTCGCCGTCGGTGCGCGGACTGATCAACCAGGTGTCCTACCTGGTCAAGGTCGAAGAGGGCGCGTAAGCGCCGGCCAGGATCACGAGGAACATCACATGCATCTCAATACTCTCAAGCCCGCCGCAGGCGCCCGCAAGGCGCGTGTCCGCGTCGGCCGCGGCATCGGTTCGGGCCTCGGCAAGACCGCCGGCCGCGGTCACAAGGGTCAGTACGCTCGCGCCGGCAAGGGCAAGGTCAAGCCGGGCTTCGAAGGCGGCCAGATGCCGCTGCAGCGTCGCCTGCCGAAGATCGGCTTTCGTTCGCAGAAGGCCCATGAGGTCAGCGAAGTGCTGCTGTACAAGCTCGACGCGCTGAAGGTCGACGTGATCGACTTCGCCGCGCTGCGCGACGCCGGACTGGTCGAGAAGCGCGCCGAGCGCGCGAAGATCGTCAAGAAGGGCGAGATCACCCGTGCAGTCAAGCTAAAGGGCGTGGCCGTCACGGCGGGCGCCAAGGCTGCGATCGAGGCTGCCGGCGGCAGCGTGGAGTAAAACGTGGCCGCTTCGCAATCCGGTGCACTGGCTTCGCTCGGCAAGCTGACCGAGCTGAAGCAGCGCCTGCTGTTCGTGCTCGGCGCGATGATCGTGTTCCGCTTCGGGTCGTTCATTCCGGTTCCCGGCGTGAACCCCGAGGCGATGACGCGACTGGTCGACCAGGCCGGCGGCCTGCTGGACATGTTCAACATGTTCTCGGGCGGCGCCCTGGAGCGCTTCTCGCTGTTCGCGCTCGGCGTGATTCCGTACATCTCCGCGTCGATCGTCGTGCAGATGATGGCGGCGGTCGTGCCGTCGCTGCAGCAGCTGCGCAAGGAAGGCGAGTCCGGGCGGCGCAAGCTGACCACGTACACGCGCATCGGCACGGTCGGCCTGGCACTGTTCCAGTCGTTCGGCGTCGCCTCGATGCTGCAGCAGCAGCCGGGCGTGGTCTACACGCCGGGTCCGGGCTTCGTGTTCACGACGGTCGTCGGCCTGACCGCCGGTACGCTGTTCCTGATGTGGCTGGGCGAGCAGATCACCGAGCGCGGCGTCGGCAACGGCATCTCGCTGCTGATCTTCGCCGGCATCGTCGCCGGCCTGCCGTCGGCGGTCGTGCACACGCTCGGCATGGCGCAGAGCGGCGAGCTGAACTATCTGAAGGTGCTGGCGGTGCTGGCGGTCGTGCTGGTGGTGACGGCGTTCGTCGTCTTCGTCGAGCGCGGCCAGCGGCGCATCACGGTCAACTACGCGCGCCGCCAGGGCGGCGCCGGACGGGCCTACCAGAACCAGACCTCGCATCTGCCGCTCAAGGTCAACATGGCCGGCGTGATCCCGGCGATCTTCGCATCGTCGCTGATCCTGTTCCCGGCGACGGCGGCGGCGTGGTTCAGCAGCTCCGGCGACATCCGCTGGCTGCAGACGCTGACCTCGGCGCTGGGTCCGGGCGAGCCGCTGCACATGCTGGTGATGGCGGTCCTGATCATCGTCTTCGCGTTCTTCTACACCGCGCTGGTGTTCAACTCGCAGGAGACGGCCGACAACCTGAAGCGTTCCGGCGCGCTGATCCCGGGCATCCGTCCCGGCAAGGCGACCGCCGATTACGTGGACGGCGTGCTGACCCGCCTGACCGGCGCCGGCGCGCTGTATCTGGTCGCGGTCTGCCTGATCCCGGACATCATGCGCAACGCCTGGCACGTGCCGTTCTACTTCGGTGGAACCTCGCTGCTGATCGTCGTGGTCGTGGTCATGGATTTCATCGCCCAGATCCAGGCGCATCTGGTGTCGCACCAGTACGACAGCCTGCTCAAGAAGGCGAACCTGCGCGGGCGCTGAGCCGGCCAGACGGGGCTGCTCCGGCATGCCCTTCCAGAAACGAGTTTGTTACGTTAGAATAGCCAGTTCGCCGCGCCGAGTGCGCGGCGCATTTTTCGGAGAGAGTTCCAATGGCGCGCATAGCGGGTGTCAATCTGCCGGTCCAAAAACATGTCGGGATCGCGCTGCAGAGCATCTATGGTATTGGCCGTACCCGGTCCAAGAAGGTCTGCGTCGACGCAGGCGTCGATCCGACCGCCAAGATCAAGGATCTGGTCGAGTCGGAGATCGAGAAACTGCGTCACGAAGTGGCCCGCTACACGGTCGAAGGCGATCTGCGCCGCGAAGTCGGCATGTCGATCAAGCGCCTGATCGACCTGGGTTGCTACCGCGGCCTGCGCCATCGTCGCGGCCTGCCGCTGCGCGGCCAGCGCACCCGAACCAATGCGCGTACCCGCAAGGGCCCGCGTCGCCCGATCAAGAAGTAATCGAGTCCGGATCAGCCAATGAATAAGCCGGTTGCCAAGCCGAAGAAGAAGATCAAGCGTGTCGTGACGGATGCCGTCGCGCACGTGCAGGCTTCGTTCAACAACACCGTCATCACGATCACCGACCGTCAGGGCAATGCGCTCTCCTGGGCCACCGCCGGCGGCGCGGGCTTCCGTGGATCGCGCAAGTCGACGCCGTTCGCCGCGCAGGTCGCGGCCGAGAAGGCCGGCCGCGCTGCGGCGGAGTACGGCGTGAAAACCGTCGAAGTCCGCATCAAGGGCCCCGGCCCGGGCCGCGAGTCCACCGTGCGTTCTCTGAACAACATCGGTTTCAAGGTCACCAACATCGTCGACGTGACCCCGATCCCGCACAACGGTTGCCGTCCGCCGAAGAAGCGCCGGGTCTAACCCTTTTGCGATCGTCGCCGATCGCGAGAATCAAGAACCGGCCCTGGGCCGGACTTTTCGGAAAGAGAATCTAAAATGGCTCGATATATCGGACCGACCTGCAAGCTCGCTCGCCGCGAGGGCGCTGACCTCAGCCTCAAGAGCCCGGCGCGCGCGATCGACTCCAAGTGCAAGCTCGAGCAGAAGCCCGGCCAGCACGGACCGGTCGCCAAGCGCGGTCGTCTGTCGGACTACGGCGTGCAGCTGCGCGAGAAGCAGAAGGTCAAGCGCATCTATGGTCTGCTGGAGCGTCAGTTCCGCAGCTACTACCACAAGGCGTCGAACCAGAAGGGCAATACCGGCGAGAACCTGCTGCGTATGCTCGAGTCGCGCCTGGACAACGTGATCTTCCGCATGGGTTTCGCGGTCACGCGCGCCCAGGCCCGCCAGCTGGTGTCGCACGCGGCCGTGCTGGTCAACGGCAAGAAGGTCAATCTGCCTTCCTACCAGGTCAAGAGCGGTGACGAAGTGGCCCTGACCGAGCGCGCCCGCGGGCAGCTGCGCGTGCAGGAGTCGCTGACCGTCGCCCAGGAAATGGACCTCGTTCCCGGCTGGATCGAAGTGGACGCCAAGAAGGCCAGCGGCGTGTTCAAGTCGCTGCCCGAGCGTTCCGATCTGCCCTCGGATATCAACGAGAGTCTGATCATCGAGCTTTACTCTAAGTAATTGGAGCCCCTGTTCATGGCAGGAACATCCACCAACGTGCTGCGTCCGCGTGGCATCAACGTCGAGCGGATCGGCGCCAACCGCGCCAAGGTCGTCGTCGAGCCGATGGAGCGTGGCTTCGGCCACACGCTCGGCAACGCACTGCGTCGCGTTCTGCTGTCGTCGATTCCCGGCAGCGCGATCGTCGAGGCCGAGATCGACGGCGTACTCCACGAGTACACCACGCTCGAGGGCATGCAGGAGGACGTCATCGAGGTGCTGTTGAACCTCAAGGACGTCGGCATCCGCATGCACGGCAACGACGAGACCACGCTGACGCTGTCCAAGAAGGGCCGCGGCGTCGTCACGGCGGGCGACATCACGGTCGATCACTCGGTCGAGATCGTCAATCCCGATCACGTGATCTGCCATCTGACCAAGGACATCGCGCTCAACATGCGTCTGAAGGTCGCGCGCGGCACCGGCTACCAGCCGGCCACCGCCCGCCGCCTGCCGGACGAGGAAGCGCGCCCGATCGGTCGTCTGCAGATCGACGCCTCGTTCTGCCCGGTCCGCCGCGTCGCCTATCAGGTCGACAGCGCGCGTCTGGAGCAGCGTACCGACCTCGACAAGCTCGTGCTCGACGTCGAGACCAACGGTGCGATCGACGCCGAGGAAGCGGTCCGCAAGGCCGCCGAGATCCTGCAGGATCAGATCTCGGTATTCGGCGACTTCACGCGTCGCGAGAGCGACAGCGCGAAGACCGACAAGGGCGGTGTCGATCCGGTGCTGCTGCGTCCGATCGACGATCTCGAGCTGACCGTGCGTTCGGCCAACTGCCTCAAGGCCGAGAGCATCTACTACATCGGCGACCTCGTTCAGCGCACCGAGGTGGAGCTGCTCAAGACGCCGAACCTCGGCAAGAAGTCGCTCACCGAGATCAAGGACGTGCTCGGTCAGCGCGGCCTGTCGCTCGGCATGAAGCTCGACAACTGGCCGCCGTCGGGCCTCGTGCACGGCATGCAGCTGGGTTGATGGTTTTTGCGGCCATGCGCGATCTTGTCGCCATGGCCGCGGTGTATTTTTGCGATCGTCCTTGATCGCTGCTGCGGCCGGTTTGCCGCGAGGGGATGCGCAAGCGTCCTCGTCGAAGTCCACAAGCGGCCATCCCTGGCCGCACTTTTGAATAACAGCCCGTTCTGACAGGGCTGACTAACAGCGGGTCACCGCGGGAAGCCGGACACAGGCGCCGGTTTCTCATAACAATCGACATCGAGGAATTTCCCCATGCGCCACCAGAAAGCCGGCCGCAAGTTCAGCCGCACCAGCAGCCATCGCGAAGCGATGTTCCGCAACATGGCCGCTTCGCTGTTCAAGCACGAACTGATCCGTACCACGCTGCCCAAGGCCAAGGAACTGCGCCGCGTCGCCGAGCCGCTGATCACGCTGGCCAAGGTCGACGGCGTCGCCAACCGCCGCCTCGCGTTCGCGCGTCTGCGCGACAAGCAGGCCGTCGGCAAGCTGTTCGTCGAGCTCGGCCCGCGCTTCCGCGAGCGCAAGGGTGGCTACCTGCGCATCCTGAAGTGCGGCTTCCGCGCCGGCGACAATGCGCCGCTCGCCTATGTCGAGCTGCTCGACCGCCCGCGTCAGAACCAGGACGGCGAAGCCGCCGAGTAAGCGGGTCCGCGCGTCACCGTGACAGATCCAGGCCCCGGTTGGTGATCCCGACCGGGGCCTTTCTTTTTTCGACGCCTCGAGGCGGCCGGGAACGCGGCCGCCCGGCGGCGGTCTGCACAGATTCAGTCTTGGGAGGAGATCGACGATGAACCTCAATCCGTTCCGCTGGCCGTTCCGTGCGCAGTTCGCGTTCGGCGCGTTCGCATGCATCGCGCTGCTGGCGTATGCGTACTACGAGCAGTTCGTGATGGGCGAGGATCCTTGCCCGATGTGCATCTTCCAGCGCCTGGCCTTCATCGCGATGGCGCTGCTGTTCATCGCCGGTGCCGTGCACGGTCCGGTCGGCCGCGGCCGGCGTGTCTACGCGGTCGCGGTCGCGATCGCGGCGCTGATCGGCGTCGGCATCGCCGCACGCCATCTGTGGATCCAGATGAACCCGCCCGACCCGCTGCTGGCCGGCTGCGGTCCGGGGCTGGCCTACATGCTCGACGCGTTTCCGCTGCACGACGCGATCCGCAAGGCGTTCACCGGCTCCGGCGACTGCGGCGACGTGCGCTGGCGCTTCCTCGGCATCACGATGCCGGGCTGGACGCTGATCTGGTACGTGCTGCTCGGCGCCGGCGCGCTGTACGCCGGCTGGCGGCGTCCGCAGCCGGTGCGCTGAATCGGCCACACCGTATCGGCCGGCGGCCTGCTCACGGTCGCCGGCTGTGGCATGATGTTGCGGCGCAAAAACTGCAGAGCCGCCGCCATGATCCCAGAACGCTCGATCTCGCCCGTCCGTGAGGCCGCCGACTGGTCGCCCTCGTCGTGGCGCGCGCGCCCGGCGGTGCAGCAGCCGATCTATCCGGACCCGGCCGCGCTCGACGAGGCGCTGGGCCGGCTCGCGCAGCTGCCGCCGCTGGTGACCTCGTGGGAGATCCTCGCGCTGCGCCAGCTGCTGGCCGAGGCCGCCGAGGGCCGCCGCTTCCTGCTGCAGGGCGGCGACTGCGCCGAGACCTTCGACGACTGCACCTCGCCGCTGATCTCCAACCGGCTCAAGGTCATGCTGCAGATGAGCCTGGTGCTCGTGCACGGACTGCAGCTGCCGGTCGTTCGCGTCGGGCGCTTCGCCGGCCAGTACGCCAAGCCGCGCTCGGCCGATACCGAGACGCGCGACGGCGTGACGCTGCCGAGCTACCGCGGCGACCTCGTCAACGGTCCGGCATTCGACGCGCAGACGCGCGTGCCCGATCCGCGCCGCCTGATCCGCGGCCACGCGCATTCGGCGATGACGATGAATTTCGTCCGCGCGCTGATCGACGGCGGCTTCGCCGATCTGCACCACCCCGAATACTGGGACCTGGCCTGGGTCGAGCATTCGCCGCTGCAGCAGGACTACCGGCGCATGGTCGAGTCGATCGGCGACTCGCTGCGCTTCATGGAGACGCTGGCCGGCCGCCCGGTCAGCGACTTCCAGCGCGTGGACTTCTTCACCTCGCACGAGGCGCTGCTGCTGCATTACGAGGAGGCGCTGACGCGCCAGGTGCCGCGGCAGTGGGGCTGGTTCAATCTGTCGACGCACTACCCGTGGATCGGCATGCGCACCGCGGCGATCGACGGTGCGCACACCGAGTACTTCCGCGGCATCCGCAATCCGATCGCGGTCAAGGTCGGGCCGTCGGTGACGCCGGACCAGCTGCTGCGGCTGATCGACGTGCTCGATCCGGCCAACGAGGCCGGCCGCCTGACGCTGATCCACCGCATGGGCGTGGGCAAGATCGAGACCGCGTTGCCGCCGCTGCTGGCCGCGGTCCGCGCGGCCGGCCGCAAGGTGCTGTGGTGCTGCGACCCGATGCACGGCAACACCGAGTCGCTCGTCAACGGCTACAAGACGCGCCGCTTCGAGAACATCCGCGGCGAGCTCGACAAGGCCTTCGACATCCACGCCGCGGCCGGTACGCGGCTCGGCGGCGTGCACCTGGAGCTGACCGGCGAGAACGTCACCGAATGCCTCGGCGGCGCGCGCTCGCTGGCCGAGGCCGACCTCGCGCGTGCGTACAAGTCCACCGTCGATCCGCGGCTCAACTACGAGCAGGCGCTGGAGATGGCGATGCTGATCGTGCACAAGCGCGGAGCGGTTCGCGCGAACGCCTCGCTCTGAGCGTCGCGTCGCGCCGCGCATGGCAGCGCCGCGCGCGGCGGCGGCGACCTCGATGCGCCGGGGCTTTTGCTGCGGGCATGACCTTTGTCGCTAGGCGCGTCCCCCGACCCGTCTATCATGGCGTGTCGGCCAGTGGGGGAATCGCCTGATGAGACAAGTCGTATCGGCGCGGATCGGCGCATGGCGCCTGACCGTGTCTTCGCTGCTGCTGAGCCTGCTCGCGGCCAACGCCGGTGCGCAGGTCGGCACCTCACCGGTCGCCGGCATCGCCGACCGCACGCCGCGCACGATCGCGCTGACCCATGCGCGCCTGGTCGTCAAGCCCGGCAGCGTCGTCGAGGACGGCACGCTGCTGATCCGCGACGGCATGATCGTCGCCGTCGGCAACAGGATCGCGATACCGGCCGACGCCGCCGTCACCGACCTCGGCGGCCGCAGCGTGTTCGCCGGTTTCATCGATGCCGGCAGCGACTACGGTCAGCCGGCACCCGCGCCGGCCGCACGCGGCGAGGGCATGGGCCGCACGCCGGCCGCCTCCGAGGCCAGTGCCGGCGCCGGTCATTGGAATCGCCGCGTGACGCCCGAACGGCGCGTCGCCGAGACGCTCAAGCCCGACGCCGCGCGCGCCGGCACGCTGCGCGGCAACGGCTTCACGAGCGTGCTGTCGACGCCGAAGCAGGGCGTGTTCCGCGGCCAGGCCGCCCTGGTCAGCACCGCCGACGGCGGCCGGCTCAACGAGCTGCTGATCGCGCCGCAGGCGGCGCTGCAGGTCGCGTTCGAACAGGCGCGCGGTTCGGACGACTATCCGACCTCGCTGATGGGCGCGATCGCGCTGATCCGCCAGACCTTCCTCGACGCGCAATGGCAGCAGCAGCGCCTGGGCTGGCAGGACAAGCATCGTCAGGCCGAGCGCATCGAGGCCAACGACGCGCTCGATGCACTAACGCCGGCGCTGGCCGGCCGCCAGCCGGTGATCTTCGCGACCGAGGACGAGCTCGACTATCAGCGCGCACTGGCGATCGCCGGGGAGTTCTCGCTGCGCCCGATCCTCGCCGGCAACGGCCACGAGTACCGCATGGCCGCTGTGCTGAAGAGCGCAGCGGTGCCGGTGATCGTGCCGCTGAAGACGATCGAGGCACCGGCGATCGAGGATCCGGACCTGGCGCTCGACGTCTCGCTTGGCGAGCTCGAGCACTGGGCCTGGGCGCCGTTCAACGCACGCGTGCTGGCCGATGCCGGCGTCGACTTCGCATTGACGGCCGGTGCGCTCAAGAAGCCCGACGAGTTCTGGCCGGCGCTGCGCAAGGCGGTCGAGAAGGGGCTGGACGAGTCGAGCGCGCTCGCCGCGCTGACCAGCCGCCCGGCCGCAATGCTCGGCGTCGACGATCGCGTCGGCACGCTCGAGCGCGGCAAGCGCGCCGATTTCATCGTCGCCGACGCCGATCTGTTCCGCTCGGACAAGGCGCGCATCCACGAGACCTGGATCGGCGGCCGCCGCTACGAGGTCGGTCCCGGACCGACCGACGTGCGCGGCAGCTGGACGCTGACCTGGCACGGGGCCGCCGGTCCGGTGCAGCTCGAGATCGCCGGCGAAGCCGCCGAGCCGGCCGTCAGCGCCGGCAGCGTGTCGGTGCCGGCGACGATCAATCAGCGCCAGCTGCTGCTGTATCCACCGGGCAGCCTGTTCGGACGCAGCGAGGAGCGTCTCGCACTCGTCGCGACCGTCGACGGCGACCGCCTGCAGGGCCGCGTGCCGCTGCCGGGCGGCACCGAAGCCGTGGTCAGCGGGCAGCGCACGCGGCCGGCGCCGCCGCTGCCGGCCAAGGCCGCCGCGCGTGCGCCGCTGCCGGCCTCGCCGCTGCGCTACCCGGCCGGCGAGTTCGGCCGCACCGGCCTGCCGGCACAGCCCTCGGCCGTCGTCGTACGCAACGCGACGATCTGGACGCAGGGTCCGCAGGGCCGCCTCGACGGCGCCGATCTGCTGGTCGAGAACGGCCGCATCGCGGCGATCGGCACCGGTCTGACCGTGCCGCGCGGCACCGTCGAGATCGACGGGCGCGGCAAGCACGTCTCGCCCGGCATCATCGATGCGCACTCGCACATCGCGATCGCGCGCGGCGTCAACGAAGGCTCGCATGCGGTGACCAGCGAGGTGCGCGTCGGCGACGTGCTCGACCCGACCGACGTCACGGTCTACCGCCAGCTCGGCGGCGGCGTCACCTCGGCCCAACTGCTGCACGGCTCGGCCAACCCGATCGGCGGCCAGGCGCAGCTGATCAAGCTGCGCTGGGGTGCCGATGCGCAGGGGCTGCGCTTCGACGGCGCCACGCCGACGATCAAGTTCGCGCTCGGCGAGAACGTCAAGCAGTCCAACTGGGGCTCGGAGTTCACGTCGCGCTATCCGCAGACGCGCATGGGCGTGCCGGAGATCATGCTCGACCAGTTCCTGGCCGCGCGCGACTACGCGGCACGTCGTGCCGAGAAGGGTGGCGCGCCGGTGCGCCGCGACCTGCGCCTGGAGGCTTTGGCCGAGGTGCTGGCCGGCACGCGCATCGTGCACATCCACAGCTACCGCCAGGACGAGATCCTGGCGTTCGTGCGGATCGCGCAGCGCATGAAGTTCGTGCCGGTGTTCCAGCACATCCTCGAAGGCTACAAGGTCGCCGACGCGCTCGCCGACCTCGGCGCCGGCGCGTCCACCTTCAGCGACTGGTGGGCTTACAAGATGGAGGTGGTCGACGCGATTCCGTACAACGGTGCGTTGATGACAGCGCAGAACGTCGTCGTCTCGTTCAACTCCGACGACGGCGAGATGGCGCGCCGCCTCAACACCGAGGCCGCCAAGGCAGTCAAGTACGGCGGCCTGTCCGAGACCGCCGCGCTCGATCTGGTCACGCGCAATCCGGCGCGCCAGCTGCGCGTGGACGATCGCGTCGGCTCGCTCGAGCGCGGCAAGGACGCCGACTTCGTGATCTGGAGCGACAGCCCGCTGTCGACGCTGGCCTACGCCGAGCAGACCTGGATCGACGGCCGCAAGTACTTCGATCGTTCCGAGGACCGTGCCGAGCAGGCGCGCATCGACGGCGAACGTGCGCGCCTGATCGCGCAGATCCTGCCCGAGCGCGTCAAGGCGCTCGCCAAGAAGGGCGACAAGGCGCCGAAGAAGGACGATGCGGCCGCCGCCGAGCCGAAGCCGGTCGGCCACGACCACGATCACGACGACGGCTTCGGCCTCGACCGCTTGCGTCCGATCTACCACGACGGCAAATCGATCCACCTCTGCTCCGGCCTGGAGGCGCACTGATGAAACGGCTACTGGCTTCCTTCGCGCTGGCGGCCGTCCTGTCGCCGGCCATCGCCGCCGATGCGCCCGCAGCCGCGCCGGTGCTGCTGACCGGCGCCGACCTCTACACGATCAGCCACGGCGTGATTCCGGCAGGACAGCTGCTGATCCGCGACGGCAAGATCGCCGCGCTCGGCCGCGAGGTCGCCGTGCCCGACGGTGCCACGCGCATCGACCTGGCCGGCAAGCGCATCTATCCGGGCCTGATCGCGGCCAACAGCATTCTCGGCCTGACCGAGATCTCGGCGGTCCGCGCGACCAACGATTTCAGCGAGGCCGGCGCGAGCACGCCGGAAGTCCGCGCCGAAGTCGCCGTCAATCCGGATACCGAACTGTGGCCGGTCGCGCGCGCCAACGGCGTGCTCAGCGCGCTGGTGATGCCGCGCGCCGGCAGCGACGGCGTGATCGCCGGACAGGCCGCGCTGATGCAGGCCGACGGCTGGACCTACGAGCAGATGACGGTCGCCGCGTCGGTCGGCATGGTCGTGGCCTGGCCCTCGGCGCGCGTGCCGGACTGGCTGCCCGAGGAGCGCAAGCAGCGCGTGCGCGAAGGCGTGCAGAAGAAGCGCGATGCGCTCGACGGCGCATTGCGCGATGCGCGTGCGTACCAGGCCGCGCAGCGGGCCGGTGCGGTCAGCGCCGCCGATCTGCGCGACGAGGCGCTGCTGCCGGTGCTCGAGGGCCGCATGCCGCTGCTCGTACTCGCCAACGACGCGGTGCAGATCCGCGAGGCGCTGGCGTTCGCGGCGCGCGAGAAGCTGCGCATCGTGATCGTCGGCGGCGCCGACGCCTGGCGTCTGGCCGCCGCGATCAAGGCGCAGGACGTGCCGGTGATCCTCGGCTCCTCGCACAATCTGCCGATGCGGCGCTGGGAAGGCTACGACACGGTGTTCGCCGCCGCCGGCCGGCTGGCCGCGGCCGGCGTGACGCTGGCGATCGCCAACGACGGCGATGCGATGTCCGCGATGAACGAGCGCAACCTGCCTTATCAGGCCGCGAGCTACGCCGCGCATGGCCTCGGTGCCGATGCCGCGCTGCGCGCGATCACGCTGGCGCCGGCGCAGATCCTCGGCGTGGCCGATCGGCTCGGTTCGCTCGAGACCGGCAAGGACGCGACGCTGTTCGTCGCCGACGGCGACATCCTCGACATCCGCGCGGTCGTCGAGCGCGCGTGGGTGGCCGGCCGCGAGGTCGATCTGGCCAACAAGCAGTCGCGCCTGTACCAGCAGTACCAGCGCAAGTACCGCGGCGAACCGAAGGGCTGAAACCCCGCCCCGTCCGTGAATCGAGCGGGCGGGGCGCTGTGGCATGCTGTGGGCCCGGGCCGCGCCGCGGCCCAAGGACCGACGCGATGCCCGCCTCGCTGCGCGCCCTGATCTTCGACGTCGACGGCACGCTGGCCGACACCGAGCGTGACGGCCATCGCGTCGCGTTCAACCGCGCGTTCGCCGACGAAGGCCTGACCTGGCGCTGGGACGAGAACGTCTACGGCCCGCTGCTGCAGGTCGCCGGCGGCCGCGAGCGGCTGCTGCATTACATGGCCGACGCCTTGCCGGCCTGGCCGCTCGACGAGCGCGAGGCGCTCGCCGACCAGCTGCATCGCCGCAAGACCTCCCATTACCTCGAACTGGTCGAGCAGGGCGCGATCGCATGGCGGCCCGGTGTGGTGCGGCTTCTGGAAGAGGCGCGCGACGCCGGCATCGCGCTGGCGATCGCGACCACGACGACGCGCGCCAACGTGCTCGCGCTGTTCGAGCACGCCGGCCATGCCGAGCTGCTCGATGCGTTCGCGGCGATCGGCACCGCCGAGAACAGCGCGCGCAAGAAGCCCGATCCGGGCATCTATCGCCACGTGCTCGAGCGGCTGGCGCTGCCGGCCGGAGAGTGCCTGGCGATCGAGGATTCGCGCGCCGGCCTGCTGGCCGCACGCGCCGCCGGCATTCCGACCGTGGTGACGTTCAACGACTACACGCGCGGCGAGGATTTCGGCGGAGCGCTGCGCGTGTTGCCGAGCCTGGCGGTGACCGGCGAGCCCCTCGACGAGGCGCCCGATGCCGCCGTCGAGCGCTTCGTCGGTCTGGCCGACCTGCGCCGCTGGTGGGCCGAGGCGCCGCACTGAGCCGGGCTTTCCGCCGCGGACGATGAACGGCGCCGGCGGCCGATCGTGCTGCCGTGGCGGATGACGCGCCGCCGCGACGTTGAAGAGGACATCCGGATCGAGTCCGTCGCCGCGCGCGGCGGACCGCCGGACCGTCCATCCCTCGAAAGGATCGCGTCATGTCTTGCATCGGCACACCGGCCCGGGCGCTCGCCCTGCTGGCCGCACTCGCCGCGACCGCTCCCGCAGCGGCGGCGACCTACACCGTCACCAGCGCGGCCGACAGCGGCGCCGGTTCGCTGCGCCAGGCGATCAGCCAGGCCGGGGCCAGTCCCGGCGCCGACACGATCGTGTTCGCGATCGGCTCGGGCGCGCGCACGATCAATCTGGCTACAGCGCTGCCGGTGCTGCGCGGACCGCTGACGATCGACGCCACCACGCAGCCGGGCTTTTCCGGCACACCGCTGATCCGCATCGACGGCAATGCCGTGTCCAGCGGCTATGGCCTGCGCCTGTTCGAAGGCGGCGTGCGCCTGAAGGGCCTGATGATGACGCGGTTCTCCGTGGGCGCGATCGAGATCGGCGGCGGCATCGGCCACGAGGTGCTCGGCTGTTATGTCGGCACCGACGGCACGCAGGCGCTCGGCAACGGCACCGGCATCTACGTCGGCAACAATGCACGCGACAGCCGCATCGGCGGCACCGGCGCCCACGAGCGCAACGTGATCTCCGGCAACGCGACCGGCGTCTACGTCGCCAACAGCACCGGCACCGCGTTCCGCAACAACTATGTCGGCACCAATGCCGCCGGCACCGCCGCGGTGCCCAATACCTATGCGGGCCTGCGCATCTTCGGCGACGCGACCGACGTCGGCGGCAGCCAGGCCGGTCAGCGCAACCTGCTTTCGGGCAACGGCCGCTTCGGCGTCGCCGTCGACGGCGGATCGATGAGCACGATCAGCGGCAACTACATCGGCGTCGACGCCAGCGGCAACGCCGCGCTCGGCAACGGCGAGGCCGGCATCTCGCTCAGCGCGTCCGCGGAGGAGGTCACGATCGGCGGCACGACCGACGGGCATCGCAACGTGATCTCCGGCAACGGCACGGGCATCTCGTCCACCGCCTCGTTCATTCGGATCGTCGGCAACCACATCGGCAGCAACGCCGGCGGCAACGCGGCCGTGCCCAACACCTATGCCGGCATCGACGTCTTCGGCGACGGCGCGATCATCGGCGGTCCGCAGCCCGGGCAGCGCAACCTGATCTCCGGCAACAGCCGCTACGGCGTCGCGATCAGCAGCGGCTCGGGCAGCACGATCAGCGGCAACTACATCGGCCTCGATGCGGCCGGCGCCGGCCTGCTCGGCAATCTCGGCACCGGCGTGTCGATCGGCCAGAACGCGGTACAGGTCACGCTCGGCGGCACGACCGCCGGACATCGCAACGTCATTTCCGGCAACGGCAGCGGCATCCACACCTCGGGCCAGTCGGTCCGCATCCTCAACAACTACGTCGGCACCAACGCCGCCGGCAACGCCGCGCGCGGCAACCAGAGCTATGCGCTGCGCGCGCTCGGCGGCAGCGGCCTGGTCATCGGCACGCCCGGCACCGGCAACGTGTTCTCGGGCAATGCGCGCGGCGTCAGCATCGAGTACGGCGCTCCGGCCGTGATCCAGGGCAACGTGATCGGACTCAGCGCCGACGAGACGCAGGTGCTCGGCAACGCGATGTACGGCGGCGTCAGCCTGTCCACAGCCGACAACCAGCTCGGCGGACGACAGTCCGGCGAAGGCAACGTCATCGCCGGCAACGACGGCGGCGTCACGCTGTATCGCGGCGGCGACGGCAATCGCATCGAGGGCAATGCGATCGGCGTCAACCGCAGCGGCAGCCTGGTCGTCGGCAACGGCTATTCGAACGTGCACGTCATCGAGAGCTTCGACAACACGATCGGCGGCACCGAACCCGGTGCCGGCAACGCGATCGCCGGCGCCTACTCGACCGGCGTCCTGGTCGAGCTCGGCACCGGCAACGCGATCCTCGGCAACCGCATCTTCGACAACGGCTGGCTCGACGTGGACCTGGTGCCGATGCACCCGAACGCCAACGACGCCGGCGATCTCGACCACGGTCCCAACGAGAGCCAGAACTTCCCGGTGCTGACCGCCGCACCGATGCAGGGCGGGGCGGTCGCCGTCGAAGGCGTGCTGATGTCGGCACCGGACGCGGACTATCGCATCGAGTTCTTCCACGCCCCGGCCTGTCACGCCAGCGGCATCGGCGGCGCGCACGCGTTCCTCGGCGCGGCCGCCGTACGTACCGACGCGGCCGGCCGCGCGACGATCTCGGCGCAGTGGAGCGCGCCCGGCAGCGGTGTCGTGACGGCACTGGCGACCGACGCCCGCGGCAATACGTCCGAGTTCTCGCCGTGCGTCGCGATCGGCCCGGCGAGCGCCGGCCAGTTCGCGATCTGGCGCGATCCGGTGCTCGCCTACGAGGACTACGAGGCCGTCACGATCACCGTGGTGCGTTCGCACGGCTTCAGCGGCGCGGCCAGCGTGCGCCTGGTCGCGCTCGACGGCAGCGCGACCGCGCCGTCGGACTTCGCGGCCACCGACGTGGTGCTGAACTTCGCGCCCGGCGAGGCGATCAGGCAGGTGACGATCCCGATCGTGCTCGACGCCGTCGACGAGGGCAACGAAGGCTTTCGCATCGAGCTGCGCGATCCGACCGGCGGTGCGGTGCTCGGCGCGCGATCCAACGTCGAAGTGCTGCTGTTCGATCATGACGACCAGTACCCGGTCGTGACCGTCGCCGACGCGGTCGCGGTGGAGCCCGCGCAAGGTACCGGCGCGATGCGCTTCGCGGTGTCGATGACGCCGGGCGATCATCCAGTCGATCTGTACTACTGGACCAGCAGCGCCAGCGCGACGCCGGGCCTGGACTATCTCGAGACGACCGGCCAGATCACGTTCCAGGCCGGCGAGCGCATCAAGATCGTCGAGATCCCGATGCTGGCCGACACCGAGGCCGAGCCGGAAGAGGTGTTCTACTTCCACGTCACCTCGGCCGACGGCGACGACTTCGTCGCTGGCGACACGATCGCCGAGGGCATCATCCGCGATGCGGCGGGCGACGTGATCTTTCGGGACGGGGTGGATTGAGGTGCGATCGGAGCAGGCGGCTTCGTCGTCGCCTGCTTCGAGTCGATTGCGTGCGGGACACAGCGAAGTGGCGGAGAGAGTGGGATTCGAACCCACGGAAGGGGTGAACCTTCGCCGGTTTTCAAGACCGGTGCCTTAAACCGCTCGGCCATCTCTCCGTTGTTCCAGACGCATCCATTGCCTTGTGGCCCGGCGAACGCCGGTTTGACTCGGGGCATCGTGCCCCTCGCCCTACGGGCCATCGGCCGTTGGCCGATGTTCGCTCCGGCATCCTGCCTACGCGACCAAGACCGGTGCCCTAAACCGCTCGGCCATCTCTCCTTCGTTCCAGACGCATCCATTTTCTTGCACGCCGGCGAACGCCGGTTTGACTCGGGGCATCGTGCCCCTCGCCCTACGGGCCATCGGCC
>Ga0182736_1001318_pt1 | contig 25369 bp, 24 predicted proteins | sample eDN5th30CKraftBY_FD_128882 | JGI IMG/M metagenome (GOLD analysis project Ga0182736, IMG submission 128882) | Enriched backyard soil microbial communities from Emeryville, California, USA - eDNA 5th pass 30_C Kraft BY (version 2) (version 2) | ecosystem: Environmental > Terrestrial > Soil >...
CGGCCGAGCGCCGGCGCGGACCTCTCAGCGCGGACCTCTCAGCGCGGACCTCTCAGCGCGGACCTCTCAGCGCGGACCTCTCAGCGCGGACCTCTCAGCGCGCCGCGGCCAGCCCCAGCCGTCCGACCAGCTCGATCGTCGCCGGAGACCGGTTGAGCGTGTAGAAGTGCAGCCCCCGCACGCCCTCGGCCAGCAGCTTCTCGCAGAGATCGGTCGTGGCGTCCATGCCGGCGGCGCGGAACGCGGCCGGGTCGTCGGCGTGGCGCTCGAGCCGTGCGACGAGGTCGGGCGGCAGCGGCGCGCCGGACAGCTCCGGGCCGCGGTGCAGGGTGCGCACGGTGGTCAACGGCATGATCCCGGGCAGCAGCGGCACGTGGCAGCCGGCGGCGTCGAGCCGATCGCGCAGCCGCAGGAACCCCTCGGGTTCCAGGAACAGCTGGGTGATCGCGAAGTCGGCACCCTTGCGGATCTTGGCGACGAGCCGCGCGAGGTCCTCGTCGGGGTCGGTCGAGCGCGGGTGGCCGTACGGGAACGCCGCGACGCCCACGCAGAAGTCACCGAGGCTGCGGACCATCGTCACCAGCTCGTCGGCGTAGGTGAGGCCGTCGGGGTGGGCGACCCACTCGCCCAACGGGTCGCCGGGCGGGTCGCCGCGCACCGCGAGGACGTTCCGGATGCCCGCCGCGGCGTAGGAGCCGATCACGTGCCGCAGCTCGGCACGGGAGTGCGACACCGCGGTGAGGTGGGCCATCGGCACGAGGGTGGTGTCGGACGCGATGCGCGCCGTGGTGCGGACGGTGCGGTCGCGGCTGCTCCCACCCGCCCCGTAGGTCACCGAGACGAACGCCGGGTCCAGGGGCTCGAGACGGCGGATCGCCTGCCACAGCTGGGTCTCGCCCGCCTCGTCCTTGGGCGGGAAGAACTCCACGGAGAACACGGGACGGTCGACGTCGATGCGCTCGACGACGGTCGTGCGGGCGGCGGGGGTGCGAACCACCGCGCCAGCGTACGGGCACTCGCAGCGCAGGTCACGAGGACCTTCGACCGTGCCGATCGACCGTGCCGATCGCGCTCGACGGGCGGAATCGCGGTGGGTCGATAGGCTCGTGACGTGCAGCAGCCGACCGCTCCCGCCGACCGAGGGCCGCGCTGATGGCGCGCTCCGGCGCGGCCGATCTCGCCCCGTCCGCCACCGGCGCCGCCGCGCCCGGCGGACCCGATGCCGCCCGGCCGGCCGCGTCCGGGCCCGCCGTCCCCGGGCCCGACGGCGGTCCGCTCGACGGGCTGCGGCGCGTCGACGCCGACGTCGCCGGAGCCGTCGAGCGTGAGCTGGCCGCGGTCCTCGCCGACCGGCTGCGCGACGCCGCCGCCGTCGCCCCGGAGGTCGCCGAGGCGCTCCGGGTGCTGGAGCGCTTCGTCGTCGGGGGCGGCAAACGCATCCGGCCGACGTTCGCCTGGTGGGGCTGGCGCGGCGCGGGCGGCGACCCCGCCGCGGCAGGCGCGGCGCTGCGGGCGGTGTCGGCCCTGGAGCTGCTGCAGGCCTGCGCGCTCGTGCACGACGACCTGATCGACGACTCGGCGACCCGCCGCGGCCGCCCGACCGTGCACGTGGAGTTCGCGGGCCGCCACCGCGACGGCGGCTGGTCGGGCCCGGCCGACCGCTTCGGCGCCGCGGCGGCGATCCTGCTCGGCGACATCGCGCTGGCCTGGGCCGACGACACCCTGCAGTCCTCCGGGCTCGACGCGGCGGCGCTCGCCCGCGCGGGCGCGCCGTGGCGGGCGATGCGCACCGAGGTGCTCTGCGGGCAGTACCTCGACGTCCTGGCGCAGGCCACGGCCGACACGAGCACCGCGGCGGCCATGCGCGTGAACCGCTTCAAGACCGCGGCCTACACCGTCGAACGGCCGCTGCACATCGGCGCCGCGCTGGCCGGAGCGGACGACCGGCTCGTCGCCGCGTACCGCGGCTTCGGCACCGACATCGGCATCGCCTTCCAGCTGCGCGACGACATGCTCGGGGTCTTCGGCGACCCCGACGTGACGGGCAAGCCCGCGGGCGACGACCTGCGCGAGGGCAAGCGGACGCTGCTGGTCGCGCTCGCTCTCGAACGCGCCGCCGAGCGCGGCGACACGGCGTCCGCGCAGGTCGTCACGGGCGCGCTGGGCGACCCGGCCCTCGACGCGGCGGGCGTCGACCGGGTCCGCGACGTGTTGACCTGCCTCGGTGCGGTCGACGCCGTGGAGGAGCGCATCGCCGCGCTGACGGCCTCGGCGCTCGACGCGCTGGCCCGTGCCGAGGTGGCCGAGCCCGCGGCCGCCGCGCTGGCGGGCCTCGCCGTCGCCGCGACCCGCCGCCAGCGGTGAGCCCGCGGACCGTCCCCGGCCGCACCGATCACGTCGTCGTGGTCGGCGCCGGGTTCTCCGGGCTGTGCGCCGCGCTGCACCTGCTCGGTGCCGGCCGCGCGGTGACCGTCCTGGAACGCGCCGACGGCCCGGGCGGCCGCGCCGGTGCGCTGGACCTGGACGGCCCGTCGGGGACGTTCCGCGTCGACACCGGCCCGACCGTGCTCACCATGCCCGACCTGCTCGACGACGCGTTCGCCGCCGTCGGCGACCGGCTGGCCGACCGGCTCGACCTCGTCGCGCTCGACCCCGCCTACCGCGCCCGCTTCGCCGACGGCTCGACGATCGACGTGCACACCGATGCCGACGCGATGGAGGCCGAGGTGCGGCGCACCTGCGGCCCGGCCGCGGCCGCCGGGTACCGCGACCTGCGGGCCTGGCTCACCCGGCTGTACCGCGCGGAGATGGACCGGTTCATCGGGGCGAACCTGGACTCGCCGCTCGACCTGCTCGTCCCCGACCTCGCGCGGCTCGTGGCCGCGGGCGGGTTCGGCCGGCTCGGCCCACAGGTCGCCCGGCGCGTCGCCGACGAGCGGCTGCAGCGGGTGTTCTCCTTCCAGTCGCTCTATGCCGGGGTCGCGCCGCAGCGGGCGCTCGGCGCGTACGGCGTCATCGCCTACATGGACACCGTCGCAGGGGTGTTCTTCCCGCGCGGGGGCATGCGGGCGATCGGCGCCGCGCTGGCCGACGCCGTCGTCGCCGCGGGCGGGGTCGTCCACTACGGCCGCACCGTCACCGGTCTGGACCGGCGCAGCGGACGGGTGGACGCCGTCCGGCACCGCGGCTCCGCCGGGACGGGCGGCTCCGACGCCGCGCGGCTGCCGTGCGACGCCGTCGTGCTCACCCCGGACCTCCCGGTCGTCCACGCGCTCGTCGGCCGCGTGCCGCGCCGCCCGGTGCCGCTGCGCTGGTCGCCGAGCGCGGTCGTGCTGCACGCGGGGCTGCGCCGCACCCGTCCCGAGCTCGCACACCACACGATCTCCTTCGGCGCGGCCTGGGAGCGGACGTTCACCGAGCTGATCGAGGACGGGCGGCTCATGAGCGACCCGTCGCTGCTGGTGACGCGCCCGACCGCGACCGACCCGACGCTCGCCCCGGACGGGCGGGACCTGCTGTTCGTGCTGGCGCCGTGCCCGAACACGGCCCGGTCGTCGATCGACTGGGCGCGGGTCGGGCCCGCCTACCGCGACGAGCTGCTGTCGGTCCTCGCCGGCCGCGGGTTCGACGGGCTCGACGCGGACGTCGAGATCTCCCGGTCCGTCACACCCGCCGACTGGGCCGGGCAGGGTCTGGGCGCCGGGACGCCGTTCTCGCTCGCGCACACGCTCGCCCAGACCGGGCCGTTCCGGCCGCGCAACCTGGTGCGCGGGCTGGAGAACGTCGTGCTCGCGGGCTGCGGCACGACGCCCGGCGTCGGGATACCGCCCGTCGTCGTGTCGGGGCGGCTCGCCGCCGAGCGGATCACCGGCGGGTCCGCACGACGTCGGCGGGCGACCGTTCGTCGGCACACCGGCGACGGGTCCGCGCCGCACCGCAGGGTCCCGACGAGGTCTTGACACTCGCCGTGCGAGCATGGGCGCCGACATGACCGCGCAGCCCTCGACCCCGGTCCCGCGACCGGCGTCCCCCGAGCCGACGGCACCGGACCCGGTGTCGTCCACCGTGTCGTCCTCGGCGTCGTCCTCGGCGCCCTCGGCGGCGCCCGCCGGCGAGGCGGCGGCGACCGGCAGGGCGGCGACCGGCGGGGCGGCGACCGGTCCGGTGTCGACGTCGCCGGTGACGGCCGTGGTGGCACCGGACGGCCACGACGGGGCGCCCGCGCCCCGCTGGGCCCGGTTCGGCAGCCCGCCCCGCAGGCCCCTGCTCCTGGGCCTCGGCGCGTCGCTGCTGATGCTCGTCGGCGGCTTCGGCGCGGGCGGTGTCCTGGTCCGCGACCCGTGGCTGACCAACAGCCCCATCGGCTTCTGGCGCTACGGCCACGGCTCGGAGCTCGCGACGGCGCTGGTCTACATCGGCGTCGCGCTGCTGGCGTGGGCGTGGGTGCAGCTGGGCCGCGAGGTGATCGCGGGCCGCGTCGGCGGCCGCGCGGTGCTCACGACGGCCGCGGTGTGGCTGGTCCCGATGCTGGTGACGCCGCCGCTGTTCACCCGGGACGTCTTCAGCTATCTCGCGCAGGGCGCGCTGCCGCTGCACGGGTTCGACCCCTACGCGGTCGGCCCCGAGGTGATGCCGGGCGTCTTCACCGACAACGTCCACTACTTCTGGCAGGACACCCCGGCCCCGTACGGCCCGCTGTTCATCCTGCTGGCCAAGGGCACCGCCGCCGCGGTCGGCGGCAACGTCATCGCGGGTGTCATCCTGATGCGGCTGGTCCTGTGCATCGGGCTCGTGCTGCTGGTGTGGGCCCTTCCCGAGCTGACCCGGCGGATGGGCGGGCGGATCCCCGTCGCGCTGTGGGTCGCGGTCGCCAACCCGGTCATGATCGTGCACATGGTCGGTGGTGGCCACAACGACCTGCTGGTCATGGGGCTGCTCGCCGTCGGCGCGCTCTACGCGCTGCGCGGCAGGCCGGTGATCGCGATCGTGCTCGTCACCGCGGCGATGGCGGTCAAGGCGAGCGCGGCGGTCGCGCTGCCGTTCGTGGTGCTGGTGTGGGCCGCCCAGATGCCCGGTCCGTCGCGCACGGTCCGGATCCTCAAGGCCACCGCGGCCGGCGTCGGCGTGTTCGCCGTGACGTTCGCGCTCATCACGGTCGCGGCCCAGGTGAACCTGGGCTGGCTGCCCGCGCTCAGCGCGCCGTCGATGATCGTGAACTGGCTGTCGCTACCGACGGGCGCGGGCGAGCTCGTGCACTGGGTCCTCAACCTGGTCTTCAACCTGCCCAAGCAGCCGTTCATCAACATCGCGCGGATCGTCGGCGGCCTGCTGCTGCTGTGGATCGGGGTCAAGCAGTGGCTCGCCGCACGCGACGGCGGGCCCGACGCACTGCGCCGCGCCGGCATCGTGCTGCTCGCGGTGGCGGTCCTGTCCCCCGCGACGCTGCCGTGGTACCTCAGCTGGGGCATCGCGCTGCTCGCGATGACGGCGTGGACGCCCAAGGCGCTGTCGTGGCTGGTCTTCGTCTCGCTGTGGCTGGTGATCGTCTACTACCCCAACGGTGAGGCCGCGCTCTACAACTGGGGCTACCTGGCCGGGTGCGCGCTGGTCTGCGGGCTGGCCGCGTGGTCGCTGCTGCATCCCGACCCGCTGCGGCTGCGACGCCGGAAGGACCCGGCCGCCGGGGGGACGTCCACCACGTCCGCGGACGACGCGCTGACGGCTGCCGGTGCCGGGCAGCGGCAGGGCTGAGCTCGACGCGGCCGGGATCACCGATCCCGGTCTGCGGACGGCCTACGCCGCCTGCCGGGAGCTCAACGCCCGCCACGGTCGCACCTACTTCCTGGCCACCCGGCTCCTGCCCGCGCGCCGCCGACCCGCGGTCCACGCCCTCTACGGCTTCGCCCGCTACGCCGACGAGATCGTCGACGACCTCTCCGACGGCCGTCCCGCCGCCGAGCGCGCCGCCGCGCTCGACGCACTGGCGGACGACCTGGCCGCCGCGCTGGGCGGGGACCCGCCGACCCCTCCGGGCGACGCGCGCGCCGCGGTGCTCGCGGCCGTCGCCGACACCGCACGCCGTCACGACATCGACCACCGGCACTTCGCCGACTTCATCGCGTCGATGCGGATGGACACCCACGTCACCGGCTACGCCCGCTACGCCGACCTGGCCCGGTACATGCACGGCTCGGCGGCGGTCATCGGTCTGCAGATGCTGCCCGTGCTGGGCACCGTGACCGACCGGGCGCAGGCCGAACCGCACGCCGCCGCCCTCGGGGTGGCCTTCCAGCTCACGAACTTCCTGCGCGACGTCGGCGATGACCTCGACCGCGGCCGCGTGTACCTGCCCGCCGACGAGCTGGCCGCACACGGCGTCGACCGTGACCTGCTCCTGTGGTGCCGACGCCGGCGCGCCCGCGACCCCCGCGTCCGCGCCGCGCTGGCGCACCTCGTGGCCCGCACCCGTGGCGTCTACCGGCGCGCGGCGCCCGGCATCCCGATGCTGGAGCCGGTCTCCCGGGCCTGCATCGAGTGCGCGGCGGCGCTCTACGGCGGGATCCTCGACCGGATCGCCGACGCCGACTACGACGCCGTGCTGCACCGCCGGGTCCGGGTTCCCACCGCCCGGCGCATCGCCGTCGCGGGGCCGGGACTGCTCCGGGCGGGCCTGGCCCGCGTCGGGGCGGCGGAGCCCCGGACGACCCTCAGAACGCCATCGCCTGGGCCCGGCGCTTGACCTCCTTGTGGCGCCCCTCCTTGAGGGCGGCCACCGGGGTGCCCGGTAGCGACTCGTCGTCGGCGAAGAGCCAGCGCAGGATGTCGGGGTCGGCGTAGCCGCCGTCGCGCAGCACGGTGATCGTGCCGCTCAGTCCTTTCACGACGGCCCCGTCCGCCAGGAAGTCGGCCGGCACGACGGTGACCCCGTCGCGACGCAGGGACAGCAGGTGCCCGTCGCGCACGAGCTGGTGCACGCGGGTCACGGGGACGGACAGCAGTTGGGCGACATCGGGGACCGGCATGGTCTCGACGTCGTCGGAGAGCACCGCAGGGGTGCCCGACACCTCACTCACCGTACGGCCTCGCAGGGCTCGGCCGACGCTTCGCGGGCACACTGTGTCCACGGTTCGCTCGCTGGCGCTCACTCACAGCGCCACACCATGCCACAGCACCGGCCGTGACGGGCAGCCTCCGGACGGACGGTACCGTCGGGGGGTGAACGCCCCGACCGGTTCCGCTGGTGCGCTGCTCGACGCGCGCTACCGCGTCGGTCCGGTGATCGCCCGCGGCGGGATGTCCACCGTGTACCGCGGCCTCGACACCCGGCTCGACCGCCCGGTGGCCATCAAGGTCCTCGATCCCGCCATGGCGGCCGACCCGGCGTTCCGGGTCCGCTTCGAGCGCGAGGCACGGCTGGCCGCCCGGATCGACCACCCGGCCGTCGTCGACGTGCACGACCAGGGCGACGCCCCCGACGGGGCGCTCTTCCTGGTGATGGAGCTCGTCGAGGGCGGCACGCTGCGCGACGTGCTGCGCGCCCGCGGGGCCGTCGGCGTCCCGGCGGCACTCGCGGTGATGGAGCCGGTGCTCGCGGGCCTGGCGGAGGCACACCGGCAGGGCATGGTGCACCGCGACGTCAAGCCGGAGAACGTCCTGCTCTCCGATGCCGGCGAGGTCAAGGTCGCCGACTTCGGGCTGGTCACCGCCGCGGCGCAGGCCGGCGCGAGCCACGTCGGGATGATCATGGGCACGCTCGCCTACCTCTCCCCCGAGCAGGTCGCCAGCGGCGCCGCCGATGCGCGCAGCGACGTCTACGCCGCCGGGATCATGCTCTACGAGCTGCTCACGGGGGCACCGCCCTACGTCGGCGACACGCCGATCTCGGTGGCGATGCGCCACCTCAACGAGGACGTCCCGCCGCCGTCGCTGGTGGCCACGGAGGTCCCCCCTGAGCTCGACGAGGTCGTCCTCGCCGCCACCCGGCGCGACCCCGCGGCCCGCCCGGCCGACGCCGCGGCGTTCCTGGCCGCCCTGCGCCGGGTCCGCGACCAGCTCGCCGTCCCGCGCGTGGCGCCGCCGCGGCCGCCGGCGCGTCCCGTCGAGGAACAGGCGACGGTCCCCGCGGGCCGGCACGCCGCCGCGGTGGCCGCGCCCCCCGGTCCGGGCGGCACCCGCACGATGGAGCGCCCGCCCGGCGCCGACGACGACGCGCCCACCGCCGTCGCCGCCCCCGCCGACCGCGGGATGCCCGACCACCGCGTCGCCCGGCGCCGCAGCCGCCGGCTGCTCGCGCTGTGGATCGTCGTGGTGCTGCTGCTGGGCGCGGTCGTCGCGGGCGCCGCGTGGTGGCTGGGGACGGGCCGCTGGACGGCGATGCCGTCGGTCGTCGGGCTCGACCGTCCGGCCGCGGAGAAGCTGCTGGCCGACTCCGACCTCGTCGTGACCGTCACCGAGGCCCATCACGACACCGTCGCCGACGACGTCGTCGCCGCGGCCGAGCCCGCGCCGCAGTCCCGGCTGCTGCGCGGCAGCGAGGTCCGGCTCACGGTGTCGACCGGCAGACCGGTCGTGCCGGCCGTCGCGCCCGGCGCGGCGGTCGCGGCCGCCGAGCAACAGATCCGCGATGCCGACCTGACACCGGTGCAGTCGGTGACGGCGACGGAGTTCAGCGAGACCGTGCCGCAGGGCGCCGTCGTCCGGACCAACCCGGCCGCGGGGTCGCCGCTGGCCATCGGCGCGCCGGTGACACTCGTGCTCAGCAAGGGGGCCCAGCCCAAGCAGGTCGAGGTGCCCTACGTCGTCGGCGACCGGCTCCGGGAGGCCCAGCAGACGCTGCGCGACGCGGGTTTCGCCGTCGAGGTCGAGTCCGACTTCCCGTTCGGCGGCCGCGACAACGGCCGCGTCGTCCGTCAGGACCCCGACGCCGGGGAGACCGCGACGCGGGGCGCCACGATCACCCTGACGGTCTTCTGACCCGGTCGTGAGCGGCGGCCGTGGCGCGAGCTCAGCCCCGCAGCATCTCGGCCACGAGGAACGCCAGCTCCAGCGACTGCTGGGTGTTGAGCCGCGGATCGCAGGCCGTCTCGTAGCGACCCGCGAGGTCGGCGTCGGAGATCTCCTGCGCGCCGCCGAGGCACTCCGTCACGTCCTCGCCGGTGACCTCGACGTGGATGCCGCCGGGGTGGGTGCCCAGCGCGCGGTGCACCTCGAAGAAGCCCTGCACCTCGTCGACGATGCGGTCGAAGTGCCGGGTCTTGTAGCCGGTCGTCGACTCGTGGGTGTTGCCGTGCATGGGGTCGCACTGCCAGATGACCTTGTGCCCCGACGCGGTGACCTTCTCCACGATCGCGGGCAGCACGTCGCGGACCTTGCCGTTGCCCATCCGGCTGACGAGGGTGAGCCGGCCGGGCACGTTCTTCGGGTCGAGCCGCTCGACGTACTCGACGGCCTGCTCGGGCGTCGTCGTCGGGCCGAGCTTGAGCCCGATGGGGTTGGCCAGCAGCTCGAAGAGGGCGACGTGGGCACCGTCGAGCTGGCGGGTGCGCTCGCCGATCCACACGAAGTGCGCCGACAGGTCGTAGAGCCGCGGCGTCTCGGTGCGGGAGTCCAGGCGCAGCATCGCGCGCTCGTAGTCGATGAGCAGCGCCTCGTGCGAGGCGTAGAACTCGGTGGTGTGCATGCGGTAGTCCTCGACGCCGCACGCGTCCATGAACTGCAGCGCCCGGCCGATCTCCCCGGCCAACGCCTCGTAGCGCTCACCCGCGGGCGAGGTGCGCACGAAGTCCTTGTTCCAGTCGTGGACCATCGACAGGTCGGCCATGCCGGTGGCCGTCAGCGCGCGCACGAGGTTCATCGCGGCGCTCGCGTTGGCGTAGGCACGGACCATGCGCGACGGATCGGGCACCCGTGCGGCCGGGTCGGCCACGATCGAGTTGACGATGTCGCCGCGGTAGGACGGCAGCCCGAGCGCGTCGGTCGGCGAGCTGCGCGGCTTGGCGTACTGCCCGGCGATCCGGCCGAGCTTGACCACGGGCAACGAGGCGCCGTACGTCAGCACGATCGCCATCTGCAGCAGCGTGCGGATGGTCGCGCGGATGTGCGGCTCGGTGTTGTCGACGAACGTCTCCGCGCAGTCGCCGCCCTGCAGCAGGAACGCGCGCCCGTTGGCGACGTCGGCCAGCCGCTCGTGCAGCCGGTCGACCTCGGCGGGCAGCGTGACGGGCGGGACGCTCTCCAGGACGGTGCGCACGTGCGCGACCTGCTCGGCGTCGGGCCAGTCCGGCTGCTGGGCGGCGGTCCGCGACAGCGCCTCGTCGAGACGGGTACGCAGGTCCGCGGGCAGCGGCGGCAGCTCGGGCAGCACTTCGACGGGGGCGTCGACCGACCAGTTCACGTACGCCAGGTTAAGCCGTCACGGAAGGGCGACGGCGCGCGGCCCGACCCCTCGCAGGCGACCGTTCGGCCGGACACCGCCGGGGGTCGGCTGCTCCGTCCGGGCGCTGTCGTCACCCGGACGGACCGATTCCACATCGGACGCCGTGTGTACTCCCCCCGCATGGCAACTCTCCTGTGGATCCTCGCCGTCGTCCTGGTCGTCGCGGGCATCGTCGCGATCGTGCGCCGCCAGCTGCTGTGGGGCATCGTCCTCATCATCGTCGGGCTGCTCGTGGGCCCCGGCGGGGTGAGCATCTTCACCTGACCCTCCCCCGACGCACGCCCCGACGACAGCCACGGCACGGCGGTCGCGGACCCGCAGCTCAGCGGGCCGCGACCGCCGCTTCGATCGCCTCCCAGCGACGCAGGTTGAGCCGGGCGTCGGCGAGCGCGTCGTGCGCGTCCGACGACGGGGGCGGCAGCGGCGGCCGCCCGGCGTCCTCCCAGCGTTGCCGCAGCTCGCGGGTGAACCGGGGCAGGGCCCGCGGCAGCGCAGGCATCGCTCCCCACAGCTGGCACAGCACGACGTGGTCGTAGGCCGCGATCCACGCCCAGAGCTCGACGTCGCCGGGGGCGCCGGTCAGGAAGGCGAGCAGGTCGGTCCGGATCGCCGCCCGTGAACGCCAGGCCGGGTCGGCGGGCGACGGCAGCTTCGGCAGCACGTTCGCCCGGACCCAGGCACCCGCGCGGCCGGGGTCGAACTCCGTCGAGACGGCGTAGAACTCACGTCCGTCCTCACCGACGACGCCGATCGAGACCAGGTCGATCGTGGTGCCGTCCTCGATGAACTCGCAGTCGTAGAAGAACCGCATTCCGTTCCGTTCCTGCAGGCCGGGCGCGTGTACGCCCTGCGGTACGCACCCGGGTCGCAGCGGCGGACCGGGCGGCCCGCGACGCCGACCGCACCGGGCGACGGCCTGCGGGCCGCAGCCGAGCCTACGGACCGCCCGTCGGCACCGCGTCGCACGGCGTCGCACATCCCCGGACACGCGCGAGGATCCGCGCGACCCGCGCGCCCGTCGGCCGTCGTCGCACGCCGGGCGGGCGGCGCGGGCACGGCCGGGCCGGGTCAGCCGCGCGCTCCCGCCGCCAGGTCGCCGAGCACGTAGTCCAACAGGTCGCGCCCGTGGTCGGAGGCGACGACGACGTCGTCCGCGGTGACCCGGACCCGGTGCAGCGACTGCATGCGCAGGACGTCGCCGTCGGCCCGGTGGTTGGGGAAGATCCCCGCGTAGGAGACCCCGAGCTCCTCGAGGTGGTCGGCGACGAGGGCGGTCGCGGGGTCGTCGAGCGGCAGGTCGAGGTAGACGGCGTCGGCGCCCGCGTGGCGGAACAGGTGGTGCCGCTCGGCGCGCACCACGTCGGCGAGGTCGGCCCCCGGCGCGGTCACGGTGACGAGCCCGATCGCGTGGTCCCGGTCGACGTCGACGTGCAGCACGCTCCTGGCGGGCAACGCGGCGTCGGCGGGCGGGCGGGCCGGGGCGCCGCGCAGGTCGCACACCTGCAGGGTGCGGGCGACGACCGGCAGGTGCCGCTCCGGGGCGTACACGCTGCGCGGGGTGCCGTCGGCGAGCTTGGTGTAGAAGAACGCGGCCGAGCGCCGCCGTCGCCGCCGGTCGAGGGCCGCGTCGTTGCTGACGCTCGCCGGGATCCAGCCGAGCAGGAAACCGGTCTCGTGCGCGCCGGCGGCGAGGTCGGCCTTCTGGCTGTACGGGTGGACGGCGGTGACCTCGGCGTACATCCCGCACAGGCCGCGCTCGCGCGCCCAGTCGGACAGGAAGCGCTTGGTGCGGGTGAACACGTGCCGGCCGCGCGCGGCGGGCAGCGTCACCGCCTGCCCGCTGTGCGCCACGACGTCGCCGGCCGCCGAGAGGCTCATCCCCATGTGGCACAACAGCTCGCCGGCCCGTGTCTCGGCGACGACCGACACGTAGCGGCCGTCGGCGAGGCGCGCGCACACCTCGTCGACGTCGTAGACCCACCGGACGTCGTAGCTGTCGCCGTAGACGGTCTCGATCAGCGAGACGAGGACGCCGCCCTCCTCGGGCCGCAGCAACCGGAAGACGATCTCGTCGGCAGCAGGGCCGTGCACGGCGGCCGCGTCCTCAGCCGGCCCTGGTGCCGGGCACGCGGTCGGCCGTCGCGGCGGCCGCCTTCTCCTTGACCGACGCCGCATAGAGGTCGACGTAGGTCTGCCCGGACAGCTCCATGAGCGAGTACATGATCTCGTCGGTCATCGAGCGCTCGATGAACCGGTCGCCGGCCATGCCCGCGTAGCGCGAGAAGTCCAGCGGCTCGCCCACCCTGATGTGCACGGGATGCGGCTTCCAGATCCGCGACCCGATCGGGTTGACCTTGTCGGTGCCGATCATCGCGACCGGGACGACGGGCACCCCCGCCTGCAGTGCCATCCGCGCGACGCCGGTCTTGCCCTTGTAGAGCCGTCCGTCGGGCGAGCGGGTGCCCTCCGGGTAGATGCCGAGCAACTTGCCCTCGCGCAGCAGCCGCACCGCGGTGTCCATCGCGTCCTGGGCCGCGGACCCGCCGGAGCGGTCGACCGGCACCTGCCCGACGCCGGTGAAGAACTGCTTCTTCAGGAAGCCGACGACGCCCGGCGCGGTGAAGTACTCGCGCTTGGCCAGGAACGTGATCCGCCGGGGGACGAGCAGCGGCAGGAAGAACGAGTCCACGACGGCGAGGTGGTTGCTGGCGAGGATCGCCGCACCCTTCTCGGGAATGTTCTCCAGACCCTCGATCGTCGGCCGGCACAGCAGGCGCATCAGCGGGCCGAGCAGCACGAACTTCGACCACCAGTACAGCACCGGTGCGGGCTCCCCTCTGCGCGACCGGGGCACAGCCTACGGACGGCCCCGGTGCGTGGCCAGCGGATCGATTCGGGTCCTCCGACAGGCCGTCGACAACAGGACATTCAGAGCCAATCCGGCATCGGTGGGTCACGATGCGGACGAGACGGTCCCATCCGGCGCGGGACGTGTCAGGATGGACGCGAGCGCACCCCGGCGGCCCCGGCCGGGGCGTGCCGAGGGCGGGGAGGTGCCGGATGAACCACGATCCCGACGATCGTTGGGGTCCGGGAACCGGCGACCGGGACCGCGATCCCGATCTCGACGAGTTCGACCGCATCGTCGCCGCATGGCGCGACGAGGGCTCGGTGCCGCAGTGGCCGACGGCCGCGGAGCCCGCCGAACCGCTGTCCGACGACGCGGCGCCCGGCGACCCGGCGTCGCCCCTCGGTCGTCCCGCGTCCGCATCGGGCGACGAGACCTCGACGCCCGCCGTCGGCATCCCCGAGACCGCGCGCGACGACCTCGCCGACCCGCTCGACGAGCACTTCGTCCCGCCCGAGCCGCCGCCGCTGCCGCGCCTGGGGCCACCGGCGATCGTCGGCATCGTCCTGCTGGGCCTGGGGTTGCTGCTGGTCGTGGCGCCCAGCGTGCTGGGCATGTCGTCGGTCTACGGGCTCCCGCTGGGGCTGCTGTCGCTCGCGGCCGGGCTGGGTTGGCTCGTGCTGCGGCTGTGGCCGACCCCGGCCGACGACGAGGACCCGGACGACGACGACGGCGCCGTCCTGTAGGAGCCCCGTCGGCGGGTCACCGGACGGCAAACGGGTCACGCTCCGCAGGTCACGGTCACGCCCTGCCGGTCACGGCCTCCCGGGCCAGCTGCGCGGCCCCCACGACCGCCGCGGCGTCGCCCAGCAGCGCGGTGCGGATGCGCGCGAGCGGCCGGTGCCCGGCCCCGGTGACGACGCGCGCGTAGTGCGCGCGGGCGTCGTCGAGGAACAGCGGCGCCGACTCCGACACCCCACCTCCGACGACGACCAGCTCCGGGTCGAACACGTCGGCGACCAGGGCGAGGCCCTCCCCCAGCCAGCGGCCCAGGTCGGCGACGGCACGGCGGGCGACCCGGTCGCCCTCCCGCGCCGCCGCAGCCACCCGCTGGCCGCTGATCCGCGCCGGGTCGGCCGCCGCCTCGCGGGCCAGCACCGACGACCCCGAACGATCGGCGCCGAGCAGCTCCAGGGCGGTCGTCGCGAGCGCGGTGCCGCTGCAGTAGCGCTCCCAGCAGCCACGTTTGCCGCACGGGCAGGGCCGTCCGTCGGGCACCACCCGCAGGTGGCCCAGCTCGGGGGCGACCCCGTGGGCGCCGCGGTAGAGCGCGCCGTCGACGAGCAGCGCGGCGCCGATGCCGGTGCCCAGGGCCACGAACACGACGGTCGACGCCCCTGCCGCCGCACCGAAGCGGCGCTCGGCCAGCGCGGCGGCGTTGGCGTCGTGCTCGACGACGACCGGCAGGCCCAGCCGCGACCCGATCCGGTCGGCGACGGGCGCGTCCCGCCACGGCAGGTGCGGCGCGAACCGGACGTGGTCGCGGTCGGCCGCGACGAAGCCGGCCAGCGCGAGACCCACGGCCGCGACCGGGTGCCGGCGCGCCAGGTCGCCGACCATGCCGCTGACCGTGTCCTCCAGCGCCGCCTCGCCCGCCGCCGTCGCGGCCCGGCACGTGTCGAGGATCTGGCCGTCGGCGTCGACGACGCCCGCGCGCACGCTCGTCCCGCCCACGTCCACACCGACGGCGAGGGGCGCCGCGGGCGGGCCGTGCGGGCCCGTCCGTCGTGTCGGCGTCATCCGCGGGCGACGGTGATGCGCTGGACCCGCGGCCGCGAGGTGGCCGGGCCGGTGTCGGCGGCGGGCGGGGCGGCGCCCGCGCCCTCCTCGAGCGCGGCGCGCAGCACCGCGACCAGACCGCCCGCCTGCTCGGCGAGCCGGGCGGCGAGCTCGGGGCGCTCGCCGCGCAGGACGGCGAGTACCGCGCACACCGGACAGGTCGCACAGGTCGTGGGCGCGGACCGCGGTTCCGCGGCGGCGGCGTCGGCGAGCAACCGGTCGAGGGCGGGCTGCACCCGGTCGAGCACGCCGAGGACGAGGGTGCGCAGCTCACCCGCCATCCCGGCGTGCCCGCCGCAGGCGCCGTCCCCGGCCTCCCCGGCCGTCGTCCCCGTCGTCGTCCCCGTCGTCCCGGTCGTCCCCGTCGTCCCCGTCGCGTCGGTCATCGCATCCACACCGCGGGATCGGGGCGGAACAGCACGCGCAGGGTTGCGGCCTCGCGGGCACCGTCGAGCCGGGCCGACACGACCTCGCAGCGGCGCAGCACCGACGGCAGCGTCACGGGGCGGCGCGCGAGCCCGACGGTGACCACCAGGTCGTCACCCACCCTGGCCAGGTCGAGCCGGCCCTCGTCGGCGCCCGGGAGGTGCAGCGCCAGCTCGAACTCGGAGTCGAGCGCGGTGCCCTCCCCCGCGGTGCGGCGCACGGCCAGCGGCGGGCGCGCGGCGGCGGGCGCGGGGACCGGGTCGTCCTCGCCGTACAGCGCGTCGGCGAGCGTGTGCAGCGCCGCGACCCCGGTCGGCTCCGCCGCCGCGTAGCCAAGGGTGCGCAGGACGACGTCGTCGCCCGCGGCAGATGCGGTGAGCTCGTCGAGGACGGCCTGCTGCTCGGTGTGCCGCTCGCGCAGCCATCGCGCCGCCGGTCCCCGCAGCGACGTCGAGGGCGCCGGCAGCACCCGGTTGACGACGAGCCCGTCGACCCGGATGCCCTGCAGCGCAAGGGCTGTCTGCGTCCGGCGGGTCTCTGCGACGACCACCCGCTCGGGCGTCGTCACCAGGCGGACGCTGCTGCGGGCGGGGTCGACGAGCAGTGCGGCGAGCCCGCTCAGCTGCTCGGCCAACCCGTCGAGCGCGTCCACGGTGCGGTCGAGCCGGGCCGCGGACTCGGCCGCGCCGCGGCCCGTCAGCCCGGCGAGCATCCCCCGGACCGCCCGCCGGTGCGCGGGGAAGAGTCGCTCCAGGTAGCCGGCGAGCGCCTCGGGCAGGGCGAGCAGGCGCAGGGTCTCGGCCGTCGGCCCGCAGTCGACGACGACGACCTCCCACGGGCCCGACTCGGCGAGCCTGCGGACCTCCGCGAGCGCGAGCAGGTCCTCGACGCCGGGCAGGACGGTCAGCTCGTCGGCGACGATCTCGTCGACCCCGATCCCGGCGAGCAGCGTGCGCAGGTGCCCCTGCAACGCCCCCCATGCCCCGTCGAGCAGCACGCGGGTGTCGATGTGCGCGGCGAAGAGCCCCCCGGCCTGCGGCAGCTCGCGGGGATCGCCGTCGAGCGGGGTGTCGAGGGCGTCGCCGAGCGAGTGCGCCGGGTCGGTGGAGACGACGAGCGTCTTGCGGCCGGACCTGGCCAGGTGCGCGGCCGTCGCCGCCGACAGGGTCGTCTTCCCGACCCCGCCCTTGCCGGTGAACAGCACGACACGCACGTCGACGAGGGTAGTCACGAAAGCGGGAGTGCCGGGTTCAGCCCTGCTCGACGCGACGCTTGAGCCCCTTCAGCGCGGTGTCGATGATCACCTTCTCGGCCTTGCGGCGGAGCATGCCGATCATCGGGATGTTCAGGTCGACGGCCAGCGAGTAGGTGACCGTCGTCGAGTCGCCGTCGGCGACCAGCACGTAGGAGCCGTTCTGCGACTTCTGCATCTGGCCCTTGACCAGGTTCCAGCTGACCGAGTTGCCGTCCGGCGCCCAGTCGTAGTCGAGGGTGTAGGAGTCCTTGATCGGGCCGGCGTCCATCGTGAACCGGACGCGGCGGGCGCGGCCGTCGGCCTCGTCGAGGATCTCGACCGTCTTCACCTGCTCGGCCCACTTCGGGTACGCCTCGAAGTCGGCGATGACCGCCATGACCCGCTGCGGGTCCGCGGCGATGGAGATCGAGGAGGTGGTCGCGTCGGCCATGCCGCGGAGGTTACCGCCCCGCCGCCCGCGCGACCCGTCACCACCGCAGCACGTACGGGGTGGGTCGGCGGCGGAAGTAGCCGACGTTGACGCACTCCGTCCGGCCGCGCCGCACGCGCTGCGCGAGCGGCTGATGGACGTGCCCGGACAGCGCCGCGCGCGGCCGGTCCCGGTCGATCACCTCGACGAGCCCGGGCCCGGTGGCCTCCGGTCCGCGGGTGACGACGTCGTAGGCCAGCTCCGGCAGCGCCGGCGGGACGTGGCTGCACAGGACGTCGACGGCGGAGAACCCGTCGACGACCGCCGCGTAGTCGTCCCACGACACGAGGTTGGGCCGCCACGCCGGGCCGGGGGTGAACGCGACACCGCGCGGCAGCGGCGCACCGCCGACGAACGCGAAGCGCAGGCCGCCGATCTCGGCGACCTTGCCGTCGGGCAGGTGGACGTGCGGCCCCGCGTGCTGCGCCCAGAGGTGCGGGACGTCGACGTTGCCGGGGATCGCCCAGGTCGGTGCGGGCAGCACGGCGAACAGCCGGGCGTACTGTTCGGCCACCGCCTCCTCGACCAGAGCCCGCGGGTTCCCGACCGCCTTCCACGCCTCGGTCGCGTAGGCGCGCAGGGCGTGCCGGTCGGCCGAGCGGCGCAGCCGGGCCAGCTCGGCGCTGACGTCGGCCCCCAGCACCGTCCCGACGATGCCGCCGGTGGGGTCGGCATAGTCGATGAAGTCGATCAGGTCGCCGAGCACGACGAGCGCGTCGGCACCCTCGCCCGCGCGGGCGAGGCCCTCCACGTCGCCGTGGACGTCGGAGACCACGTGCACGCGCATGCCCTGACGCTACCGATCGTGAGTGGCGCCGGTCGCCGGGGCGACCATCGCCACTCACGAGCCGCCGGCACCCGAGTTGCCCCGCGAGCCGCCCGAGCCGCCGGCGCGCGAGCCGCCGGCATTCGGGCCGCCGGCATTCGGGCCGCCGGCGCGCGAGCCGCCGGCATTCGGGCCGTCGGCGGTCGGGGCCGCCGGTTCTCCCGGCGGCCGGCCGTTCTCCAGGCGGCGCTTGAGCGCCAGGGCGAGCGCCTTCGCGTGCCGGTGCCGGCGCCGCGCCTCGGCGGCGGCCCGCCGCGGCGGCAGCGGGACCGGCCCGCCGTCGGCGCCCGCACCGTCGGCGCGCAGGTAGTAGTGCAGGACCGTCCCGTCGAGCACCTCCTCGAGCCACACCTCCATGCTCCCCACCAGGGCGCCGGTGACCGTCCAGCGCACCCCCTGGTCGCCGCGGTCGGTGACGACGGTCAGCCGCAGGTCGGGCCACAGCGCCGGCCACGCGGCGGGATCGGCGAACTCGGCCGCCACCCGCGCCCGTTCGACGACGAGGAAGGTCTCGTCGACCACGTCGACCGTCGGCATCGTGGGGTCCCCCGATCGTGGCTCGGCCGCCCGCGCCGGCCGTGGGTGGCCCCCGGATTCCATGCGGTCCCGGCGTCGATCACGATAGGTTCGACCCCAGGACTTCACCGGTGTGGCGAGGAGGGCGGCGACGTGCGGGAGTACAGCGGGCCGTCGGCGGTCGAGATCGGTGCACGGGAGACCCTGCTCGACGCGGTCCTCGCCGCCGAGCGGGAGCATCCGTCGGACGTGCTGCTGCAGCGCGCCCGCCCGGACGGCGGATGGGCCGACGTCACGTCGGCGGAGTTCGCCGGGCAGGTGCGCGCCGTCGCGCGCGGCCTGGTGGCCGGTGGTGTCGGCGCGGGCGACCGGGTCGCGCTGCTGTCGCGCACCCGTTACGAGTGGACGCTGCTCGACTACGCGATCCTGTCCGCGGGTGCGGTGACGGTGCCGATCTACGAGACGTCGTCCGCCGAGCAGATCGCCTGGATCCTGTCCGACTCCGGCGCGGTCGCGGCCGTCGTGGAGACCGACCGGCACGCCGCGCTCGTCGCCGAGGCGGTCCCCGGGCTCGGTGCCGTGTGGACGATCGAGCCGGCCGAGGGGCCCGGCGCCGTCGACGCCCTCACCGAGCTGGGCGCGGGCACGACCGACGACGAGGTGCGCGCGCGCCACGAGGCCGTCGGTGCCGACGACCTCGCCACGCTGATCTACACCTCCGGCACCACCGGGCGGCCCAAGGGCGTGGAGCTGACCCACCGCAACCTCGTCTCCGAGGTCGCGCAGGTGCGGCAGGTGTTCCCGGAGCTGCTCAACGTCGACGGCTCGGTGCTGCTGTTCCTGCCGTTGGCGCACGTGTTCGGCAAGGTCATCCAGTGCGGGGCGATCGCGTCGCGGACGACGATCGGGCACACCCCCGACACCCGCAACCTCCTGCCCGACCTGCAGACCTTCCGCCCGACCTTCCTGCTCGCGGTGCCGCGGGTGTTCGAGAAGGTGTACAACGGCGCCCGCCAGAAGGCCCGCGACGAGGGCAAGGGCGCGATCTTCGACGCCGCCGCCGACACCGCGATCGCCTACTCGAAGGCGCAGGACACCGGGGGCCCGGGTCTCGTCCTGCGGATCAAGCACGCGTTGTTCGACAAGCTGGTCTACGGCAAGCTGCGCGCGGCCGTCGGCGGCCGGGTGATCGCGGCCGTGTCCGGCAGTGCGCCCCTCGGCGAGCGGCTCGGGCACTTCTTCCGCGGCGTCGGGCTGCCCGTCCTGGAGGGCTACGGCCTCACCGAGACGTCCGCGGGCATCGCCGTCAACGGGCTCACCGCGCAGCGCGTCGGGACGGTCGGCAGGCCGGTGCCCGGCCAGTCGGTGCGGATCGCCGACGACGGGGAGATCCTGCTGTCGGGCTCGATCGTCTTCCGGCGCTACTGGAAGAACCCGGCCGCGACGGCCGAGGCCATCGAGGACGGCTGGTTCCACAGCGGCGACATCGGCGAGCTCGACGACGACGGCTTCCTGACGATCACCGGCCGAAAGAAGGAGATCATCGTCACCGCGGGCGGCAAGAACGTCGCCCCGGCGGTGCTCGAGGACCGGTTGCGCGCCAACCCGTTGGTGAGCCAGTGCATGGTCGTCGGCGACGCGCAGCCGTTCATCGCGGTGCTCGTGACGCTCGACCCCGAGGCCGTGCCCGGCTGGCTCGAGCGCAACGGCCGGCCCGCCGACACCCCGGTCGCGGCGCTGGTCGGGGACCCCGCGATGCGCGCCGAGATCGCCGCGGCCGTCGAGGAGGCGAACAAGGCCGTGTCGCGGGCCGAGCAGATCCGGGAGTTCCGCATCCTGCCCGGCGACTTCACCGAGACCACCGGCGAGCTGACCCCGACGCTGAAGGTCAAGCGCGCCGTCGTGGCCGCGAACCACGCCGACGTGATCACCGACATCTACTCGGGGACCCACCAGCCGGTCTGACCGGCCCCCGCGCACGGCCGCTCACGTCGCCCGGCGCACCGTCAGCCGGCGACGGGGGCGCCGTCCAGCAGCACGCGCAGCCGCTCGACGGCGGCGGGCCAGGTCCAGCTCGTGAGCATCCAGTCGCGGCCGGCCGCACCCAGCCGCGCGGCGCGGTCGGGGTCGGCGAGCAGCCCGCCGACGGCGGCCACCAGCGCGTCGAGGTCGCGGCCGTCGACGACGTGGCCCGTCCGCCCCTCCAGGACGGTCTCCGGCGCGCCCCCGGAGTTCCCGGCGACGACCGGGACCCCGCAGGCCGACGCCTCCAGCAGCACGATGCCGAGGCCCTCGACGTCGAGGCCCCCGCCACGGGTGCGGCACGGCAGCGCGAACACGTCGGCGACGGCCTGGTGGGCGGCGAGCTCGTCGGCGGGGACGGCGCCGGTGAACACGACGTGCTCCGCGACCCCCGCGCCGACCGCGAGCCGGCGCAGCCGGTCGTGGTCGGGGCCAGAGCCGACGAGCAGCAGCCGGGTCCCCGGCACGCGCCCGCGCAGCGCCGGCAGCGCGCGCACGAGCATGTCCTGGCCCTTGCGGGCCACGAGCCGGGACACGCACGCGACCACCGGCGCCTCCCCCAGCCCGTAGCGGGCCCGCAGCCGCGCCCGTGCGGCCGGATCGGGCCGGAACGTCGCGGTGTCGATCCCCGGCGGCAGGTGCTCGAGCGCCGCCCGCGGGCCGAAGGCGGCGGCGAACCTGCCGCGGGTGTACCGGGAGACGACGGTGAGCACGTCGGCGTCGTTGCCGATGCGGCGCAACGCCTGGCGCGCACCCGGCAGCATCGACCAGCCCACCTCGTGGCCGTGGGTGCTCGCGACGACGCGCCGGATTCCGGCGCGCTCGCGCAGCCCCGGGCCCAGCAGCGCGAGCGGCGCCGCGGCACCGAACCAGACCGTCGTGGCGCCGTACCGGCGGGCGAGCTCCGCGGCGCGGCGGGCGACGTCGGGCGTGGGCAGCATCAGCGACGTCGGATGACGGTGGACGGGGTAGGGCCGGTGGGCGTCGAACGCGGCCGCACCCTCCCAGGCCGGGGCGTAGACGGCCAGCTCGGACGGGGGCAGCCGGTCGGCGAGGGCCTGCAGGTAGGTCTGGATCCCACCGGCTCGGGGCGGGAAGTCGTTCGTCACGAGCAACGTGCGGGCCACGGCGGGTGACCGTACCGACACCGCCGACGGTCCTGCGTGCCCGACCCGCCCCGGCGACGGGACGGGCGGCGGCCGGGGTTCCCCGGCCGCCGCCCGTGCGCGGGGAGCGGACCGTCGCTGCGGCCGACGCGGAGCGTGGCGGCCGGTCGGGGCCGGTTCCTCGGGCTCCGGCGGCTCAGATCCGGCGGGCTCCGGAGAACGTGGCCCGCGGAACGGTCTGGTACTTCACGACATCGCCGGTCTCGGGGGCGTCGATCATCTTCCCGCCACCCGCGTAGATACCGACGTGGCTGACGGGCTTGTAGAAGAACACCAGGTCACCGGGCTGGAGGTCGTTCCACGAGACCGGGGTCCCGACGGTCGCCTGGGCGCTGCTCGACCGCGGGAGGGTCACGCCGATCCGGGCGAACGCCCACGACGTCAGACCCGAGCAGTCGAAGCTGTTCGGCCCGGCGGCGCCCCAGACGTAGGGCCTGCCCAGCTTGGTCGCGGCCATCGCGAGTGCGCGGGCGCCCGCGCCCGTGCCGAGCACGACGCCCTGCGGCGCGCCCTCACCCGGGGGGATCAGCTGGGCGCGCTCGGCCGGGCTGAGGTTGGAGATCATCTTCTCGACGTCGGCGACCCGCGCCTCGGCGGCCTGTTTGCGGGTCAGGATGTCGTCGGCGGCGCGCTGCGCGTCGTCGGCCGCCTGCTGGGCCTGCGCGACGGCGGCGTCGGCGTCCTGGCGCGCCTGCTGGGCGGCGGCGACCCTGGCCTGGAACTCGTCGAGCTGGACGCGCTGCTCGGCGGTCAGCGACTCGAGCGCCGACATCTGGTCGAGGTAGTTCTGCGGGGAGGTACTCGAGAGCAGGGCGTCGAACTGGTCGAGGCGGCCGTTCTCGAAGGTCGCCATGGCCAGCCCGTCGAGCTGGGAGCGGTAGGTCTCCTCGTCGGCGGCGGCCTTCGCCGCGGCGTCCTCGGCGGGCCCGACCGCCGCGCGCGCGGCCTCGGCGGCCTTCTCCTTGGCGTCGTGGTCGTCGGTGGCGGCGTGCCACTGCTCGGTGAGGACCTCGGCGTCGTGCTGGGCCTGCTCGAACTGGGCGCGCGCCTCGTCGGCGGTCGTCGGTGGCGGGGGCAGGACCGGCGCTGCGGGCCGTCCGCCCGCGGCGGGGACGGTCAGCGCGGCCCGTGCCGCCCCCGGCGGAGCGGGGGTGGGGTCGGCGATCGCGGGCGTCGTGACGAGCGCGGTCAGCCCCGCTCCGACGACCGCCGCGACCAGGACCGCCGTCACCGGCCGGGAGGCCGGTCGGGTACCGCTGCGTCGAGGCGCCACCACGCGGACGAGTCCCCTTCTCCGTACCGCGGACCGGGGCGCGGAGCGGGCTCCACGCGGGTCCTGCGGCGACCCTGCGTCGCCGTTCCGGGCGAGCGGCGAACCCACCGCAAGGTCGCGCGGAGATTACGAAGGGACAGGGCGGGCGGCCAGCATCGGGGGCGCCGGCGCGTCGCGCCGGCCGTCGACGAACGGCCTCACCCACAGGGGCAACAGCAGCCGGGCCGTCGGGACGGCGGCACGGCGTGTCGCTCACCCTGCGTGACGCGACCGGTCCTCCGGAGCCGGCTCCGGCGGCCGCGTCGCCACGAGGCGCAACCGGGGAACCAGCCCCTGGTCGGCCAGGACGGCGAGCGCGCGCTGTTCCCGAGCGTCGAGCTGCACGACCGGCGCGCCGGACGGCAGCGTGTCGGGGCGTGTCGCCGGGTCCGGCACGCCCAGCAGGACACCCACCACACAGTCCCCGCACGCGTCGCCGCGCACCGCACACGTGTCGCAGTCGATGATCATTCCGGGCCACCCCTCGACGTTGCTCGTCGGACGTCGCGGACGCTAGGGGACGCCACCGACAGTTCCGGGCGGGCAGTCGCGGCCGGGAAGCGGCGGACGCGGTCTCCTCAGCCTCGCGGCCGGGAAGGCGGCGGACGCGGTCGTCTCAGCCCCGCAGTCGGCCCAGCAGGATCGCCGACGGCAGCGCGTGGGCGCCGCGGCGGCGCACGGACTCGACGACGGCCCGGTCCGACGTCGCGACCAGGATCGGCCGGCCCTCGGGCTCGGCGGCGACGAGCGCGCGGATGACGTCGTCGGCGATCACCCCGGCGTCGCTGAACAGCACCCGCACCCCGCGGGTCCCCCGCGTCGGCGCGGCGACGACGCCCGCCCCGTCGAAGACGACGGTGACCTCGACCCCCGTGCGGGCCGCCAGCGCCGCGAGCTGACCGACGAGCCGGGTGCGCTGGTCGGCCAGTGGCAGCTCGGGATAGCCCGTCTTGCTGACGTTGTAGCCGTCGACGATCAGGTGCACCGCGGGCAGCGCCAGCAGCGCGTCGAGGGCGGCGAGGTCGTCGACCGGCGCGCCGGGACGCACCGCGCTGGCCCCCGCGACGAGGTCGGCGGGCCGGGGCCCGCCACCGCCGATCGAGAGCTCACGGCGCAGCCCGGCGACCGCGCCGCCGAGCGTCTCCAGCAGCAGCTCCAGCCGGACCTCGTCGGCCTGGCGGGCCTCGCGGGCCGCCTGCCGCGCGGCGGCGACCTGCACGGCCGCGGCGTCGGCGCGCGCCCGTTCCCGGTCGGCGCGCACCCGCTCGCGGTCGCGCTCGGCCAGCGCGTCGGCCAGGTCGCGGCGCGCCTCGGCCCGTACCGCCTCGAGGTCGGCGGCCGCGGCGTCGAGCGCGTCGGTCGCCGAGCGCAGCCGCGCGCCCTGCTCCCCCACCCGCCTGCGCAGCTGGGCGAACTCGGCCTCCCTGGCCTGCGCGGACAGCCGCACGTCCTCGCGTGCGGTCGCCAGCTCGTCGCGCAGCCGTTCGAGCTCGGCGGTCAGCTTCTCGACGCGCGAGTTCGCGGCCTCCAGCTCGGCCCGCAGCTCGCCCGCCTCGCCCCGGCGGGCGGCGGCGGCGACGAGGTCGGGGGCATCGGGAGCGCCACCGAGGACGGCGAGCGCGGCGGCGCCGAGCGGGTCCTCGACGTCGGCCGGACCGGGCGTGTGCTCGTGGCACCACGCCAGCACGGCCGCGCGGAACGCCGCCGAGCGTTCGACCTCGTCGAGGAGCGCCCTGGCGCCCAGCCTGGCCCGTTTGGCCGGGGTGAACCGGGCCAGCCGGCGCAGCCGGTGCGGGACGTCGGCGTCGGGCAGGCCGGCGACGGCGGCCGCGGCGAGCTCGGCGACGCGGCCGCGGACGGCCTCGGGCAACCGGTCCCACCGGATCTCCGCGGCCGCCCCGGCCGTGTCGGGGGCCGGGCCGGCGCAGGCGGGGGCGGCGCAGGCGGGGTCGACACCGACGGGCTCCGCGCCGGACCCGGCGGGCCCGGTGGCGAATGCGTCGTCGGTGGACATTCGACCAGGTTATCCGCGCGTGCGCGGGTGCGGCGAGCGCCACCCGGCGGCACCTGCCCCGAAGAACCCCCGCGCCGCACCGCAGCACCGCACCGCACACCGCGGCGCCACTCCGCACACAACCCACACCGCGGCACCGCACCGCACCGCAGCCGGACCGCGCGGCACTCACCCCAGCCGGACCGCGGCGCCGGGACCGGCAGGCCGGGCCGGAGCGCGCCCACCGCACCGCCGGGCCGCC
>Ga0182736_1001320_pt1 | contig 25330 bp, 21 predicted proteins | sample eDN5th30CKraftBY_FD_128882 | JGI IMG/M metagenome (GOLD analysis project Ga0182736, IMG submission 128882) | Enriched backyard soil microbial communities from Emeryville, California, USA - eDNA 5th pass 30_C Kraft BY (version 2) (version 2) | ecosystem: Environmental > Terrestrial > Soil >...
GGCGCGCCGACCACCCCCGAGGCCTGGCTCTGGTGCTGGCAGGGGGTGGGCGACGGCCGCTGCCCGATCGTCGACACCTGGGGGCAGACCGAGACCGGCGGCATGTTGATCTCGCCGGTGCCAGGCGCCACGCCGCTGAAGCCGGGGTCCGCCACCCTGCCGCTGCCCGGCGTACAGCCTGTGATCGTCGATCCCGCCAACGGGACGCCCCTCGAAGGCGCGGTGTCGGGCGCCCTGTGCATCGCCGACAGCTGGCCGGGGCAGATGCGCACCGTCTATGGCGACCACCAGCGCTTCATCGACACCTATTTCCGGCAGTACCCAGGCCTCTATTTCACCGGCGACGGCTGCCGCCGGGACGAGGACGGCTACTACTGGATCACCGGCCGCATCGACGACGTTATCAACGTCTCCGGCCACCGGATCGGCACCGCGGAGGTGGAGAGCGCCCTCGTCGGCCACCCTGCCGTGGCCGAGGCGGCCGTGGTGGGCTACCCGCACCCGGTGAAGGGCCAGGGGCTCTACGCCTATGTCACCCTGAAGGACGGCTCGGAGCCGACGCCGGAGCTGAAGACGGCGTTGATCAAGGAGGTCCGCACCGAGATCGGGGCCTTCGCCGCGCCCGACGTGATCCAGTGGGCGCCGGGTCTGCCCAAGACCCGCTCGGGCAAGATCATGCGCCGCATCCTGCGCAAGATCGCCGAGAATGAACTGGATTCGCTTGGGGACACCTCGACCCTGGCCGACCCGGCGGTAGTGGACGATCTCGTCCGGAACAGGTCGCCGGTCTAATTACCGCCGCGAGATCACCCGCGTCATACGGCCGGGCGCGACCCGAAGCCGCAGATCCGTGGGCGTGGCGTGCAGGTCGAACTCGTCGGCCGCTTCCACGCGCACCTTGACGATCTCGCCGACCTTGAGGGCCGCGCCGGGGCGCACGAACACCTGCCCGTCGATCTCCGGCGCATCGGCCTTGGAGCGGCAGACGGCCACGCCGTCGGCGCGGATCTGATCCACCAGGACGTCCATCGTCCGGCCGACCTTCTTCTTCAGGCGCGCCCGGCTGATGCGGGCGGCGGCGGCCATGAAGCGCTCGCGCCGGGCCTGCTTGACCTCCTCGGGCACATGGTCCGGCAGATCGCGGGACGGCGCGCCCTTGACGTTCTCGTAGGCGAAGCAGCCCACCCGATCGAGCTGGGCTTCCTCCAGCCATTGCAGCAGGAACTCGAAGTCGGCGTCGGTCTCGCCGGGGAAGCCCACCACGAAGGTCGAGCGGATGGTCAGGTCCGGGGCGATGGACCGCCATTTGGCGATCCGCTCCAGGGTCTTTTCCTGGTTGGCCGGGCGCTTCATCGCCTTCAGCACCTGCGGGCTGGCGTGCTGGAAGGGGATGTCGAGGTAGGGGAGGATCTTGCCCTCCGCCATCAGCGGGATCACCGCGTCCACGCTGGGGTAGGGATAGACATAGTGCAGCCGCACCCAGGCGCCGAGTTCGCCCAGCCCCCGGCACAGGCCTTCCATATTCGCCTTCCAGGTCTGGCCGCGCCATTCACCCGGCGCATAGCGCAGGTCGAGGCCATAGGCGGAGGTGTCCTGCGACACCACCAGCAGCTCCTTCACGCCCGCGCCCACCAGGGCCTCAGCCTCCCGCAGGACGTCGGCGACCGGACGCGAGGCGAGGCCGCCCCGCAGGGACGGAATGATGCAGAAGGAACAGGCGTGGTCGCAGCCTTCGGAGATCTTCAGATAGCCGTAGTGGCGCGGGGTCAGCTTCACGCCGCCGGGCGCGGTGGGGACAAGTTCGGCGAAGGGGTTCGGCGTCGTCTTGTGCACCGCATCCATCACCGCATCGGTGGCGTGGGCGCCGGTGATGGCGGCGATGTCCGGGAAGCGTTCACGGATCATGTCCGCTTCGGCGCCCAGGCAGCCGGTGACGATGACCGGTCTGCCGGAGGCGCGGGCCTCGGCGATGGCGTCGAGGCTCTCCTCCCGCGCGGAATCCAGGAAGGCGCAAGTGTTGACGATCACCGCGTCCGACGCCTGGTAGGAAGCGGAGGTCTCATAGCCCTCGGCCTTCAGGCGCGTCAGGATATGCTCGGAGTCCACCAGGGCCTTGGGGCAGCCCAGGCTGACCATGCCGATCTTGGGGGCCTGGCCCATTCGTTACGCCTCGTTCGCTGAAGGGGGGCTCTATACCCTGTCAGGCCCGCGTTGACACCGCCCTTGGCGGCGCCTACCGCTGCGGCATGCGATCCACCCTGCGCGCCGCAAAGACCCTGGCGTGGCGCGCCCTCAAGGGCGTGCGCGAAATCCCCGCCCTTGCGCCCCTGTCGGACGCCGCCGTCGCGGTCCTGCGCCAGCGGGAATACGCCGCCTGGATCGCCCGCTATTCGACGGTCACCGAAGCGTTTCGCGCCGACGCCCGGCGCGAGATCGCGGCGATGGCCTCCCCTCCCCTGATCTCCGTACTGACGCCGGTTTACGAGACGCCGGAGCGATGGCTGGACGCAGCGATCCGCTCGGTGCGGAACCAGCTCTATCCGCACTGGGAGCTGTGCCTTTCCGACGACGCCTCCACCGACCCGGCCGTCCGCCGCGTCCTGGAGCGCCACGCCGCCGAGGAGCCGCGCATCCGGCTGCATTTCCGCAACATACGGGGCCACATCAGCGCCAACACCAATGACGCCCTGGAGATGGCGCGCGGGGACTACGTCGCCCTGCTCGACGCCGACGACCTCCTGAGCGAGGACGCCCTCTATCGCATGGCGATGGCCATCGTCGGCGATCCGGCCCTCGACCTGTTGTTCAGCGACGAAGACAAGCTCGATCCGAGAGGGCGCCGCACCGCGCCCAGCTTCAAGACCGACTGGAACCCGGCGCTGATGCTGGCCCAGAACGCCTTCTCGCACCTTGGCGTCTATCGGCGCACGCTGGTGCAGACGGCGGGGGGCTTCAGGCAGGGTTTTGAGGGCGCGCAGGATCACGATCTCGCCCTGCGATGCGCCCGCCTGACCGAGCCGAAGCGGATCAGGCATCTGCCCCACATCCTCTACCACTGGCGGGAGACCGAAGGCTCCACCGCCGCCGGGGCCGACCGCAAGCCCTACGCCTTCGAGGCGGGCCGGCGGGCGGTCGAGGAACATCTACGCGCCCTCGGCCTCGACGCCGCGGTGGAGCCCGCGCCCAATCACTGGCTGCAGGTGCAGCATCGGCTCCACCGAACCCCGCCGGTCTCGGTGATCATCCCCACCACGGCGGGAGCCCTGTTCCACCGCTGCATCGAGACCCTGGCGGACCGCACCACCTATCCGGACCTGGAAGTGCTGGTGGTGGTGACTGAACGCCACCGGACGCCGCTGTACGCCAATCCCCACACCGCCGCCCTGATCGCAGCGGGACGGCTGACGCCGGTGGTCTATCCCGACGAGCCGTTCAACTATTCCAAGGTCAACAACCTCGGCGCCCGCCACGCCCGGGGCGAGGTTCTGTGCCTGCTGAACGACGATATCGAGGTGGCGACGCCGGACTGGCTGGAGCGGCTTGTCGCCCGGCTGGAGCTTGAGGGCGTGGGCGCGGTTGGCGCCCGCCTCTTCTATCCGGACGGCAAAGTGCAGCACGCCGGGGTCGTCCTCGGCGTCGGGGGTGTCGCCGCGCCGCTGTTCACCGGTCGGCCAGCGGAATACCTCGGCCCCGGGGGGCGGGCCGTGTTGGAACAGGACCTCTCCTGCGTGACCGCCGCCTGCCTCGCCACCCACCGCGCGGTGTTTGACGCCGTGGGGGGCTTTGACGAGAGCCTGCCGGTGGCCTTCAACGACGTCGACCTGTGCCTGCGCATCCGCGAAGCCGGCCACCGCATCCTGTGGACCCCGACGGTGGAGCTGTTGCACCACGAGTCCGCCACCTTCGGCAGCCACAACGCCCCGGCGCGGCAGGAACAGTTCGCGCGCGACTGCGCCATCATGCGCGAACGCTGGGGACCAGCCTTGGACAGCGACCCCTTCTACAATCCCAACTACAGCCTGGACGTCCCCTTCGCCCTCGCCTCCCCGCCTCGCAGGCCCCTCTGACATGCCCGCCGTCACCGTCGCCATCGTCGCCTACCAGTCCGGCAAATACCTGCAGCCCTGCGTGGACGCGCTGGCCGCCCAGACCTTCCGCGACTTCGAGGTGGTGATCGCCGACAACGCCTCGAGCGATGGCTCCATCGAGCGGCTGCGCCTGCCGGACGACCGTTTTCGGGTCGAGCCCATGGGCGCCAACCTGGGGTTCGCCGCGGCCAACAACCGGGTGGCCTTCGCCTCGAGCGCCGAATGGTTCGCCGTGCTCAACCCCGATGCCCAAGCGGACGAGGGCTGGCTGGCGGCGCTGCTGGTGGCGGCCGCGCGCTGGCCGGCGGCCGCGAGCTTCGGCTCGACCCAGCTCAGCCTGGAGGACCCGTCCCGCCTCGACGGGGTCGGCGACGTCTGGCACGCCGCCGGGGTGGCTTGGCGGGCGCGCCACGGCTGGTCCGCCCAGGACATCCCCCCGGAGGGCGAGGTGTTCGGCCCCTGCGCCGCCGCCGCCCTCTATCGCCGCGACGTCTTCGTCGGCCTCGGCGGATTCGACGAGCGCTACTTCTGCTACTGCGAAGACGTGGACATGGCCTACCGCATGCGACTCGACGGCTGGATCGCGATCCAGGCGCCGGCGGCGGTGGTGCTGCACGCCGGGTCGGCCATCTCCGGGCGGACGTCGGAGTTCACCCTGTTCCACGGGCACCGCAACCTGATCTGGACCTGGGTGAAGAACACCCCGACCGCCTGGCTGTGGTTCTTGCTGCCCTGGCGGATCGGCTACGCCCTGGCGTTGATCTGGGCGGCGCGCAGGGTCGGCGGCGCACGGTCGGTGGCGCGCGCCCACCTGGCGGCCCTGAAGGGCCTGCGTCCCATTCTGGCATCGCGGCGGCAGGTGCAGGGCCGGCGGCGTGCGAGCCTGGATCAGCTCGCCCGGGCCATGGCCTGGGCCCCCTTGGCGCCGAAACGGCGGGACACTGTGACAATTTCCCCCCGCAGTTGAATGTCCAGCGACGTCATCGGCTTGGCCCCGATGTTGCAGACCGCCTATAACGCGGAATAGGAAAATATGACCGCGCGCTGTGTCGGCGCTTTTCCAGGCGACACGCAGCGTTGGCTAATTGGTGTGAGAGAGGACTGGCGAAGATGGATTTGGCGGCTTTGAACGCGGTGGCGGAAAAGATGGTGGCTCCAGGCAAGGGCATCCTCGCCGCGGACGAATCCACCGGGACGATCAAGCGGCGCTTCGACGCCATCGGCGTGGAGAACAACGAGGGGAATCGTCGCGACTATCGCGAGATGCTGTTCCGCTCGAAGGAGGCCATGTCGAACTACGTCTCAGGCGTCATCCTCTACGACGAGACCATCTGGCAGGACGCCGCGGACGGCACACCCCTGGTGGACCTGATCACCGCCGCGGGCTCCATTCCGGGCATCAAGGTCGATGAAGGGGTGCAGCCCCTCCCCGGCTTCCCCAATGAGACCATCACCGTCGGCCTCGACCGTCTCGGCGAGCGGCTGGCCAAATACTATGAGCGCGGCGCCCGCTTCGCGAAGTGGCGAGCCGTGATCGACATCGCCGACGGCATCCCGACCGCCGGCGCCGTCAAAGCCAACGCCCACGCCCTGGCCCGCTACGCCGCCCTCTGCCAGGCGCACCAGATCGTGCCGATCGTCGAGCCCGAGATCCTGATGGACGGCGCGCACGACATCGCCCGTTGCGACGAAGTCACCCGCTTCGTGCTGCACACTGTGTTCGACGAGCTTTATGACCTGCGCGTGCCGCTGGAAGGCATCATCCTGAAGCCGAACATGGTCGTCTGCGGCAAGGGCTGCGGCAACCGGGCCTCGGTGGACGAAGTCGCCACCCGCACCATCGCCGCCCTCAAGGCCACCGTGCCGTCGGCGGTGCCGGGTATCGCCTATCTGTCCGGCGGCCAGTCGGACGAGGACGCCACCGCCCACCTCGACGCCATGAACCGGATCGGCGGCTTCCCCTGGAAGATGACCTTCTCTTATGGCCGCGCCCTGCAGGCCGCGCCGCAGAAGGCCTGGTCGGGCAAGCGCGAGAACGTGGCCGCCGCCCAGCGCGCCTTCACCCATCGCGCACGCATGAACAGCCTGGCCAGCCTGGGCCAATGGCAGGGCGCGCTGGAGAAGGCCGCCTAAGCGGCGCTCCAATCGGAACGAAGATCAGGGCGCCGCTCCAACAGCGGCGCCCTTTTTCGTGCCTGACGTCGCCCTGTCCACCCGGACGGTGTTCCCGCCTCCCCAAGGCCTTCCGGGTCGGTCTATGGTGGTGTGTCCACAGCCGGAGCACTCCTTTTGGCCGAGCCCGTCCTCTCCATCCGTGACCTCAGCGTCCGCTTCGACACCTTCGACGGCGAGATCGCCGCGGTCAAAGGCGTGAGCCTGGACGTCTCGCCGGGGGAATGCCTGGGGGTGGTGGGCGAAAGCGGATCGGGTAAGACCCAGACCTTCCTGAGCGTAATGGGGCTGCTGGCCGGCAATGGCCGGGTCAGCGGTTCCGCCAAGTTCAAGGGCGAAGAGCTGATCGGCCTGGAGCCGAAGGCCCTCAATCGCATCCGCGGCTCGCGGATGACCATGATCTTCCAGGACCCGCTGACCGCCCTCACCCCCTACATGCACATCGGCGACCAGATCGCCGAGCCGCTGCGGGTGCACCAGGGCCTGTCGGACGAGACCGCCCAGGCCAAGGCCAAGCAATGGCTCGACCGGGTGCGCATCTCCGACGCCGCGCGTCGTCTGAAACAGTACCCCCACGAACTTTCCGGCGGGATGCGCCAGCGGGTGATGATCGCGGTGGCCATGGCCTGCGGCCCGGCGCTGCTGATCGCCGACGAACCCACCACCGCCCTCGATGTCACGGTCCAGGCCGAGGTGCTGGACCTGATGGACGAGTTGAAGCGGGAGACGGGGGCGGGCCTCGTCCTCGTCACCCACGACATGGGCGTCATCGCCCGCCTCGCCGACCGGGTGGCGGTGATGCGCCACGGGGAAATCCTGGAACAGGACCGGGTGGACCAGCTCTTCGCAGCGCCCCAGACCGACTACGCCAAGCGGCTGCTGGCGGCCATTCCGCGTCTGGACCGCGCCGACCGCGGCGGACGGCCTATCCCGGGGCCGCCGAAGCCGGACGCGCCGGTGATCGCCGAAGGCCACGACGTGAAGGTCTGGTTTCCCCTCGGCGGGGGCCTGTTCGGCAAGAAGGCCGTGCTGCGCGCGGTGGACGGTGTGGATTTCCAGGTGCGGGCGGGAGAGACCCTGGGGGTAGTCGGCGAGAGCGGGTCCGGCAAGACCACCCTGTCCCGCGCCATCCTCAACCTGATCCCGGCGAGCGCCGGCACGGTGGCGGTGCTGGGCCGCGATCTGACCACCGCCGACGTCAAGACCGCGCGGGCGGCGCGCAAGGACCTGCAGATCGTCTTCCAGGACCCCCTGGCCAGCCTCGACCCCCGGATGACCATCGGCGACTCCATCGCCGAGCCGCTCCAGACCTATCGCCCAGGCACGCCGCGCCGGACGGCGGAGGACGAGGTGCGCAAGGTGATGCAGCGGGTCGGCCTCGACCCCGCGCTGATCAACCGCTATCCGCACGAACTCTCCGGAGGGCAGAACCAGCGCGTCGGCATCGCCCGGGCCATCATCCTGGAGCCAAAGCTGGTCATCTGCGACGAGGCGGTCTCCGCGCTCGACGTCTCGGTGAGGGCCCAGATCCTCGACCTGTTGATCGAGCTGCAGCGGGAGATGGGCCTCGCCATGATCTTCATCAGCCACGACCTCGCGGTCGTGCGGGAGATCAGCCACCGGGTGCTGGTGCTTTACCTCGGCCGGGTGATGGAGGAGGCCTCGCGGGACGACATCTACGCCGACCCGCGCCACCCCTATACCAAGGCCCTGCTGTCCGCCGCGCCCATTCCCGATCCGGTGCTGGAGCGCCAGCGCCATCGGGTCAAGCTGACGGGCGACGCCCCGAGCCCGATGGATCCGCTCGGCGGCTTGCGCTTCCTGCCCTCCAAGGCGCCGAAGTCACCGGGAGAGCCGATCTATCGCCCGCAGTTGATCGAGGTCGCCCCCGGCCACCGGGTGGCCGAGTTCGACCCCGTCTGAGGGTTAGTCGCGCAGCAGTTCGTTGACGCCGGTCTTGGACCGGGTCTGGGCGTCCACGCGCTTCACGATCACGGCGCAATAGAGCGAAGCGCCGCCGGACTTGCCGGGGGCCGATCCCGGCACCACCACCGAATAGGCGGGCACCCGGCCCATGAACACCTCGCCGGTGGCCCGGTCGATGATGCGGGTCGAGGCGCCGAGGAAGACGCCCATGGACAGCACCGCGCCTTCTTCGACGATCACGCCTTCGGCCACTTCCGAACGGGCGCCGATGAAGCAGCCGTCTTCGATGATGGTCGGGGAAGCCTGCAGGGGCTCCAGCACGCCACCGATGCCGACGCCGCCGGAGATGTGCACATTCTTGCCGATCTGGGCGCAGGAGCCGACGGTGGCCCAGGTGTCCACCATCGTGCCTTCATCGACATAGGCGCCGATGTTCACGAACGACGGCATCAGCACCACGTTGCGGCCGATGAAGGCCCCGCGGCGGGCGACCGAGCCCGGCACCGCGCGGAAGCCGGCCTCGCGAAAGCGGGTCTCGTTCCACCCCTGCCACTTCAGCGGCACCTTGTCCCAGGCGGAGCCGCCTTCCATGATCTGGTTGTCGGCAAGGCGGAAGGACAGCAGCACCGCCTTCTTGGCCCACTGGCGGACCTCCCACTTGCCGTCCACCTTCTCGGCGACGCGCAGCTCGCCCCGGTCCAGGGCTTCGAGCGCGGCGGCGACCGCTTCGGGCGCTTCGCCCTTGCTCTGCGGGTTGAGACCGTCACGAGCCTCCCACGCGGCTTCAACGGCGGCTTCGAGATGGGCATAAGCCGTCATCGGGCGATCTCCTTGAGTTTGGCGGACGCCAGGAAGGGCGTCAGCGTCGCGGTTCTATGGTGGACGAAGGGCGCGGTCGAGGCCGCAGCGTGGTCGCCGACCAGCACGGTGGTCATGCCGAGGTCGGCGGCCGGCGCGAGGTTGCGCTCGCTGTCCTCGAAGAAGCAGGCCGCTTCAGCGACCACCCCATGCCTGGCGATCATCTTCTCGAAGGTGCTGCGCTGCGGTTTGGGGATGTAGTCCGCCGCCTCGATGTGGAAGACATCCTCGAACAGGTCGAGGATGCCGATCCGCGCCAGCACCTGCTCGGCGTAGCTGCCGCCCGCATTGGTGAAGACCAACAACCGCCCCGGCAAACTCTGCAGCGCCTCCCGCAGCGGCGGGTCGGCCTGGACGCAGTCCATCGACACGTCCTGCACCTCGGCGATGAAGGCGGCCGGATCGACGCCATGGTGGGCGATCAGGCCGGCCAGGGTGGTGCCGTGCTCGAGGAAATACTCCCGGCGCAGCGCCCGCGCGGCCTCAGGGTCGAGCCCGGCCTGGCGCTGGATGAACTGGTTCATCCGCTCGTCCACCATGGCCATCAGCTCGCAGGCGGGCGGATAGAGGGTGTTGTCGAGATCGAACAGCCACGTCTCCACGTGGCTGAGGTCGGGAACCGTCATCAGGCGGAGATCAGGGTTCCCGCCCCATGCTCGGTGAACAGCTCCACCAGCATGGCGTGCGGGCGACGGCCGTCGAGGATGACCACAGCTTCGACGCCGGCCTCGACCGAGGCGATGGCGGTTTCCAGCTTGGGGATCATCCCGCCGGTGGCGACGCCGGACGCGATGGCTTCGCGGGCTTCAGCAACCGTCATCTGGCGGATCAGCTCGCCATTGGCGTCCAGCACACCGGCCACGTCGGTCAGCAGCAGCATCCGCTTGGCGTTGAGGGCGCCCGCGACGGCGCCCGCCACGGTGTCGGCGTTGATGTTGTAGGTGCCGCCGTCTTCCGACACGCCGATCGGCGCGATCACCGGCACATAGTCCTGGTCCGCATAGATCAGCGCCTCGACGATCTTCGGATCGACCTTCTTCGGTTCGCCGACGAAGCCGAAGTCGATGGTCTCCTCCTCGCCGGTGCGGGGGTTCTTGCGGATGCGCTTTACCTGTTCGACGGTGATCAGTCGGGCGTCCTTGCCGGAAAGGCCGACGCCGCGCACGTCGGCGGTGTCGCCGGCGCGGTTGATCCAGTGGACCAGTTCCTTGTTGATCTGGCCGGACAGGACCATCTCGGCCACCTCCATGGTGGCGGCGTCGGTCACCCGCAGGCCGTCGACGAAGGTGGACTTGACCCCCGCCTTCTCGAGCATCCGGCTGATCTGAGGCCCGCCCCCATGCACCACGATGGGATGCACGCCGAGAAGCTTCATCAACACGGCGTCGGCGGCGAACTTCTGCGCGAACGCCTCTTCGCCCATGGCGTGGCCGCCATATTTGATGACGACCAGCTGGCGGTCGTAGATCTGGATATAGGGAAGGGCCTCTGCGAGCGTGCGGGCGGTGGCCCAGCCGGGCTCTTCAGGGTCGTGGGCGTCGATCATGAGCGGCGCAATAGCTGAAAGGACCGCCGGAGGAAACCGTCAGTCGATAACACCGGCGGTTTGGGCGATCTCGGCCCGCAGTTCGGGCAGGCCGGTTCCGATTTCGGAGGAGGTCACCGCCACGCGGGGGAAGGCCGCCGGGCGCTTGGACACGGCCTTCAGGGTTTCCGCCGCCACCTTCTCCACCGCGGCGGACGATCTCAGCTTATCCGCCTTGGTCAGCACGATCTGGTAGGAGACGGCGGCAAGGTCGAGGGCGTCGAGGGCCTCCTTGTCGACATCCTTCAGCCCATGGCGCGCGTCGATCAGCAGATAGACCCGCTTCAGGTTCGGGCGGCCCCGCAGATAGGAGCGCCCGAGGTTCTGGAACTTGGACGTGTCCGACTTGGAGGCGCGGGCGAAGCCGTAGCCCGGCAGGTCGACGAGCCGCAGCCGCCCGTCGAGCAGGAACAGGTTCACCTCTCGCGTGCGCCCGGGCTCGTTGGACGCCCGGGCGAGCCCATGACGCCCGGTGAGCCCGTTGATCAGGCTGCTCTTGCCGACGTTGGAGCGGCCGGCGAACGCCACCTCCGGCAGGTCGGGCGAGGGAAGCTGCTCGATCTTCGCCGCGCCCATCAGGAACTCCGCCGGGCGGGCGAACAGGATCCGCGCCGTCTCGATCGCCTCCTCGGTGAAGAGCTCGCTCACCCTGCGCTCGCCCGGGGTCGCCCGGTTAGTTTGGAGATCAGGTCGTCAATGGGGTTGTCCACCTTCAGTCGGCGCATGATCACATACTGCTGCAGGATCGAGAGGACATTGCTCCAGGTCCAGTAGATCACCAGCCCGGCCGGCATATGCGCCAGGGTGAAGGTGAAGATGATCGGGAACAGCTGGAAGATGATCTTCTGCGCCGGATCCTGGGTCGGCGACGGGCTCATCGAGGTGGTGAGCCACATGGTGAAGCCGTAGAGGATCGGCCACACGCCGATCTGCACCGGCCCGGCCAGGAAGGCGCCGATCATCGGCGTGGTCGCCGGATTCCAGGGGATCAGCCCGAACAGATTCAGCCAGGTGGTGCCGTCCGGCGCCGACAGGTCATGGATCCAGCCGAAGAAGGGCGCGTGCCGCATTTCCAGCGTCACGAACAGCACCTTGTAGAGGGCGTAGAACACAGGGATCTGGATCAGCACCGGCAGGCAGCCCGCCAGCGGATTGATCTTCTCGCGGCGGTACAGGTCCATGGTCTCCTGCTGCGCCTTAGCCGGGTCCTTGGCGTGCCGCTTCTTGATCTCCTCCATCTGCGGCTGGAGCTTCTTCATCTTCGAGACGGACTCGTAAGACTTGTTCGCCAGCGGGAACATGACGAGGCGCAGCAGCACTGTCATGCAGAGGATGGAGAGGCCGAAGTTGCCGATCAGGGAATGGAAATACTCCAGCCCCATGAACATCGGTCGGGTCAGGAACCACAGGTTGCCCCAGTCCACCGCATCGTCGAAGCGGGGTAGGCCGAGCGAGCGCTCATAGTCCTGAAGCACGGACACCTTCTTGGCGCCGGCGAACATGCGCATCTGCTCGGTGGTCTGGGTCCCGGGCGCCAGGGTGCGCGCCGGGCCCACATAGTCGGCCTCGTACACGTCGACCCCGCCGACGTTGGACACGCGGAACTCGCCGCGGACGGCTTCCTGCTGGCCAGGGATCACCGCCGCCAGCCAATATTTGTCGGTGACGCCGAGCCAGCCCCCGGTCGAGGGCTCGATCACCTGGCCCTTTTCCTTCATGGCCTTGAACTTGACGAGGCGCAGCCGATCCCCAAGCGACCCGACGCCGCCTTCGTGGATGATCGGATTGTTGGAGAGCTGCGGCAGGCCCTGGCGCTGCACCGAAGCGTAAGGCGCGATCTGGACCGGTGCGGCGCCGCGATTGATCACCGTGTCCGTGACGGTGAACAGGTAACGCTCGTCGACGGCGATCTCGCGGTTGAAGGTCAGGCCCTTGCCGTTGTCCCAGGTCAGCGCCACAGGGCGGCCCGGGGCGAGGACGTCGCCGCTCTTGACCGTCCACACGGTCGTGGGGGAGGGGCCATCCGGGGTTCCCGTCCAGCCGAATTCGGCGAAGTGTGCCTGACGAGCGCCCTCGGGGCGGAACAGCTCCACCGGCGGCGCGGTCTTGGAAAGGCTCTGGCGGTAGTCCTTCAGATAGAGATCGTCGATCCGCCCGCCCTTGAGCGAGACCGAGCCAGTGACGGCGGGATTGTCGATCCGGACCCGCGGGCTCAACGCAAGCGCCTGATCGCGGGCCACATAGGTGGTGGTGGTGATCGGCGGCGCACCGCGCCCGTTCACGCTCGCTGCGGCGGCGGCCGGCTGGCTACGCGCAGCGGCTTCGCGCTTCTGGGCGGCCGGGCCCAGCACGAACATCTGATAGAGGATGAGGATCGCGGCGGCGCAGACCACGAACAGGATCGTGTTGCGAGTGTTCTCGTTCTGCATGGGAACCTTACGCGGAAGCGCCGGTGGTGGAGTCCCGGTGCGGAGGGCGGACTTTCCCCTCGCCGGTGGCGACGCTTAACAGCGCGCTTTTCACGTCGTCAAGCAACCGTGCCCATGGACGCGTTGGCGTCCCGGCCCGGGCGATAAATACATAGTCGAAACCGGCGGTGCCCAACTCGGGCAAAATCGCCCGCGCCGCCTCGCGCAGGCGTCGTTTGGCCCGGTTGCGGACCACAGCCCCGCCGATCTTGCGTGTGGCGGTGAAGCCGACGCGAATGGTCGCAGGCCCATCGGGGTCAGGGCGGGGAAGCGCCTGGATGGCCACAGCCCCCCGCGCAGCACTCACCCCGCGCGCAACCGCCAGAAACTGGCTTCGCGTTCTTAGGCGTTCAAGTGGGGGGCCGGCCGGGCTCAGCGTCCGAAGGCGCGCACGCCCCTTTAGGCCGAAAGCCGCTTGCGGCCTTGGGCGCGACGGCGGGCAATGATCTTGCGGCCGTTCTTGGTGGACATCCGCAAGCGGAAGCCGTGACGGCGCTTACGCACGAGTCGGCTCGGCTGATAGGTCCGCTTCACAGTACTGGCTCCAGCGCTCTACAATGAGCGGGCGGCAATAGGCGAACAGGCCGCAGCTGTCAACCGGCGCGCGGTCTTTCGGGGCCGGTTCTCTCATGGCATTTAATCAGCCTTAGCGCTTTGTGAACGAGCGGCTGCGTTTCTGGGGCGGATGATCGACATAGTAGATACCGAGATCGGCGCCTCGATCGCTTGCCGCCCCCCGGGCTTCAAGCGGCGAATTGCGCGGCGCGTCCTTATTTGCCTCCTGGCGGTCGGCCTGCTCGCCGGGCTGGTGATGCCGGCGGAACGGTATCTCTCCTTCCACGAACTCAGGGCGCAGCGGGCGCTGCTGGAGAGCTTTGTCGACCGGCACTATGTACTCGGGATCGCCATCTATATGGCGGCCTACGCCGTGATGATCGCCCTGTCCCTGCCCGGGGCCCTGCTCATGACCATGTCGGGGGGCTTTCTGTTCGGGATCGGCTGGGGCAGCGCCGCGGCCGTCGTCGGCGCCTCGACCGGGGCGGTGATCATGTATCTCGCCGCCTTTTCCAGCCTCGGCGACATGCTTCGCCGGCGCAAGCGGGTGGGTAAGCTGATCCGCAAGCTGGAGGAACATGCGCGGCACGACGCTTTCGCCTATCTCCTGACCCTGCGCCTGATCCCGGGCCTGCCTTTTTGGCTGGTGAATATCGCTGCAGGATGCGTCCGCATGCGATTGTCGACCTACTGGGTGGCGACAGTCCTTGGCATCACCCCCTCCACCGTGATCTACGCCAGCGTCGGGGCCGGCCTTGGGCGAGTGTTCGATCATGGCGGCGATGCTGGCGTACATCTCATCCTGCAGCCGCAGGTTCTGACACCGCTCTTCGGGCTCGCCCTCCTCGCGCTTGCGCCCCTCTGCTGGGGAGCGTGGCGCTTCCGTGGGCGCACGGCCGCCAAGCCGCGCGTCTGACCGAAACCGGAGCGAGGGCGAATGGCCGCTTGGCCGAAGCTCAGTCAATTCTATCGCCACCTCCCCTGGCCCGGCGGGCTGTCGGCCCGCCTTCTGCTGCTCACCGCGCTCTTCGTCACGCTTGCCGAACTGTTGATCCTGGGGCCCGCCCTGGCCTCCTACGAGGAACGCTGGCTGTCAGACCGGGTGCGGGCCGCCGAACTGGCCTCCCTCGCCGTCGAGGCTGCACCTGCCGGGGTGGTCAGCGACGAGATGGCGGGGGAGCTGCTTGAGGGCGCAGGGGTGGTGCTGGTGGCCGTGCAGCGGGACGGCATCCGCCGCCTTCTGCTGGCCGCGCCCCGCATGGAGCGGGCGCCCGAGCTGGTCGATCTGCGCAACCGCAATCCCGCCGCCGCCCTGGCCGCGCCGTTCCGCACCCTCAGCCCGTTCGGGCCGCGCATGCTGCGGGTGGTGGCGCAGCCCCAGTTCCGCCGGGCGGATTTCGTGGAGATCGTGGTCTCCGACACCCCCCTCCGCCGCGACCTGATCAACTATCTCCTCGGCCTGCTCGGGGTGACGGCCTTCATCGCCGTCGTGGCGGGGGTCTTCATCTATCTGACCCTCAACCTTTTCCTGGTGCGGCCGATCCGCAAGATCACCGAGTCCATGGAGCGGTTCGCCGCCGATCCGGAGAACCCTGCGGCCCGTCTCGCCCTCTCCGGTCGGCGGGATGAAATCGGCCGCGCGGAGTCCGAGCTCAGCCGGATGCAGGACGAGCTTGCCACGGCGCTGCAATCCAAGGCGCGGCTGGCCGCTCTCGGGGAAGCCGTGGCCAAGATCAACCACGACCTGCGCAACATGCTCACCAGCGCGCAGATGGCCTCCGAACGCCTCGCCGGATCGGGCGATCCGCGAGTCACCAAGGCCCTGCCCCGCCTTGAGCGCGCGCTGGACCGGGCCGTGCGCCTCGCGGAGGACGTGCTGGCGTATGGGCGCAGCGAGGAGCCTGCACCGGAATCCCGCGTCGTCGCCCTGGCGCCGGCGGTGGAGGCGGCGGGGGAGGACGCCGGCCTGACCTCGGAGGGCCACCCGCTGGTTCTCTCGATCCCTGAGGGCTTCGCCGTGAACGCCGATGCGGACCATCTCCACCGCATCCTGGTGAATCTGTTCCGCAACGCTCGCCAGGCGATGGAGGCCGCCGGCGCGGGCGAAGTTCGTCTCACCGCCGTCCTCAATGGCGCCGATGCGCAGATCGAGGTGGCGGATCAGGGCCCCGGCGTCTCGCCCAAGGCGCAGGCCAAGTTGTTCCAGCCATTTTCCAGTTCAGCGCGACCGGGGGGCGCGGGCCTTGGCCTGTCGATCGCCCGCGAACTCGCCCGCGCCAACGGAGGCGACCTGGAGCTGCGCTCCTCCGACGCCAGAGGCGCGGTGTTCGCCCTGCGGCTGCCCGCGGCGGCGGCCTGACCCCCGTCAGAACCCGCGCGCGACGCCTTCACGCCGGGGGTCGGCAGCGCCGGTCACCCCTGGCCGGCCGGTCAGGATGGAGGAGGCGACCCCGTGCAATCCGGAATTCTCCGCCCGGCCGTCGCGCACGGTCAGGCCGCGCGCCCTCAGTTCGGCGATGATCTGCGGATCGAGTTCCGACGCCGACACCGTGTCGCCCCGGGCGATGACGTTGGGCAGGGCGATGGCCGCGTCCATCGGCATCTTCCAGTCCAGCAAGCCCACCAGGGCCTTGGCGACATAGTCGATGATGGCCGAGCCGCCTGGCGACCCAATGGCGGCGACGAACCGGCCGTCGCGGTCGAGCACGATGGTGGGCGCCATGCTGGAGCGCGGCCGCTTGCCCGGGGCGACCGCGTTAGCCGCCGGGGCGCCGTCCGCACTCTTCGGGGCGAAGGAGAAGTCAGTCAGCTGATTGTTGAGGAAGAAGCCGTGCACCATCCGCCCGGTGCCGAACAGGCTCTCCACCGTCGTCGTCATGGCCAACACATTGCCGTAGCGGTCGGCAATGGCGAAGCTGGACGTGCCCGCAGGCTCCAAAGTGCGGTCGGGACTGCGGGCGGCCACTCCCGGCGGCGTCCCTGGCGCGGGGGCGCCCGCGATGGCCTTCGGCCCGATCAGACGCGCGCGCGCCGCGAGATAGGCCGGGTCGAGCAATCCCTCCACCGGGGCGGACACGAAGGCGGGGTCGCCGATATAATGGTCCCGGTCGGCATAGGTCAGGCGGCTGGCCTCGGAGAACAGGAACCAGGCCTGAGGGTCCTTGGGCCCGCGCTTGTCGATATCGGTGTTCTGCAGGATGCCGAGCAGCTCCAGAACCCCAACGCCGCCGGAGGGTAATGGCGGGGTGCAAACCACATAGATGCGATAGGGTGCGCATAGGGCGGGCGCGACCTTGGGCTTGTAGCCCGCGAGGTCCGCCGCGGAGAGGGCGCCCGGCAGGGGATCCGCCCCGACCTTCTCGACGATGGCTCTGGCGATCGGGCCATCGAGCAGGGCCTTCGGTCCCTGTGCGGCGATGGCTCTGAGGGTCGCGGCGTAGGCTGGGTTCTTGAGGACATCGCCGGTCTGGTAGGGCTTGCCGTCCGGCTTGGTGAAATAGCGCTTCACGTCCGGGGTGTTCGACTGCGGGAAACCGCCGCCGGCGATGTAGTTGGCCAGCCTGGGCGACACGGAGAAGCCCTTGGTCGCCAGTTGCTCGCTATCGGCGAAAAGGCGCGACCATTTCAGCCGGCCATGGTCCTTCTGCAGGGTCGCCAGCATGGCGACCGCCCCCGGCACGCCGGTGGCGCGGCCGCTGACCACCGCGTCACCGAAGGAGATCGGCTTGCCGTCCGGACCCAGGAACATGTCGGGCGTCGCGCCCGCCGGCGCGACCTCGCGGCCATCGTAGGCGGTGACCTTGCGGGTGGCGGCGTCGTAATAGACCACGAAGGCGCCGCCCCCGAGGCCCGAGCTTTGCGGCTCCACCAGACCCAGCACGGCCTGAACCGCCACGGCCGCGTCGGCGGCGCCGCCCCCGGCCCGCAGCACTTTCAGCCCCGCCTCGACGGCAAGGGGATTGGCGGCGGAAACCATGGTGCGCGGCGCGACGGACGCCTTTTCTGCCGCACAGGCCGGCGCGGTCGCGAAGATGGCGAGCGCTGCAGCCGCAAGGAAGTTGGCGCGAAGATGGGCGATCGAGCGCATGGGGAGGCCGCTCCGTGTGACGGCCTCCCATAACCCGCGGGAAGAGACCCCGGAACCCCTCGAAAAGTCATAAGCGGCGGCCACCGCCAAGCTCGCCTCCACGCGAACGACGCGGAGGCCCCGTCCGCGATCGCCAGCCCCGCGTCGCCGGATCAGCCCAGCCTGGCCGCTTCCCGCAGCATCTCCCGCGTCAAACGCGCGTTCTCGGTCGGGGTGTAGCTGCTCTTCAGGGTCGGGAAGACGTGCTCTTCCTCTTCGCGGACATGTTCCTTCACCAGCTTGCGGAAGGCCTTCAGCTTGCCGAGCCAGCGGGGATCGTCCTTCTCCATCCGGTCGAGTTCGTGGAGATAGGTCTTCATATCGAAATGCTCGGCGGCGAGTTCCTTGGAGGCGGCGCCCTGGTCGAGGTCGCGCACAGCCGGATAGATCACCGCCTCTTCCTGCAGGGCGTGCTGGGTCAGGGCCGCGGAGATCTTGGCCAGCACAGCCGTGCGCTTGGCCACATCGCCTTCCTTCGTCGCGCAGGCGGCGGCGAACAGTTTGTCGATGCGCTTATGCTCGGCGATCAGTATGGCGAACCAGTCCCCAGAAAGGCTGGAGACCGCCTGGGACGCCACCTTGCGCGTCGGCGCGATGGCGAGCCCCGCCAGGAAACCAAGCGTTCCAGCAAGGACGACCTGGGGCCAGGACGAGCGCCACTTCTGCTCAAGCTCGGCCTCCCGGGCGAGGTCGGCGACCGAATCATAGGCGTCCTGCCCACGACGCCTCAGGGCGTCGGCGATCCCCGCCGCCAGGTCTCGCGCATCTTCCACAATCAGGCCCATCGGACGCCTCCTCTATTCCACCGCCACGCTTGAACGGTGCAGCGACTACGCCGTTCCGCCGCTTGCGGGCCGGCCAAGCTCGGGCCAAATGCAGGATATGGCTCAATCCAAGATATGCGGACTGTCCACCCCGGAGGCCGTGGCTCGCGCCCTCGCAGGCGGTGCTGCCTATATAGGCTTCGTTTTCTTTCCAAAGAGTCCCCGCAACATTTCCGCGGAAGATGCGGCCCGATTGGCAGCGTCGGCGCGGGGGCGGGCCAAGGTGGTCGCCGTCACCGTCGACGCCTCCGACACCGACCTCGACACCATCGCCCGCATCCTGAAGCCGGACCTGATCCAGCTTCACGGGAAGGAAACGCCCAACCGGGCCGCCGAGGTGCGGGCCCGGACCGCCGCAGGGGTGATCCGCGCCATTCCCATATCGACGCCGGACGATTTTTCGGTGGCGCAGGCCTTCGACGGGGCGGTCGACCACCTGATGTTCGACGCCAAGCCCCCCGCGGGAGCGGATCTGCCAGGGGGCAACGGCGCGGCCTTCGACTGGGCGATGCTCAAGGGCCGACGCTTCAGCCGCCCCTGGTTCCTGGCCGGCGGACTCGACCCGTGGAGCGTGGGCGAGGCTGTGCGCGCGTCCGACGCGCCCCTGGTGGACGTTTCCTCTGGCGTGGAGCGCGGGCCAGGGATAAAGGACCCCGACCTGATTACGGCATTCCTGGACGCGGTTCGGCGCGGCTGACGCTACCGCCGAGACGCCGCAAACCACATTGGGCCCTCGCGAAACGCACGTGAACACACAGCCTCGCAACGACTACTCCGCTTATCCGGACGCCAACGGCCGATTCGGCGACTTCGGTGGCCGTTATGTGGCCGAAACCCTGATGCCGCTCGTGCTCGAGCTGGATCGCGCCTACTCGGAAGCCAAAGCCGATGCTGCGTTCCAGGCCGAACTCGGCGGTTATCTGAAACATTATGTCGGCCGGCCCAGCCCGCTCTATTTCGCCGAGCGGCTGACCGCCCACTACGGCGGGGCGAAGATCTATCTGAAGCGCGAGGAGCTGAATCACACCGGCGCGCATAAGATCAACAACTGCATGGGCCAGATCCTGCTGGCCATGCGGATGGGCAAGACCCGCATCATCGCCGAGACCGGCGCGGGCCAGCACGGGGTGGCCACCGCCACCGTCTGCGCGCGCTTCGGCCTGCCCTGCGTCGTCTACATGGGCGCGGTGGATGTGGAGCGGCAGAAGCCCAACGTCTTCCGGATGAATCTCCTGGGCGCCGAAGTGCGCCCCGTGACCGCCGGCGCCGCCACCCTCAAGGACGCCATGAACGAGGCCCTCCGCGACTGGGTCACCAACGTTCAGGACACCTACTATCTGATCGGCACGGCGGCCGGGCCGCACCCCTATCCGGCCATGGTGCGAGACTTCCAGGCCGTGATCGGCGTGGAAAGCCGCGCGCAGATTCTGGAGATGGAAGGCCGCCTTCCCGACGCGGTAGTCGCCTGCGTGGGCGGCGGCTCCAACGCCATCGGCATGTTCCATCCGTTCCTGGCCGACGAGACCGTGCGCATCTATGGCGTCGAGGCCTCGGGCGACGGCATGAACACCACCCGCCACGCCGCGGCGATCAACGGCGGCCGGCCCGGCGTGCTGCACGGCAACAAGACCTATCTGATCCAGGACGACGGGGGCCAGATCCTCGAAGCGCACTCCATCTCCGCAGGGCTGGACTATCCCGGCATCGGACCGGAGCATTCGTGGCTGCACGACGTCGGACGGGCGCAATATCTGACCTGCACCGACCAGGAGGCCCTCGACGCCTTCAAGCTGTGCGCCGAGTTGGAGGGGATCATTCCGGCGCTGGAATCCTCGCACGCCCTCGCGCGCTTGCCGGAGATCACCCGCGAGGTGGGCAAGGACGGCGTGGTCGTGCTCTGCCTTTCCGGCCGGGGCGACAAGGACGTGGCCACGGTGGCCGAGCATCTGGGGCGGCAGATTTGACGGTTTCCCGTATCGACGCGCGCTTCGCCGCGCTCAAGCAGCAGAACCGCGCCGCCTTCGTCCCCTATGTCATGGCCGGCGACCCAGACCCGGCCACCTCCTTGGAAATCCTGCGCGGCCTGCCGGCCGCCGGCGCCGACCTGATCGAACTGGGCTTCCCCTTCTCCGACCCCATGGCGGAAGGTCCGCCGATCCAGCGGGCGGCCCAGCGGGCGCTGCAGGCCGGCATGACCCTGTCCGTGACCCTGGCCCAGGTGCGCGCCTTTCGCGAGACGGACCAGGACACGCCACTGATCATGATGGGGTATCTCAACCCCCTGCTGACCTATGGCTTTGAACGCTTCGGCCGCGACGCGGGCGACGCGGGGGTGGATGGCATCATCGTAGTCGACTGCCCGCCGGAAGAAGCAGATCCGTTAACCGACGCACTGGACGTTGGCGGTGTGGCGTTGATTCGCCTGACCACCCCAACCACCGACGATCACCGCCTGCTGACCGTCGCCCGCCGGACCAAGGGATTTGTCTATTATGTGTCAGTGGCTGGCGTGACGGGGGTGAAGGAAGCTGACGCTGACGCTGTGGCGCCCGCCGTGGAGCGGATGCGCAAGGCGACCGGCCTGCCTGTCGCCGTCGGTTTCGGCATCAAGACCCCGGAGCGCGCCGCCGCGATCGCCAAGGTGGCGGACGCCGCCGTGGTGGGCTCGGTGCTGGTCGACCGGATCGCTGCAAGCTTGGCCGCGAACGAAAATGTGACTTCGAACGTTCTGGAAACGGCGGCAGGGTTGGCTCAGGCTGTGCGATCGGCGCGGGAGCAGGTCTAGCTCATGGCGGAAGCGCGGGATGAGAGGCTGATGGGCGGTCCTCCTCCGTCAAACGATAGAGGCCGTGGCCGCGGCTCGGGCTGGTTCTCCAGGATCGCGCCGGGTGTGCGCAAGCTCGTCAAGCGCCCGACCGAGACCCCCGAAAACCTGTGGGTCAAATGCCCAGATACCGGGGAGATGATCTATCGCCCCGACCTGGAGGCCGCCCTTTGGGTCACGCCGGCCGGGCGGCACATGCGGATCGGGCCGGAGCTGCGGTTCCGCTACACCTTCGACAACGGCGTTTGGGAAACCCTGCCCTCGCCGGAGGTGCACGACGACCCCCTGCATTTCTCCGACGGCAAACCCTACCTCGAACGCCTCGCTTCCGCCCGTAAGGCGACCGGCGAGCGCGATGCGGTGTCCATCGGGTTCGGGACCATCCATGACACCCCCGCCGTGGTGGCGGTGCAGGACTTCGCCTTCATGGGCGGTTCCCTCGGCATGGCCGCCGGCGAAGGCTTCGTCGCCGCCTGCGAGGCGGCGGTCGAGCGGGATGCGCCCATGGTCGCCTTCACCGCCGCCGGCGGCGCGCGCATGCAGGAAGGCGCCCTGTCGCTGATGCAGATGGCCCGAACCACCCTGGCCATCCAGGAGCTCAAGGCGCGCCACCTCCCCTACATCGTGGTGCTGACCGATCCGACCACCGGGGGTGTCACCGCCTCCTACGCAATGCTTGGCGACATCCATTTCGCCGAGCCCGGCGCCCTGATCGGCTTCGCCGGGCCGCGGGTGATCGAGCAGACCATCCGCGAGACGCTTCCACCCGGCTTCCAGCGGGCCGAGTATCTTGTTGAAAAGGGCATGGTCGACCGTGTCGCTAGCCGCAAGGAACTGCCGGTGCTGCTCGGCTCGGTGCTGAAGACCCTGATGCAGGGTAGAGCGCGCCTGACCGCAGCGTGAGCGACCACCTCCGCGCGCACGACGCCGCCATGGAGCGGCTGAAGGCGCTTCATCCCAAAAAGATCGACCTCTCGCTGGGGCGTGTCGAGCGCCTGCTGGAAGCCCTGGGCCGACCGCAGGACCGCCTGCCCCCGGTAATCCATGTGGCGGGCACCAACGGGAAGGGCTCGACGGTCGCCTTCATTCGCGCCATCGCCGAGGCCGCGGGGCTGAAGGTGCACGTCTACACTTCGCCCCATCTGGTGCGGTTCGCCGAACGGATCCGGCTTGCGGGCGTGCTGATCGGCGACGCGCATCTGGCGGACATCCTCACCCGCGTCGAGGCGGCCAACGCCGGGCAGCCCATCACCTTCTTCGAGATCACCGCCGCCGCCGCCTTCCTGGCCTTTGCAGAGACGCCTGCCGACTTGCTGGTGCTGGAGGTCGGACTGGGCGGGCGCTTCGACGCCACCAACGTGATCGCCAAGCCCGCCGTCAGCGTGATCGCGCCGGTGGACTACGACCACGCCGAGTTCTTGGGGACGGACCTCGCGGGCATCGCCCGGGAAAAAGCCGGGGTGTTGAAAGTCGGCGCCCCTGGCGTCGTCGCCCGGCAACGCCCCGAGGCGCTGGAGGCCATCGAAGCGGAGGCCGCACGTCTCGGCGTCGATCTTCAAGAAGCGGGACGTGATTTCGACGCCTGGTCAGAGGCGGGGCGGCTGGCCGTGCAGATCGGCGACCGCCTCATCGACCTGCCGGCGCCTAGCCTCGCCGGCGCTCACCAGTTCGATAACGCCGGCCTGGCGGTGGCCGCGGCCCTGGCCCTCGGCGACGTGCGAATCGACGAGAAGGCTCTGGCCGCAGGCGTCTCCGGCGCGGAATGGCCCGGCCGGATGCAGCGCCTGACCAAAGGCCCGCTCGCGGCGCTTGCCGACCAGAAGGGCGCCGACCTTTGGCTGGACGGCGGCCACAACCCCCACGCCGCCCGCGCCCTGGCTGCGACCCTGGAGGGGTTGAAGGCTCGCGACGGACGCCCGGTCGTTCTCGTGGCGGGCCTGCTTTCCAACAAGGACGCCAACGGATTCTTCGAGGCGTTCGCATCGCTGCAGCCGCGCATCCTGACCACCGGTTTCGAGGCCGACGCCGCGGCCGATCCGGCGACCCTGGCCGACGCCGCGCGGGCGCTCGGACTGAAGGCCGACCCTTGCCCGGACGTTTCGAGCGCCGTCGCGCTGGCGTTGAGCGAAGACGGGCCGGTGCCCCACATCTGCATCGCCGGATCGCTGTATCTGGCGGGCGAAGTGCTGGCCCTGTCGCCGGACAGCTTTCCCTCTTGAGCGAAAGCGCTTGGCCTTGCGCCGCCAGCCCATGAAGATCAGCTCATGATCCCCCTCGCGCCGTCCGACGCGCCGCTCGCGTCCGGGCTCTACATCGTCTCCACCCCTATCGGGAATCTGCGGGACATCACCCTGCGGGCGCTGGACGTGTTGGCGGGGGCGGACCTCGTGCTGGCCGAGGACACGCGGGTCGCCGCAAAGCTGCTGTCGGCCTATGGCCTAAAGCGCAAGGTCGAGCGCTACGACGATCACGCCGGGGAGCGGATCAGGCCCAGGGTGTTGGCGACCCTGGCCGGCGGCGGCCGGGTGGCGCTGACCTCGGACGCCGGCACCCCGCTGGTCTCCGATCCCGGCTACCGGCTGGTGCGCGAGGCGATCGACGCCGGCTTTCCCGTCATCCCCATCCCCGGCCCGTCGGCCCCGCTCGCAGCGCTCGCCGTTTCCGGGTTGCCGAGCGACCGCTTCCTGTTCGCGGGGTTCCTGCCCCCGAAGAGCGGGCCCCGGCGCGCCGCGCTGTCGGACCTCGCAAGCCTGCGCGCCACCCTGATCTTCTTCGAGAGCGGGCCCCGCCTCGCCGAGACGCTTGCGGACATGACCGAGGTGCTGGGGCCGCGCCCCGCCGTTGTCGCGCGCGAGCTCACCAAGCTCTACGAGACCGCGGTGCGCGGAACCCTGCCCGAACTTGCGACCGACCCCCGTTGCGACCATCCCAAAGGCGAGATCGTGGTGCTGATCGGCCCCGGCAGCGATGCGGCCGCTTCCGTCGAGGACGTCAATGCGGCGCTGGCCGAAGCGCTGACCCGCCTGGGGCCGTCGGACGCGGCAGCCGAGGTGGCCAAGGCGCTCGGCCTGCCGCGGAAGGATCTCTACCGGCAGGCCCTGGCGCTGAAGACTGGCGGGCCATGAACCGGCCGCCGCCGACAACACTGCGGCGCGATCGCGGCCGGCGCGCCCGAAGCGCCGGCCGTTGGGCGGAGATACAGGCCGCCGCCCTGCTGATGCTCACCGGCTGGCGCATCCTGGGCTTTCGTCTGCGCACCCGCGCGGGAGAAATCGACCTCCTCGCCCGCCGGGGCGGGGTGCTCGCGGTCGTCGAGGTCAAGAGCCGCGGATCGATCGAAGCCGCGCTCGCCGCAGTGTCGGCAGACCAGCAAGCGAGGCTGCGAAGAGCGGGAGAAGCCCTGGCGGCGGGACGGTCCGACTTGCGCGATCTGGCGCTGCGCCTCGACCTGATCGCCCTCGCGCCGGGTCGGCGACCGCTTCATATTCCCGACGCATGGGGATATTCCGGGGCCGGGCGTTCTGCGTCGCCGCTCGGAGTGTCGATCCGACCATGACCCGCGAAGAGGCTGAAAGCGCTATTGCAGCCGCCGGCGCATCTCCGGACGACAGCTTTCCCCTATTCGAAGCCTGCCTGGCCTGCGCCCTGCACGAGAACGCTGCGCGCGACCCCACGCCGGCCCGCAACCTGCTGGACGAGGCGGAGCAGCACCTGCGCGAGCGCCTTAAGCGTGAACGACCCGAAGAGGCGATCGGAGAAGCCCTCGGGGGAGATCTCGGCCTGGGGGGCGACCTGCTGACCTATGGCGATCCGGCCAACGCCGATCTCATCGCGGTCTGCGAGCGTCGCAAGGGGCTGCCCGTCGCGGTCGGAGTGATCTTCCTGGAGACGGCCCGGCGCTGCA
>Ga0182736_1001321_pt1 | contig 25302 bp, 26 predicted proteins | sample eDN5th30CKraftBY_FD_128882 | JGI IMG/M metagenome (GOLD analysis project Ga0182736, IMG submission 128882) | Enriched backyard soil microbial communities from Emeryville, California, USA - eDNA 5th pass 30_C Kraft BY (version 2) (version 2) | ecosystem: Environmental > Terrestrial > Soil >...
ATGTCGCTAAGGTGGCTGACGAGCCTCTCGTCGTCGCGGTCAGCCTCGCGCAGCTCCTGGCGGTAGTCGCGCGAGTCGGCCAGGATCTCCCTGATCGTGGTGCGCTTGTTGGCCAGCAGATCGAACACTTCGTTTTCAAAGATTGCCGCTTCCGGATTGGCCCGGAAGTCGCCGGACTGCCGGGCGTATCCGAAGATGGCAGCGAACTCCTCACGGACGTCAGAATCGACGCGATTGAAGAGCACGCGCACGCGTTCGGCCGGAACGCCCATCTCCGACAGAGCCTGGATCGTTTTGATCGTCTCTCGTTGCGCTTTGCCCGAGGCGACAACGGGCAGGACGTAGTAGTCGATCTCAAGGTGCGCCTGGTCATACTTCACCAACTCAGCCAGAAAGTCCTCGATGTTGGAGGCGCCGACGTCGACGATGGCGGCTTCTGCCATAAGCAGTTTGCGAAAAAGGCGGCCAAATTGCCCGCCCCGCATCTGTTCGACATCCAGCCCCAGGTCGGCTGCGCTTTCGTTGGTCGACTCAACGGCAATGATCTCGGCGTCCGGAATACGGGGTGCCAGCAGGTGGCTGGTCGTGACGGTTTTTCCGACGGAGCCGGAATAGTTGACGGTTGCGATTTTCATGCGAGTTTCCTATTTCTTGCGGCCGATTTCGGCCAGCTCATTGAGATCAATGTGATCTGAGGTTTGGCGAAGCCGAACAAGGTCGGCCTTGCTATGAATGCTGCTGGTTGGCGTTTGAGGTGACGCAGCGACCGGAACTTCTGGAACGGCAGACGCGCTGCCGACAGTCGCAACCCTGGATGGATGTGATGGCTGATGTTGGCGCCGGCGCCAACGGTGCAGCGCCTGCCGTAGCGACGCGGGCTTCAACGTGACTCCGGCGCGGCTAAGTACTTCGAGGATCCCGGAATGGGAAACGCCTTGCCGCCTCAGATCGTCGATGAGAGGCAGAAGCGTCCGAAGTCGCGCTTGCGAATCAGCAACGCGAAGGTCGTTTAGCTGCTGAACTGTGGTGGGCTGAGCGCCGGCCTGTGATGAGTGTTTCTTTTCCATTGTGAGTAGCTTCACCGTCTGGTGGCGGCATGCTTGCCTAGCGTTCGAGAGCGGCCGAAGTTTTCTCTGCGCCCGCCTTCTGCAACGCGGTCGCTTCGAGCGCGAGGGATTCCACCTCGCGCACCAGGCCAACCTTGCCGCACGGGTAGCTGATGTCCACCTCTCTGCCTACGAATCGAAGCGGATCGGGTACGCTCATCCTGCCTGCGTCGTGCGCGATGGCAGTTCCGTTCGACACGAGCTGATAAACCTTGCCGCCCTGCACATCAAGAATGGCACCCCGATACGTCGCGCCGACTTCAGCCGGTTTCACTTCGGCCGGCGTCAAACCACGCCACAAAGTTTCGCCAATCACGAGCGTCAAATCCTCGCTGGCGCCGTGTCGCTGCAGCTCATCAATGGCCTCCGCTATAGGCATGATGTCGTAGGTGGTTTGTTCGAAGTCGCTCACGTGGTGCCATAGTTGTGTCTTGAGAAGCGCTTGGCCTTGCGTGTCGACCGCCAGTAAGGTGACCTTCTCGACCGCGTTCTCGTCTAGCGGGGACGGGTTTAAGAAGTCTTTCCGAACCACCGGCGTGGGCACGGTTTCTCGCATGACCGGGTGGTCTTCGAGATTTCGGAAGTCATCGAAAACGCCTACGTCGATATCGCCTACCGACTTTCCGTCCCATAGCCGTAGCTTCGCTTCGGCTTCGCGCTCGAGCGCAGCGAGATGTTGCTCATAGGAATCGGCGGGGTCTACGTCCATCTGATCGGCTGCGTGGCTGATTTCGCCAGGCCGGGACGAGGAGGGCGCATGCAGGAGTCGATCGCCGGTGCTGACGATGGAGATTTCGACCGGCTTGCGTTCGTCGTCGGCGGTAAGAGCCCGCGGGCCGTTTGAAAGGGGCGCGCGATCCGGTTGGGCGGAGTGAAATAACGCTTGGAATTTGGCTTTCAAGTCGGAGATTTTCATGAGATTTCCTCGGGTGGGTGATGGTGCGGAGCGCTCCAGGCTGAGCACCGGCGTGCGGTTGAGTTGGCGTGAGCGGTGGCGCCCCTCGTGCTGCAGAACCGGGGTTGAAGGAGGGGGAGCCGCGCCCGTGGGCGGGCGCGGGGGAACCGTTGCGGTTCCCCGGGGGGTCGGAAGCGCGGACGCCGTCAGGCGGCCGGCCAGGGGGGCAGTAGCCCCCGCGCTTTTGGGGTCCTGCTGATCCCCAACCGGCGGGTTGTCCGCCGGGAAGGGGACGGACCTTCTTCGGGACGACAGACACCGGCGCGGCCACGGAGATCAGCAGCGGTGGCGCGGCATTGGAGGCGTTCGGCAGACAGGTCGTGGTGCTAAGGGCGGGGCGAGGCCAGCGGCCCGCAACGCCCTGGGGGGATGCCTTTCCCCCGCCTGGCGGCGCATCGCGCCGGCGGGGAGGGGGACTGAAGCTATGGGTTCAGGCCGGCGCCGCAGGCGTCGGGGCGGAGGGAGCGTAGCGACCGGAGGGTAGGTGGATCGGCGTTCGCGATGAGCCAGCGCCTCGCGCGCGACTCTCTCTAAAACCTATAAAACCTATATATACCTATTGGGTACCGGTTTCGGTACTGGCAAAAAGCCGTTTTTGGTACTGGCGAAAGAAGAAATTGGGACGGGCAAAAACACTTTTCGGACTATGCCCAAAATTGGGACTAGTCCCGATACTGGGCCAGGCTGTGGACAGCAACTAATGGGACGGCACTAGCCCAGCGGCCTGGAACACGCGCGCCTTGAAATGCGGTGGCGGTTCGTTCGGGGCCTGTTCCACGCCCAGCTTCTTGCCCGTGGCCACGATGCCGGTCCAGCTGTTCTGCCAAGCCGTGCCGGCCGCGTCTCCGGCATCGCGTTCCCGGAAAACCCAAAGCCGCCACGACTCGAACCAATCGGGCGACGTGCCCAGCTCGCCGGGCCTGGATCTCATGTAGGCGCTGAATGTGGCGGCCATGGCGTCGATCTTCTCATGCGTCCAGAGCGGCCGCTGTTCCTGCGTCCACCTTCGCCATCGCTCCGGAAGTGTCCAGGTCAACGGAAGCCTGGTGGCGCCCGCGCCAGCGGCGCGCGCTTCGGGCTGGCGCCTTCGGCCCTTCTTCCGGCCGCCCTTCGCCGCCTTGCCTGTGGCTGCATACGTCGCGGGAGCGGAATTCCGAGAACTGTCGTGGGTGGGGCTCGAGTCGCCTGTTGAGGTCATGACGCCCTCTTTGGGCAACCCCTCGGACACGCCGTCAATACCGCCTCCATCCTGATCGCCCGGCTGCCGTTGGTCCAACGGTGGCGGGTTGTCGACTGGCGGCGCGGCCGCGGGCGCATCGTCTCCCTCGTCCTGCAGGGCCAAGTCTTGCTGCGCCGCCTGAGCCTCGCCGCCGGCGACAGCACCGGTGGCCGCTAGATCGATCAGCGGGACGGCATTCGGGCACAAGCGATAAATGATGCTGCTACGGTTGTCGCCTGCACGACGCCCGGTGTCCTGTATTGCGCCCAGCTCGCGAAGCCGACCAAGCGCCTCGATGACCGTCTTGCGATTCAGATGCGTGACCTTGGCCAGGTAGTCGATTGACGCGAAAACGGTCCAATGCTCGGCATCGTACCGGACGAGCTGCGCCAGGTTGAGCAACACGAGCTTGGATGAGGATTTCTGGACGTCGGCCATTCTGGCCCATTTGGATGCTTCGACGCTCATGTTCGTCCCTTGCGTTGCTTCGAGGTTTTGCCGGGTAATGGCTCTTGCGGGTACAGCATGCCGATCACGAGTCAGCCTCCAGTGATTCAGCGATGGAACGGCGTGCGCGCAGGGGCAGGCCGTGTGCTTCGTAGAATTCGCGGCGGGCTATGAGCCACGCTTTGTACGGCCAGGCACGGCGCTCACCCCAGGGGTAGGCGTCCTTGATGGCTTGGTGGGTTTGTTCGTCAGTGAGGCCTTCGGCGCGGCAGCGTTCGAAGATGCCTTGCATGATCTTGTAGGCCGTGCGCGTGCGTGCTTCCTGCGCGCCGCGTTCGCGGTTCGCTCGGGTCATGGAAGTCTCCGGGAGGAATAGGCGTCGGGCGGTGTGAATGGTCCGCCGACGGCGGCGCAAGCCCGGACTTGGCCGGGGCGCGCCGGGATTACGAAACAGAGGGGGCAGAGTGCGCGCTGGCCGCCTTCGCTGGCGCGCTCGCTCGGATGGCGCCTCCAGCTCAGCCGAGACTTCGAGCTTGCTGGGCTGGGTAGCCTTGAAAGACGTCTCGAGCCCAATGCGTGAGCAGCAAGAAGTCGGCGTCCACCTTTCGGCGTTGGAATCGGCTGTCCGGGCAGTGAAGACGGAAGACAAGCTCGCCGTTGGCATCGAAGGTTGCGTCGATGGTCCAGTAGTGCTGCAGACCGCACGCCTCCACATGATCAAGCAGGATCCTGTCCGCGAGGAGCGCGGCTCGATCGACGTCCGTACGGAACATAACGAACGGCGTTCGACGCGTCGGCAGGCACCCCAGCCGATGTCCTTCGCAGCTGCTTACTGATGAGACGACCCCGTCGACGTTGAACACCGCAACCAGGGCACGGACGCGCAGGTCGATGACATCGAGCGCTAGCGCTTCGGAGTGAGGCCGCAGCGAGCCTTTGAAGGTTCCGACGGGCCTTCCGAAGCCGAAAGCGGTCCGCATACGCTCAAGCAGGATTTGCATGGTCTGTGTGCGCCGGTAGTCGAAAAACTTGCACATCCCCATCGGCCGGCGTGTTGAGGTGCCGGCGTAGAAGGCGGTCGGCGGCCAGCTCATAGCGAGATAGCGAACGCGCCGGCATGGAAAGGATGGCCAAGAAAAAGGCAAGCAAGCCGGTGATGCCAATAGTGTTCTGCAGCGTTGCGCTGTTCCATGCGCGTGCCTGCCAATCGACAAACAATTCCTGAACCATCGGCATAGACTCGTTGGGAAATGCGATGGCAAGGAGCGTCAGAAGCCAGAAGAGGACCACCGGGGAGAAGAGCGCCATCTTTCCAGCAAGAACTGTCGCCCATTTCAAGGAGAAGACGAGCTGCTCTACAGCGACGCGCCAATTGCGCAAGACTCCACGCAGGAGGGCTGCGTACTGTCCATCTGCGATCGTCCCAACGGGGACGTCATTCACGGCGATCTGCCAGAGGCGGGGCTGGCGCTGCGTGATACGTGCGTGCAGCCGACGGTCGACGCTCACGGCGGTGAACAGCGTCAAAACGGCAAACACTGCGGCGATTATGCCGAAGTCTCGCATCGGCATGCCGCTCGCCGTCCCAATGAGAAAGATGAAAAAGAGGCATACCGCGATCACGGCGAAATGGCACGGAAGAGATAGATCGGACTTTCTGGAAAACACTGATTTCTCCATTTGGGGTGGATATGTACGCCTCTGCTGAGGGGCGATTGGGCAAGGTCGCGGACCGTGCCGCCGTTGCACGACGCGACGCCCGAGGATTCACGAAGGTGACACTAGGCTTTTCGCGCGGGATTGAAATACACCTGCGTCAGCTTGTAGTCGGCGAAGTACAGCGAGATATCCAGCGTGGAAAACAGGTAGCGCCGAATGGTGTCGAGATCCATCTGATTGCCGGCCGTGGACTGCTTGACGAGGAGCGCGACGCGTTCAAACGAATCGGGCGCACTGTTGGCGTGCGTGGTCGTGACAGATCCAGGATGGCCAGTATTCAGCGCGTTCAGGTAGTCCCACGCTTCCGGGCCGCGCAGTTCGGACAGGAAGATCCGATCGGGCGAGCTGCGCATGGCGGCCTCGATGCACTCTGTGGCCGACATTCGGCCCGCACCTTTGCCGTAGATCATGTGCACGCGATTGGGATGGTTAGGCAGGAAGAGCTCGTGCACATCCTCGACGGTCAAGAGGCGTTCGTGGAAAGGCACGCAGTCGATGAGACTGCGCGCGAACGTCGTCTTTCCTGAGCCGGTCTTGCCCGCGACGATGATGTTGCGGCATTGAAGCACTGCGCGTCGAAGAAACTGCAAAGTGTCCCTTGCGTTCAGAAGGTCGAGCAATTCCTTGTCGCTCTCGGTCAGGCTGTCGAGGTCACCCATCGGACCGCTCACATTGACCCAGTTGGCGAAGGCCCCTTCGGCGGCCAGCTCGTCCAGGGTCTTCACGACGCTGCTGTGCTTGCGGATATTGATCGAAATGGTGCCCTCGATCACAGCAGGCGGTTGGCCAACCTGAGCGCGCTCCCCATCGGGAAGCAGCAGCGACATGATCGGCGAGAAGTTGACGCTATTGAAGCTCGCCATGGCGGATACCAGCGCTTCCAAGAAGCTGTAAGTCAGCTTCGGATCGTGGTGTTCGTGCCACCGGCCTAGAGCGCGCGTAAAGATCACGCCAGGCTTGGTGATGGTGATCTCGCGGACAGCGTCGTCGGCCATGTAGCCAGAGATGGGACGCATCATCTGGCGCAACGCTGTGTCGCGGCCGCCCGAGTCGACGGGCGGTGCACCGGAGGAGTCTTTCATAGGGAATCCAATTAATGCGTCTGGCCCGCCGAGACCCGAAGGTCAGGCAGGCCTAACGGAAGGTGCGTTGGAAGCTTCGGTCAGCTTGGCAGCGTGGCCAGTGCCGGCGACTACGCTGCTACCGCGGGACGGACCGAAGCGCGTAAACGGAACTGAAGTCCAGGTCGCGAGCGACATAGATCCCCAACCGGCCTCCCTGATTGCGGTATAGCGTCGGGGGGATGTTGATGGTGTTATCCAGCACCGTGGTAACCGCGTTGGTAGCCGCGTCGCCCGTGGTGTTGAATTGCACCTGGCCGTTGTCGCTGCTGCCACGTGAGGTAGCCCACGTGCCCAGATCGCTGATCAAGCTGACCAGGATGGCACCGCCGAACCGCTCAGCGAAGTGCGTGTCGATGAAGCCGTCCAGGCCTGCCTCACCCAAGGGGCCGGTGCCAGGCGAATCCAGGTGGATGACAACACCCTTGGGCGTTTCCAGCCGCGACCATACGACGCCCACGCGCGGCTGGCCTTGTGCCAGCACGCCTTGCTGATAGCCGATGAACCGGGATCCTTTGTCGATCAGGATCACTCGTCCGCTGGTCGAGCGGATATCGTGAGGCGCATAGCAGCTCAGCATGCCTGCCTGCGCAGTGACGAGCTTGGTTTCCTGGACGCAGTCGATCATTGACCCTTGGGTGATCAACATGTCTCGGTTGCCGATCAGACCTGCTCTCGATGCCGAGAGCTTCATAGGGGTGAGTTTGCTGGCCATCGGCCCGCTGTCGGCCTCGCGTGCCGAAGGAGAGGAAGAGCTGGACTGCCCGGAAGACTGGCCTTCTTGTCCCTTGGCGCCACGAAGGCCGCTGGCCAAGCGCCGCTGCGTGACTGCGTCTACAGTCACGGCCTGTGCAAGGTCAGGCACTGCGCCCTTCTGCTCCGCCTGCATTGGAGCAGGCACCGTTGGCGTAGCCAGAGCCGAATCAGGCATGGGAGGTGGCGGCGCAGGAGGCTCCGATCTGAGCTTCAGGCCGGGAAGCACATTCTCGATTTTCGCCTGCACGGCGGGCGCGGCCTCCTCTGCAGCGGGCGAGTTAAATGCGCGCCATCCCGTTACGCCGATAGCCATCAGAGCAATCAGGATCATCAGAAACATGAACGCTTTTGCGCCCTGTTGCATCGGCTTGGCCGTGCCGGACAAATCGGGCCGGCCGCGGCCCTGTATCTGTGCCTGGTGCTCCTCGATCTCCGCCACGGCGTCAATGGTTTGACCGGGTTTTCTTCGCCTTTTGAAGAACTTCATGGCGCTGGCTCCTCACGAAGGACGCGTTCGACTTGCGGGGACACAGTCCCGGTGGCCAAGCTGCGTGCGACAGGCGGGCCATCGTTGTGAACGGCCAGAACCTGGTTGCCGATTCGCAAGTGCCACCGTTTGGCGACGCGATGGAGTACCACGGTTTGTTCGTCTTCCATATGGCGGTTCACAATGACCTCCTGGCCGTCGGCGTCGACGAAGTAAATGGCTGGCAGATCCTGGCCAGGCGCGAAACGAAGCCAGGTCTGCGCACCGTCATCCCAGGCGGCACTGGGTGCCAAGCTGATGTCGCCGCTCATCGAGTAAGCCTGCCAGTTGATGGCGACGTCCGCCGTGGCCAGGTCGCGCTGAACGCGCTCACGCTCTTCCTGGGCGGCCGACTTTGCCTGCTCAAGCTCGGGGTAGCGCAGCACCACGCGAAAGACACCACCGCTCTTTCGGGCCTTTTCATACTTCAGAAGGAACGAGTAGTTGCGCTTGGTCGTGATGTAAAGGAGGTTCGTGTCGGCCTGCTCGACGATAGGTTTGAGCAGGAGGTGCTTGCCGATCTGCTGGAAGTCATACGCGGCCGAGTCACCGAAAGCATGAGTCACATAGTCCTCATCGTCGTTCAGCTGAATCTGCGTTGCGACACCCAGCGTCGTGTCGACCTGAATGACGTCTGCGGCGTCATAGTCCGTCCAGCGGATGCGTTGATCCTTGGGCGAAGCTGCAGGGCGGTCAAGCGACCAGGCGGGCGCTGCGGCCGCGCAAAGCGCGACCGACAGCACCGCCACGGCCAAAGGCCTGAAGCGGATGTTCATCGGGCGTGTCCCATCTCGAGGTTGCTTTCACGCTGGAGGGTCTGTTGGTGTGTGTGCTGATGCTCCACCCCCAGCTCGGCCTGCTTGTCGTGGTCCGCGTCGCGCACCAGACCCACGCCACCCACCGCCTTGAAGGGGTAGCTGATAGCGAGCGCCTCTTCTTCGCCGGTCATTTCAAAGGACCGGTTCAGCGTGTTGCGTGCATGCACGATCAGGTCGCCGGTTTCGTTGTCACGCTGGATCAAGCAGTTGGGCGTGGTCCCCACGATCGGGCCCTTGTACTCCCGACCGTCTTCCGGTTGGCGGATTTGTCGGTCCTGTTCCCCGTACAGTTCCACCGGACGGCGCGCCTCGCGGATCCGCTCTTCGAAGTGCTTGCCGATGCGGTCAGCGGCCATCACAGCGGTGGGCAGACGCAGGTTCGCATCCTTGTGGAGATGGTCCTTGCACAAGCGGGCGGCGCCGTAAAGGTCGCTCTTTGCATAGCGCTCAATGTCGCGCAGCAGGGCAGTGCGCTGTGCGTTGTCCATGCTGCCCACATCTTCGAGGCGGCGGGCGAGCTCGTTGATTTGTGCTTTTTGCATGACGATTACCTCAGCGTTTCGACAGCGGTCGAGTAGGAAATGACTTGAAAGCCCAACGGGTTGTCACGGATCACGCTTTCCGACATGGGCGTATTGACGAACCGATAGGCGAGGGTGGCGATGAACTGCTCAGAATTCGGCGCCCGATTGGGGCCGATCTCGCTTCGGGTGAAGCGAACCGTGGCGGTCTGGTTGGGGCCGGGGGTGATCGAGCGGACGCTGATCGCCAGGCGCGTGTGCTCGCCATACTTTTTGTCCAGGGCTTCCCGGCCCGTTCTCGAGTCATCCTCGAACTTCGAGTGGTACTGCTTCTGCACGTCAGGGGAGCTGAACAAGCCGCAGCGGTCGTACATGTTCTGCAGGGTCCGCCAGTCGTAGCCTTCGCAGGAGAGCACGTACTGAGTGACGAAGTACCGGGCGAGCCGGGGACCATAGTCTTCCCGTGCATCGCCGACCTGTGAAACGTTCTCGACTTCACCGGTCGCGTCGTTGACTCGCACGACGTAGGGCGGCTGGGGCGTGTAGCTCAGCATGAGGGCGGTCAGCGCACCGACCGCGAGTACAGCCAGCACAAAGAAGGCTGTTGCCACTCGCCAAGCTTTGGCCCTGGACACGCTGAATTCCGTAAGAAGGTCTCGGTCCAGGCCACGGTTGCGATCCAGTTCTTGCTGCAGTGAGAGCTTGGGATCCTCAGAGGACATTGCGTTCCTCCCAAGGCCCGTCGGGGTGGAGGGGCCGCACGTTTCGTACGGACGTGAAAAGGCGAGCCGCGGCGAGTGCGGCCAAAATGGCGTGCTTCATCGATTCTCCGAAGAGATGAGGGGATTTAGATCAGAGGAGGCTGGCTAATGCGCAGCGCAAATAGAAAGGCACAGCGATTGCTGTGCCTTCTGTGAGATATGGGCCGAAGCGGGTCAAGCCCGCTCGAGCAGGGCCCGGCTCGTGACCGGGTTACCGATCCTGCCGCATGTTCTGCGTCATTGCCTCGGTCATTTTCAAGCTTTGCTGGTAATCGTGCTCACGGCGCCAATCCCAATTGCTCTTGCTGCGCGGAGTGGACATGCCCAAAAAAAACAACTGGGAAGGCCACTTGAAGCAAAGGTACCAAAGCGGACGCAAGATCCACGTCCAAGTGGCCTTTGCTAAGCTCATCCATTGGAAAGCCGACACGGGTTGAGCAGGCGCGCCAGCCAGCGGCGGCGACGCCGGAACGTTGCCCCCGACGAGCGGGTTCTGAGAAAGAGATTTTCCCAGCGGCTTCAAAGGATCCATACATATCCTCGTCGTTGTAGAGTTTGTTGGAGAGGACGGCGATTGATACTCGATATTAGCCAATCTTCCCGAGGAAGGGAACCGAGATTCCGCCGCCTGCGCCGCCGCCGCTAACTTTGGTGGCCACGATAGATACCTGTTCTAGCATGAACTTCGAGCACATCATGAAGAAGACTATCGCAGTTAGCATGGAGAAGATGTTGATTTCGTCGGCATTAGTGAGGTCTATCAAACCTTGTTGCAGCATGCCAAACATTCCCATGATGAACATGAATACGAGCATGAATAGTCCAGCGTAGATCGCATAGTAGATGGCTTGGGACAACCAGCTGTTAAAGAACTGCTTAGTTGACTCGAAGAGCAAAGCCAGTATGCAGATTGGACCCAATACGACAACCAAACCCATTCCGACCTTTACAGTGATCAGGACCAGCATCCCGATGGCGCTCATAATCGCTGAGATTATCGTGATGATGACCGAAACGATCACAAAGACGAAGGCTTGGGCGATCTTCCTGATTCCGCTTGGGGCACGTTCCTGAAGTCGCGTACCGATCTCCGCGCCATTGTTTGCCGCGTCGTCCATGATTTCAGTCGGGGTCTTCACCGTGCCCGTGAAAAGCTGTGCGACCGACGTTGGTAGGTCCAGCATGACGGTGACGATCCTTTGCTGATAAAAGCCGTTGGCACCTGCCATGCCCACGATGATCACGATGTAGACCACGCGTCTTAGAGCCTGAAGCACCGGGGTTTGGATGGCGCCAGAGCTGATCAGCCAACCGTACCAGATCAGTGAGATCGATAGACTGACCGAAATAAAGGGCAAGATTTTCGCCGTGACGGAGGCGACCATCGGCGTGATGACATTTGTCAGCATCGTGGTCACTGACTGATCAATCCAGTTCGCGACTCCACCGAGACTGACAAGGCTAACCCCGGTGGTGGCCATTACCGTGCTCCTGGAAGCGGTGCCCGAATTGCGCTGAGGCTGAAGGAACTATCGGCGAGCTTCTCGGCCTGCTGTTCCATCAGTGCCTGCTCCGCCTCGATCTGGCGGGTCAGCATATCCGCCCGAGTTTGGTCGGCCTGGATGTTGGCCTGCTCGACCAACAGACGAGCCTGAAGGTCGGCAATAGCCTTCGGATCCTGGGTTTGGTTGATCTGCGCCTGGAGCTGGTCCACCTGTTTGACGCGAGCGGTCATGGCTTTCTGGGTCTGCTCCATCATCGCCTGACTGCGGACCGCGAGTTTATCGGCGCGCGCATCCAGGTTCTTCTTGTCTTGCTCGTAGTTCCCGGTCAGACGTTCCTCGCGCTCAATGCGCTCCACGACGTCCGATATGCCGCCCAGTCCGCCGTTGGACGCCCGCAATATCTCCCGTGCGTCCGCCGGCAGTGCATTGCGGATCGCGGGGTTGTTCAGGATATCGCCGAGATTGCGCGTGCCCGTGAGCGATTCGAGTTGGCGCTTTTGGCTTTCAAGCTGACTCTTGAGCACCTGGATCTGCTCGGCGTACTTGGCCAACGTCTCCACGTGTTTGATGGCGCGGTCGGCGAGGCTGGCGCCGTCAATCACCGGGATTCCGCTCGCGTGGGCAGGGGCCAACGCGTTGCAGAAGAGGACGGCGGCCAGGCATGCGGTGAGCCGCGCGCGCCAGGGGCTGCGCAGGCGGGTATTGCCGTTGTGCTTCTGGGTCATTTTTAGCTCCTTGTCGCCTCTTGGGCGCGTTTGAGGTAGTGGGGCAGCCAGATCGCGGGATCGTCCCCATGGGCGGCGACGGCCGCTTCGGCGATTTCGGCCAGGTCTTCAGAACCGGAGAACACCAGCAGTGCTTCAGGGCAAGAAGAAAGGTCCAGCTCGGCGGTGACGGCAGACTCGTTCTGCTTGACGACGAACTGCCGACTGAATGGCGGCAGATCCTTGACCATCTTGAAGACGGCCGGGGACAACTTGAATCCCTCGACATACTCCTCGGCGGTTGCCTTGGGGTTCTCGAGGAACATGGCCGTTGCAGACTGCTGAATGAGCGAGCGCCCCACCGGGTTCTCCAAGATCGCCGCCGGTTCCTGGGTTGCGAAAACCAGCACGCCGTTCTTCTTGCGAACGGTGCGGCTGGCGTCCTGCATCGATGCTTGGAAGTACGGCACTTTCAGCGGGTGCTGCACCTCGTCAAAGAACAGGGCGATCCGTCGGCCGTCCATCATCTGGTCCGTCCGATAAAGCAAATATGTGATCGCCGCGTCCCGGATCGGCCCTTGTTCGAGAAACTCCGTCAGGTCGAAGCCAAAGAGGTCATTAGTGGCCAGGTCGAGTTCGTCCCTCGGGTTGTCGAAGAGCCAGCCGTTTTCACCCCCCGTGCACCAGCGTTTGAGCCGATCCTTCAAGCTGAGCTGGCCATCCGGCGCCGGCGCCGAAGGCAAGAACTGCAGTAGGGTAGAAAGGCACCGGTCCCCCAAGTCGATATGGCTGACCAGGTGGTCGATTGCCTCTGCGATCTGCTTTTGCTCGGAACTGCTGGGCGGCTCGTCGCCCCTGGCGCCCAGTTGCCGCGTCATGCTCGCCATGAAAGCGACGTTGGAGGCGGTGGGCGGCAGCTGCAGGTAGTTCCAACCGGTTCTGACGCCCAGGCGCAGCGGGAAATACTTACCGCCCATCGCCATGACCGTGACCTGCATGCCGCGATCCTTGTCGAAGACGACGCCCGTGTAATTGAACTTGCGTGCCTGGGTGATCAGATGCCCTAACAGAACGGTCTTGCCAGCGCCTGACTGCCCGATGATGGACGTGTTGCCAAGGCGGCGCTTGCCTGTATCGTCCACGTCCTCCAGCGAGGCGTGAAAGTTCAGGTAATAGGGCGTGCCCCCAGTCGTCTTGAGCATCGTTACGGCCGGCCCCCAAGGATTGCCCGCGGGCTTTCCGAAGAGGTAGTTGTGCATGGACGCGAAGCTCAAGAAGTTGAGCGAGGTGATGGGCGCCGGGCGAGGGCGCCACTTCCAGTTGCCCGGGAGCTGCGCGGCCCATGCCGCCAGGGAAGCGCGATCACACAGCTTTCCAATGATCTCCTCATCGGCCAGCGCGCCGCTGATGTTTGCAGCCGCGCGAAGGGCGCTTTCGTTGTCCTCTCCGAACACTTGGATCGTTGCGTGATGATCCCCCATGACGAAGCGGCCGGCGGCCAACTCGTCACGCGCCTTGTGCAGATCCGCGATCTGCGATGACGAGTAGTCGCCCGAGTCTTGCAGCCATTTGATCTGGCGCGACAAGGCTTTCAGACCGTCTGCCTTGGACATTGCCCCGAATGACTGCGACAGGACAAATTCATGCGGCTGATTGAGCAGGCAGTTCAGATGGCCAGCTCTGGTGTTGTTGGGGTATTCACGCAATTCCAACATCACATAGCGGCGTGTCCAGTCGGGCCCGCGCATCTCGCCCAGCTCACCGTGCGTGGAAAAGAACTGCCGGCTGGTCGGCAGGTAGTTGTAGAGGCGGGCATTGACCAGCGGCACGGGCTGCATCTTGCCGTTGAGCAAAAAGCCCAGGAACTCCGCCGGCTCCGAGAACCGCGACATCCTGCGCGGAGCCTCCTCATCGCCGATATGTCGCGGCGATTCCCGTTCGACGATGGAAAAGAGATCCGGCGAATAGCGCTTGAGCGAGCCGCGAAGCTTTCGGTTGACGTCATCGAGCTGCTCAATGGCCTGGTTTTGCCAGGCAAGCGCCGCGCGCGCTGTGCGCTTCTCAAAGTTGGAGAGCAATCGCAGCGCGGGATCGATCTGCGCGCGCATCAGCACGGTCAAGTACATCTCGTTGATCATCGGCGGCTTGCCTGCAAAGACCTTGCGGTATGCGGCGTCATGATCTCGCGAGAACTGGTCCGGATAGTCACTCTCGGGGTACTCGAAGACCTTGCGCCGGACCAGGTGCGACCAGATCCCGAATCCAGTCGGAAAGCCACGGAAGACGTTGTTCAGCTCCTCGACCCAGCGATAGTGTTCCTCTTCGCTGTAGCCCTGGAATGTGCGGCCGTCGATACGCCACACTGAAAGGTACTCCCAGTCGCGGGTTGCGACGATGGTCGGGGTGACGTGGTGGGAGTAGGGAACGTATTCGCTAACCGGTGGTTCATGCGCCGGCAGCGTCACAGTGGATTGTTGTTTCATCGGTCGTGAACTCCGCGTCCGCCTGCCCATGGGCGCCGCGGGCTGTAGGGCGTGGGCGTGAGCGAAACTGCTCCCCAAAAGCCCTTGTTTTTGGCGAAGATCTTGGTCTTCAACCAAAGCTCCCAGATCCAGAAGGCCCGGTCATCGTTGCGGCTGACAATGGCCATGATCGGATAGAGGGCAGGGAAGAGCAGCCAGCCCCACAGGGTGAAGGACGCCGCCGTGACGGTCAGGAAGACCAGGGCCGCAAACGCCCGCGTCGGAACTCCGCCGGGGACGGTGGCGACGCGGGTGGCTCCCTTGAAAAGAGGGAAGCGGTTGGGCGGCACTTCGGACCCCACCGCAACTGGGGCGGCTGCAGCGGGGGCTTTTGCCTTCTGCTTAGGCGAGGTGGCCATGTTTAGAAGAGCAGCTTGATGATGCCGCCAGCGATCGCGCCGGCAAAGACCATACCCACCGCCCACTGATAGGCGGTCTCCTTGCGAATCACGTCGAAGGAGTAAAGGATGCCGATGATGCCCGCAGAGATGAGTCCGATGACCGGGATGATCAGCCAAAGCCAGTCTTTCAAAGCTTGCGTGGCACTGGTGGCCTTCTCGAGCTGAGCCATGGCCAGCTCAGGTTGCAGCACGAGGAGCAATGCCAGGGTGGCATATGCCAGTGCTGTGAGCATGCGCCAGCCCTTGGACGGCGTTTTGATGTGGGAGGAAGAGGAAGCGACAAACATGTGAAACTCCAATGGGTGTGGCCTTCCGGCCGGTCGGCGGGGAGGCGTTTGTTGGGGTGATGGGAAAATTCCGGTGTTTAGCGGCTAAACACCGTTGAGGGCTACGCGGCTACTGCGTAGCCTGGCGTGAGGGCGAGGTTGGTACTGGACGCCCGAATACCGCGTCAGTCTGGGGTGTGAAGGCATCGTTGCGCCGCGTGCCGAACGCATCTCTGCGAGGCGCCTGGAATGCATCTGGCTTGGATGGCTTGGGTGGCGGTGAACTACCTGCCTTGCGTTCGGCGCGGGCGATGTCGCCGGCGTCCTTCACGATTGCCGGTACTGCCAGGCCGGCGCCAGCGATAACCTTGCCGACATAGCCATTGGTGAACCCCGATGTGAGGTTGCCAGTGTTGTAGCAACTGAATGCCGCGTACAGCGCATTCTGCCCAGGCCCATGCAGCTTGGCCGCGCGCTGGTAGCAGTTCACGAGTACGCGCTGCGCAGACGCCAGGTTCACGCAAGGGTCAAATATGGACTCCGGCGTGACACCCAGCCACTTCCAGTTGCGCACGTTGATCTGGCCGTAGCCGACATCGAAGTCGACGCCCTTGGCCATCAGCTCACGCACCGCTTCTACAGCTTCCTCTTTGGACTTGGGGCGGATGCTTCGATGCGGCTTGGCGTTGACGCCAATGGCAAGCGGATTGAACGCAGACTCGTGCCGCACTACCGCGCTCAGCGTACTGATATGCACGTCAGGCGCGCACTGCCGGGCGAGCGTGGGAAAGTCCATCGTCTAATTCCCCCCGCTTCCCGAGCCGTGTAACCACTCATCGTGCTGCTTGCGCTCGGCGAGTTCCTTTTCGTACTTGGCGAGTTCGCGGTCATAGTCCTTCGCCTCAACCCAGTAGCCGCGCTCTTCAGGCGTGCCCACATACCGTGGCAGGTCGTCATCGAACGCTGTGTATTCGTGCGAGCTGTACGCGTTGCAATAGCCAGGTCGCTTGTTGCTGACCATCGGATAACCGTCCTCCGTGGTTCCCCGCCACTCACCCAGAGCGGAATTCAGGGAGACTGCATCGCAGCGTCCCGCGCCCTGCGAGATCGCGCGAACGAGGTCGCGCATCTCTTTGGAATCTTCGGAAGCCGGGCATAGCGACAGGAAGTCCTGCCGAGCACTTAGCGTGTCGGACAGCTTCTTTTTATTGATGCCGAAGTATCGAGACAGGGAAGGCGAGCATTCGCTGGGACGCGAGCCACTGGAGAGGCAAAGGATTGCTTCGCACGCCAGGCGAGTGTCGCCCGTCAGCTCGTCCGCAGCTGCGGCGGTTCCTAGAGCCGTCGCGTATGAAGCTCCCATGATGAATAGCGCCATCAGGCGCCGCAGGATTTGCATGGTTGGTGTCCTCAGATTAGTGGCAGATGTCGTAGCTACCGACGTCGACGATGTTGCGGCCTTCACGCGTCTCGGTAGTCACGATGCAACCGCTCACGGCCGTGATGTTGACGACACGAGTTGCAGGGGTGCAGTAGCTGCCATCGCCGCCCGTTTGGCCGTCGCAGCTTCCGTACAGCTCGGCGGTACGATTGCCGTTGGACAATTTGCAGTATCCGAAAAAGCCGCTTTCACCCCTAACTTCGACCGACTCGCCCGGTTCCGCCAGCTTGCCGTACCAGATGGGATCGTTAGAGTTGCCGCTACCGGCGGTGGTGCCCGACGCGAACAAGCAGTTCAAAGTGGCCGAGGGTCGATGAATCGTGACCCCGTAGCGGGTGCCGTAGTACACCAACATGGCGCGCTGAAGGTTCGGCGTAACGATGGTTGAGTGATTGTCCGACCATCCACTTTGGCCGCCGTTGACCCCCGCTATTAGGGCGTCGACTACCCCAGGGAGGCGTGCCGCCACACATCCGTCTTGCCAGGGCCCCCAGCCCTCGTAGGCGACGTCGGCGTGATTGGCCTGCAAGATGTAAGCCGTTCGGTACCGAGTTCGGCTGCCGGTATAGCCCGCGGGGCAAGTGGCAGATTCGGACTGGGACTGAGCCAGGCGGCAACCACCGTAAGTTGTGTGCCAGGCATAGCCTGAGAAGCAGCCGCCAGGAGGAAGCGGCGCGCCTTGGGTGACCCGGACGTTCATGAGCGTAAGGTCCGTCTTGAGCTGGACGTCAGCCTGCTTGCCATTCGGGTCCGCCGCAGCCGCGGCGTGGGTGGACACCAGCAACGCAGTCAGGGCGAGCGCACGCCGGCCCCAGCACTTGAGAGTGTGGAAATTCATGCTTGCCTCAAAGGTAAGGAGTGCGTCCATAGTCGACGCACGTTGTGGGCTGCCTAGTTCCTGCAGCCCTGAATGACGGCGGCGCGTGCGTTTGCGCCTGCCGGAGAGATAACTACGCGGTCGCCACTCATTGCCACGGTCTGGCCCACCCGAACATAGCTGGAGCCAGAGTTTTGGAAGGTTCCCGCGAACGTGCCGTTCACAGTTACGGAGCCTGCGGCATTGACCGAACCTGATCCTTGAATGGTCCCTCCGACCGAACCGCCAACGTTGACGTCAGTCCCCGTGACAGTGACGTCTAGGGATTGGATCGACGCATACCTCCACGGCGTCTGACCTGCTGGGCAGGTAAGGGCCGGAACTGCTGCATCGCTGGGCAGGTTGCTGTAAACCCCTGTAACCACGTGACCGAAGGGCGTGAACCACACGCCACCCGTGCAAACCGCCAGCATCTTGTTGGCAGTCGATGCGTAGAGACCCTCCACCGTGCATGCCGCTCCTTGGGCGACCGACGTGTTGAGCAGCAAGCCTTTGTTGCTCTGGATCGTCTCTCCCACGGTCAGCGTGTTATGCAGCGTGACGGGGCGGGTTTCACCATGCCGCACGAACTGGCCGAATGGCGTGGCGTCAAGACCTGCCGCGACGACGGCATGACCCGGCTCAGCGCCGAAATCAAACCAGGCACGCGGGATGTCCATCAATGGCCCGCGCACATATGCAGCCCCGCGCGCATCGTGACCGCCGTACCCCTCGGCCGCTAGAAGCACTTTGCCAAGTAGGGCTTGGCTGAAGGTACGGCGGTCCGCCGTGGGTGAGGCGCATTCGGAGTTCAGCCGCAGGCTGCGTGCCGCGCTGATCGGGTGGCAGGCATAGACGAACGCACTGGTACGGCAGTCCTGACCGGGGCAAGCTCCTTGACGAACCAATATGAATCGCGCTGTGTCTCCCAACGTGGGATAGCGGGGGATAGTCGTCGGCAATAGCCCGAGAGCGGTCAAGTCGGCAGGCCCGCCCCGCGCAACCTGTGCACCACCCACGCTAGCCCATGTAAGGCTGGGCGGGGAGGGATAGGAGCTGGCAGGTAAGCCAGTTAGGTCTTCGCCGCGCAGCCAGGCCTCGTGCTTTAGTTGCAGGTCGACAACTGCGCCGCGGATTTGCATCAAATAGCGACCTGTGGCTTCAGCAGCACTTTCGTCGGCCTTGCGCCGCGTATCCGCCGCCGCCAAAACCACGAGGAACGTGATAATCATCAGCGCTACCGAGATCTCTAGGAGTGTGAAGCCCGCCTGAAGGCGGGCAGCTCTCGGTATCGGCGGATGGATGTGTTTCATGGGGTCGTCTCCATCAGGCGCCCGCATGGGTGTGCTTGTCGGCACGCCCCGCAACGGGCCGGTCCACTCAGCGAGTGGCGAAAACGAACGTGTTGTTGTCGCCGTTCACGCAGAGGTCTTGGGCGGTGACTGCATTGAATGAACCGGACTCGTTATTCGCGCCCATAGCTTTTGCGACCGTGCCGTTCACGCTGATCATCTCAGACACGGCGTTCATGCTGGATGCGAGGATGGGGCAAGCCCGATGATTCACATTCGTGAGTGTCAGCGACAAGGCACTGCCGGAGGCTCCGCCGCCGAGCGCTGCAGGGGCGATGGTGATCGTGCCGTTCGTACCCAAGCCTGTGCCCCCTAGACGGTGCGCTACGGTGCTGCCAGACACCTTGAACACGGCAGAATCGCGCATGGCCGGCGCCAGGTTTTGCGCATTGTTAATCGTCGCGTACGGCGTGGCGGATTCTCCCTCACCCATGATCCTGGCCGTGGACAGGAAGCGCTGCAGCTCGCTAGCTGCTGCCGGCACCCGGCCTTGGATGAAGTATCCCTTCCCGGAGGGGTAGCTCACGATGACGAGAAATATGACGATCATGATTGCCACGCCAATTTCCGCCAAGGTCCATCCGCCCTGACGGCGGGGGCTGGCGGACAGCGCGCGCTGGATGGCGCGTCGCGAGGCGACTTTTTGATTTTGCATTCTCTTGATTCCAAGTTATTTGAATTGAGCTTTTCGAATGGTGCTGCGCTCGTTCGGTGCGGTTCCTACATGGCGTCGAGCATCATCACGTTTCGCATATCCATGATCACGCTTTGGTGCCAGAAGAAGAGGCCAGCCAGGGCGAGAACCGCGCAGATCAGAGTCGACCAACGAAGTACCTTTGCGCGGTCTTCAATGCGCTTGAGAATGGTGGTCTCCATGCGCGCGCGGGTCTTCTGCAAGCCCGCGTCCAGGCCAAGCGTGTTCGTGAGGTCTTCGAGGTACCAATAGATCTCGCGATCCAGCAGGCCAACGTCGAAGATCTCCGCGCCCTTTTTTGCGTCGTCGAGTCGGCTCTGAATGGCCTGAAGCCGACGGCTAAGCCAGCGAGACGCTCCGGGCAACTGCATCTCTATCGCATGGCGGATCTGCATTACCTTGCCGGCACGGGGTTTCACGGCAGTGGCAGCCGTGCTCACCACGGCGATTGCTTGAACGTCCCGATAGAGCCGATACGGGCCCCACCTGTCCAGCCAGCGGCGCAGTGGGTTATCCATGTAGGGAAACGACAGGTAGACGGCGACGCCAAAGGCGATCGATATCAACCACAGGCGAATGCCCTTGTCCCGGATCCACTGCGCCATGTCGAAGAACGCTTGCGTAGACGGACTAAGCAGCTCGGTCCGTAGGTCCGGCATTGCATCCTGCAGCATCGGCGCGGTGAGGTAGGGTACGGCGAGCATCACCATGGCCCAGACCAGGAGCAACATGAGTGCTGCAACGGCCAAGGTACCCACAAGGATGGTTCGTAGCTTCGCAGTCAAGCGGACAATTGCGGCCATGTCGCGCAGCCCGCCAGCGAAGACCGCTTGACCTTGAGTTTGCAGCGAAACGAATTCCGCTACCTCTCGCGGTGGAAGCGTTCGGTGAAGCGTCCTGCCAAGCTCGCCAGTTTCCACAATTCGGTGTGCCCAGTAAGCCGACAGGACACCGCGGGCGCTTTTGCCGTAGCGCCGCGCGTCGGCCTCAAGAATGCTGAGAAACGTCCGGCGACCCTGAGTGTCCTCCGTCATGTCCGCCAAGTATTCGTACCAGTCCGCACGGGCGCGCGCAAACTTGCTAGCAGCTTGGCCGACCCCCGTGAAGTAGAAAGGAATTTTCATCCCTTTTTCCTTTGGCGCAGAAGTGTTGCGTACGCCGTGAAGTGGGGCTCAATGTCCCGAGGATCGATCAATCCCTGGCTCATCTTGTAGACCGCGCATTCCATGGTGGACTTGCCTTGCATATCGGGATCGTCGTACCTGGAGGTGCGCTGGCTCGCGAAGATCTCTCTGAGGCGTATCTCGTCGCCGTTCGTGATGGCACGAAGAGCGTCCGGGTCGCTAGAGGGCTCAAAGAGCTCTGCCACGGCAGTGCGACCCGCGTAGCCGAAAAGTTCCGGGATCCCTTTTTTGCGGCAGTGTTCACACCCCTCCGGATTCCTGACCTTGATCGGATCTGCGCCGAATTCGTAAAGGCTCTCGATGTCTGCCAAGTACCTCTGCCAGGTGCTTCGGTCGCGCTTGACGCCCATCCGGTCCTCGGCGCCGTCTAATAGTGCAGCCGCGGGGAGGGCGCAACGGCACAACTTTGGCATCAGGGACTGGTGAACAAGTAGCTTCAGGACACCAGGGGTGCCCAGCGTGCTGCGAGGGATCCCGATCTCGCTCGAGGCGAAGCGCTGGGGGATGGCAAGCGCGCTGCCCACGTGAGTCGTGCAGTACAGGTTGCTGCCCGAAAGCACGATGTCTTGGAATGCAGCGCCGGTGAGAACGTCCCGGATTTCTCCCAGGAAAATGTCGCTAGCCGCGGCACGCTTCAGCGCCATTAGCTTGGACTTCATAGTGTCGCGGTCAGATCCATCGAGGGACCGCGAGAGGCTTGCCTGCAGCACTGCCTCCATGATGAGTTCGACCGGGTCTTCGATAGACATAATCTTTCGAGTTCTTGGCAGACGCACGATCAGTTGGGCAATGCTGACGGTCTTTCCGGAGCCAGGGATGCCGCCCATCGCGATGGTGCCGCCCATGCTGCGCATCGCGCGCTCGAACTGCGCGATTTGTGATGGGAGGTAGCCGAGTGAGGCCATGTCAACCTTTTTCACCTTGGAGTCCACATCGAGTATCCGCAGTGTGATCGACGGTCCCTTGTCTGCGATGAACGAGCCCCAGCGAAGCATGTAGCTGCGATCGTCTACAACCTCATAAAGACGCCCTTGCTGTTCGTTGGCCATGTCAAGGAATAGTCCATTCCCTCCACTGACATCCAGCCAAGTGACGCTTGCCATGTCTACAAGCTGCTGCGTGGGCATCGCCAGGTGCTTTGGTGTGGTGTATTGACCGTCGATGCTGGCACAGATGTGCGATGTCGCAGCCGTCATGTCGACATTCAAATGCAGGTCGCTCGCTTCGTTGCGAATCGCCCAAGACACGATGTCGTAGAAGCCCTGCCGCATCGCCGATCTTTCGCTATTGCCCCGAATTCGGGTGCTTCGCTGTATCACGTCTTGCCCCTGCATGCGCTCTCGGACGAGGGTAAGCAGAATGACCGGGTTGATCGTATAGATCTGAACCGGCCCTTTTGCCGCATCAATGGCGCGCCGCTCAACAGCCCGGAAGATGTCCGAGTCGATTTCGCGCGGCTTGACGAACACGACATATCGAGGCCCCTCAAGCTCAGCAACGCACGCGGTGACCGCCGATGTTGAGCCGCACCAATCGACCTTGAGCGTCCTGAACGCGGGTTGCATCTGCGCAATGTCCGCGAATGAATCGATGTGCTGAGGGGCGTCTCCGGCGACCGTCACAGACGTCGCTGGGTGCATGTCCAGGACAGGCACCTCGTCTTGTTCGCGCAGGCTGACATGGACGGTGCGCCTGAATCGCCGAAGCCACTGGATGAGACTTGAGATCATTGTGTTCCCCGATTAAGGCAATAGGTAACGACGTCCTGGGACTGGTCAACGAAGCTGGCGCACGGTTGAGAAACGGCCTGCAGGCGCAGTCCTAGGTCGGCGCCGGCGACCGGCTCGGCGTGGCCGCTGCGGTAATGCGCCCGGCGGCCCGCCTGGTCGACCATCACCGTCAGCTGCTTGCCGACGCCTGTGATGGCGAGAAGCCGAGGCGCGGTCACAACGGGCGTTGCGTCCGGATCGGGTTTGGCGACCTGGCTGGCAAGGTGGCCGGAAGCGGCAAGCTGGGCGCCTCCGCCTATTCCGGGCTGCGCCTTGCGCTTTTCCTCATCGAGTGCGCGCTGGGCATCGAGCACCAGCAGTTCTTGAACCGTTTGGGGAACAGGCTGGCTCAGGCTGGCGACGTCGACTCCGGCGCCGACCACGCCGCTCTGTGCCGATACCGAAAGAGGGACAGCGAGGGCGACTGTTGCGCCGGCGGCGGCAAACCCGAGCCAGCCTCGCCGCTTGCGTTCAGGGCGATTCAACATAGATGGTTCCTTTGAGCGTTGTGACGAAGGCGCTGGATGTGAGCCCCGGTGTGGTGTCCGGTGTAAAGCGCATCTGCAACTGCGTGACTTCTGAGGTGCCCGGCAGCGCCAAGCCGTACAGGGAGCGCAGCGGCGCGTTGATGACGAGCGCGCGCGTTGCCGGAAGCTTGATTTCCTTGGGCCGTATCACCGGTTGTTCCAACCCGTTGGCAAGCTTGATGTTCGGCACCGTGATCGGCACTTGGCCCGGCGCAGACAGCGACAGGTCCTGCAGCGCTGGGCGCAGCGCCTGCCAGGACGGCTCCCAAATCTCGCGCATCGCCTTTGCGTTTGGGAGGTCCATCAGGACCAGGGGCTGCGCCGCCAACGTCGTTGCGACGGTCCAGGACGCCCTCGCGGTCTCCAGGTCGATATGCTCGATCTTCCAGGCCGCCGGCAAGGCCGCATGCAGCGTGCGATTGTCCGCAAGCCGCGTGCGCTGGTACTTCGCCGAGCAGCTACGGGCTTGCGGGCGGCAGTCGACCTCGATGAGCTTCCAGCGGCCGGGCGTGGTGGGCACGGCCTCTACCTGCCGCAGTAGCGGGGTAAGGCCGGGCTCGCCAAGCGTTCGAACCGTCTCTGCCCAGGCTCCGATAGCCTTTTTCCACATGGTCGCTGGGTCAATCTCGGGCTGTGCGGCAAGCATCTCCTGCGCTTTTCGTTGCTGGCTGTTCGTCCAGATGCCCATTCCGATATCCCAGACTTCGTACGCCAGGAATATGCCCAGGGCGACCCAGAAGAGGGGGGGCACCATGGCGAGACTGAAGCCGGCTCTTCGCAGAGAAGACTGCTGATTCGCATGTGCGGTCAGCTGTTGCAAGGAGAATGGCCTACCTTGCACTATGTAGTCGCCATGCAACTGCGCTTCGCCGTAGCGTGCGATAGCTTCATCAAGCGCGCGATGCGCGGCTTCCTCGGCCATCTCAGAGAAGATCTTGTCCCCTCCAGCTTGGACGACGCCGGCGACAACCACAGCTATCCATACGGATTTGTCCGGAAGCTTGAGCGCCAAGATGTGCGTGCCATGGCGGTGCATTTGCGCAAAGGCAGACGCCGCTGAGTACAACGTTGCGCGGGTCTTGGCCAAACGTTCCTTGCCTCGTGCGGTGAGAAGCCCCAAAGAGGGGCTGCGGGCATCGCTGTGAACATAGTGCGTGGCCTTCACCTTGCGTGCCAGGCGCAGCGCTTCCTTCTGCAGATCCTCGCCGAGGATCGTCTGCCATCGAATGCCGAAGACAAGTTGGTTCGATGTGCCGGGGATGGCGACGAGCCGATAGCTCAGCCGCCGCGGGGCTTTCTCACGTCGTGCCACGTCAGAATCCTTCTTCGGGAATGGCCGTGACGAGCACGACCGTGAGCATCTGCTTCTCTTGCGAAGCGTCGGACCCGCCGGCGAGCATCGGAGCCTTGTCATCCAGGCGCCGCCTGGTGGAGGTGTCGGCCGATTGTTGGTAGCCGCCGATCACGACCTGCTCGCCGGGGCGCACCATCACCTGTTGCACTCGTCCCTGGCCTCCGATGTCAGTCTGCTGGACAAATGACTGATCGCCACGCGCGCCGACCGGCTCCTTTTTCATCTCGATGAGCCGGGTGTCGTCGTAGGCAATGGTCAAGAGCACTTGGCCGTCATCCTGCGCGTCCGGCACAACCGTAAGGAAAGTGCCGACCGTCTTGTTGTCCTGCGTGACCGTGACGGTGGGGGCTGAGGTGTCCGACGTGCTTTGCGTTTGCTGCAGGTCCTTGATGTAGTCGAAGGAGCGGCGGGTGTCGTACTTGCCTGGGCGGCGGTTTTGCATCAGGAGCGGGATGCTCTTGTAATCGATGATCGAACCCAATTGCGAGAGCGCTGACAGTGCAAGGTTGGTTCCCGCGAACGGGCCGCTGCCCACTGTGGCTCCTAAGCTGCCAGCGGCCTTGGCCGCATCCAGCATTGGAGCGACACCAATTGCTGACGCGGTATTCTGGCGCCCAAGGCTGTTGAACAGGATGCTCCAGTCCACGCTCCCCTGGTTGATCCGATCGCTTTGCACCGTGATTTCTTCGAAGACCAGGCGCACGCGACGAGTCATCTGACGATTCTCGGCGTCCAGGAATTCGCTGATTCTGTCCTGAGCTTCCTTGGTGTCCGTCAC
>Ga0182736_1001323_pt1 | contig 25262 bp, 21 predicted proteins | sample eDN5th30CKraftBY_FD_128882 | JGI IMG/M metagenome (GOLD analysis project Ga0182736, IMG submission 128882) | Enriched backyard soil microbial communities from Emeryville, California, USA - eDNA 5th pass 30_C Kraft BY (version 2) (version 2) | ecosystem: Environmental > Terrestrial > Soil >...
CGCCGCTCGTTGCGTGTTTCGCACCGCGCTGGCGTGTGCGTCGTCATGAACCGCCGCTGCGTTGCGACGCGGGCGCGCGCGAAGCCATCGTTATCGGCGCGGGGCTCGCGGGCTGCGCGGTGAGTTCGCGGCTCGCCGCGCGCGGCTGGCACATCACGCTGATCGATCGTCATGCGGTCTCCGCGCGCGATGCATCGGGCAATCCGGCGGGCGTGTTTCATCCGATCGTCTGGCGCGACGACAGCGTCGCCGCACGCCTCACGCGCGCGGCATTTCTCTACGCGTTACGCCGATGGCGCGCGCTGGAAGACGCGAATCACGAGTTGCATCGCAGCGGCGCGGGTCTGCTTCAGATCGCCGATACGGCCGAAGACGCCGATGCGCTCGCCGCCGCCATCGCGCGATTCGCGTATCCATCCGACTACGTGCAGGCTATGACGCGCGCGGATGCATCGCGCATCGCGGGCGTCGATGTCGCGCGCGGCGGCTGGTTCTTTCCACGCGGCGGTGCGATCTCGCCCGCGGCCGTGTGCGCGGCGCAAATCGATGACGCTTCGGCGCGGATCACGGCGCGCATGAATACCGAAGTGACGCGCATCGAACACGATGGCCGCATCTGGCGCGCGTTCGACGCGAGCGGCGGTGAGATCGCGAGCGCGCCGGTCATCGTGCTTGCGAACGCGCACGATGCGGCGCGGCTCGCTGGCCTGTACGGCGAACCGACGCGCAGCGTGCGCGGCCAACTCACCGTGCTCGATAGCTGCGCGCTCGATCCTCTGCGCATGCCGGTGATCGGCGAAGGCTACGCGGTGCCGCTCGGCGCGGGCGGCACACTCGTCGGCGCGACGTATGACATCGACGATCCCGATCGCGCGATCCGCGAGGCCGGACATCGGGAGAACATCGGGCGCGTGGCGGGCATGTTGCCGGACCTCGCGCTGATGCCGGGCACAGTACGCGCGGGTCGCGTCGCGTTTCGCTGCGTGACGAGCGACCGCATGCCGATGATCGGCCAGCTCGCCGACGAACACGCCGCGCGCCGCGATGCGCGTGAACTGTCGGGCGCGTGGCCGCTCGATCTGCCGCGCATCCCGGGTCTCTATGGCGCGTTTGCGTTCGGCTCGCGCGGACTCGTCTGGGCGACGCTCGCGGCCGAGCTGATCGCTTCGCTCGTCGAAGGTGAACCCTGGCCCATCGAGCGCGAACTGGCCGAAGCCATCGATCCAGCCCGCTTTTTGCTAAAGGCGTTGAGGCACGGCGAGATATCCCCGGCAAGTTGTGGATAAGCCGTCGAATTGCGTGTGAAAGTCGTGTGAACGCGTTGTGCACGTAAACGGGACAACTGAGGCGTCCGGTTTACGCGGCCAAAAGTTGTTCCGCGTTCACCGCGCGGCGCCAACATGTTTACGGCCCGCTTCTGCTTTCTCCAAATGATTGAAAGAAAAGACAAAACCCATGTTATCCACAGAAAAGGCGTTGCTTTGTTAACCACTACTACGTTTATATACAGTAAACCTGTAAACACCTGACGGCGAGTTCATCGGCCGGCCGTAAACGTGGAAGTCCGATCGCCGGGCAAGCCGGTAGCCGGTCAGGTTTGCCATTCGCGTTCGAGCCTGGCAGTCGCTTTTACTTCATAAGAATCATGAGCTTGGACTTTCTGCCGGGCGACGCGAGGTATGGCACAATCGCGCTTCTTCCTGCGTTGCGCCCTCTCCAAGATGGCGTCCGCTTCAATGGAACGATGGTTGCGAGCCAAGAATCTGATCAACGAAGCCGCAACCGTCGTTTGCTGCGTTCGGCCCGGCATCCGAGCGGGCGCCGCATGCGCCACTCATGTCACACGGATCGGAGATGTCCGGTGCGACATTGAGGGCATGCAAGGCGTCTCGTGGTCAGCCGGACGCGTCGTCTAATTCGTGCACGGTTCCGCCGTGACGCCGTGTTCGTTCGCATTTCGATTCGCCTGAATGAACCAACGCTCGCGTAGCCGGGCGGATGCGCCTCGTCCGCGAGCGCGCGCCGCCGATGCGAGTCACGCAACGGAACGTGCACGCTCTGCTGCAGCACCGAAGGAGAATCCCATACGATGAATTCGGCATTTTCATTTTTGCCCGCCTGGCCGCTCGAACCCGACGCGATTCTCTGGGCCGGCCTCGCGCTCGTCACGGCGGGCCTCGCCGGCGAGTTGCTGTGGCGCGCGTGGCGCTTGCCGCGCATCACCGGTTTCGCGGTGATCGGGCTGATTGCCGGCAACGCGGGCCTCGGCGTCATCGACGCGAGCGCGGGCGGACTGTCGCGGCCGCTGCTCGATGTCGCGCTCGGGCTCTTGCTCTTCGAACTGGGCGGACGGCTCGACTTGCGCTGGATTCGCCGCAATCCGTATCTGATTCTGTCGAGCATCGCCGAATCGACGCTCACGTTCGGCCTCGTGCTGATCGCGCTGACGCTCCTCAACGTGCCGACGATGCCTTCGGTCGTGATCGCATCCATCGCGATGGCCACGTCGCCCGCGATGGTCATCCAGTTGAAGACCGAATTGCGCGCGGAAGGCCAGGTCACGCAGCGCCTCCTGACGCTGACAGCGTTGAACAGCATGTACGCGGTGGTCGTCGAGAAGCTCGCGGCCGGCGTGCTGCATCAGGAAATCTACGGCAATGCGTTTGCGACGATCCTGCAGCCGCTTTATCTGCTGATCGGTTCGCTCGTGCTCGCGTTCCTGCTCGCGCGCGCGTGCAACATGCTCGTGCGGCGCCTGCCCGCGAACGACGAGCATTCGTTCGTCGCGCTCTTCGGGCTCGTGCTGCTGGCGATCGCGATCGCGCACATCTTCAAGCTGTCGACGATTCTCGCGCTGCTCGCCGCGGGCATCATCGTGAAGAACGCCGATGAACGCCCGCAACTGTGGCCGTCGCATTTCGGTTCCGCCGGATGGCTGCTCACCGTGATCCTGTTCGCGCTGACGCTGACATCGTTTCACTGGCGCGACATCGCGCTCGGCGGCGTTGCGGCGGTCGGGCTGATCGTTGCGCGTTTCGTCGGCAAGCTGGTCGGCGTGCTGATTTTCGCGAAACCGAGCGGCCTCAACTGGAAGCAGGGCGCGGCGCTCGGCGTCGCGCTCACGCCGATGTCCGCGCTCGCGTATCTGCTCGTCGACGACATGTACGTGCTCTATCCGGACTACGACCCGACGTTGCGCGCGATCGTCATGTGCTCGATCGTCGTGTTGCAGATCGTCTCGCCTTTCGTCGTGTACCGTAGCCTGTCGGCGGTGGGCGAGCGGCGCGAGTAAGCGCCCGTACTCTTCAAGCATTGTTCATTCAAGAGGCGCCATGGCACTCGAACCTTTCATCAACTCCGAACCGTTCACGTTCGGCGTCGAGCTGGAGATCCAGGTCGTCAACACGCATGACTACGATCTGACGCGCGCCGCGTCGGACCTCATGCGTCTCATCAAGGACGAAAAGATTCCGGGCAACATCACGCCCGAAATCACCGAAAGCATGATCGAGCTGTCGACCGGCATCTGCACGACGCACGAGCAGGCCGTGACGGATCTGCGCAAGATCCGCGACGTGCTCGTCGCCGCGGCGGACCAGCTGAACGTCGGGCTTGCGGGCGGCGGCACGCATGCGTTCCAGCAATGGAGCGATCGCCAGATCTATGACGCGCCGCGCTTTCAGTACATTTCCGAGCTGTACGGATACCTTGCCAAACAGTTCACGGTGTTCGGGCAGCACGTACATATCGGCTGTCCCGATCCGAACAGCGCGCTCTTCCTGCTGCATGCGATGTCGCGCTACATCCCGCATTTCATCGCGCTTTCGGCGTCGTCGCCTTACATTCAGGGCGTCGATACGGGCTTTCACTCGGCGCGTCTGAACTCGGTATTCGCTTTTCCGCTGTCGGGACGCGCGCCCTTCGTGCTGACCTGGGACGGCTTCGAGGAATATTTCTCGAAGATGGTCAACACGGGCGTCGTCAACAGCATGAAGGACTTCTACTGGGACATCCGGCCGAAGCCCGGCTTCGGCACGATCGAAGTGCGCGTGATGGACACGCCGCTGTCCGTCGACCGTGCCGCGGCGATCGCCTGCTACATCCAGACGCTCTCGCGCTATCTGCTGCTGGACAAGCCGCTGACGCCGCGGGAGGACGACTATCTGGTCTACACGTTCAACCGTTTCGAGGCGTGCCGCTTCGGGCTGGAAGGCACCTGCATCCATCCGCAGACGGGCGAGCGGCAGACCATCGGCGAGGACATTCTGGCAACGCTCGACGTGCTCGCGCCGCACGCCGAAGCGCTCGGCTCGCAGGCCGCGCTCGCGGAAGTCGCGGACATCGCGCGCGGCGTGAACGACGCGACGTGGCTGCGCGGCGTGGTCGACAAGGAGAAGTCGCTGCACGAGGCAGTCAGACAGCAATGTCTGCAATGGCGTCGATAACGCAGCGCTTACGCTTACGCTGATGCAATTCAGCGAATCATGACGAAAGGCCGCTTCGAACTATTCCGAAGCGGCCTTTGTTTTTGAGCCGAATGAAACATGTGCTTGACGAGCAACGGGAATAACGCGCTCACGGCAACGTTTGAAAAAGAACCGATTCGACGTCGCTAAGGTTTACTTCGAAGAATCCGTATACATCCGTAATAGTAGTTAACAAGGCCTGCGCGTCGCTGTGGAAAACGTCAAAAAGAGGTTCAGAGTCAACGTGCTAGCGCGATGATAACCATGTGGATCATGCGCTCGTCGCGATACGAAATTCTGGACAACCGAAGGGCGTGCGACGCGCCGGCAGTGTTATCAAGAATACGTCCACAAACAAAGAAGACGTTTTTCCACGGGTTATCCACAGTTCTGCGTGGATAATTAAGGTGTACGTTTGTTCTAGGTCGCTTAGAATGGCGACTTTGCTGGCGTAGCGTTATAGTCGGCAGGAAAACAGCGCCACGAGCAGGACCATAAGAAGGCGCAAAACGAAGAGGGTTGCAATGTCCCCAATCAGGCACCGCTAATTGGCTTGGCACGCCTGAATTTTGAGACGGCGGGGACCGAGAACGAAGTGCAGCTCGCAAGGGGTTCGGAGTACTCTTCTGCGGACGGCGTTTCGGACGAGGTGTTCGCGGCGGTCGGCGCGAACGTGCCGTCAAACACATAAGCGGAACAACAAGCGAAAGACTATGAGTGAAGGCGTTTACGGAGAGCAGGCGACGGGGCGGGTGACCCACGGCCTGCTGAGGCTGAGCACCGCGATGCGCAGCCAGGCATGGGAATGGGCGGAAGGCGCGGGGCTGACGCCGACCCAGGGTGAAATTCTCGTTCTGCTGATGCAGCGCAAGGGGCCGATGCGCCTCGGCGAGATCGCGCGTGAAACGGCGTTGACCGCCGCCACGACGAGCGATGCGGTGAGCACGCTCGAAGGCAAGGGTCTCGTCGAAAAGCGCCGCGCGCTCGACGATGGCCGCGCGCTCGCGGTTCGTCTGACCGCGCGTGGCCGCACGGCCGCGAAGAAGGCGCTGCAATGGCCGGACTTCCTCGCGAAGGCGGTCGGCACGCTGCGCGAGGACGAGCAAGTTGCGTTCTACCGCACGCTGCTCAAGACCATCCGTCAGCTCGAATCGCAACAGCAGATTCCGGCGCACCGCATGTGTCTGTCCTGCTCGCACTTCGAAGCAAGCAAGAACCCGAAGAAGACGCCGCATCACTGCTCGCTTCTTCAGATCGACATGGCGGACACCGATCTGCGTCTCGACTGTTCGGTATACGAAGAAGCCGACGTCGCCACGCAGAAGAAAAGCTGGAAGGTCTTCGCCCAGGTCGCCTGATCCGGGCGGACGGCGTAGAAGCCATTCGGCGTCATCCGGCGCTGTGGGGCCGCGGCGAGTCGGTTAGACTGTGCCCGTCGCGCCTCACCGCGAGGCGCGGCTCGTCACAACTTCGTTCCGGGCCACACGCGCTCGACCTACGGAAAGCCGCCGATGAAACATGAAGTCCTGGCGATTCGCCACGTCTATTTCGAAGATCTGGGCAGCCTCGAACTCGTGCTCGGCGATCGCGGCCTGCCGGTGCGGTATCTGGACGTCGGGCGCGGGCGCATCGATGCGCCCAATCCGCTCGATCCTTCCTTGCTCGTCGTTCTCGGCGGTCCGATCGGGGCTTTTGAAGACGCGCACTATCCGCATCTCGCGCCGCTGCTTTCGATGCTCGAAAAGCGCATCGCGGCGGGCTTACCGACCATCGGCATCTGTCTCGGCTCGCAACTGATCGCGCGTGCGCTCGGCGCGCGGGTGTATCCGTCGGGGAAGCTGGAGCTCGGCTGGTCGCCGCTCACGCTGACCGACGCGGGACGCGCGTCCGCGCTGCGGCATCTCGAAGCCGAAGGCGCGTCCGTGCCCGTCTTTCACTGGCACGGCGATACCTTCGATCTTCCCGAGGACGCGACTCTGCTCGCATCGACAGATATGTGTGCGCATCAGGCGTTCACCTGGGGCGAGCACGTGCTCGCGCTGCAGTGTCATCCGGAAGTGCTCGTCGAGCGCTTCGAGAGCTGGCTCGTCGCCTATCCGGGCGATGTCGCGAAAAGTGGCACGACGGTCGCCGCGTTGCGCGAGGAAACCGCGCGTCACGGCGCGAAGCTCGAACGCGCCGCCCGCGCGATGTTCGGCGAGTGGCTCGACCGCTTCACCGTGGATGCGCGCTGAACGTGTGATGGTATGAGCCATCGGCGTTTCTGCGTGTCGTGAAGGGCGGTGCTATTCTCGATCGCTTCATTTCCATCGACGAGTCACCGCCATGAGCGCGTTGTTCACACCCACGACCCTACGCGGTCTCGAACTTCCGAACCGCATCTTCGTATCGCCGATGTGCCAGTACTCCGCCGAGCGCGGCGAGGCCACGGCATGGCACATGATCCATCTCGGCCAGCTCGCGTTGTCGGGCGCGGGCATGCTGTTCATCGAGGCGACGGCCGTCGAGCCGGACGGACGCATCACGGCGGGCGATCTCGGTCTCTGGGACGATGTCACCGAAGCCGCGCTGCGTCCCGTGCTCGCCGCCATCCGCCAGTATTCGAAGATCGCGGTGACGATGCAGTTGTCTCACGCGGGCCGCAAGGCATCGAGCCGCAAGCCGTGGGAAGGGGGAGCGCTGGTTTCCGTCGCCGATGGCGGGTGGATGACCTACGCGCCGTCGTCCGTTCCGCATAAGCCCGAAGAAACGCCGCCGCTCGCGCTCGACGCCGCCGGTCTCGTCCGCGTGAAGGAAGCGTTCGTCGCGTCGGCGAAGCGGGCTGCGCGGCTCGGCATCGACGGCATCGAAGTGCATTGCGCGCATGGTTATCTGCTGCATCAGTTTCTGTCGCCGATCGCCAATCAGCGGACCGACGAATACGGCGGCTCGCTCGAAAACCGCATGCGCTATCCGCTCGAAATCTTCGATGCCGTGCGCGCCGCGTTCCCGGCCGACAAACCCGTCGGCGTGCGCGTTTCGGCGACCGACTGGGTCGAAGGCGGTTGGAGCATCGAAGACACGATCGCGTTCGCAGCGGAGTTGAAGAAGCGCGGCGTCGACTGGGTCGATGTATCGTCGGGCGGCGTTTCGCCGTTGCAGAAGATTCCGTTGTCGTCGGGCTATCAGGTGCCGTTCGCGCAGGCCGTGAAGGAAGCGACGGGCGTGAACACTGTCGCCGTCGGACTGATTACGGAGGCGAAGGAAGCAGAAGAAATCGTGGCGAGCGGCAAGGCGGACTACGTCGCGATGGCGCGCGCGATGCTCTACGATCCGCGCTGGCCGTGGCACGCCGCCGCCGAGCTCGGCGCGACCGTCACGGCGCCGCAGCAGTACTGGCGCTCGCAGCCGCGCGACCAGAAGAACCTCTTTGGCGAGATCACAATCGGCCAGCGCTGAAACGTTGCGCGCATCGCCCGGACGGTTGAGCAGACGCGCGCCGGGAGTGTAGGATACCGGTGTGTTGGACGCGAGCGTTCAACGAGCGAACGCGGCGGCATCGAAGCCACCGCGTTTTTTTTGTCCCGATGTTCATCCCCGATCGCGCGGGAGCGAAGCGTTATTTAAGGATTCGTTCGATGAGTTCACGCAGGGTCACCGTTCGCCGCTCCGGCGTGCACGGTAAAGGCGTGTTTGCCGTGAAGCCGATCGCCGCCGGCGAGAAGGTGATGGAGTACAAGGGCGAGCGCATTTCGTGGAAGGAAGCGCTGCGCCGCCATCCGCACAATCCCGACGAGCCGAATCACACGTTCTACTTCGCACTCGACGATGGCCGTGTGATCGACGGCAAGATCGAAGGCAACAGCGCGAAGTACATCAATCATTCGTGCGCGCCGAATTGCGAGGCCGAGGAAGTCGAAGGGCGCGTGTTCATCCACGCGCTGCGCGACATCGAGGCGGATGAAGAGCTGAATTACGACTACGGTCTCGTCATCGACGGCCGCATCACCAAGAAGCTCAAGAAAGAATACGAATGCCGATGCGGCGCGAAGAAATGCCGCGGCACGATGCTCGCGCTGAAAGAAGAGAAGGCGAAAAAGAAGAAGTAAGCCGCGCTTAAGACCGGACAGAGCCACGGACCGAAACCCGTGGCTCTTTTTTATTCCGCCGCCGGTTTGTCTTCCTTCAGCGGCATGCGCACGATGAAGCGCGCGCCGCCTTCGGGCGCATCTTCGTAATGCACCGTGCCGCCGTGCAGCACCATGATGTCGTGAACGATCGCGAGTCCGAGGCCCGCGCCGCCTTCGACGTTTTGCCCGTCGCCGCGGAAAAAGCGCTTGAAGAGATCGCCTTGCTGATCCGGCGGCACGCCTGGTCCGTTGTCTTCCACGACGACTTCGCCGAAGCGCCGGCCGTTCGCGTCGCTCCATTCCGTGACCGACATCGTGATGCGCGCGCCTTCGATGCGAAACGGCGGAATGTACTTGAGCGCGTTGTCGATCAGATTCGCGAGCACCTCACGCGCGAGCACGACATTGCCGCGCACGATCAGCGGATGTTCGTTCTCGGGATCGTCGAGGCGCTGAAAACCGAGATCGACGTGTGCGGCGAGGGCGCGCGGCACCCATTCCGCGCCGGTTTCGAACGCGAGCGCGGCCAGATCGAAATCGGAAAAGCGCGCCGCCTGTTCGCCCGGCTCGGCGCGCGCGAGCGAAAGCAATTGATTCGACAGCCGCACCGCGCGATCCGCCGATGCGCGCAACTCCTTCACCGCTTCGACGGCCTTCGCGGGATCGCGCGAACTGAGCGCCTGCTCGGCGTGCAGCTTGACCGCCGTCAGCGGCGTGCGCAGTTGATGCGCGGCATCGGCGATGAACTTGCGTTGCGCATCGAGCGCGCTTTGCAGGCGCACGAGCAGGCCGTTCATCGCGCTCGTGAGCGGGCGGATTTCGCTCGGCACGTAAGTCTCGTCGACAGGTTCGAGCGAGATGTGCGTCTGCTGATTGAGCGCGTCGGCGAGATCGGTGAGCGGGTTCAACTGCTGATTCACGACGCGCCACACGATCACCCATCCGGCGAGCAGCAGCAACAGCAGCGGCATCATGATCGCGATGAGAAATTCGACCGCGATCCGATATCGCGAACCCACGCGTTGCGCCACTTCGACGACGATCGGATTGCCCGTCGGCTGCGGCACGCGCACTTGCGCCGCGCGCACGGAGACGCCCTCGAAGTGCGTCTCGAAGACGTACGCGTAGTGAATGCGCCGCACGTTGGTGCCGGTGAGCGGCAGATCGGGTTCCCCGGCGATTTCCTCATCGCCCGTGCTGATGCGGTAGATGAGTTGCTCGACGGGGTCCGAGAACATCGCCTGCGCGAGCGGCGGCACGGTGACGGGCGCATCGACGCCGGCGAGCTGGATCTGCTTGGAGATGGCCGTCGCGAGATCCGCGAGCGAGCGGTCGACGACGTGCTGCGTGTATTGCCACGCGAGCCAGTAGGCCATGAGGCCGGACATCAGCGCGAGCAGGGACAGCGGCGCGGCGAGGCGGCGCAGGAGCGTGCGCCGCAGACTCGGCGGCGCCGGCGTCTCGGCGGCTTTCGACCGCGCCAGATCGAGCCAGTCTTCGCGGGCGAAACGCTGGTCGCCCGCGCGGCGAGTGGGAAATCGCAAGGCGTTTTACGGCAGAAGCGTTACGCCGCTTGCCGGATCTCCTGAAGCAGATAGCCGAAGCCGCGCACCGTCACGATTTCCACGCGCGTGTTCTCGAGTTTCTTGCGCACGCGATGCACATACACTTCGATGGCCGTATCGCCGAGATCGCCGCCGAAGTGCGTCAGATGATCCTGCAACTGCGCCTTGCTCACGACGCGGCCGTGACGCAGCAACAGCATTTCGAGCACGGCGAATTCGCGCGGCGAGAGTTCGAGCGGACGCTCGTCGTTGAAGATGCGGCGATCGACGCCCGACAGGCGCAAGCCGCCGAGCGACACTTCGGGGCGTGGCACGTCGCCGTGCGGGCCGCTGCGTCGCATCACCGCGCGGATACGCGCTTCGAGTTCCTGCGGCTCGAACGGCTTCAGCATGTAGTCGTCGGCGCCGCTGTTCAGGCCTTGCACGCGGTCGTGCAGTTCATCGCGCGCGGTGAGGATGATCACCGGCGTGTGACGATTGCCCTGGCGGAAACGCGAAAGCAGCGTCATGCCGTCGATGCCGGGCAGGCCGAGATCGAGAATGACGAGCTCGTGGCGGTTCTGCGCGAGCGCCTGTTCGGCGAAGATGCCGTCGTGCACCATGTCGACCGTGAAGCCGGATTGTTCGAGGCTGCTTTGAATGCCGCGCGCGATGGGGCGGTCGTCTTCGATCAGAAGGATTCGCATGGAGTCGCTCAAGTACAATGGGTTGAGCTCTAGCGGGCGGGGCGGTCGGCGGCATGGTCACATGCGCGGCGTGCGGCGCGGGCTCGAGCCGGTTCAAAACTCACATCTCATGCGGCGTGCGCGACCTGTTTTCCTAAAGCCGCGAGCGGCCGTACACCGAATGTATTTCTGCCCGGACATGGCTGTCATCCCGATCCACGAACTCGAAGCCGCGATCAACTACTGGCGCGGCCGCTCCCCGTCGAGCGGCGACGAACTCAGCCTCTGCAAGGAAGCGAGCGCGCTGTCCAGGCCCTATGCGCTGCTGATTGTACAGCGTCAATCCGGGCTGCCGCCCGAGCAACTGGACGACGAGGCTCGCGCCGCCTGGGAAGCTTACGAGCGCTTCAGGAATGGTAGTCGAGACTGAAAGGTAACTGACGATCGAGCTTTCTATTTGCTGTTCGAAGGCTTGCGTTTATCCCGAATTCGCGTCTTTCCGTATGAAATCCGGCCTTTCGCGGTGTCATGGTTGGTAACATGCGCGTTACCTTGTTTGCCGCTGCAAGGAATTCGTAAAACGCGCGCGAAACGGCCCCTTTGCGCAAAGGGTTTGTGAGGGCACCCGCTGCCATGCGATAAAGTCGCATTCATCACGGCTACCGCGCATATCCGCCTCATGCTCGAACTCGATCATTTCGACCTCGCCCTGCTCGACGTGCTTCAACGCTTCGGGCGCGCGACGCATCAGCAACTGGGCGAGCAGGTGCCGCTTTCGCCGTCGCAGATCGGGCGGCGCCTGCAGCGCCTCGAAGCGACGGGCGTGATCGAAGGATATCGGGTGGTGTTGCGGCCCGAAAAGCTCGGCCTGGGCGTGACGGCGTTCACGAGTTTGAAGCTGAAGCATCACGGCGATTCGATCATCGAGCAGTTTCAGCAGCAGATCGAAATGCTGCCCGAAGTGCTCGAATGTCACGCGACCGTCGGCGATGCGGATTACCTGCTGCGCATCGTCGCGCCCGATCTGAACGCGCTTTCAGGCTTCGTCATGAAGAAGCTGATGCGCGTGCCGGGCGTCGACAGCGTGCGCTCGAACATCGTGCTGACGACGTTCAAGCGCAACGGTCCGCTGCCGCTTTCTCATCTCGCCGACGACGACGCCTCGGGACTGAGCAAATCGACGTAAGCGAGCGGCACGAGATCGGTCTGCGCCACGCCGAGACGCGCGAACATCGCGTGAGCTTCTTCTTCGCCGCCGGCTTCGTCGTCGTCCTGGCCGAGCACCACTTCCAGCTCGATGAAATCGCCGAGACCGTCCACGCGGTCCAGATGAATGCGCGTGCGCCCGACGAGAAACACATGCCGTTCCTTCGAGACGATGCCGCGCGTCGTCAGCGCCTGCGCGAGCAGCGCGTGCATCGCCTCGGGATTCGTCACCGGGCTGCGCGTGTAATACGAGACTTTCGGGCCGTCGCGGTCGTCGCGCTGATAAAAGATCAGCTCGGATGGCGTGCCGTCGTCGAACTGGCGCAGCTTGAGGCGTCCGGTCGGCACGTCGTAGAAGAAGTCTTGCTGGCGGAAAACCAGCGGCGCATCGGGGGCGAGCGCGGCCGCGCGTTCGCGCAGTGCGTCGAATTGATGCGCGCGCGCCTTGATTTCGATGTTGCGTGCCATGAAGACTCCTCGAACACGGTTGGATGTAACAAAGCGAGCGCCCAGCCTAGCAGACGATCGATGAAGCGCGCTTGAAAGTCCTTGCCCGCGAAGTCGGGATTTGCCCTCAGACGGACCATTGCGCGTCGATCAAACGCAGCGCCGCCGCGATCGCCGGTTCATCGCGACGTTCCGCGAGCGCGACGAAGGACAACTGCGTCGGCACCGTGACGCCTTCGACGATCGTCAGCGCGTGTGCGTGCGCCTGCGCCAGCGCGATCGAATCGCGCGCGAGCGACAGACCGACGCCCGATTTCACGAGATCGAGCATCGACGGCTCCTGATCCACTTCCGCGACGACGAGCGGCGTCGCGCCCGCCTCGCGGAAGAGGCGCGACAACAGCCGGTTATGCGCGGATTCCTGCGGCGTCCAGATCCACGGCAGCTTGGCGAGCGCGGCCCAGTTGCGCTTGCCCTTGTTGACGCGGTTGTGCCATCCCGCCGGCGCAAGCACGCGATACAGAAATGGCGTCAGCCTGACGACGTGAAAGCGCTCGCCGTCGCGCGTGCCGTCGACGGCCGGATCGCCGATGTAATAGCCGACGTCCAGATCACGCGCCCTCACGCGCTCCAGCACCCAGCCCGACATGCCGTGCCGCAATGACGTCTCGATGCGCGGATGCGTCTCCACGAGCTGACGCAAAAATCCGCCGAGCCGCAGAAACTCGGGATCGAGAATCGTGCCGATGCGCAGCGTGCCGCTCACTTCGTGACGCAGCGCAGCAGCGGCGCGCTGCACGTCGGCGGCGGCTGCGAGCGCGCGTTCGGCGTGCGGCAGGAGCGCTTCGCCATCGCGCGTCAGCAAAAGTCCGTGCGACGTCCGCGAAAACAGGACGACGCCCAGCATCTCCTGCAGATTCTTGATCTGCAGGCTGACGGCCGGCTGCGTCAGATGCAGTTGCGCCGCCGCGCGCGTGAGGTTGCCTTCGCGTGCAACGGTGATGAAGGCGCGCAGAAGAATGTAGTCCATCGGCTGATATTAAAGCTTCTTATATCCCAGTTGAACATATCTGATTGGATTCGCAAGCGCATCCCGCAGTACGCTCGGTTGATCTGCAAGCCAAAGACGCCGCACAAGACGGCGCGCCACGGAGACAAGCGATGAAACAGAACGCGCGCAAGCTGGAAGGTGAATTCGACTACATTGTGGTCGGCGCGGGCACGGCGGGTTGCGTGCTCGCGAATCGCCTAACCGAAGATCCCGACGTGAACGTGCTGCTGCTCGAAGCGGGCGGCAAGGACGACTATCACTGGATTCATATTCCGGTCGGCTATCTGTATTGCATCGGCAATCCGCGCACGGACTGGCTTTACAAGACGCAGGCCGAACCGGGCCTGAACGGACGCGCGCTGTCGTATCCGCGCGGGCGCGTGCTCGGTGGATGCTCGTCGATCAACGGCATGATCTACATGCGCGGCCAGCGCGAGGACTACGACGACTGGGCGCATGTCAGCGGCGACCCGAACTGGTCGTGGGATTCCGTGCTGCCCATCTTCAAGCGCAGCGAGGATCATCACGGCGGCGGCAATCAGTGGCACGGCGCGGGCGGCGAATGGCGCGTCGAGAAGCAGCGTCTGAAGTGGAAGATTCTCGAAACCTTCGCGCAGGCCGCGCAGCAGAGCGGCATTCCCGCGACCGATGACTTCAATCGCGGCGACAACACGGGCGTCGGTTATTTCGAAGTGAATCAGCGCGGCGGCATTCGCTGGAATGCGGCGAAGGCCTTTCTCCGTGAAGCGATGAAGCGTCCGAACCTCACGACGATCACCGGCGCGCACACGCAACGCCTCGTGTTCGAAGGCGCGCGCTGCGTCGGCGTGGAGTATCGCGGCGGCGACGTCGATTACATCGCGCGCGCGCGATGCGAAGTGATTCTCAGCGCGGGCGCGGTGAATTCGCCGCAGATTCTCGAACTCTCGGGCATCGGCAATGGCGCGCGTCTGCAGCGTCTCGGCATCGATGTCGTGAAGAGTCTGCGCGGCGTCGGCGAAAATCTGCAGGACCACTTGCAATTGCGCATGGCGTACAAGGTCAACGGCGTGCGCACGTTGAACACGTTGTCCGCGCATTGGTGGGGCAAGCTTTTCATCGGCATGCAATACGCGCTGTTGCGTAGCGGCCCGATGTCGATGGCGCCATCGCAGCTCGGCGCGTTCGCGAAGTCCAATCCCGACGATGCATCGATCAAGCGCCCCGACGTGCAGTATCACGTTCAGCCCTTGTCGCTCGAACGCTTCGGCGAACCGCTGCACGCGTTCAATGCGTTCACGGCATCCGTGTGCAATCTGCGGCCGACATCGCGCGGCAGCGTGCATATCGAATCGCCCGATGCCCATGCGGCGCCGCTGATCGCGCCGAATTATCTGTCGACGGACCGCGACCGCGAAGTCGCCGCGAATGCGTTGCGCCTCACGCGGCGCATCGCCGGCGCGCCCGCGCTCGCGCGTTATGCGCCGGAAGAGATCTTGCCCGGCATTCAGTTTCAGACGCAGGAAGAACTCGTCGAAGCGGCGGGCAAGGTCGGCACGACGATCTTTCATCCGGTCGGCACATGCCGCATGGGCACGGACAACGATCCGGGGGCGGTCGTCGACAGCCGCCTGCGCGTGATCGGCGTGCGCGGCCTGCGCGTCGTCGATGCATCGGTGATGCCGACGATCACATCGGGCAATACGAATTCGCCGACGCTGATGATCGCCGAGCGCGCGAGCGACATGATCCGCGAAGACCGGCGCAGCATCGAAGCGCAGGAAGTGATCGCGACGGCGCTCGCGTGACGCGATGAATGACGTATGCATGACGCGCGCATGACGCTCGATCAGTCATCGCTTATTTGCGCCCTGCATAAGCATTCCCCATGCCCCCATAACGTGCATGCGGCGGGACTCCAAGCAAATCGTTAGTAAGTGCAAATCCCAATGATTGCGCTGCATCATTGGCGCGACAATGGCCCCGGAATTAGTGATGCTCGGCATGCCACGTGCACACTTTGTGCGGCCGCAACAGCGACGCGCGAAGCGAAGCAGTACCGGAATGGAGACAACGTTCGGGTGCGCGCGGAAAGAAAAAATAAGGCGCAGGCGAACAGAGTTTGCCCCAGCGTCTCACTTCGCATGGAAGGGGACATGATTCTCGGCGACACCATTCTTGAAACGCGAGGACTCACGAAGGAATTCAAAGGCTTCACGGCCGTGAATGGCGTGAACCTGCGCGTTCGCCGCGGTTCGATCCATGCGCTGATCGGACCGAACGGCGCAGGCAAGACAACCTGCTTCAACCTGCTCACCAAGTTCCTCGAACCCACTGCGGGCCAGATCGTTTTCAACGGCACGGACATCACGCGCGAGCGGCCGGCGCATATCGCGCGGCGCGGCATCATCCGCTCGTTTCAGATTTCCGCCGTGTTTCCGCATCTGACCGTGCTGCAGAACGTGCGTATCGGCTTGCAGCGGCAACTGGGTACGTCGTTTCATTTCTGGCGCAGCGAGCGTTCTCTCGACGCGCTAAACGACCGCGCGATGGATCTGCTCACGCAAGTCGGCCTCACCGATTTCGCCGATACCAAAACTGTCGAGCTTTCGTACGGCCGCAAGCGCGCGCTGGAGATCGCGACCACGCTGTCGATGGAGCCGGAACTGATGCTCCTCGACGAACCGACGCAAGGCATGGGCCACGAAGACGTCGACCGCGTGACGGCGCTCATCAAGAAAGTATCGGCGGGCCGCACCATCCTGATGGTCGAGCACAACATGAACGTCATCGCGGGCATCTCCGACACCATCACCGTGCTTCAGCGCGGCGAAGTGCTGGCCGAAGGCAGCTACGCCGAAGTGTCGAAGAATCCGCTCGTGATGGAAGCCTACATGGGCAGCGCCGATGCGGCGCTCACCGGAGCGCATGCATGAGTACGATCGTGGAGGAGCGCCGCTCGCGCGAGGCGAACGGCGCGGCGGGCAATGTGCCCGCGCTGGAAATCTCGGGATTGCAGGCGTGGTACGGGGAATCGCACATTCTGCATGGCGTGGACCTCAAGGTGAACCGCGGCGAAGTGGTCACGCTGCTCGGCCGCAACGGCGCGGGCCGCACGACGACGCTGCGCGCCATCATGGGCCTGACCGGGCGCAGGACGGGCTCGATTCGCGTCGCGGGACACGAAACCATCGGGCTCGCCACACACAAGATCGCGCATTACGGGGTCGGCTATTGTCCGGAGGAGCGCGGCATTTTTTCGAGCTTGTCGTGCGAGGAAAACCTGCTGTTGCCGCCGCTCATCGGCAAGCAGAAGGACGCGATGTCGCTCGACGAGATCTATTCGATGTTCCCGAACCTGAAAGAGCGCCGCGCGAGCCAGGGCACGCGTCTTTCGGGCGGCGAGCAGCAGATGCTGGCCGTCGCGCGCATTCTGCGCACGGGCGCGAATCTGCTTCTGCTCGATGAAATCTCGGAAGGTCTCGCGCCGGTCATCGTGCAGACACTCGCGCGCATGATCCTCATGCTGAAGTCGCGCGGCTACACGATCGTCATGGTCGAACAGAATTTTCGTTTCGCGGCGCCGCTCGCGGACCGCTTTTACGTGATGGAGCACGGAAACATCGTCGAGCATTTCGGCGCGGGGGAACTCGAAGCGAAGATGCCGGTGCTGCACGAATTGCTCGGGGTGTAATCGATCCCGAACGCGGCACGCCGGAAAGAAGGGCAACACCAGTAACACCGCAACAAATCAAAACTCATGGAGACTGGAATGAAAAAGAAGACCCTCGCGCGCCTCTCTACTCTGTGCTTTGCGGCTGCGGCGGCGAGTGTGGCGGTGATGAGCACGAGCGCCAACGCCGCCGACGGCAACACCGTGAAGATCGGTTTCGTCACCGACATGTCGGGCCTCTACGCGGACATCGACGGCCAGGGCGGCCTCGAAGCCATTCGCATGGCGATCGCGGACTTCGGCGGCAAGGTGAACGGCAAGCCGATCGAACTCGTCTATGCGGATCACCAGAACAAGGCGGATATCGCGGCATCGCGCGCGCGTGAATGGATCGACCGCGACGGCGTGAACGCGATCATCGGCGGCACGAATTCGGCGACGGCGCTCTCGACCGCGCAAGTCGCGGCGGAGAAGAAGACGCCGTACATCAACATCGGCGCGGGCGCGGACAACCTGACCAACGAGCAATGCTCGCCGTACACGGTGCACTACGCATACGACACGATGGCGCTCGCGAAAGGCACCGGTTCCGCGGTGACGAAGCAGGGCGGCAAGACGTGGTACTTCCTCACCGCCGACTATGCGTTCGGCAAGGCGCTCGAAAAGAATACGGCCGACGTCGTGAAGGCGAACGGCGGCCAGGTGCTCGGCGAAGTGCGTCATCCGCTGTCGGCGTCGGACTTCTCGTCGTTCCTGCTGCAGGCGCAGGGATCGAAGGCGCAGGTGCTCGGCCTCGCGAACGCGGGCGGCGACACGATCAACTCGATCAAGGCCGCGAAGGAATTCGGCATCACCAAGTCGATGAAGATCGCCGCGCTGCTCATCTTCATCAACGATATCCACAGCCTCGGGCTCGAAACGACGCAGGGTCTCGTCCTGACGGACAGCTGGTACTGGAACAAGGATGAGAACACGCGCAAATGGGCGCAGCGCTACTTCGGCAAGATGAAGAAGATGCCGTCGAGCCTGCAGGCAGCGGACTATTCCGCCGTGATGGCCTACCTGAACGCGGTGAAGGCGGCGGGCACGACCGACGGCGACAAGATCATGGCGCAGCTCAAGAAGACGAAGATCGACGACTTCTACGCGAAGGGCTACATCCGCGAAGACGGTTCGATGATTCACGACATGTATCTGATGGAAGTGAAGAAGCCGTCGGAATCGAAGGAGCCGTGGGACTACTACAAGATCACCGCGACGATTCCGGGCGATCAGGCGTTCGGCACGAAGGCGGAGTCGCGCTGCAAGCTCTGGAAGTAAGCGTTCGGCGGTGCTTCAGCGCGTTCGCGAGGCGGGCGGCCAAGAGGGCCGCTCGGCCGCCGCAACCGCGTCAACACGTTTCTGACGGCAGGTTCAATGGAAATTTTCGGCATTCCACTCGCCGCGATGATGAGCCAGCTGCTGCTCGGGCTGGTGAACGGCTCGTTCTACGCGATCCTGAGCCTCGGGCTCGCGGTGATCTTCGGCTTGCTCAACGTCATCAACTTCGCGCACGGCGCGCTCTTCATGCTGGGCGCGATGCTCGCATGGATGGGCGCTTCCTACTTCAACGTCCCGTACTGGGCGATGCTCGTGCTCGCGCCCGTCATCGTCGGGCTGTTCGGCGTTTTCGTCGAGCGATCGATGCTGCGCTGGCTCTACAAGCTCGATCATCTCTACGGGCTGCTGCTCACGTTCGGCCTCACGCTCGTGATCGAAGGCGTGTTTCGCTCGATCTACGGTTCGTCGGGGCAGCCTTACGACGTGCCGTCGCTGCTGCAAGGCGCGACCAATCTCGGCTTCATGTTCCTGCCGAACTATCGCGCGTGGGTGGTCGTGGCGTCGCTCGTCGTGTGTTTCGCGACGTGGTTCGTGATCGAGAAGACGCGCGTCGGCGCTTATCTGCGCGCGGGCACGGAGAATCCGAAGCTCGTCGAGGCGTTCGGCGTCAACGTGCCGATGATGATCACGCTCACCTACGGCTTCGGCGTCGCGCTCGCGGCGTTCGCAGGCGTGCTCGCGGCGCCGGTGATTCAGGTGTCGCCGCTGATGGGCCAGTCGATGATCATCACGGTGTTCGCGGTGGTCGTGATCGGCGGCATGGGTTCGATCATGGGCTCGATCCTCACGGGTCTCTTGCTCGGCGTGATCGAAGGCTTGACGCGCGTGTTCTATCCGGAAGCGTCCGCGACGGTCGTCTTCGTCATCATGGCGATCGTGTTGATGATTCGCCCGGCAGGATTCTTCGGCAAGGAAAAATGATGCAGAGAAAAGCGCTCTACGGCCTGTTGCTGATCGGCCTGATCGTGGCGCCGTTCGTCGGCGTGTATCCGCTGTTCATGATGAAAGTGCTGTGCTTCGCGCTCTTCGCGGCCGCGTTCAATTTGCTGATCGGCTATACGGGGCTGCTGTCGTTCGGACACGCGATGTTCCTCTCTTCCGCGGGCTACGTGGCCGGCTACGCGATCCAGACGCTCAACTTCACGCCGGAGCTCGGCGTGCTCGCGGGCACGGCGGCGGCGACGCTGCTCGGTCTCGTCGCCGGCCTGATCGCGATTCGGCGCCAGGGCATCTACTTCGCGATGGTCACGCTCGCGCTCGCGCAGATGGTGTACTTCGTCTTCCTCCAGGCGCCGTTCACGCATGGCGAAGACGGTCTGCAAGGCGTGCCGCGCGGCAAGCTGTTCAACGCGATCGATCTCGGCAACGACATCACGCTGTATTACGTCGTGCTCGTCGTGATGCTGCTCGCGTTCGCGCTGATCGTGCGCATCGTGCATTCGCCGTTCGGGCAAGTGCTGATCGCGATCAAGGAGAACGAGCCGCGCGCTATTTCGCTCGGGTACGACACGTCGCGCTACAAGCTGCTCGCGTTCGTGCTGTCGGCGGGGCTCGCGGGTTTCGCGGGCGCGACGAAGACGCTCGTGCTCGGCTTCGAAACCCTCGGCGACGCGCACTGGACGATGTCCGGCCTCGTCGTGCTGATGACCCTCGTCGGCGGCATGAGCACGATGTTCGGCCCGCTGCTCGGCGCGGCGATCATCGTCGCGCTGGAAGACCGGCTCGGCGATATCGGCAGCGGCATCGCGCGGCTCACGGGCGTAACGTGGTTCAACTCGCTGGGCGAATCGGTGACGATCGTGACGGGCGTCATCTTCATCGCGTGCGTGCTGGCGTTCCGTCGCGGAATTGTCGGGGAGATCGTTGCGCGGGTTCGGCCGCTGCAAGGCTGAAGCGATTTACTTTGAATTGCGAATTAATTGGGGCTTCGCGAGAAGCGCGCTGTATTGCAAGAAATACGCCCCGTTGAGGTGCTTTTGTGCACCACTAGGGTAAATGCTAGGTTGCCGGGCACTGTTGCGTTCTTTAACATGCGTCCTAGTTCTGTTGCACCCAGATTTTTGAGGTGGAGAACGAGGAGACATGAGGCACGAAGTGCCCGATCGAAAAGCGCTGTTGGATGAGTCCAACAGCGCTTTTTTATTTGCCCGTCGATAATACGAATTAATCCCTCGACGGATTTAAGGCGGGGTTTTCCCGAGGGTTTAGGGATGCGTGCGGCGTCGTCGGAAAAGCGTTGAAAAAACAACGTTCGAAGCCCGGGAAGACCCTTCAAAACGCTTGCTGCCCGGCGCTTTCGTCCGCTAAACTGCATTTCCCGACCCGTCGGTCGGCGATTCGAAGCGGCGCGAATCACGGACATATCCGCAGGCGATTCTTTACGCATAAGCACGATTTACGGGGCGCAAATCAATGAAGTTGGCATTACGCGGAAAGGCGGTCGCAATGGCCGTCGCGGCATTATCGGCGGTAATCAGCAATCAGGTTTTGGCGGACGTGAAAATCGGCGTGACGGTTTCGGCAACGGGCCCGGCGGCGTCGCTTGGCATTCCCGAGAAGAACACCGTTTCGTTGCTTCCGAAGGAGGTCGCCGGGCAGAAGGTGGAATACATCGTTCTCGACGACGCCACCGATTCCACGCAGGCCGTGAAAAACGCGCGCAAGCTGACGAGCGAAGATCATGTCGATGCGCTCGTCGGCTCGACCGTCGTTCCGAACTCGCTCGCGATGACCGACATCGCCGCTGAAACGCACACGCCGATGATCTCGATGGCCGCAGCCGCGAGCATCGTCGAACCGATGGACGCGAAAAAGGCGTGGGTCTTCAAGACGCCGCAGAACGACATTCTGATGGCCACCGCCATCGCGCAGCACATGTCGAATCATGGCGTGAAGACGGTCGCGTTCATCGGCTTCTCCGATGCCTACGGCGAGAGCTGGTTCAAGGAATTCTCGAAAGCGGCCGATCTCGCGAAGCTGAAGATCGTCGCGAACGAGCGCTTCGCGCGCAACGACGCATCGGTGACGGGCCAGGTGCTCAAGACGATGTCGCAGAACGCGGACGCGGTGCTGATCGCGGGCGCGGGCACGCCGGCCGCGCTGCCGCAGAAGACGCTCAAGGAGCGCGGCTACAAGGGCAAGATCTATCAGACGCACGGCGTCGCCAATAACGACTTCCTGCGCGTGTGCGGCAAGGATTGCGAAGGCACGTTCCTGCCCGCCGGACCGCTGCTCGTCGCGGAGCAGTTGCCCGACAGCAATCCCGTGAAGCAGGCCGCGCTCACGTACAAGAAAGCGTATGAAGGCGCCTACGGCGCGGGTTCGGTGTCGACCTTCGGCGGTCACGCGTGGGACGCGGGCCTCATTCTGCAGCGCGCGATTCCCATTGCGCTGAAGAAGGGCCAGCCCGGCACGCCGGCGTTCCGCGAAGCGCTGCGCGCGGCCATCGAAGAGACGAAGAATCTGCCTGCATCGCACGGCATCTTCAACATGAGCCCCAACCATCACTCCGGACTGGACCAGCGCGCGCGCGTGATGGTGGAGATCGTAGGCGGCAAGTGGAAGCTCTCGGGCAACTGACGCAATCGCATGTGAACTGATTCGAAGAACAAAGGCGCGTCGTTTCGAACGCGCCTTTTTTCTGCGCTGTGCAACGAAAGCCCCGACGAAGAAGAGGGCGCAACGGTCAGGGAAAACGAGCCTTGGCACGCAGTATCGCGGTAAATAGATTGGGGCGGCTCTTTGATTGGCCTCGAAAGTCGCATCGATAACAACTCGCAGCAACGCACCGCCAGTGTGCGCGTTTGGAGACAAGCAATGAAAACGAAGAAGGCATGGATCAAGACCGGCATCGCGCTCGCCATCGCGGGCAGCGTGTTCGCGGGCGCGGGCGCGGCGCTCGCGCAAGTGAAGATCGGCGTGACGCTCTCGGCGACGGGACCGGCGGCATCGCTCGGGATTCCCGAGAAAAATACCGTCGCGCTGTTGCCCAAGGAAATCGCCGGGAAGTCGGTCGAATGGATCGTGCTCGACGACGGTTCCGACACGAGCCGAGCCGTGCAGAACACGCGCAAGCTGATCGACGAAGATCACGTCGATGCGATCGTCGGCTCGACCGTGACGCCAAACTCGCTCGCGATGATCGACCCGGCCGCCGCGGGCAAGACGCCGATGATCTCGATGGCCGCCTCGGCCGCGATCATCTCGCCGATGGACGCGAAGAAAGCGTGGGTCTTCAAGACGCCGCAGAACGACGCGCTCATGGCCGATGCAATCGCGAGCTACATGGAGAAGCACGGCGTGAAGACCGTGGGCTTCATCGGCTTCGCCGATGCCTACGGCGACGGCTGGTACAACGTGTTCAACACAGCGGCCACGGCGCACAAGCTGAAGATCGTCACGAACGAGCGCTTCAACCGCACGGACACGTCCGTGACCGGCCAGGTGCTGAAGACGATGGGCGCGAACCCCGACGCGGTGCTGATCGCGGGTGCGGGCACGCCGTCCGCGCTGCCGGCGAAGGCGCTGAAGGAGCGCGGCTACAAGGGCAAGGTCTATCAGACGCACGGCGTCGCCAACAACGACTTCCTGCGCGTGTGCGGCAAGGATTGCGAGGGCGAGATCCTGCCCGCCGGTCCCGTGCTCGTCACCGAGCAATTGCCGGAGAGCAATCCGGTTAAGAAGTCGTCGGCGGCGTACAAGGACGCGTACGAGAAGGCCTACGGCGCGGGTTCGCTGTCGACGTTCGGCGGCCACGCTTGGGACGCCGGGCAGATGCTTCAGCGCGCGATTCCCGAAGCGCTGAAGAAGGGCCAGCCGGGCACGCCGGAGTTCCGCGAAGCGCTGCGCGCGGCGCTCGAAAACCTCAAGGATCTGCCGGTGTCGCACGGCATCATGAACATGACGCCGACCGATCACAACGGCTTCGACAATCGCGCGCGCGTGATGGTGCAGATCGTCGACGGGAAGTGGAAGCTGCTGAACGACTGATGTCGTGGAACGCGCCTACCCGCGCGTTCGTGTTTCTTAATTTCGAGATGATCTCGTAGAACAAGCGGCGCACCGGCAACGGCGCGCCGCTTGACCATGTTTCACAAGAAGCTCCAAAGAGGAAGTATGGACTTATCGATTGCGGCGATCCTCGCGCAGGACGGGATCACCACGGGCGCGATCTACGCGTTGCTCGCGCTCGCGCTGGTGCTCGTGTTCTCCGTGACACGCGTCATTTTCATTCCGCAGGGCGAGTTCGTCGCGTATGGCGCGCTCACGCTGGCCGCGCTGCAGACGCAGAAGCTGCCCGCCACCTGCTATTTGCTCATCGCGATGGGCGTCGGCTGCTTTATCGCCGAACTCGCTGGCATCGTTCGGCATCCTTCGCGATATCACCAGATCGGACGCTTGCTCACCGTCCTGGCCGGCAAGTATCTGCTGTTTCCCGTTGCGGTTTGGGGCATTACGCAAGCCGCTTTTGCGCAGCCTTTGCCGATGTTGGCCCAGATCGCGCTGACGCTTCTCATCGTCGTCCCGATGGGGCCGTTCGTCTATCGCCTCGCCTATGAGCCGATCGCGGAGGCGAGCACGCTGTTGCTGCTGATCGTCGCGGTCGCCGTGCACTTCGCGATGGTCGGCCTCGGGCTCGTGATGTTCGGCGCCGAAGGATCGCGCACGACGGCATTCTCCGACGCCAACTTCAATCTCGGCAGCGTATCGATCTCCGGGCAAAGCCTGTGGGTCGTGGGGACGGCTGTCGTGTTGATCGTCGCGCTGTACTTCTACTTCGATCGCTCGATTTCCGGCAAGGCGTTGCGCGCGACGTCGGTGAATCGTCTGGGCGCGCGGCTCGTGGGCATCGGCACGACACAGGCGGGGCGCCTCGCGTTCACGCTCGCGGCCGGGCTCGGCGCGCTCTGCGGCGTGCTCGTCGCGCCCATCACGACGATCTACTACGACTCGGGCTTTCTGATCGGCCTGAAGGGTTTCGTGGGCGCGATCGTCGGCGGTCTGGTGAGCTATCCGCTCGCGGCGGCGGGGTCGCTGCTCGTGGGTCTGCTCGAATCGTATTCGTCGTTCTGGGCGAGCGCGTACAAGGAGGTGATCGTCTTCACGCTGATTATTCCGGTGCTGCTGTGGCGAAGCCTGGCGAGCCCGCATTCGGATGAGGACGAGGAGTGAGCCGATGAAATTCCGTTCTTTCTGGATCTTTCTGCTGATCGTTTTCGCGTTGCCGATTCTGCCCGGGCCGGTCGCCGTGCCCGAGTACTGGATCACGCTGCTGAACTACATCGGCCTCTATTCGATCGTCGCGATCGGCCTCGTTCTGCTGACGGGCATCGGCGGGATGACGAGCTTCGGCCAGGCTGCGTTTGTCGGCGTGGGCGCATACGCGACGGCCTTCCTGACGACGCGCTATGGCGTCTCGCCGTGGCTCGCGCTCATCGCAGGCGTCGTGCTGACGGCATTTATCGCGCTGCTGCTCGGTCTTATCACCATGCGTCTGTCCGGGCACTTTCTGCCGCTCGGGACGATCGCGTGGGGCCTCTCGCTGTTCTATCTGTTCGGCAACATGGAACTGCTCGGCAAGTACGACGGCATCAATGGGATTCCGGTGCTCAACGTGTTCGGCTGGCAGCTCGAATCGGGGCGCAGCATCTACTACCTGATCTGGGTCGTCGTGCTGCTCGCGGTGATATCTGTTCAGAATCTGCTTAATAGTCGGCCCGGC
>Ga0182736_1001325_pt1 | contig 25224 bp, 24 predicted proteins | sample eDN5th30CKraftBY_FD_128882 | JGI IMG/M metagenome (GOLD analysis project Ga0182736, IMG submission 128882) | Enriched backyard soil microbial communities from Emeryville, California, USA - eDNA 5th pass 30_C Kraft BY (version 2) (version 2) | ecosystem: Environmental > Terrestrial > Soil >...
GCGGCAGGCGGCAGGGAAGGGACGACCACGTCGGGTACCTGGGCGGGGTTCGGCACCTCTATGGCGGTGCGGATGAAGATCCGCTCAACCCTTGCCACCCTCCGCGTCGGCTGTGGGCGCGCGACGACCAGTACTCCGGCCAGCCACGGCCCAGATGTTGGGGGTGGCGGTGACCCGGCCGGGTCGCGCTATTGGCTGGTCAGCTTCATCAGCACGATGCCGGCGAGGATCAGCAGAGCTGCGACGATCCGCGCGGCGCTGACCGATTCGCCCATGAAGGCGATGCCGACCACGAACGCGCCGACCGCGCCGATGCCGGTCCACACCGTATAGTCGGTGCCGAGAGGCAGGGTGCGCATCGCGGCGGCGAGAAGCGCGAAGCTGGCGATCAGCGTGACCGCCATGACCGTCGTCGGCAACGGGCGGGAGAAGCCGTGCGACAGCTTCATCGCGGACGCCCAGATAATTTCGAGCACACCAGCGGAAATGAGTAAAATCCACGCCATGACGACGTCTCCCTGAAGACGCCGGGCCGTCCCGGACCTGGACCCTCGGCAAGGGGGAGGGCGTGGCCTCGCATCCGCAATCTAGGGTGCACACCGCCGCACGGCAATATCGCCGTTGGCGTCAAGGTGAGGTCCCACCGATCGGGATCGCCATGGCGCGGGCGCGCCCGCTGCGATCTAGCCGTCCCGCGCGCCGCGCTGGATCGCGTTGCCCGGCCCCGACGCGGCGCACCGCGAAGCCGTGTAGAGCCAGAGAACTGGATGCCGGAACTGAACGTCGACCCGCCCTAGTTTCCCAGCTTGTCGCGCAGCGCGGCAAGACCGCCGAACGGCCCCGCTTCCTCCTCACTGATCACGCCCGCCTGCTTGAGCGCAGCAGCGGCGCCGGGGCTGCGCGGGAACGGATCGAGCGACAGCAGCAGCGTCTCCGCCGCTGCTTCCCCCAGATCGATCGCGCTGCCGGTGAAGAACACCGTGTCGCAATCGTCGGCGTCGAGGTCGACCTCGTCGGCGGCACCGTCGGGTTCCGGCAGGAAACGCAGCGCGAAATCCTCCTCGATCCGGACCGGCAGCGGCGCTTCGGTGACGACGCACGCCTGCGTCACCGCCGCCGACAGATGTCCGCGCGCGACGATTCCTGTAGGATCGCGGCGCAGGATGAAGCTGGCGTCGAGCCGATCGATCGCGATCAGGCCGAACCGCGTCGCCAGCGCGGTGCGTTCGGAAGGCTCGGCGGAGACGGTAGTGCCGACATCGCCCGCGCCGATCGCGTCGAGCCGGTAGGGCCGGGAAAATTCGGGCGCCGCGTTCATGGCAACCGCCCCGCCGCCAGATCCGCGAACGCCGTCGTCGCCAGCGCGCGGTTGAATGTCATCAGCCCGTCGCGGACATGCGTCAACGCCGCCGGTGCGGGCGAGTGATCGCGATAGAGGTTGCGGACCAGCGCGGTGTCGATCGATCCGGAGGCCAGCCCTGCGCGATAGGCGCCCAGCCGGCCCCCCAACATGCTCATCATCCGCCCGATATGCTTGCCGACGGTGACGTCGCCGATCCCGATCTCGCGCAATTGCGGGTCCATATCGTCGACGAAACGTTCCGCCAGCGCGACGCCGGTGGCCTCCGCACCCGGCTCGGCTTCCAGCCGCAGCAGAACGAGCGAGAGAATCGCCGCGATCATATCGAACCGCCCGTCGATGCTGTCGGCCACGCCACCGGCGACATACCAATGCGATTCGCGCCCGCGCGCGACCACCGCCGCATAGAGCGCGGTCGCTTCATCCTGTTTTCGGCCCAGCAGCCGATCGATCCATCCCACGTCCAACGCCCTTGAAAAATGCGGCGGCTTGTTCGCCGCTGCGTCACCGCATATTGAGGCGAGCGACGAAGGATGCAAATCCCGCGTCGGTATCGTCCCGGAGAGTTGCATGTCCCGTCCCGCCGCCATCCTGCTTATCGCCGCCGCCGCGGGGCTTGCGGGCGCCTGCACGCCCTTGCGTGGGCACCAGGGCTATGTGGTCGATGCCGACCTCGTCAATTCGGTCCAGGCCGGAGTCGACAATCGCGATTCGGTGGCGCGGGTGCTGGGCAGGCCGACGATCGCCGGGCAGTTCAACGATCGCGACTGGTATTATGTCGCGCGCGATACCCGCAATCTGGCGTTCAACAGCCCGCGCCCGGTGCGTCAGGTGACCATCCACGTCAATTTCGACGCCAATGGCACGGTGACCGCGATCAACCGCACCGGGATCGAACAGGTCGCGTCGATCAGCCCGATGAGCGACAAGACGCCGACGCTGGGCCGCAAGCGCGGATTCTTCCAGGACCTGTTCGGCAACATCGGCACGGTCGGCGCCGGTGCCGGTGCGCCGGCGGGCGGCAACGGTCCCTGATTCGGCTTTCAATTGCCTGACAACCGCGTTCGACCGTGGTTCAAATTGCACCCTCCATACGTTGAAGGACCGATGCGGCATTCGAGCCGCACTGGAACTGAAGGAGGAATTTATGCGCAAGGTCATGATGACGGCGCTGATCGCGGCGGTGGCGATGCCGGCCATGGCGCCGGTTGCCGCCAGCGCACAGTCGCGTGGGGAGATCCGGCGCGACGCGCAGGACGTCCGGCAGCAGCAGCGCGAGCTGCGCGACGCCCAGCGCCGGGGCGATCCCCGCGATATCCGCAACGAGCGCCGCGACGTGCGTGATGCCCGGCAGGAATTGCGCGAGGACGTGAACGACCGCAATCGCCGTTGGGGACGTGACGACTGGCGCGGCAACCGCGACCGCAATCGCGCGCTCTATGCCCGTGGCAACTGGCGCGCGCCGTTCCGCTACAACAGTTTTCGCACCGGCGTGCGGATCGCACCGAACTATTATGGATCGCGCTACTGGATCAGCGACCCGTGGCGCTATCACCTGCCGCCGGCCGGCAGCTATCAGCGCTGGGTCCGCCATTATGACGACGTGATCCTGGTCGACACCCGTCGCGGTGTGGTGGTCGACGTGATCCGCGGCTTCTACCGTTAAGGGGTAAGCCCTTCCCGTTCGGCCGCGTCGCAGATAAGCGGCGGCGCGGCCGGGCGCCGGGAGGGACGCCGATCCCGAAAGGGGTGGGACCGCCAGGCGCAACGCGCAGGCCGCGCTTTGGTTCGTCTGGCCGCCCAGTGTTCAGGTGATTGTCCAGCGGGTGTGTGGCGGCCGCTACAGCCAAAGGCTGATCGTTGCCGCATTGTTGCGCGACGGACACAACGGGCCGGAAATCTCTCCACACCATCGTTTCCTGGTTGTGCAGTGCAATATCATCGTGCACATCCGGGGCGTCCGGCAAATCGCGCGCACGACGACGCGGTATCCGGGCACGCAGGCGGGAACCATCGACCCATTCAAGGAGTCTCTCGATGCGTTTCTCGACTCTCGCGCTCGGCTCGATCGCGTTCCTCGCTGCCTCTCCCGCCATCGCGCAGGACGAGACGGCCCCGCCAAAGCCGATCACTGTGACCGGCGGCGTCACCCTCGTCACCGATTATCGTTTCCGTGGCGCGACCCAGACCAACGAAGGTCCGGCGGTGCAGGGCACCGTCAACGTCAACCACGCCTCGGGGCTGTATGCCGGCACCTTCCTGTCGTCGATCGATGGCGGGGCGGACGGCAGCACACCCGCGCTGACCAACTATGGCGGGGTCGAGGTCGACCTGTATGGCGGCTTCACCAAGACGCTGCCCAGCGGCCTCGGCTTCGACGTCGGCCTGCTCTATTACTGGTATGCGGACGGCGCGAAGAGCGTGAACACCGATTTCTTCGAGCCCTATGCGTCCGTCAACTACACGCTGGGGCCGGCGAATGTGAAGGTCGGCGCCAATTATGCGTGGGGCGGGCAGAGCGGGCTCGATTTCACCACCGGCAAGGACGACAGCCTGTATATCTATGGCGAACTGGGCGTCGGCATCCCCAGCACGCCGGTGACGCTGAAGGGCCATCTGGGCCGCAGCGACGGCTCGCTCGGGCTGCTCAATCCGGGGGCGGATGACAGTTACACCGACTGGTCGATCACCGCGGAAGCGGTCGGCGGGCCGTTCAAGGCCGGGGTCAGCTATGTCGACACCGACATCAGCAACGGCGCGGTGCCCGGCATCGGCCATTTCGCGCAGCGGCTCGGCCGTGGCTCGACGGTGCTTGGCTACATTGGCTTCAGCTTCTGACGATGTCTGTCAGGTGAACCGATCGACGGCGGCGTCCCGATGGGCGCCGCCGTTTTTCGTTTCCGGCTTTCGTTACTGGCCCCCGGCGCTCGCGCGGGCCGACTGGCCGTCGCCTTCCGGCGCGGCGATGATGTCGCGGGTGGTCGATCCCTTGTCGACGACATTGGTCTGCGGATCGCCCGCGCCCGAACGGATGCCGGCGTCGGCGATGTCGCGGCCGGCGGCGTTGAGCGCGCTGGTCTCACTGTTGCTGCGCGGAGCGGTGCCGCCGAACAGCGCATCGAGCGCCTGGTTGGCGGGGCCGGTATCCTGCGGACGCGGCGCGCCCGGTTGTGGCGGCGTCAGCGCGAAATCGGGGGGGATCACCAGCGGAGCCTGCCGCGCGACGGCGAATTCGTCGGGCCGGGCGCGATCATAGCCGCGATTGCCGCAGCCGGTGAGCGCGACCGCGGCGATGCCGACGGCGGCGAGGGTCAGGGCCTTACGCATTCAAACTCTCCCGAGGAGCAGGCTTCTCGCGCACGAACAGCGCGCGCGCGAGCAGGATCAATACGCCGATGGTAATCGCGGCGTCGGCGACATTGAAGACCAAAAACGGCTGCCAGTCGCCGAAGTGGAGGTCGGCGTAATCGACGACATAGCCCAGCCGCACCCGATCGAGGATGTTGCCGAGCGCGCCGCCGAGCACCAGCCCGAGCGCGATCAGGTCGACGCGATTGTTCTCCCGCGTCATCCACCACGCGACGCCGCCGGCGATCACCGCGGTCAGCGCGACCAGCGCCCAGCGCATCGCATCGCTTTCGGCGCGCAGCATCCCCAGCGACACGCCGACGTTCTGGACGAAGCGCAGGTCGAAGATCGGCAGGACGGTGAGCGATTCGCCGGGCACGTCCAGCCCCAGCGTACCGACGACATACCCCTTCACCGCCTGGTCGACGACGAACAGGATGAGGGCGACGATAAAGCCGGTCAGGCGGGCGCGATTCATATCAGTCAACTACTTCGGCGCAGCGGTCGCACAGCGCGCCTTCCTGCGCAACCTCGGGCAGGTGCCGCCAGCAGCGGCCGCACTTTTCGTATCCGGTGCGGGTGACGGTGATCTCCGGCCCCTTGCTCACGCGGGCGACGATGAAAACCTCGGCCAGCCCGGCCTCGTTCAGCAACTCGTCGGGGACGGTGACCTCCGCCTCCAGGCTGGATCGGATCACCTTGTCGCGACGATACGGCTCGATCGCCTCGGTCACCCGCTCGCGCAGGCGGCGGACGTCGGCCCATTCGGTGCCGACCGGGCGATCGGCGGGCAGCCTGGGCAGTTCGGGCCATTCGAGGAAGTGGACCGATCCGTCCTCGCTGGGGAAGCGGGCCTGCCACGTCTCCTCCGCCGTGAACGGGATGATCGGCGCGGCGTAGCGCACCAGCGCGTGGAACAGCACGTCGAGCACGGTGCGATAGGCGCGGCGCTTGGTATCGGCCGGCGCGTCGCAATAGAGCGAATCCTTGCGGATATCGAAGAAGAACGCCGACAGATCGTCCTGTGCGAACTCGGTCAGCGCGCGGGTGTAGCGGTTGAACTCATAGGCCTCCGCCGCCGCGCGCAGCTCGACGTCGAGCTGGCCGAGCCGGTCGAGGACATAGCGTTCGAGGTCGGGCATCTGCGCGACCGGCAGCTTTTCGGCGTCGGTGAACCCGTCGAGCGCGCCCAGCAGGTAGCGGAAGGTGTTGCGCAGCTTGCGATAGGCGTCGCCGGTGCCCGCCAGCACTTCCTTGCCGACGCGGACGTCATCGAAATAATCGGTCTGCGCCACCCACATCCGCAGGATGTCCGCGCCCGATTCGCCGATCACCTTCAACGGATCGACGACGTTGCCGAGGCTCTTCGACATTTTCCGCCCGTTGCCGTCGAGGGCGAAGCCGTGGGTCAGCACCGCGTCATAGGGCGCCCGCCCGCGTGTGCCGCTGCTTTCGAGCAGCGACGACTGGAACCAGCCGCGATGCTGGTCCGATCCTTCCAGATACAGGTTGGCGCGCACGCCCTCGCCGTAACGCGCCTCGATCACGAAGGCGTGGGTGGAGCCGGAATCGAACCACACGTCGAGGATGTCGTTGACCACCTCATAATCCGCGAGGGCGTATTTGGGGCCGAGCAGCGCCTGATGATCGGCGCCGAACCACGCGTCGGCCCCGCCATTGCGGAAGGCGGCGACGATGCGGTCGTTGACCTCGGCATCACGCAGATATTCGCCGGTCTGGCGGTGGACGTAGAGCGCGATCGGCACACCCCACGCGCGCTGGCGGCTGATCACCCAGTCGGGGCGCCCTTCCACCATCGACCGGATGCGGTTCTTGCTGCGCTCCGGCACCCAGCGGGTGCGCTCGATCGAGTCGAGCGCCAGCTCGCGCAGCGTCGGGCCGTTGCCGGAGGCGAAGCCGGCGGTCGGCTCGAACCCGGCGACGCCGTTGAACGCCGGCACCTCGATCGGCTCCATCGTCGTCGCGGTGTCGCTGTCGGCGCGGTCCATAGGGATGAACCACTGCGGCGTCGCGCGGAAGATGATCTTGGCCTTTGAGCGCCACGAATGCGGATAGCTGTGGGCGAAATCGTCCGACGCGGCGAGCAGCGCGCCAGCCGCGCGAAGATCGGTGCAGATCGGGCCGTCCGAAGCGACGAACTTCTTGTTGATGACGCTGCCCTGTCCGCCCAGCCACAGCCAGTCGGGTCGATACATGCCCGCGCCATCGACCGCGAACACCGGGTCGATGCCGTGCGCCTTGCACAGCAGGAAGTCGTCCTCGCCATGATCGGGCGCCATGTGGACGAGGCCGGTGCCGGCGTCGGTGGTGACGAAATTGCCGGGCAGGAACGGGCGGGGCCTCGCGAAGAAACCGCCGAGATGGTGCATCGGGTGACGGGCAACGGCGCCGGCGAGTTGGGAGCCTTTGATCACGGACCATTCCGCGGCCGGCGTATACACGATTTCAGAGCTACCGTCGTCGCGCCGTGCCAGCTCCCTACGCCAACGATCTAGGAATGCCGTTATCAGCGGCTCCGCGATGAGCACCTGCTTGCCATAGAATTTTTCAACTGCGTCGTTCTCTCGAAACTCGCCGCGCTGGTGTGCATCAAGACGCAAATCGACCAAGGCGTAATCGACGTTCTCCCCATACGCCAAAGCCTGGTTCACCGGGATCGTCCACGGCGTGGTCGTCCAGATCACCGCGTGCGCGCCGACCAGTTCGGGCGCATTCGGCGCCTCGACGATCTCGAACGCGACGTCGATCTGGGTCGACACAACGTCTTCATATTCGACCTCGGCCTCGGCCAGCGCGGTCTTTTCCACGGGCGACCACATCACCGGCTTGGCGCCGCGATAGAGCTGGCCGCTCTCGGCGAACTTCAAAAGCTCGCCGACGATGGTCGCCTCGCTGTCGAAATTCATCGTCAGGTACGGGTCTTCCCAGTCGCCCATCACCCCCAGCCGCTCGAACTGTTCGCGCTGCACGCCCACCCATTTGGCGGCATAGGCGCGGCATTCGGCGCGGAACTCGGCTGGCGGCACCTCGTCCTTGTTGAGCTTCTTGGCGCGATAGGCTTCCTCGATCTTCCACTCGATCGGCAGGCCGTGGCAGTCCCAGCCGGGGACGTAGGGCGCGTCCTTGCCCATCAGCGACTGGCTGCGGACGATGATGTCCTTCAGCACCTTGTTCATCGCATGGCCCATGTGGATGTCGCCGTTGGCGTAGGGCGGGCCGTCGTGCAGGATGAAGCGTTCGCGCCCGGCGCGCTGCTCGCGCAGCCGGTCATAGATGCCGATCCGCGCCCACCGCTCCAGGATCGCCGGCTCCTTCTGGGCCAGGCCGGCCTTCATCGGGAAATCGGTCTTCGGGAGGAAGACGGTGTCGCGCCAGTCGCGCGGAGTGTCGGGTGCGTCGGTCATGGGAAGGCGGGCATTAGCGCCTGCGCGGGGCTGGCGGAAGCCTTCACGCGAGGGCGAGAAAAGAGGTGGCTCACGCGAAGGCGCGAAGACGCGAAGGGAATCAAGAAGATTGGTTCACGCGGAGGCGCGGAGACGCGGAGGGCGGGCATCCAGCCCCGCCGTCTCGCGTCAGCGAGACCTTGATATTTGTCGATCAGGCTTGGGTTGAGCGGCTGGTGACGCAGCCGGGCGCTATTCTCCGCGTCTCCGCGTCTCCGCGCGAACCATTCTTCGCGCCTTGCGCCTCTGCGCGAATCAATCGCGTGAGAGCATCATCCGCGCCGCGTCGCAATCCGCGGCGATCTGCGCCTTTAGCGAGTCCAGGTCGTCGAACTTCGCCTCCGGCCGGATGAAATCGACCAGATCGACCTCGACCTCCTGCCCGTAGAGGTCGCCGGAGAAGTCGAAGAAATAGGGCTCCAGCAGCTCGATCGGCGGATCGAAGCTCGGGCGGATGCCCAGATTGGCGGCGCCGTCGAGCACGCGCCCGTCGCCCAGTCGCCCGCGCACGGCATAGATGCCATACGCCGGCCGCAGATAGTTGCCGAGCGCGATGTTGGCGGTGGGAAAGCCGATCGCGCGCCCCAGCTTCGCCCCCGGCTGCACCACCCCGCGAATCGCGAACGGGCGGGTCAGCAGCCGCGCCGCGCCGCGCGGATCGCCACCGTGGAGCGCGGAACGAATCCGGCTGGAGGAGATCGTCGCGCCATCGAGCGTGACCGGCGCCACGATGTCGGTGGAGAAGCCGAGCAAATCCCCCAGCGCCGCCAGCACCATCGTGTCACCGCTGCGCCCCTTGCCAAAGGTGAAGTCCTCGCCCGTCACCACGCCGCCGGCGCCGATCCGACCGACCAGCCGCTGCTCGGCATATTCCTGCGCGGTCAGGCTGGCGAGCGCGGCGTCGAAGTCGAACACCAGCATCGCGTCGGCGCCGGCGGCGGCGAACAATTCCTGCCGCTGATCGAGTGTGGTCAGGCGGAACGGCGCGGCGTCGGGGGTGAAGTAGCGAATCGGGTGCGGATCGAAAGTGGCGACGATCGCCGGGCGCCCTTCCGCGCGCGCGCGTTCGATCGCGCGGCCGACCACGGCCTGGTGCCCCAGGTGAAATCCATCGAAATTGCCGAGCGCGACGATCCCGCCACGCAAATGGGCCGGCACCGCCGAGCTGCCGGAGAGCCGCTCCATGGCGCCGCCTTTGCCGCACGGCGGCGCATCGTGCAATCTCTAGCGGGCGGGCAGGGCTTCAGCGGGCCGGCCGGGCCACCATCCCCGCGCGCAACAGCCGCAGCACGTTGCCACCCATCACCTTCGCCACCTCGTCGTCGCTGAAACCGCGATCCTTGAGCGCCTGGGTGATCACCACCAGCTGGCCGGTATCGAACCCGGTGGTGACCGCGCCGTCGAAATCCGACCCCAGCCCGACGTGATCGATGCCGACCAGATCGCGGACGTGCTGGATCGATTCGGCAGCCTTGCGCGGATCGGTCGAGCAGATCGCGCCGTCCCAATAGCCGATGCCGACCACGCCACCGGTGCGCGCGACGCCCCTGATCTCGTCGTCGGTCAGGTTGCGGTTGACCTTGCACACCGCCTGCACCCCGCCGTGGCTCGACACCACCGGCCGCGTCGCCATCGCCAGGATCTCGCCGACCGCCTGATGGCTGGAATGGGCGATGTCGACGACCATGCCGATCGATTCCATCCGCCGCACCGCCTGCCGCCCCAGCGGGGTCAGCCCGCCCTTCGCCACGCCGTGCATCGATCCGGCGACGTCGTTGTCAAAGAAATGGGCGAGGCCGGCCATGCGAAACCCGGCGGCATAGAGCCGGTCGAGGTTGGCGATCCTGCCCTCCAGATCCTGCAACCCCTCGATCGACAGCATCCCGCCCACCACCTTGCGCCCGGCCGCGCGGTCGGCGAGCAGCCGATCGAGTTTGGCAGCGGTGGTGACCACCCGTAGTCGTCCCTTCGATTCGACCGCGGCGCGCTGGAGTTTCTCGGCGTGCCACAGCGATCGCTGGAGCAGCGAATCCCAGGTGCGCGGCGGCTGGAGCTGGGCGACGATCAGCAGCGTGATATTCTCGGTGTCGCCCGGATTGGCGTCGTAATTCTGGCCCTTGGGCGTCTTGGTCACCGACGAGAAGATCTGAAGTGCGACATTGCCCTCGATCAGCCGGGGCAGGTCGACTTGGCCGCGCCCCGACCGCGTCAGCGGGTTGCGCTGCCACAGCAGCGTGTCGACGTGCATGTCGGCGATCGCCAGCCGGGCGTGGAGCGCGCGCGTCTCGGGCGTGACCTGCGGTAGCGCGGTCGGCGCGACCTTGTTCATCCCACGCTCGACGATCGCCGGCGCCAGCGCGAAGAAGCCCGCCACCGCCGCAGCGACCAGCGCCAACGCGATCCACAGCCACTTCCGCATTGTACCCCCTCCCATTGCGGTACGCCGTTCGCCCCGTTCCGTCCGTCTCGCCGACGCTCGAGCCTGCCACGAGAGCCTGTCTCGGTCGGCAGTCGGAGGGGCCACTCCGAACGAGCGGAGAGGCGCCTACCGCCGCTCCAGCGTGACGAAGCTATAGCCTTCGTGATCCTCGCGAAAGACCTCGCGCCAGTCGGCGGGGTCGAACGCCGGCACCGCCGCGTCGCCTGCGGGCGTGGCATGGACCTCGGTCAGTTCGATGCGGTCGGCGAGCGGCAGGAACAGCGCGAACACCTCTGCGCCGCCGATCACCGCGATGTCGGGGACGTTGCCGGCCAGCGCAATCGCCTCCGCGACCGAATGGACCGGCTCCGCGCCCGGCGCGGACCAGCCCCGGTCGCGCGTCAGCACGATATGGCGCCGGCCGGGCAGGGGGGCGGGGAAGCCGGCGAAGGTCTTGCGCCCCATCACCATCGGCTTGCCCATCGTCTGCGCCTTGAATCGCTTCAGGTCGGCGGGCAGGCGCCACGGCAGCGCGCCGTCGCGCCCGATCACGCCATTGTCCGCCCGCGCGAGGTGAAAGCTGATCCGGGGTGCCACACGCGGCTTATGAGGCGGGCAGCGGACCCTGCCAACTGTTTCCCTCCATCGGCAGCGTCGGATGCGCGTGACGCACCGGCGCGGCGGCAAAGGGCGATAGCGCCGGGGCGGGAACGACCTGAGCGATCAGTACCGCGACAACCAGCAATGGCCTGAGCATCTCGTTACCTCCCGTATGAACTACAACTGTAGTCAAAGGGCTGAACGGCGGCTGAATGGTGGCGTCAGACGGCGACTTCGGCCTTGATGTGCGGCTGTGCCGCATAGTCGTCGATCGCGAAATCCTCATAGTCATAGGCGTCGATCGACGGCGGCTGGCGCAGGATGCGCAGGCGCGGCAGCGGCCCCGGCGTGCGCGCCAGCTGCTCGCGCGCCTGGTCGAGATGGTTGGTGTAGAGGTGGCAATCGCCGCCGGTCCAGATGAACTCGCCCGGTTCCAGCCCGCATTGCTGGGCGAGCATGTGGGTGAGCAGCGCATAGCTGGCGATGTTGAACGGCACGCCGAGGAAGATGTCGGCCGAACGCTGGTAAAGCTGGAGCGACAGCCGCCCGTTGGCGACATGGGTCTGGAACAGGCAGTGGCACGGCGCCAGCGCCATCGCGTGCAGCTCGCCGGGGTTCCACGCGGTGACGATTTGCCGGCGCGACGCGGGGTTGGTGCGGATCGTGTCGATCAGTTCGGCGATCTGGTCGATATGGCGGCCGTCGGCGGCCTGCCAGTCGCGCCATTGTTTGCCATAGATCGGGCCGAGATCGCCGTCCTCGCCCGCCCATTCGTCCCAGATGCCGACCCGGCGTTCCTGCAGCCAGCGCACGTTGGTGTCGCCGCGCAGGAACCACAGCAGCTCGATGATGATCGATCGCAGGTGCAGCTTCTTGGTGGTCAGCACCGGAAAGCCGTCGGCCAGGTCGAATCGCATCTGGTGGCCGAAAACGCTGAGCGTGCCGACCCCGGTGCGGTCGTTCTGCGCGGCGCCGTGGGTCAGCGCGCGCTCCATCAGGTCGAGGTATTGGCGCATCGTCGGCCGATCTTAACGTCGCCGCGCGCGCGCGCATAGCGATCGATCCGTATTGGTGGCGCTTTGCTCCGAACCCGATCTAATCGCTACGCGGAAAACAGCAATTTTCTGGCATTATTTCAGTAAGATGCCTGTGATGCCCTACGCCGTTCCGTCCCACCTCGCCAGTGTGGCGGACGCACGCGCGCTGTTCGGGATGATCGCCGACGCGCGGCGGGAAATCGCGGTGATCGCCTATCTGGCGGCGGATCATCGGCTGATCGGGCTCGACTATGTGGTCGGGACGCGCGATTCGGTGGAGGTGGCGCCGCGCCTGGTGGTGAGTGGCGCGCTGCGCCACGGCGCGCGGCAGGTGGTGATGGCGCACAACCACCCCAGCGGCGATCCCCGGCCCAGCCCCGCCGACCTCGCCCACGCCCGACGGCTGGCGCAGGCGCTGCACCCGATCGAGGTGCGGCTGGCCGACCAGCTGATCCTGGCGGGGCCGGCGACGATCAGCCTGCGGGCGCTGGGGTTGTTGTAGCAGCGGGGCGGGCGGTGCGGCACGGCCGGATCGCCCCGGGATCGGGGCGCGGCCCCTGCGGGCGGAACATCGCGATATAGCCCCCGGCCGACGGCATCGCCTGCCGCTCGATCTGGACATAGCCGACCGCGGCGAATTCGCAGGCGAGCAGCGCCGGCGGGGTGCCGTGGTTCTGCGTCTCGCGGTTCGCATCGACCACCACCACCGCGCCGTCGGGCTTCACCGACGGGCGCAGATGCCACAGGAACTCATAGGGCGACTGGATCTCATGGTACATGTGGACCATCAGCACCCGGTCGAAGCTGGCCGGCGGCAGTCGGGGATCGGCCGGCGCGCCCAGCCGCACGCTGACATTGTCGAGCCGTTCCCGGGTGACTCGCTGCGCCAGCGCGTCGCGGACCGCAGGGACGATGTCCTCGGCCAGCACGCGGCCGTCGGCGCCGACGCGCTGGGCGAGGCGAATGGTATAATAGCCTTCGCCCGCGCCGATGTCGGCGACGGTCATGCCGGGCTTGATGTCAGACTTGTCCATCACCGTCGCCGCTTCGTTCAGCCGGTCGCGCGCTTCCTCGGTCGACCAGCGCGGGGAAACGATGCTGGCGACCGGACGGTCGGCGGCGGGGAAGGCGGGCGTCGCGCCGCGCTGCTTGTTGGCGACGGTGACCGGCGCGCTCTCGCAGGCGGCGAGCAGCAGCACGGCCAGCCCCACCCCGATCCGCGCCGTGCCGGCACGTTGCCCCATCACTCCGTCCTTCCCGCCGGGCCACGCCGGCCCCGCGCCTGCGATAGCGCGGCGACCCGGTGCCCGTCGAGCGGTCTTGATGGCGCAAATATTCACCTGTCCGTCTCGAGCAGTCCGTCCGACTGCTCGAACCCTGCACGAGGCGAACGGACGCTCGAAGTGGCCGCCGCTAATCGACGTCCTCCACCACCACCGTCTCGCCGGTGACGCGCTGCGCCAGCGCCGCCGCCATGAACTCGTCGAGGTCGCCGTCGAGCACGTCGGACGGGGAGGTGGAGGTCGTGCCGGTGCGCAGGTCCTTCACCATCTGATAGGGCTGGAGCACATAGCTGCGGATCTGGTGGCCCCAGCCGATGTCGGTCTTGGTCGCGTTCTGCGCGTTCGCCGCCGCCTCGCGCTCGGCCAGCTCGCGTTCGTACAGCCGCGCGCGCAGCTGGTTGTATGCCTCGGCCTTGTTCTTGTGCTGGCTGCGCTGGTTCTGGCACTGGACGACGATGCCGGTCGGCAGATGGGTGATGCGCACCGCCGAATCGGTGGTGTTGATGTGCTGTCCGCCCGCACCCGACGCGCGATAGGTGTCGATGCGCAGGTCGCTGTCGTTGATGGCGACCTCGATATTCTCGTCGATCACCGGATAGACCCAGACGGACGAGAAGCTGGTGTGGCGCCGCGCCGCGCTGTCATAGGGAGAGATGCGGACCAGCCGGTGCACACCGCTTTCGGTCTTGGCGTAACCATAGGCGTTCTCGCCCTTGAGCAGCAGCGTCGCCGACTTGATCCCGGCCTGTTCGCCGGCATGATGATCGATCAGCTCGACCTTCATGCCGTGGCGCTCGGCCCAGCGCGTGTACATGCGCTGGAGCATCTCCGCCCAATCCTGGCTCTCGGTGCCGCCGGCGCCGGCGTTGATCTCGACATAGCTGTCGTTGCCGTCGGCCTCACCCGCCAGCAGCGCCTTGACCTTGTCGGCGTTGGCGCGCTTCGCCAGCGCGGCGAGTTCCTGGATCCCGCCGTCGACCATTTCGGCGTCGCCTTCGGCATCGGCCATCTCGATCAGCTCGACGGTATCGCCCAGCTCGCGCTCGATCGCGCGCGTCGCGGTGATCGCCTCGTCGAGCCGACGGCGCTCGCGCATCACCTCCTGTGCCGCCTTGGGATCGTTCCACAGCGCCTGATCCTCGACGCGCGCGTTCAGCTCGTCGAGCCGGCGCAGCGCCTGGTCCCAGTTGAGGAAGCGACGCAGCAGCGCGAGCGCGTCGTTGATGACATCGACATGAGCTTGCGCTTCGGCGCGCATGGGAAAAACTCCAGAAAAACACGGCGGGGCACGTTCCGCCCCATCGCTATATAGGGGCGGGCGCTAGTAGATTCCGCCTTCCCTTTGCAAGAATTCGCTGTCGCGCGGACGTTCGGCGCGCGGGGCGGCCTGGGTCGCGACCGCCTTGGGCGCGTCGTCCTCCTCGGTCGTGCGCCGTCCGCGGCGCGGCTCCGCTTCGGGCTTGAACGCTTCCCAGATCACCGCGGGACGATCGTCGTTGCTGGTCGGCCACGCGCCATAGACCGGCCGGCCGCTGGCGCGGTCGATCCGCATCAGCCGGATGCCCGGCGGCGCGCGGAACGGCACCACCGGCATCCCCTCGAACGCCTTCTTCGCGAAATCCTTGAAGATCGGCGCGGCGATCGATCCGCCCTGGGCATAGCCGCCCAGGTTCGACGGACTATCATAGCCCAGGTACAGCCCGCCGATCATCTGCGGCGTGCCGCCGACGAACCACACGTCGGTCGGGCCGTTGGTGGTGCCGGTCTTGCCCATCATCGGCCGGCCCAGATCGCGCAGCACGGTGGCGGTGCCGCGCTGGACCACCCCCTCGGTGATGTGGACCATCTGGAACGCGGTCATCGCGTCGACCGCCTGGCGCCAGCGGATCGCGGGGCGCGGCATCGGCTTTCCGTCCCAGTCGGGCGCGTTGCAGCGATCGCACGCGCGCCAGTTGGCCGGCCAGATCACCTTGCCGTGGCGGTTCTGCGCATAGTCGATCAGCGTCGGCGTCAGCGCACGGCCGTGGTTGACCAGCGTCGCATAGGCGTTGACCATCCGCGACACCGTCGTCTCCCCCGCGCCCAGCGCATAGGACAGGTAGGCGGGATATTTCTCTGTGCTGACGCCCAGCCGCTGGATCATGTCGACGACGTGGTTCATGCCGACCGTCGCCGCGGCGCGCACCGTCATCAGGTTGCGCGACTGTTCGATGCCCCAGCGCATCGTGTGCGGCCCGGAACCGCCGCCGCCGCCGAAGTTACGGAAGCATTTGTTGCCCAGCCGCCCGCCCTGATAGACGCAGAACGGCCCGTCGACGATGATCGTCGCCGGGGTCATCCCGTTGGCCAGCGCCGCGGAATAGACGATCGGCTTGATGGTGGAGCCCGGCTGGCGCATCGCCTGCGTCGCGCGGTTGAATGCGCCGAGCCGCGAATCGAACCCGCCCTGCATCGCCAGCACGCGGCCGGTCGCCGGCTCCTCGACCACGAACGCGCCCGACACCCTGGGCACGCTGCGCAGCGCCCATTGGCTGCCCTCCGGCGCCACGGCGATGATGTCGCCGCGCTTCAGCGCCGCAAAGGCGGTGCCGCCTTGCCCGCGCACCGGCATCTGCGCGGCGGCGCGCGGCAGCGTGCCCGTCTTGCCGTCGCTGAAGCCGATCGTCGCGGCGTCGCCGGCGGTATCGATCACGATCGCCGCGCGCCAATCGCTATAGCCGATGCCGAGGTTGGTCGCGGTGAACGGCCCGAACCACTTGTCGCCCTCGATCACCGCCCGGCCCAGCGGCCCCGACCAGCCGCGCCCGCGATCGAAACGCAACAGACCGTCGCGCAGCGCGTCTTGCGCATATTGCTGGAGTTTCGGATCGTATGACGTGCGCACCCACAGCCCGCCGGCATAGACGCTGTGCGGCCCATCCTTGTCGGTCTCGCCGAACCGGTCGAGCAGCTCGCGGCGCACTTCCTCGACGAAATAGCCGCCATTGGGGTCGAACACCGGGGTGCGCCGGCTGACCGTGCCCAGCGGCTCGGCGACGGCGGCGTCGTGCTGGGCCTGGTTGATGAACTTGTTGCGCAGCATCTCGCCCAGCACCCAGTTGCGCCGGGTCAGCGCGCGTTCCGTATTGCGCTCGGGGCTATAGTTCGACGGCCCCTTGGGCAGGATCGCCAGATAGGCCATCTGGGCGAGGCTCAGCTCGTCCAGCTCCTTGTCGAAATAGGCGTGGCTCGCCGCCTCGACCCCAAAAGCGTTGCGGCCAAGTGCGATCGAATTGAGATAGAGTTCGAGGATCTGCTGCTTGGTCAGCGCGCTTTCGATGCGAAACGCGAGCAGCCCCTCCTTGGCCTTGCGGATGTAACTGACCTCGTTGGTCAACAGCAGGTTCTTCACCACCTGCTGCGTGATGGTCGAGGTCCCGCGCGGGGTCTGGCCGCGTACGACGCCGTCGAACGCCGCGCGCACCAGTCCCGGATAATCGAGTCCGCCATGTTCGAAGAAGGTGCGGTCCTCCGCCGCCAGGAAGGCGCGGACCAGCAGCGGCGGATATTCGGCATAGGACAGTTCGACGCGGCGTTCGCGCGCATAGCTGTGGATCGGGGTGCCGTCGCCGCCGCGCACGTTGGTCGGCAGCGGCGGTTCATAGGTCTTGAGCTTGTCGACCGACGGCAGCCCGCTGGCGATCGCCATCCATAGTCCGCCAAGAACCACCAGCGCGGCGCCCGCGAGGTAGGCGAGCCATCGAATCCAGCGCCGCGCCCACAGCCGCCCGATCGCGCTGCGGATGCCGCTGGTGTCGCGCTGCAAACGCAGGCGAAAGTCGGGCTGGTCGGCGGCACTCTCGGACATCGCCGGCGGGTCTAGGGCCTGTCCTGCGCTGGGGCAATGGCTAGCGCGACGCGCCGTGCGGCGTCAGCGCGCCGCCATTCGTGTGGCGAAGTGGACGGTCACCGCGCGGCGGACGCTTTCGGCCACCTTTTCGCGGCCTGCGCGCGAATTCAGGAAATCGGCGTCGCGCTGGTTGGAGATATAGCCGGTCTCGAACAGGATCGACGGCATGTCCGGCGCCTTGAGCACCATCAGCGACGCCATGCGGTGGAACGCCGCCTTGGTCGGAATCAGCGGCTTGGCCTCGCGTCCCAGCAGGCGGGCGAAGCTGGCCGAGGTGTTCATCGTCTCGCGCTGGGTCAGGTCGATCAGGATCGACGAGATGTCGGGGGACGCATCGCCCAGATCGACCCCGGCAAGCACGTCCGCCTTGTTCTCGCGCGCCGCCAGCCGCGCCGCTTCCTTGTCGGACGCGACTTCCGACAGGGTATAGACCGTTGCGCCCGATGCGTCGGGGTTGCCGGCGCTGTCACAGTGGATCGAGATGAACAGGCTCGCCCCTAGTCGGCGGGCGATGCCGTAGCGATCCTGGAGGATCAGGAAGCGGTCGTCGTCGCGCGTCATCGCCACGCGCACGCGCCCCGAAGCCAGCAGTTCGTCGCGGATCGCCTTCGCGACCTTCAGTGTCAGATCCTTTTCGCGCAGCGTGCCGTCGGGCGAGAGCGCGCCGGGATCATGGCCGCCATGGCCGGCGTCGATCACCACCAGCGGGCGCGACGGATCGCCGGATATGTCGGGCAGCGGCGGCGCCTTGGCCGGTGGCGGCACGGGCATCGCCACGCTGTAGGCGTGCCGCGCCGGTGGCGCGAGATAGTTGAACGGTGGCAGGAATTGCAGCCGGCGTTCGCTGGCGGCGCGGGCAAAGGTGGCGTCGTCGACAGTGCGCAGGGCCAGCGTAAGCGTGCGGCCGTCGTCGCCGAAGCGTCCCTCGGTGACGATCGCCGGCCGGGCGAGGTCCAGCACCACCCGCGCGCCGCCGTCGCGCGCGCCCTGGCGCACCCCCTCTACCGCGCCGCCGCTGGCGCGCGCGGGCGGACCGGGCACCGCGCCGCCCAGATCGATCGCGATCCGGCGCGGGGCGTCGAGCACGAAGGCGCTGGCATCGGCGACGCTGTCGTCGAAGCGGAGGGTGATCGCGTTGCCGCTGACCCGGATATCGCGGATCGTGCCCGCCCAGGCCGGCACCCCAGCCAGCCAGCCGGCGAGAAGGGCGAGAAGGGCAAGCACGGAAACGCTATGCCGCGCCGGTGCGGCGACGGTCCAGCCAAAACGCATTTTCGGGCATCCCCCGGTGATCGACCCGACCGCGATACCGCCGTCGTTTCAAGTCACGGTGAACAGGCGCGGTTAACCCGCGGCTAGGGATGTTTCCGAAAATGCCGGTGACCGGAAAGGGTGAGCGAAACCCGGCCTGTCCCAACCCTTCGGGGCAGGGCGTGGGGCGCGTCGGGGGTGGCGCCACGGCTTCCGTCGGCCTTGCGCGCCGGGTGCGACGCCGGGGTTGTCGCAACGATATGTGCTGACGGCGAAAGCGGACGCGCGAGGGAGCGACCCCGCGCGTCCATGTCGTTTCTTACAGGACTTCGAACAGTCCCGCCGCGCCCATGCCGCCGCCGACGCACATCGTCACGACGACGTACTTGGCGCCGCGGCGCTTGCCCTCGATCAGCGCGTGGCCGGTGCAGCGTGCGCCGGTCATGCCATAGGGGTGGCCGATCGAGATCGACCCGCCGTTGACGTTGAGCAGTTCGTTGGGAATGCCCAGCTTGTCACGGCAATAGAGCACCTGCACCGCGAACGCCTCGTTCAGCTCCCACAGGCCGATGTCGTCCATCTTCAGCCCGTTGCGCTCGAGCAGCTTGGGGATGGCGAACACCGGGCCGATACCCATCTCGTCCGGCTCGGTGCCGGCGACGGCCATGCCGACATAGCGGCCGAGCGGGGTCAGCCCGCGCTGTTCGGCGAGCTTCTCCTCCATCAGCACGCTGGCGGAGCTGCCATCGGACAGCTGGCTGGCGTTCCCGGCGGTAATGGTAAAGCCCGGCCCCATCACCGGCTGGAGCGATTGCAGACCCTCCAGCGTGGTGTCGGCGCGATTGCCCTCGTCCTTCGACAGCGTCACCTCCTTGTAGGTGACTTCCTTGGTTTCCTTGTTGGTCACCGCCATCGTCGCGGTCAGCGGCACGATCTCGTCGTCGAACTTGCCGGCGGCCTGCGCGGCGGCGGTGCGCTGCTGCGACTGGAGCGAATATTCGTCCTGCGCCTCACGGCTGATGCCATAGCGCTTGGCGACCACCTCGGCGGTGCCCAGCATCGGCATATAGACGTCCTTGTGCATCGCCAGCAGCTCGGGATCGGGCGCGACGCGCATCTGCGCGGTCTGGACCAGGCTGATCGATTCGACGCCGCCGCCGATCGCGACGTTCATGTTGTCGACCACGATCTGCTTGGCTGCGGTGGCGATCGCCATCAGCCCCGACGCGCACTGACGGTCGAGCGACATGCCCGACACGGTGACCGGCAGCCCGGCGCGCAGCAGCGAGGTGCGGGCGATGTTGCCGGCCTGATGCCCCTGTTGCAGCGCGGAGCCGAACACGACGTCGTCGACCTCGGCCCCGTCGATCCCGGCGCGCTTCACCGCCTCGCGGATCGCGTGGGCGCCCAGCGTGGGGGAGGGCAGGTTGTTGAATGCGCCGCGATAGGCGCGGCCGATCGGGCTGCGGGCGGTGGAGACGATGACGGCGGAACGCATGGGTCTGTTTCCTTTCGGTGAGCGGTCAGATGAAGAGCTGGCTGATCCATTCGGCGATCATCGCTGGCTTGTCCTCGCCCTCGATCTCGACGGTGTATTCGCTGGTCTGCTGCCACTGGCCCGGGCGCTTCTCGATCAGCTCGAGCAGCTTGAAGCGCCCGCGCACGCGCTTTCCCGAGCGCACCGGCGTGAGGAAGCGGACCTTGTTGCCGCCGTAGTTGACGCCCATCCGCACGCCCGCGATCTGCGGCAGGTCGGTCTTCGACGACAGCAGCGGCATCAGCGACAGCGTCAGGAAACCATGTGCGATCGTGCCGCCGAATGGCGTCACCGCCGCCATCTGCGGGTTGACGTGGATGAACTGGTGATCGCCCGTCGCATCGGCGAACTTGTCGATCATCTCCTGGCTGACCTCGACCCAGTCGGACACGGCTTCCTGGCCGATCTGGGCGGCCCTTTCCTGAATGGTGATCGTTTCCACGGCAATTCCCTCTTGCGGCACTGCGGCACGACGCCTCGACGGCTCCTCAAGCACGGCTGCGCCGCCGCCGCAAGGGGCGGCGGACCGCGATTACGAAGATCGGCGGCGGCGGGGCGATCATCGAGCGAAGCGGTGACGGAACGCGGGCGGCCGTCACCGAACCCGAAGTTCTAAATCATGCCGGCGCCGGGCGGGAGAGGGCGCTGGCTCACCCGCGCGGCGATGGCGGCGTATGCGCGAGGATCGGATCGGCGAAGCTGATTCCCTCCTGCGCGAACCGGCCCAGGATCGCGATCCCCAGCTTGTGGCGCTTTTCGAACAGGACGTCGGCCAGCGGGCTGCGCGAATCGAATTCGACCTCGAATTCCAGCGTGTTCGGGGCAAAATTGACCAGACCGGCGTGGTTGAATCGCAAACCCTGCGCCTCGACCAGCTCCTTCAGGATCGCCGGCACCCGTTCGGCCAGTTCCGCCGGCGTCTCGTAGACCAGCGACAGGGTGAAGGTGCCGCGCCGATACGATCGCTGGGTGATGTTGCGGATTTCCTTGTCGAGCAGGTTCTTGTTGGAGATCACGCGCTCCTCGCCGGTGGTGGCGCGGATGCGGGTCGATTTCAGCCCGATGCGCTCGACCGATCCGGTGGTCTGGTCATAGCTGACCGTCTCGCCGACGCGGAATGGCCGGTCGAAGATGATCGCCAGCGCCGCGAACAGATCGGCGAAGATGCCCTGCGCGGCCAGGCCGATCGCGATGCCACCGACGCCCAGCCCGGCGACCAGCCCGGTGACGTTGACGCCGAGATTGTCGAGCACCACCACCAGCGCGATCGCGAACAGGGCAAAGGTGACCAGGACGCGGATCAGCCCCATCGCGGTGCCGAGCGCGGCGTGGTCGTCCGTCCCGGTACGCGCCTCGACCGCGCCGAGGATGATCTCGCGCGCCCACACCGCCGCCTGGAACACTGCGGCGACGGTGAACAAGAAATGGATCGTCGTCGCCACCGACGGCGGCGCATCGGCATAGCCGGTGACCAGTTGCGCGGCGGTCATGGTGATGAAGACGTTGCCGGTGCGCGCGATCGCGCGCCCGATCACCGTGCGCCAGCCCGCCGGGCCCGGTTCGTTGCGGCACAGGCGCATCCCCAGCCGGCGCAAGCCGTGCAGCGCCAGCCAGATCGCCGCCGCGACTCCGACCGCGATCAGGATCGCCAGCCAGTTGGTGCGCAACCACACCGCACCGTCGGCAAACAGCGTGGTGGCGTGGGCCTGGACCTCGGCCGGGGTGATCTGCGCCTTGTTGGCGGCGGTGATGTTGCTCATCGGAACTCCGTCAGTCAGCTGTGCTTGTGGCCAGTCGGCGGCGAATTTTCCAGCAACTCGATCAGCGCGCGCTCCGCCCGGCTCAGATAGCGGGTCACCCGCGGCAGCGCGCGGGCGCGCAGCGCGGCCTGGTCGCGGGATGCGGCCAGCGTGATCAGCGTCGGGTGGACATAGCTCTTGCGCGCGATCGCCGGGGTGTTGCCCAGGATCGCGGTGACCGGTTCCAGCATCGCCTTCAGCCCGATGTCCCCATCGGCTTCGACCAGCGCGGTGAACGCGATCACGCTGGCGCCCCAGGTGCGGAAATGCTTGGCGGTGAAGTCGGCGCCGGTCGCCGCGCGGATATAGTCGTTGACGTCGCCGGACGTGACCGGGTGTGCCTCTCCGGCGGCATCGAGCCAGGCGAAAAGGTGCTGGCCCGGCAGATCGTGGCATCGCCGCACGAACCGCGCCAGGCTGCGGTCGGTGATGGTCAACCGGCGCATCTTGCCCGATTTGGCGCGGAACTGGAGGCGCAGCGTCGATCCGGCCAGCGCGGCATGGCGCTTGCGCAGCGTGGTGGCGCCGAAACTCTTGTTGGTCCGGGCATAGCCTTCGTTGCCGACGCGCAGCCGGCCAAGGTCGAGCAGCCGCACGACCGCCGCCACCGCCTTTTCCCGGCTCAGCGCCGGGCGGCGCAGATCGGCCTCGACCCGCGCGCGTAATTTGGGCAACGCGCGGCCAAAGCCGGCGCAGCCGTCGTATTTCTCCGCCTCGCGTGCCGCGCGGAAATCGGGGTGGTAGCGATATTGCTTGCGGCCGCGGGCATCGCGGCCGACCGCCTGGATATGGCCGCGCGGATCCGGATTGAACCAGCCATCCCGATAGGCGGGCGGCAGCCCGATCGCGTTCAGCCGGTCGATCTGGTCGCGATCGGCGACGCGGGCGCCGTCTGGCCCCCAATAGCTCCAGCCATGGCTCAACTTGCGCCGGGTGATCCCCGGTCCGCTGTCGTCGCTGTACACGATCCGTGCCGTCACATCGCCTCCGTCATCCGAAGGGCGACCAATGCCCGTGACGGGGAAGCGTTCCGACCGGCGCCCCCAACGGCCTGACCCTAACCCGTCGGTAACCGTTGTCGGTTAAGCCGGGCCGGCGCCGCCTGGATGCCGCGCCGTTCGGGATTGCCGCGATGCGCCTGCTGCTCCTCCTCGCCTCGGTCACCGCGTTATCCGCGCCCGCCTATCCGCAGGGGGAGCGCGCGGCGTTCACCGTCGCCGAAACCGGACAGTCTTTCCGCAGCTTCGATGAGGCGATGGCGGCATTGCAGGGCGGCGACGGCACCATCCGCATCGCGCCGGGCACCTATCACGAATGCGCCGTCCAGGAATCGGGCCGAGTCGCCTATGTCGCGGAGGTGCCGGGCAAGACGATCTTCGAACGCGCGATCTGTGAAGGCAAGGCGACGCTGGTCCTGCGCGGCGCTGGAGCACGGATCGACGGGATCGTATTCACCCACACCTATGTCAACGATGGCAACGGTGCCGGCATCCGCATCGAAAAGGGCGACCTGACCGTCACCCGCAGCATGTTCATCGACGGCCAGTCGGGCATCCTTTCCGCCAACGATCCGTCGAGCAGCATCACCATCGACCAGTCGACCTTCGCCGGCCTGGGCAAGGATCCGACCGGCAACGGCGCGCATTCGATCTACATCGGCGACTATGCGGCGCTGAAGATCACCCGGTCGCGTTTCGAACGCGGCACCGGCGGCCATTACGTCAAGACCCGCGCGCCGCGCGTCGAGATCCTCGATTCGAGTTTCGACGACAGCAAGGGATCGCACACCAACTACATGATCGACCTGTCCAACGGCGCGAGCGGACGCATCGCCGGCAACAGCTTCGTGGTCGGGCCGAACAAGGACAATTACGCGACGATGATCACCGTCGGGCCGGAAGGGATCAAGCACAGCTCCGCCGGGCTTATGGTCGAGAACAACCGGGCGTGGCTCGCCGACGGGTTCAAGTGGAAGACGACGCTGGTCGGCAACTGGTCGGGTGACAAGGTGACGGTGCGGAACAACCAGCTCGCCGACCGGATCACGCCGGAGGGATCACGCTGGTTCTAGCAATTGTGCTCCCGCGCAGGCGGGAGTTCAGGGTCCGGGGCGCCAACGCCTGCAACTCCGCGCACCGGCCGGCAGGCCGTGTCACTCCGCCAGCCGCGACCCCAGCCGCGCCGCCAGATATTCCAGATTGGCGATCCGCCGCCACAGGCCGCTGTCGGTGATCCGGTCCATCGCGAAATAGCGCCGCATCGCTGGAAACGCCGGGTCGATCACCCGCCCCATGTACTCGCCGCCCAGCAGCCCGCCATGCTCGTCCGCCATCGGGCGCAGCCGGCGCTGGATCGCGTAGCTGCGCTGGCGCAGCCAGATCGGGCGGATGCGCGACGACCATTCGTCGAAGCGGTGGCGGCGGCCGGGCGGGCCGGCGAAATCGTGGCCATAGGCGGACATGTGCCGCGCCAGCGCCGGGTCGATCGCGGCCAGCAGCATCGCCTCGAACCGGCCGGCGTGCTTGAGCGCCATCGGCAGCGTCATCGCCTCTGCCACCACCTGATGATCGAGGAACGGCATCAGATAGGCGCCCAGCCGCGCCTCCAGGCTGACCTCCCGCCCGAACAATGCACGGCAGCGCACGCGCGGATAGATGTGCTCGACCAGCCCGCGCGGCAGCGTGTCGCGCTGGTCGACCCCCAGCGCGTCCGCGATCTTGGTGGTGATGCGGCGCAGGAAATCGGTCTCGTCGAACAGCGCGGTGGTGTCGGCCGGGGTGAAGCGGGCGTAGAAGGTCCGCGCCACCGCCGCCGCGCCGATCGGCCGGTCGGGCAGGTAGAAGAAATTGCGGTAGATCTCGCCGCAGCCCCCCGATGCTGCCAGCGCCCCGCCGGCATGGCGCGCCCGCTGCGCGGCGAAATTCCCGCCGTTGTCAAAGATGTTGCCATAGGTCGGCAGCCCGTCAAACGCGTGGAAGTTGCGCTCGACCTGCTCGGCAAAGGCGTCGGGGGCGAGCGGCTGTTCCGCCTTGTTGATCCACGCGACGGGAAAGCCCTCGGCCGCGCCGATCGCCCGCGCGATGGCGACGTCGGCGTCGCCCGGCGGACCGTAGACATAGACGTCCGGCCGCGCTCCCGCCGCGCGCAACGCGCCCAGCAGCAAACGCGAATCGAGTCCGCCCGACAGCGGGCAATGGATGGCGTTGCCGAACGCGCCGACATGCGCCGCGACGATCC
>Ga0182736_1001326_pt1 | contig 25211 bp, 19 predicted proteins | sample eDN5th30CKraftBY_FD_128882 | JGI IMG/M metagenome (GOLD analysis project Ga0182736, IMG submission 128882) | Enriched backyard soil microbial communities from Emeryville, California, USA - eDNA 5th pass 30_C Kraft BY (version 2) (version 2) | ecosystem: Environmental > Terrestrial > Soil >...
CCACCCCTTCCCATCCCGAACAGGACCGTGAAACGACTCCACGCCGATGATAGTGCGGATACCCGTGTGAAAGTAGGTAATCGTCAGGCTCCTCATGCTACAAACAAAAACCCCACCCCAAAAAGGTGGGGTTTTTGTGTTGGGACGTGAAAATCTAAATCGCAATCAAGCCAGCAGAGGCGTAACGGCGACCATCAACGGGCGAGGAATTTCTCCGCCAGTCTTACCCAGTACGACGATCCGATCGATAACAAATCATCATTAAAGTCGTAGCTGGCGTTGTGCAACATGCACGGCCCCGCGCCGTGTCCTTGCTCCCGGTGCCCGCCGTCGCCGTTACCTAGAAACGCATAACATCCGGGCTTTTCGAGAAGCATGAACGAAAAGTCCTCGGCGCCCATCGTCGGCTCGACGGCGCTATCGACCTTATCCTTGCCCACCACTTCTGCCATAACTTCCGCCGCGAATCTTGCCTCTTCAGGCGAATTGATCGTCGGCGGATAGTTTCTGTGGAAATGAATTTCCACCTCGCAGTCGTAGGCCGCTGCGGTTGCATCGGCGATTTTGCGCATGCGCGCCTCGATCAGATCGAGCGTCTCCACCGTAAAAGTACGCACAGTTCCTCCGAGCCAAGCCTGATCGGGCACCACATTGGCAGCCTGGCCAGCGTGAATCTGCGTAATGGAAAGCACGGCCGTATCGATCGGCTTCTTGCTTCGCGTGATGATGCTCTGAAGCCCGTTCGCGATCTGAACCGCCGTAAAAACGGGATCGCGCCCGTTATGTGGCAGGGCCGCGTGCGAACCGGTTCCTCGAATGGCGATGCGAAACTCGTTGCTCGAAGCCATGATCGGCCCTTCGACGACACCGAAATGCCCCGCCGGAATGCCAGGCCAGTTGTGAATGCCGAACACCGCATCGACCGGAAACCGCTTGAAAAGACCATCTTCGATCATGGCCTTCGCGCCGGCGCCGCCTTCCTCAGCCGGTTGGAAGATGAAGACGACCGTCCCATCGAATTTGCCGTGCTTGGCCAGATATTTCGCCGCGCCGAGCAGCATCGCCGTATGACCATCGTGGCCGCAGGCATGCATACGGCCGTCGTTCGTCGATCGATGTCCGAAAGTGTTCAATTCCTGAATGGGCAGCGCGTCCATATCCGCGCGCAGCCCGATCGAGGCGCTACCGGCGCCGCGCTTCAGCACGCCGACGACGCCCGTCTTGCCCAATCCCCGATGTACTTCGATTCCCCAACTTTCGAGGCTCTCGGCAACCAGTTTTGCGGTGCCAACCTCTTCATAGCGCAATTCGGGATGGGCATGGATCGTTCGTCGGAGCGTCTTGATCTCGTCGTGCGATGCTTCGATTTCTGGGATCAGATTCATTTCAACTGCTCTCACGTTTGAATTCGGATTGCGCGTATTGACCGCGCCTGCTCGTTCCATTCTACGCCGCCGCTATTTGCGCCATCGGACGGTCGATCGCATAGCGGCCGTAATAGAATTCCGTCATCTGCCGCTTTAACTTCGATTTACGGACTTTCCGATGAACGCTCCAGCCGAGTTTGCCCGAGCCGTGTGCCCGCACGATTGCCCCGATACTTGCGCGATGCGCGTAACGGTCAAGGATGGAAAAGCGGTCAAAGTCAGCGGCGAACCTGATCATCCACCGACGCAAGGTGTGTTGTGCACAAAGGTCACGCGCTATGCCGAGCGTACGCATCACAAGGATCGTCTTCTGACTCCGTTGCGTCGAATCGGCAAAAAGGGCGAGGGCCGATTTGAGCCGATCGGCTGGGACGAAGCATTGCGACTCGCCGCCGAACGCCTGCAGCCTATCGCCCGGCGCGCGCCTGAAGCCATCGTTCCATACAGCTACGCGGGCACGATGGGCCTGGTGCAAGGCGAAAGCGTCGCTGCCCGATTCTTCAACGTGCTTGGCGCATCGCGACTCGAACGCACGATTTGTGCGGCCGCGGGCGCCGCCGGCCTGCGTTACACGTACGGCGCGAGCCTCGGAATGCATTCGGAGTATTACGAAGAGAGCGAGCTGATTCTGATCTGGGGCGCGAATCCGATCGCGTCGAGCCTGCACTTCTGGACGCGCGCGCAGGAGGCAAAGCGTCGTGGCGCGAAGCTGATCGCGATCGATCCGTACAAGTCGCTCACGGCGGAGAAGTGCCATCAGCACATCGCGTTGCGCCCGGGCACCGACGCCGCGCTCGCGCTCGGCATGATCGACGTGTTGATCCGCGAGAATTTCATCGATCACGAGTATGTGAGCGCGCATACCGTCGGCTTCGATGAACTTGCGGCGCGCGCGGCGCAGTATCCGGCTTCGCGCGTGGCGCAGATCTGCGGCATCGACGAAAAGGTCGTTATCGAACTCGCCCGTGCTTTCGGATCGACGAAGAAGGCCGCAATTCGCCTCAATTACGGCATGCAGCGCGTGCGCGGTGGCGGCAATGCCGTGCGGGCGATCGCTTGCTTGCCGTCGTTGACTGGCGCGTGGCGCGAGCGCGCCGGAGGCCTGCTGCTTTCGTCGTCCGGCTGGGCGCCGATCGACGGCAGCGCGCTCGAGCGTCCCGATTTGCTGCCGGGCTGGCCCTCGAAGCTTCCGCGCGCGATCAACATGAACGCGATCGGCGACGCGTTGCTGCATCCGGGCGACGAAGCATTCGGGCCGAAGATCGAAGCGCTGATCGTCTACAACTCGAATCCCGTTGCGGTCGCGCCCGATTCGGCGAAAGTCGAGGCGGGCTTCGCGCGCGAGGATCTGTTCACGATCGTGCTCGAACACTTCCAGACAGATACCGCCGATTACGCGGACCTCGTCTTTCCCGCGACGACGCAGCTCGAGCATCTCGACGTCCACAAGTCCTACGGGCACACGCACGTAATGGCGAATCTGCCGGCGATTCCACCCGTCGGCGAAGCGCGCCCGAACACTGAAATATTCCGCGGACTCGCACGCGCCCTGGGCCTTACCGAGCCGGCGCTTTTCGAGACCGACGAGCAGATCGCATCGAAGGCATTCCGCTGGAACGACCCGACGCTCGAAGGTCAGAGCTGGGACACGTTGAAGGCGTCCGGCTGGCTGAAGCTCGGAATCGCGGAAGCGCCGCTGGCCGAAGGCGGGTTCCGCACCCCGTCGGGAAAATGCGAGTTCTACAGCGAGCGCCTGAAACGCGAAGGTCTCGATCCGTTGCCCGATTACCTGCCGCCGTACGAATCTGCGGACGGATCGCCGGATCTGGCGGCCCGCTATCCGCTCGCGATGATTTCGCCGCCCGCGCGCAACTTCCTGAACAGCAGTTTCGTGAACATCGAAAGTCTGCGGGCGGCGGAGCGCGAACCGCATCTCGATATTCACCCCGCCGACGCGCAAGCGCGCGCCATCGCCGATGGCGCAGTCGTGCGCATCTTCAACGATCGCGGTTCGATGCAGGCCCGCGCGCGCGTGACGGAACGCGCGCGCGAAGGCGTCGTCGTCGGCTTGTCGATCTGGTGGAAGAAGTTGTCTCCCGATGGCCGCAACGCCAATCAGGTGACGAGTCAGGCGCTGACCGACCTCGGGGGCTCGGCGACGTTTTACGACTGCCTGGTGGAAGTGGAGCCAATGCATTGACAAGCTTCGGAGCGGCGGACTCGGACGGGTTTGGTGGAAGGCGTCTAACCCGATTGTCGGAGACCGGCCGAAAAGCTAGGATCTCGTTTCCGCACGATCATTCTAAAATCATATAAAGGAGACGCCGTATGGAGAAACCCTGGCTGAAGTCTTACCCGGCCGGCGTGCCTGCGGAGATCGATCCATCCGCGTATCGGTCCGTTTCGGAGCTGCTCGAGGACAGCTTTCGCGCGAATCGCGATCGCCGCGCGTTCGTGTGCATGGGCCAGCCGATCACGTACGCCGAACTCGACGCGATGTCGAGAAAGCTGGCCGCGTGGTTCCAGAAGCGAGGAATGAAGCCGGGCGCGCGCGTCGCGCTGATGATGCCGAACGTGCTGCAGTATCCGATCGCGATCGCGGCGGTATTGCGCGCGGGTTACATCGTCGTCAACGTGAATCCGCTTTACACGCCGCGCGAACTCGAGCATCAGCTCAAGGACAGCGGCGCGGAAGCAATCGTCATTTTGGAGAATTTCGCCGGCACGTTGCAGGCGGTCGTCAAGAACACGGCGATCAAACATATCGTCGTCGCGGCGATGGGCGATCTCATGGGTTTGAAAGGGGTTCTCGTCAACTTCGTCGTGCGCAGCGTGAAGAAGATGGTGCCAGAGTGGAAACTGCCTGGCAGCGTCCGATTCAACGAAGCGCTGAGCGAAGGCGGCCGCGGCACGCTCCAGCCGGTCACCCAAAGTCCCGATGACGTCGCGTTCCTGCAGTACACCGGCGGCACGACGGGCGTCGCGAAAGGCGCGACGCTCACGCATCGCAATCTGATCGCGAACACGCTGCAGTCAGAAGTGTGGCTCGACCCGGCCCGCAAGCGCCGTCCCGACATCGATCAGTTCGTTTGCGTGGTCGCGCTGCCGCTTTATCACATCTTCGCGCTGACGGTCTGCGGCATGCTCACGATCCGTACCGGCGGCCTTGGCGTGCTGATACCGAACCCGCGAGATATCGCCGGAACCATCAAGGAACTGAAGGGCGTTCCCATCAACACATTCCCGGCCGTCAACACGCTCTACAACGCGTTGTTGAATCATCCAGACTTCAACAAGCTCGATTTCTCGAAGCTCATCGCTGCGAACGGCGGCGGGATGGCCGTGCAGGAAGCCGTCGCGAAGCGCTGGTTCGCGGCGACCGGCGTGCCGATCGTCGAGGGTTACGGCTTGTCCGAAACCTCGCCGTGCGTGACCTGCAATCCGGTGACGTCGACCGAATACACGGGCACGATCGGCTTGCCGCTTCCGTCCACGGAAATCTCCATCCGCGACGACGACAACAACGAAGTGCCGCTCGGCCAGCCCGGCGAGATCTGCATTCGCGGCCCGCAGGTGATGGCGGGCTACTGGAATCGTCCCGACGAAACCGCGAAGGTGATGACCCCCGACGGCTTCTTCCGCTCAGGCGACGTCGGCGTGCTCGATGAGCGCGGCTACGTGAAGATCGTCGATCGCAAGAAGGACATGATTCTCGTCTCCGGCTTCAACGTGTATCCGAACGAGATTGAAGATGTTGTCGCGATGCTGCCCGGCGTGTTCGAAGTTGCCGCTGTGGGCGTGAAGGATCAGGCGTCGGGCGAAGCGGTGAAGCTCTTCATTGTGCGCAAGGATGCGAGCCTGACGGAAGCGGATGTCATCGCGTACTGCAGGGAACGGCTGACCGGCTACAAGCGTCCGCGCATGATCGAGTTCCGCAACGAGTTGCCGAAGAGCAATGTCGGCAAGATCTTGCGGCGGGAATTGCGCGACGGCCGCGCGTAGCGGCTGCATCGTCCAAAGCGAAAAGCCTTCGTGTCGCGAGATGCGAAGGCTTTTTTGTTGCCCGCAGCGGAACGAAAAAAAGGCGCCCGAAGGCGCCTTTCAGTGCGTACTGCTTTGTTACGACCTTATTAGAACTTGTGGCGGATACCGACAACAGCGGCAACCTGGTTCGACGTCGACGACGCCGACAGGCCGTTGATGTTCGCAACCGCAGGGCGGTTCAACGAATCCGTGCCGCTTGCGTGCTGGTAGATACCGTCGATGTACACGTCCGTGCGCTTCGACAGGAAGTAGTCCGCGCCGAGCATGCCTTGGTGGTACTTGGCATCGGCCAGGCCGTAACCCTTCGTGTAGTCATATGCCACGCCCAGCAGCAGGGCCGGGGTCAGCTGATACTTGAAGTTGATTTCGGCGTTATGGAACTTGCCCGAGCCGCCCGTGTAGCCAGCCGGGTTCAGGCCAGCGCCTGCTTCGTTGTTGACGTCCTTGAACTGCGTGTTGCTATACGTCGCGCCGATGGTCGCTGCGCCGAACGTGTAAGCACCGCCAGCCGAGATGACTTGCTGCGTCTTGGCGGATGCGAAGCCCGAGTACACGCGGCTCGACATGTTCGAAGCCGTAGGCGTCGTGGCAGCGTTGCGGCTCGTGGCGTTGTTGCCGAAGAACGAGTAGTTCGGGTCCTTGACGTTCAAGTAGCCCGCGCCCAATTGCAGCGGACCCTGCGAGTAGCCGAGACCAACCGACCAGATCTGGTTGCGGTTGAACTGGCCAGCTTGGCCGCCGAGGCTGTACAGGCCGCCGAACGTGAAGCCGGCGTAGTTCGCGCTCGTGTACTTGATCGCGTTGTTCACGCGATTCGAGTTGTTCATGTTGTCCAGGTCGCCCGGGTGCGCGCCGAAGTACGACGCCCACTGGCTACCGACTTCGAATGCCCCGGTGTAGTCAACCACGGAGTCGTACTGGCGACCCAGCGTGACCGTACCGAATTGCGTCGAGCCCAGACCGACATAAGCCTGGCGGCCGAACAGGTCGCCGCCTTGGCCCAGCTGGCCGTTGAACACGTTGAAGCCGCCTTCCAACACGAAGATGGCCTTCAGACCGCCACCGAGGTCTTCCGTGCCGCGCAGGCCCCAACGGCTACCTTGCAGGTTGCCGCTGTTCATGGAGTACAGCTTTTGGCCGTTGCTGTTGTTGTTGTACGCGAAGCCAGCGTCGATGATGCCGTACAGCGTCACACTGCTCTGCGCATGTGCGGCGCCTGCGAATGCGCCCAGTGCGGCGAGAGCGAGAAGCGACTTTTTCATTGATTGAATCTCCAAGGAGTGTTTGCGACTTTTGGCAAGGTCACTGTTCTTAGCGCCAGTGTGTTGACGGTCCCTGCCTGCTTCTTAACGAAGGTGACACGTAATGTAACAAAGAGGCTTTAACGGACAAAGGAAAAGGGGCTGGTCCGCCGGACTCATGTGACGTTTACGCAACAGGCGCTAAAATGTTGGTTTTGCAGGATATTTGCGACCCGTGTTTGCCCTAATTACCAAAACAGGTGCTTCATAAGGGGCGATCGGGCGGTCGACGGCGTCAGGTTGGTGCCATATTCGCGATCAGACTTCGAGCCTGTAATCCGGAGAAATCGCACATGCTCCGTGGCCGCTGAACGCGGTATCCGGCAAGCCCGCGCCCCTTCGGCGCCAGTCGATGTGCGCTAAAATTCGGGTTTTCCGCGAGCGTCCGCTCCGTCTGCGGACCATGAAGAGAGAGGTGACACCATGACGCTCGATGAAGTCATCAGCGAATTCGATCGAGGCTTGCGGTCCATGACGGGCGTGAGCCGCATGTCGCGTCCGATTCCTGAATCGACGATGTCGCCTCTGGACGCGACCGGCGATGTCCTCTCGGAACAATCGCAACTCACCGAAGAAGAACGCGCCCATTCGGCCGGACTGATGCGCGTGAATCACGTTGGCGAAGTCTGCGCGCAAGCGCTTTATCAGGCGCAGAAGCTCGCCACAAGCTCGCCCGAGCTCAAGGCCAGTTTCGAGCGAGCGGCGCGTGAAGAGGAAGACCATCTCGCGTGGACATCGACGCGGCTGAAAGATCTGGAATCGCGGCCGAGCCTGCTGAACCCGTTGTGGTACGCGGGTGCGCTGGCGATCGGTTTCGTCGCGGGGCGCTTCGGCGATCGCGCGAGTCTCGGCTTCATGGCCGAAACCGAGCGTCAGGTCGAGCAGCATCTCGATGGCCACATGAAGACCTTGCCCGTCAACGATCACGCATCCCGCGCGATCGTCGAGCAAATGCGTCTCGATGAAAGCGCGCACGCCGCAGCAGCCATCGGCGCTGGTGGGAGCGAGGTTCCGTTTCCGGTGCGCGCGTTGATGCGCGCAGCTTCCAAAGTCATGACGCGCACGGCCTATTACATATAGTGTGACAAAGCCTCGTTCGCTCGCTTGCCGGATCGAGCGAGGCATTCGCCGCCGAAACTCATCATCGAATCAAAAAACGGCTGTAAGAACCGTTACATTTCCCTCATTTCGCCTGCTCTTTTCACGTACTACCTTCACATCCCGCACTAGCTCTCTAATTCATAACGGTTTTCTCTTTTGCCGTTACTTCAAGCTCCTGCGCTAAGTCCTTGTTCTAGCAAATAAAAAGCACTCGAAAAAAAGGTACGCGTCTTGACCGAGGAAATGCGTTCCTCTAAAGTGGGAGACAGTGTGAGAAAGTGGTCTTTTGTGTGATTCACAACCCATTTTCGAGCAAAACTGGAGAGGGACGGGCGTCGTGGTGGGCGTCCGAAAACGGGGAGAAGGGCGAGTGTTCCAAGGGGCGTCGGCGCTGACGCTCGATGCGAAAGGGCGGATGTCGGTTCCGTCGCGCTATCGGGAAGCGCTGCAAGGGCAGGCAGAAGGCCGGGTGACGCTCACGAAGAGCCCGGATGGATGCCTGTTGCTCTTTCCCCGCCCGGAGTGGGAAGTCTTCCGCGCCAAGGTCGCCGCGCTTCCGATGGAAGCCATGTGGTGGCGGCGCATCTTTCTCGGTAATGCAATGGATGTCGAACTCGACGGCAACGGGCGCGTGCTGGTCTCGCCCGAGCTGCGCGCTGCCGCGTCGCTGGAAAAAGAAGTGACGCTGCTCGGCATGGGCGCGCACTTCGAGTTGTGGGACTCGCAGACTTACGCGGCGAAGGAAGCTGCGGCCATGGCGCAGGGCATGCCCGACGCGCTGAAAAACTTCACTTTCTGACGCGGCGCTGAACAACATGGCTCCTGCGATGGGAAATGAACTGCAGCATCGCACGGTGCTGCTGAAGGAAGCGGTAGACGGGCTGCTCACGCGCGCGGACGGCATCTATATAGATGGCACTTTCGGGCGCGGCGGTCATAGCCGGGCGATTTTGCAGCGACTGGGTGACGCGGGGCGGCTGATCGCCTTCGACAAGGATCCTCTCGCGATCGCCACGGCGCAACAGATTCAGGATTCGCGCTTTTCGATCGTGCACGACAGCTTCGCGGCGTTGCGCGACGCGGCGAGCGAGCGCGGAGTAGGGCGGGTGTCGGGCGTGTTGCTGGACCTTGGCGTGTCGTCGCCGCAGGTGGACGACCCGGAGCGCGGCTTCAGCTTCCGCGCAGAAGGTCCGCTCGACATGAGGATGGACCCGACTCGGGGCGAGTCGGCGGCAGAGTGGCTCGCGCGTGCCACGGTGCAGGAAATCACGGAGGTCATCAGAGATTATGGGGAAGAACGGTTTGCTTTTCAGATTGCAAAGGCGCTTGTTGCTCGCCGGGCAGAGTCCGACCGTCTTGGGCCTCTCGACAGCACGCGCGAGCTTGCCGAAATCGTGGGTCACGTCGTCAAAACCCGTGAAAAGGGCAAGGACCCGGCAACTCGCACCTTTCAGGCTATACGGATTCACGTCAATCAAGAGCTTGCGGAGCTGCAGGTAGTACTCGAATCGGCATTGGCATTGTTGGAGCAAGGGGGGCGGCTGGTCGTGATCAGCTTTCATTCACTCGAAGACCGGATCGTCAAGCGGTTCATGCAGGCGCACGCGAGCGCGCCGGCGGTGGACCGTCGTTTGCCGATCCGCGCGGTCGATCTTCCCAGCCCGCCGCTGCGCGTGGTCGGCCGCGTGTTTCCGAGTGATGCCGAAGTCGCCGATAACCCGCGCGCCCGTTCCGCGGTGATGCGTATCGCCGAGCGGATCGCGCCATGAATCGCCTCAATATCTTCCTGCTCATCATCGTGCTCGGGTGCGCGCTGTCGGTCGTCAGCTCCACCAATCAGCAGCGGGAGATTTTCATCGACTTGCAAAGGGCGCAATCGCAAGAGCGTCAACTGCAACAGGATTACGCGCAGTTGCAGTACCAGCAGAGCGCGTTGTCGAAGACATCGCGCATCGAGCAGTTGGCCACCAACTCACTGAAAATGCAGCCCGTGACGACCGGCCGAACGCAATATCTCACCTACGACACGGCCGCCAACAAGGCCGCCGACGCACCCATGCCGCCGCCGCTGCCGGCGTCGGCGCCGCCTGCACGCGGAGCCAAGCGATGAAAAAGTCCGCGAAGCAGAAAGACATCGCTCACACGCCGAATCCGATTCTCGCCGTGCGCCTGCCCATGTGGCGCTCGAAGCTCGTCGTGTTCCTGCTATTCATGGCGTTCGTCGCGCTGGCCGGGCGCGCGTTCTGGATTCAGGGCCCGGGCAACGCGTTCTTCAAGAAACAGGGCGAAAGCCGCTATCAGCGCACGCTCGAAATGCCTGCGACGCGCGGGCAGATCCGCGACCGTAACGGCCTCGTGCTCGCAACGAGTTTGCCGGTGAAGGCCATCTGGGCGATTCCCGAAGCCGTGCCGAACGATCTCGGCGCGGACAAGTTCGCGCAATTGTCCAAACTTCTCGAAATGCCGGAAAAAGAGCTTCGCGCGAAGCTCTCGATGGACAAGACCTTCGTCTATGTGAAGCGCCAAGTGCCGCTCGAAGTCGCGCAGAAGGTCGCCGCGCTCGACATTCCCGGCATCTATTCGCGCGGCGAATACAAGCGCTTCTATCCGGAAGGCGAAATCACCGCGCACCTGATCGGCTTTACTAACATTGAAGACAAGGGACAGGAAGGCGTCGAACTCGGCGACCAGAACGTCCTCGCCGGCACGCCGGGCATGCGCCGCGTCATCAAGGACCGCATGGGCCATATCGTCGAGGACGTCGACGAGCAAGTCGTGCCGCACAACGGCGCGGACGTCGAACTTTCGATCGACAGCAAGATTCAGTACATCGCGTACACGAACCTGAAGGCCGCCGTCGAGAAGACGAAGGCGAAGGCCGGCGCGGCAATGGTCATCGACGTGAAGACGGGCGAAGTGCTCGCGCTCGTCAACTATCCCACGTACAACCCGAACGATCGTTCGCGTATGACCGGCGAGCAGTTGCGCAACCGCATTCTCACGGACACCTTCGAGCCGGGCTCGATCATGAAGCCGTTCACCGTTTCGCTCGCGCTCGATCTGCATCGGGTGACGCCGAATACGCTCGTCGAAACGGGCGGCGGCGTGTTCGTGCTCGACGGCGCCCGCATTACGGACGATTCTGGCTTCGGCACGCTCACCGTCGGCGGCGTGATTCAGAAGTCGAGCAATATCGGCGCGACCAAAATTGCGATGCAATTGCGTCCCGAGGAAATGTGGAACATGTACACGAGCATCGGGCTCGGTCAGGCGCCGAAAGTCGGTTTTCCGGGCGCCGTGACCGGGCGTCTGCGCCCGTGGAAGAGCTGGCGACGCATCGAGCAGGCGACGATGTCGTACGGCTACGGCCTGTCGGTGTCGCTGTTCCAGCTCGGGCGCGCATACACGGCCATCGCGAACGACGGCAAGATCCTGCCGGTCTCGATTTTCCGCACGGCGGGCGATCAGCCGCCGCTCGGTCAGCAAGTGTTTTCGCCGACTACCGCGCGCGAAGTGCGTGCGATGCTCGAAACCGTCGTGTCGAAGGGCGGCACGTCGCCGGATGCGGCGGTGGCCGGCTATCGCGTCGGCGGCAAATCGGGCACGGCGTACAAGCATGCGGGCCACGGCTACGACCATTCGAAGTACCGGGCATCGTTCGTCGGCATGGCGCCGATGCCGAATCCGCGCATCGTCGTGGCCGTATCGGTGGATGAACCGACGGTCGGCAGCCACTTCGGCGGTCAGGTGTCGGGTCCGGTGTTCTCGGGCATCGTCGGCGATACCTTGCGCGCGCTGAACGTGCCGCCCGATATGCCAGTGAAGCAAATGGTCGTGACGGACGATTCGAACTCCGCCACGCAAGCGGCCGCCAAGCAGCCGGCGAATACGAACAACGCGAATACCGCGAAGAAATTCGCGGTGTCGAGCAATACGAAGACGCACCCGGGAGTCGTGCGATGAGCGCGCAAACCCGACAGAGCAAGATGCAAAAGGACGTATCACAAGCCGTTCAATGGCTGCGCGCCCACGCGCAGCCCGAGGCGCAATTGCACGCCGACACGCGCTCGCTCAAAAGCGGCGACGTGTTTCTAGCCTATGCGGTCGACGGCGCGGACAACCGTCCGTATCTCGACGCCGCGCTCGCCGCAGGCGCGGCTGCGGCGCTCTATCAGCCGGAGAATTTCGCGGGCAAGCCGGACGCGTCGAAGACGCTCGCCGTGAAGGCGCTGAACGAACTCGCGGGCCCGATCGCATCCGCGTGGTACGGCGAGCCGACCGCGTCGATGCTTACCGTCGGCGTGACGGGCACGAACGGCAAGACTTCGTGCAGCCAATGGATCGCGACTGCGCTCTCCGCGCTCGGCCGTCCGTGCGCGATCGTCGGCACGCTCGGCATCGGCATGCCGGGCAAACTGGTGCATAGCGGCTTCACCACGCCCGACGCGCCGCAGCTTCAGCGCAATCTTGCGCAATTGAAAGCTCAGGGCGCGGAAGGCGTCGCGATGGAAGTGTCGTCGCATGCGCTGCATCAGGGGCGCGTGAACGGCGTCGATTTCGATATCGCTATCTTCACGAATCTCACGCAGGATCATCTCGACTACCACGGCACGTTCGAGGCGTACGAAGCGGCAAAGGCGCGTCTTTTCGCGTGGCCGTCGCTGAAGACGGCAATCGTCAATCGCGACGATGCGGCCGGTCAGCGTCTGATCGAATCGCTGCGCGGCAAGGTGCGGACGATTGCCTACGGCGTCGAGATGCCCGCCGATGCCGCGCCGAGCGCCGACGCGTTCCTGCTCGCAACGCAAGTCCGCGCGACTGCGACCGGCACTGCGTTTCATCTGTCGTCGGACTGGGGCGAAGCCGATGTCGAAGTCGGCACGCTCGGCACGTTCAACGTGAGCAATCTGCTTTCCGTGCTCGGCGTGCTGCTCGAAGTGGGCGTGCCGTTCGATGCCGCCATCGCGCGCATCGAAAAGCTCGAATCGGTCAACGGCCGCATGGAGCGTCTCGGCGGACGCATTCAGAGCGACGAGCCGCTCGTCGTGATCGACTACGCGCACACGCCCGACGCGCTCGACAAGACCCTCACCGCGCTGCGCCCGATCGCCGAGGCGCGCGGCGGCGAGCTCGTCTGCATGTTCGGCTGCGGCGGCGACCGCGACGCCACCAAGCGTCCGCTGATGGGCGAAATCGCCGAACGCCTCGCGGATCAGGTCGTCATCACGAGCGACAACCCGCGCAGCGAAGATCCCGTCGCGATCATCGATCAAATCGCCGCCGGCATGAGCGAAGCCGCGAAGGCGCGCCGCGTCGAAGACCGCGCGAGCGCGATTCTGCAAGCAATACGAAGTGCGGCGCGCGAGGACGTCGTCGTGCTCGCCGGAAAAGGGCACGAAGCCACGCAGGAAATCATGGGCAAGAAGCGCGCGTTCTCGGATCAGGATCACGCGCGTCTCGCTCTGGCCGCACGCGCCACACAACAACGCGGAGGCGGCGAATGACGATGTTCACTTTGCGCGAAGCCGCCGCGATGATTCCCGGCGCCGTCCTTAAGGGCGATGCGGGTATCGCCATCGCGCGCGTCGTCACGGACAGCCGCGGCGTGCAGGCCGGCGATCTGTTCGTCGCGGTGAAGGGCGATCGCTTCGATGCGCATGATTTCCTCGATCAGGTGGCGAAGAGCGGCGCGGCTGCTGCGCTCGTGTCACGCGACCCGAGCAACTCCGGTGCCTGGCCACTTCCGGTCATCAAGGTAAAGGACACGCGCGCGGCGCTCGGTGCGTTGGCGCACGGCTGGCGCAAGCGCTTCACGATGCCGCTCGTCGCGGTCACGGGCAGCAACGGCAAGACGACGGTCAAGGAGATGATCGCGTCGATCTTCGCGGCTGCGGTCGGCGAGGAAGCGCGCCTCGCGACCGCGGGCAACTTCAATAACGACATCGGCTTGCCGCTCACGCTGTTTCGCCTGAAGGCGTCGCACAAGCTCGCGGTCGTCGAGCTGGGCATGAATCATCCGGGCGAAACCGAAGTGCTCGCCAAGATCGCCGCGCCGGATGTCGCCGTCGTCAACAACGCGCAGCGCGAGCATCAGGAATTCATGGCGACGGTCGAAGCGGTCGCGCTCGAGCACGCATCGGTCATTCATGCGCTAGGCGATACCGGCACGGCCGTGTTTCCCGCCGACGACCAGTACGCCGTCTTCTGGCGCACGGCCGCGACCGGCAACGCGATCATCGATTTCGCGCTGACCGCCGATGCATCGCAGGCCGCCGTCACCGGTACGCTCGAAGGCACGACGGTCCACATGCAAACGCCGCAGGGCGCGGTCGACATCGCGCTGAACGTGCTCGGCGAACACAACGCGCGCAACGCAATGGCGGCGACCGCGGCAGCGCTTGCCGCAGGCGTTTCGCTCGATGTCATCAAGCGCGGTCTCGAAGCGTTCGAGCCGGTTAAAGGCCGCTTGCAGGTGAAGCGCGCGATGCTCGGCGCGCTCGCCGGCGCGACCGTCATCGACGACACGTACAACTCGAATCCCGATTCGATGCGCGCCGCGATCGACGTGCTCGCATCGCAGGCAACGCCCCGCGTGCTCGTGATGGGCGACATGGGCGAAGTCGGCGAGGAAGGTCCGGCGTTTCATCGCGAAGTCGGCGCGTATGCGGCGGAGTGCGGCATCGATGCGCTCTTCGCGCTCGGCGCCGCGAGCGTCGATTCGGTGAACGCATTCAACGCGGCCGCATCGAAGCAAACCGCGCAGCATTTCGCCGATGTCCGCGAACTGCTCACCGCGCTCGAACAGGCAGGCTACGGCAACAAGGCCACGTATCTCGCGAAAGGCTCGCGCTTCATGAAGATGGAGCGCGTGGTGGATGCCTTGACGAGTCCACAACAACCCGCAGCGGGCCATGCGCCCGCTGCACATTGATTCACTGAAGAGAAGGACCAGCATGCTACTCGCACTCGCGCAATGGCTTCAGAATGACGCCAGCTTCATGCGCGTGTTCACCTACATCACGTTCCGCGCGGTGGGCGCCACGGCAACGGCGCTTCTGATCGGTCTCGTCTGCGGCCCGTGGGTCATCCGCAAGCTGACCTTGCTCAAGGTCGGCCAGGCCGTGCGCAAGGACGGCCCGCAGACGCATCTCGTGAAGTCCGGCACGCCGACGATGGGCGGCGTGCTGATCCTCATCGGCATTGCCATTTCCACGTTGCTGTGGGCCGATCTCACGAACCGTTTCGTGTGGATCGTGATGCTCGTCACGTTCGGCTATGGCGTGATCGGCTGGGTGGACGACTATCGGAAGGTCGTGCACAAGGATCCGCGCGGCATGTCGTCGCGCGAGAAGTATTTCTGGCAATCGGTGATCGGCCTGTTCGCGGCGGTGTATCTCGCGTTTTCCGTGTCCGAAGCGAACAACGCGCGCGTGTTCGATCTCTTCATGGCGTGGGTGCGCAGCGGCCTCTCGATGGGCCTGCCCGCGCGCGCCGACCTGATGCTGCCGTTCCTCAAATCGATCACGTATCCGCTCGGCGTGTGGGGCTTCATCGCGATGACCTACTTCGTCATCGTCGGGTCGAGCAACGCCGTGAATCTCACCGACGGCCTCGACGGCCTCGTCATCATGCCGGTCGTGCTGGTCGGCGCGTCGCTCGGCGCGTTCGCGTATGTGATGGGCTCGTCGGTCTATTCGAAGTACCTGCTGTTCCCGCACATTCCCGGAGCGGGCGAGCTTTTGATCTTTTGTTCCGCAATGGGTGGCGCCGGTCTCGCGTTTCTCTGGTACAACACGCACCCCGCGCAGGTCTTCATGGGCGATGTCGGCGCGCTCGCGCTCGGCGGCGCGCTCGGCACGATCGCGGTGATCGTTCGTCAGGAAGTCGTGCTGTTCATCATGGGCGGCGTGTTCGTCGCGGAAACGCTTTCCGTGATGCTGCAGGTCTTCTGGTTCAAGTTCACGAAGCGCCGTTATGGCGAAGGCCGCCGTTTCTTCAAGATGGCGCCGCTGCATCACCATTACGAGCTGTCCGGCTGGACCGAGACGCAAGTCGTGGTGCGCTTCTGGATCATCACGTTGATGTTGTGCCTGTTCGGTCTGTCGACGTTGAAGTTGCGTTGATTCATTCAAGTTTCGGTAAAAGGTAAAGCGATGTTTGGCGAGAAGTTTATCGGTCGGCAAAGTCCGATGGTGCTCGTGCTTGGGCTGGGTGAATCCGGTCTGGCGATGGCGCGCTGGTGCGCCAGGCACGGTTGCCGCCTGCGGATCGCCGACACGCGCGAAGCGCCGCCGAATCTCTCCGAACTCGCGATCCACAAGATCGATGCGGATTTCGTCGGCGGCGCGTTCACGCCCGCGTTGCTCGATGGCGGCATCGAACTCGTCGCGATCAGCCCGGGGCTGTCGCCGCTCGCGGATGACCTCGCGCCGCTGATCGCTGCAGCGAAAGAACGCGGCATTCCCGTCTGGGGCGAACTCGAACTGTTCGCGCAGGCGCTCGCCGGACTCGGCGCGAACGGCTATGCGCCTAAAGTCATCGCGATCACGGGCACGAACGGCAAGACCACCACGACCGCGCTCACCGGCCTCTTGTGCGAGCGCGCGGGCAAGTCGGTCGCGGTCGCGGGCAACATCAGCCCGGCGATGCTCGACAAGCTGACCGAAGCCATCGACCAGACCGCGCTGCCCGATGTCTGGGTGCTCGAACTGTCGAGTTTCCAGCTCGAAACCGCGCATACGTTCGCACCGGATGCCGCCGCGGTGCTGAACATCACGCAGGATCATCTCGACTGGCACGGCGGCCTCGACGCCTACGCCGCCGCGAAAGGGCGCATCTTCGGCCCGGCCACGACGCGCGTGCTGAACCGCGACGACAGCCGCGTCATGAAGCTCGCGGCGAACGTCGCGCAACATCGCGTCGTGACGTTCGGACTGAACGAGCCGCTGAATGTCGGCGACTACGGTTTGCTGCGCGATAACGGCATGCAGTGGCTCGTCGTTGGCATCGATCAGGACGCGTCGGAAGAGACTGCGACTTCGCGTCGCCGCAAGAAGGACGAGGCCGAGCCGAATCTCGTTTCCAAGCGTCTAATGCCCGTCGACGCGCTGCGCGTCCGCGGTCTGCACAACGCGGCGAACGCGCTCGCAGCGCTGGCGCTGGCTCGCGCGATCGATCTGCCGCTCGCGGCGCTTTTGCACGGCTTGCGCGAGTATCGCGGCGAGCCGCATCGCGTCGAAGTGATCGCGCAGATCGACGGCGTCGATTATGTCGATGACAGCAAAGGCACGAACGTCGGCGCGACGGTCGCCGCGCTCGACGGCCTCGCGCAACGCGTCGTGCTGATCGCCGGCGGCGACGGCAAGGGCCAGGACTTTTCGCCGCTCGAAGCGCCGGTCGCACGCTGGGCGCGCGCCGTGATGCTGATCGGCCGCGACGCGGCGCGCATCCGCGAAACGCTGGCATCGACGAATGTCGAATTGCAGGATCACGCGACGCTCGAGGAAGCGACGAACGCCGCCGCGAAAATCGCGGAAGCCGGCGACGCCGTGCTGCTTTCGCCCGCGTGCGCGAGCCTCGACATGTTCAAGAACTATGCACATCGCGCCGACGTGTTTCGCGGCGCGGTCGAAGATATCGCCGCCGCGCGGGGAGTGATGCTATGAGCTGGTCGGAACGCTTCGGATCGAAACTCACCGGACAGCGCAACGCCATGCCCGGCGACTCGCTCGCGGGCCGCTCGAATTCGGGCACGCGCGGCGGCATTTCGAGCGCGGTCAACGGCGTGCGCCCGGCGCGCTCGCGCATGCTCGACTACGACTATTCGCTGTTGTGGGTGATGATCTCGCTGCTCGGCCTGGGCATCGTGATGGTGTACTCGGCGTCGATCGCGATGCCGGATTCGCCCAAGTACGCGAGCTATCGCGACTATCACTTCCTCGTGCGTCACCTCGTTTCGATCACGACGGCGCTCGTCGGCGCGACCATCGCGTTCAAGATTCCGATCAAGACGTGGGAAAAGTACGCGCCGAAGCTTTTTCTCGTCGCGCTGGCGATGCTCATCATCGTGCTGATTCCGCACGTCGGCAAAGGCGTGAACGGCGCGCGCCGCTGGATTCCGCTCGGCATCACGAACATGCAGCCGTCGGAGATCATGAAGCTCGCGGTGACGATCTACGCTGCGAACTACACCGTGCGCAAGCAGGAATTCATGCACAGCTTCGGCAAGGGCTTTCTGCCGATGGCGGTCGCGGTCGGCGCGGTCGGTGCGCTCTTGCTGCTCGAGCCTGACATGGGCGCGTTCATGGTGATCGCCGCGATCGCGATGGGCGTGCTGTTTCTCGGCGGCGTCAACGGCAAGCTGTTCGGCGGCCTCGTGCTGACGGCGGTGGGCACGTTCACGATGCTCGTGTGGCTGTCGCCGTGGCGTCGCGAGCGGATCTTCGCGTACCTCGATCCGTGGGACGACCGTTACGCGCAAGGCAAGGCGTATCAATTGACGCACTCGCTGATTGCGTTCGGGCGCGGCGAGTGGTTCGGCGTCGGCTTGGGCGGCAGCGTCGAGAAGCTGAACTATCTGCCGGAAGCGCATACCGACTTCATTCTCGCGGTGATCGGCGAGGAGCTCGGTTTCGTCGGCGTGATCTGCGTGATCCTGCTGTTCTACTGGATCGTGCGCCGCGCGTTCGAGATCGGCCGTCAGGCGCTTGCGCTCGATCGCACGTTCGCCGGTCTGATGGCGAAGGGCGTCGGCATCTGGTTCGGCGCGCAGACGTTCATCAACATGGGCGTGAATCTCGGTCTTCTGCCGACCAAGGGTCTCACGCTGCCGCTCGTCTCCTACGGCGGCTCGGGCATTTTGCTGAACTGCGTCGCGCTGGCGGTGTTGCTGCGCGTCGATTACGAAAATCGCGTCTTGATGCGCGGAGGAAAAGTATGACCGCGCAACGCGACCGCACCTTGATGGTGATGGCGGGCGGCACCGGGGGCCACGTGTTCCCGGGGCTCGCGGTCGCGCACTGGATGCAGGCGCACGGTTGGCGCGTCGTGTGGCTCGGCAATGCGAGCGGCATGGAAGCGACGCTCGTGCCGAAGCACGGCATTCCGATGGAATACGTGCGCTTCGGCGGCGTGCGCGGCAAGGGCGTCAAGACCAAGCTGATGTTGCCGGTGAATCTGCTGCGCGCATGTTCGCAAAGCCTCGCCGCGCTGCGCCGCGTGAAGCCGGACGTCGTGCTCGGCATGGGCGGCTATATCACGTTTCCGGCGGGCATCATGACGAAGCTCGCGGGCTGCCCGCTCGTGCTGCACGAACAGAACTCCATCGCGGGGCTCGCGAACAAGGTGCTCGCGCATCTCGCAAAGCGCGTGCTCGTCGCGTTTCCCAATGCTCTGCCGAATGCAGAATGGACCGGTAATCCGATCCGTGCGGAACTAACGAGCGCATTGCCACCCAAAGAACGCTACGCCGCGCGTTCGGGACGCCTGAACGTGCTCGTCGTCGGAGGCAGTCTCGGCGCTGCCGCGCTCAACGAAACCGTGCCCAAGGCGCTCGCGATGCTCGCATCGGAAGAGCGCCCGCGCATCGTGCATCAGGCGGGCGCGAAGCATATCGAAGCACTGGAAGCGAACTACGCGGCTGCGGGTCTCACGCGCGGTGAAGACCTGCAACTCGTGCCGTTCATCGAAGACATGGCGAGCGCGTATGCATCGGCGGATCTCGTCATCTGCCGGTCGGGCGCGATGACCGTCTCGGAAATCGCCGCGGTCGGCGTGGCGGCGCTCTTCGTGCCGTTCCCGTTCGCCGTCGACGATCACCAGACGACCAACGGCGCGTTCCTCGCGAAGAACGGCGCGGCTGAACTGATACAACAACGCGATCTGTCGGCGCAAAAGCTCGCCGACTGGTTACGCGTACAGACGCGCGACACGCTCGCGGCTATGGCCGAGCGCTCGCGCGCGCTGGCGAAACCGGACGCGACCGAAAAAGTCGCGAGCATTTGCGCCGACGTGGCCGGCGCGCGTTTCGACGCGCAAGCTCGGGAGGCACACTAAATGAAGCACATCGTCAAACATATACATTTCGTCGGGATCGGCGGCGCGGGCATGAGCGGGATCGCCGAAGTGCTGCTCAATCTCGGCTATCACGTGAGCGGATCCGATCTTTCGAACGGCGCGGTCACCGAGCGTCTGCGTGCGCTTGGCGCGCGCGTCGAGATCGGTCATCACGAGCAGAACATCGAAGGCGCGAATGCGGTGGTCGTTTCGACGGCCGTGCGCCCCGACAATCCAGAAGTGCTCGCGGCGCGGCATCGCCGCGTGCCGATCGTGCCGCGGGCCGTGATGCTCGCGGAACTCATGCGCCTGAAGCAGGGCATCGCCATCGCCGGCACGCACGGCAAAACGACGACGACTTCGCTCGTCGCGAGCGTGCTGGCGGCGGGCGGGCTCGATCCGACCTTCGTCATCGGCGGGCGGCTGAACAGCGCGGGCGCGAACGCGCGTCTCGGCACGGGCGATTTCATCGTCGCTGAAGCCGATGAGTCGGACGCTTCGTTCCTGAATCTTTTCCCGGTGATCGAAGTCATCACGAACATCGACGCCGATCACATGGACACCTACGGCCACGACTTCGCGCGGCTCAAGCAGGCGTTCATCGAGTTCACGCATCGGCTGCCGTTCTACGGCATTGCCGTGCTATGTGTCGACGATCCGAACGTCCGCGAAATCCTGCCGTTCGTGTCGAAGCCGATCATCCGCTACGGTCTCGGCGCGGAAGCGCAAGTGCGCGCGGTGAACGTCGAGGCGCGCGACGGCCGCATGCATTTCACGACGCTGCGTGAAGACGCGCCGTCGCTCGACATCGTGCTGAATCTGCCGGGCACGCATAACGTGCAGAACGCGCTCGCGGCAATCGCGATCGCGACTGAACTCGAAGTCGCGGATGCCGATATCCAGCGTGCGCTCGCTGAATTCAACGGCGTAGGCCGTCGCTTCCAGCGTTACGGCGAAGTGAGCGCGGCGAGCGGCGAAGGCGCGTACACGCTCATCGACGACTACGGTCATCACCCGGTCGAAATGGCCGCGACGATCGCGGCGGCGCGCGGCGCGTTTCCGGGGCGGCGTCTCGTGCTCGCGTTCCAGCCGCATCGCTATACGCGCACGCGCGACTGTTTCGAGGATTTCGTGAAAGTGCTGTCGACGGTCGACGCCCTCGTGCTCACCGATGTCTACGCCGCCGGCGAAGCGCCCATCGTGGCCGCCGACGGCCGCGCGCTCGCGCGTGCGATCCGCGTCGCGGGCAAGGTGGAGCCGGTGTTCGTCGAGACGATCGACGAAGTGCCCGACGCGGTGACGACCATCGCGCGCAACGGCGACGTGGTGATCGCCATGGGCGCGGGTTCCATCGGCGGAGTGTGCGGCAAGCTGGCTAACCCCCAGCCTCAGTAAGAGCAAGACCATGAGCAATCAAGTGAATCAAATCGATCCGAAAGTCTTCGGCAAAGTCGCGGTGCTGCTCGGTGGCAATTCCGCCGAACGCGAGGTCTCGCTCAATTCCGGGCGCCTCGTGCTCGAAGGCTTGCGCGAGGCGGGCATCGACGCGCACGCGTTCGATCCGGCGCGGCATCCGCTTTCGGATCTGAAGGCGCAAGGCTTCGTGCGCGCGTTCATCGCGCTGCATGGCGGTTACGGCGAGAACGGGCAACTGCAGGGCGCGCTCGATTTCTACGGCATCCGCTATACGGGCAGCGGCGTGCTCGGCTCGGCGCTCGGCATGGACAAGCTGCGCACGAAGCTCGTGTGGCAGCAGACCGGCATTCCCACGCCGCCGTTCGAAACCGTCTTTCGCGGCGAAGACTACGCGGCGCGCGCGCAGGACATCATCGCGAAGCTCGGGCTGCCGCTCTTCGTCAAGCCGGCGAGCGAAGGATCGAGCGTCGCGGTCATCAAGGTGAAGAGCGCGGAGACGCTCGTGCCCGCGCTCGAAGAAGCGGTGAATTACGACAAGATCGTGATCGTCGAGAAGAGCATCGAGGGCGGCGGCGAATTTACGTGCTGCATCGCGGGCGATCTCGACTTGCCGGTCATCAAGATCGTGCCGGCGGGCGAGTTCTACGACTATCACGCGAAGTACGTCGCGGACGACACGCAATACCTGATTCCGTGCGGCCTGACCGAAGCCGAAGAAACGCGCATGAAGCAGCTGACGAAGCGCGCCTTCGAGATTCTCGGCTGCACCGACTGGGGTCGCGCGGACTTCATGCTCGACTCGGACGGCAACCCGTATTTCCTCGAGGTGAACACGGCGCCCGGCATGACCGATCACTCTCTGCCGCCGAAAGCCGCGCGCGCGGTCGGCATCAGCTACAAGGATCTCGTCGTGAAAGTGCTGTCGCTCACGCTGAAGAACTAGGTCGATCACACACAGGACACGAACAAGCGAAACCATGTGGAACAACGTTCGCCAACTCAACCTCGCCGCCAACGGGCTGCACGTCGTGCTCGTGCTGCTGCTTCTCGGCGCCGCGGGGTACTGGGCGATCCAGCGTCCCGAGTTTCGCCTGCGCGAGATTCAGATCGACGGGGATACGGCGCACATCAGCTCGCCGGTCGTGCGGGCAAGCGTGATCGGTCATCTGAAGGGCAACTACTTCACGGTCGATCTCGATGCGGCGCGCGCCGCGTTCGAGCAGGTGCCGTGGGTGCGCCACGCGAGCGTGCGCCGCGTATGGCCGAACGCGCTCGCGGTGACGCTCGAGGAATACAAGCCGCTCGGCACGTGGGGGAACGATCAACTGGTGAGTGTGGACGGCGATCTCTTCACCGCGAATCAGGGCGAACTCGACGACGATCTGCCCGCGTTCGACGGCCCCGAGGGCACGGCGAAGGAAGTGGTCGCGCGGTATCACGATTTCGAGAAGTGGTTCGCGCCGCTCGACGCGAAGCCGGAAGAAGTCACGCTGTCGCCGCGCTTCGCGTGGACGGTCAAGCTGTCGAACGGCACGCAGGTCGAACTCGGACGCGAGCGTAATCAGGACACGCTGAACGACCGTTGCAAGCGTTTCGTCGCGTCGTGGCCGTCCGTCACGGGACGCTGGGGGAAGGACATCGAATATGCGGATTTGCGGTACCCGAACGGCTTTGCCATACGAGCCGCGAACATGCGCTTCATCAACGACACCGACAAGGCCAAGAAGTAAGCAGACATCACAGGCATGAGCACGCTATGAGCAAAGACTACAAAGACCTGCTGGTTTCCCTCGACATCGGAACGTCGAAGGTGGTCGCGATCGTCGCCGAATTGAAGGGCGAAGGCCACTACGAGGTAATCGGACTCGGTCAGAGCGACTCGAAGGGGTTGAAGAAGGGCGTCGTGGTCAATATCGAGGCCACGGTGCAATCCATCCAGCGCGCGCTCGAAGAAGCCGAACTGATGGCGGATTGCAAGATCACAAACGTATTCACCGGGATCGCGGGCAGCCATATCCGCAGCTTCAATTCGAGCGGGATGGTCGCGATCAAGGACAAGGAGGTCACGCAGGCGGATGTCGCGCGCGTGATCGAAACGGCCAAGGCGATCAACATCCCGACCGATCAGCAGGTGCTGCATATCCTCACCCAGGAATTCATCATCGACGGGCAAGAGGATGTGCGCGAGCCGATCGGCATGAGCGGCATCCGCCTCGAAGTGAAGGTGCACATCGTGACGGGCGCGGTGAGCGCGGCGCAGAACATCGTGAAGTGCGTGCGCCGCTGCGGCCTCGAAGTGAACGACCTCATTCTGCAGCCGCTCGCGTCGTCGCTTGCGGTGCTGACCGAGGACGAGAAGGAACTGGGCGTGGTGCTCGTCGATATCGGCGGCGGCACGACGGACATCGCCATCTTCAGCGAAGGCGCGATCCGACATACGGCGGTGATTCCCATCGCGGGCGATCAGATCACGAGCGACGTCGCGATGGCGCTGCGCACGCCGACGCCGGATGCGGAAGACATCAAGGTGAGCTACGGCATCGCGAAGCAGGCGCTCGCTGATCCGGACGAAATGATCGAAGTGCCGGGGCTGGGCGAGCGCGGTCCGCGCACGCTGTCGCGGCAGGCGCTGGCGGCGGTCGTGGAGCCGCGCGTCGAAGAGCTGTTCTCGCTGGTGCAGCAGGTCGTGCGCGAGTCGGGCTATGAAGAACTGCTGTCGAGCGGCGTCGTGCTGACCGGCGGCGCGGCGATGATGCCCGGCATGGTCGAGCTCGGCGAAGACATCTTCCTGAAACCGGTGCGCATCGGCGTGCCGGAATACGCGGGCGGCCTTGCCGATGTCGTGCGCAATCCGCGCTATTCGACGGCAATGGGCCTGCTCGCCGAAGGACGCTCGCAACGCATGCGCGGCCGCAAGGTCGCGGTACAGAACGGTTCGATGGGACAAGTCTTCTCGCGGATGAAAGACTGGTTCCTCGGGAATTTCTAAGCAATACGCAACACGCAACAAAAAGAATTTCGCGCCGGTACCGGCGGCTGGTGCGCGACAAGGGGTTGCCCGATCTCTCGTCGAATAACGCCGATCTTCATTCTTGACGGAGGCAACATGGATTTCGAAATGCTGGAAACGGAAACCAACGGAACGATCATCAAGGTCGTGGGCGTTGGTGGTGCTGGCGGCAACGCGGTTCAGCACATGATCAACCGCGGCGTGCAGGGCGTCGACTTCATCGTGATGAACACCGACGCGCAAGCGCTCGCCCGTTCGCGCGCGCCGGCGGTTCTGCAACTGGGCATGACCGGTCTCGGCGCTGGCGCGAAGCCGGAGAAGGGCAAGGAAGCGGCGGAAGACGCGCGCGAGCGTATCGCCGACGCACTGCGCGGCGCGCACATGGTGTTCATCACCGCGGGCATGGGCGGCGGCACGGGCACGGGCGCGGCGCCGGTGGTCGCGCAGATCGCCAAGGAAATGGGCATTCTCACCGTTGGCGTCGTGAGCAAGCCGTTCGAGTTCGAAGGCGGCCGCCGCATGCGCGTCGCGGAAGCGGGCTCGCAGCAACTGGAGGATCACGTCGACTCGCTGATCGTCGTGCTGAACGACAAGCTGTTCGAGGTGATGGGCGATGACGCCGAGATGGACAAGTGCTTCCAGTGCGCGGACGACGTGCTGAACAACGCTGTCGCCGGTATCGCTGAAATCATCAATGTCGATGGTCTCGTGAACGTCGACTTCGAAGACGTGAAGACGGTGATGGGCGAGCAGGGCAAGGCGATGATGGGCACGGCGACGGTTGCCGGCGTCGATCGCGCGCGTCTCGCCGCGGAACAGGCGGTCGCGAGTCCGCTGCTGGAAGGCGTGGATCTGTCG
>Ga0182736_1001327_pt1 | contig 25208 bp, 20 predicted proteins | sample eDN5th30CKraftBY_FD_128882 | JGI IMG/M metagenome (GOLD analysis project Ga0182736, IMG submission 128882) | Enriched backyard soil microbial communities from Emeryville, California, USA - eDNA 5th pass 30_C Kraft BY (version 2) (version 2) | ecosystem: Environmental > Terrestrial > Soil >...
AGTTCTATCGGTGCTTTAGTTATCCTCCCTATTGGTCGGATGGTTTTATCATTTTTTATGTGTTAGTCACGGACATTGGACAGCAGATCAGTCAATCCCTGTTCTTTGATCCATATCTAATTTCCATCGTCAAATGCAGTTCAACTACTTTAAACTATTGCTCATTCATCGCGCAAAGACTCGACCGGGTTAGCCATTGCTGCCCTAATCGCCTGCCAACTCACTGTAAGCAGTGCAATCAGTAGGGCCGCCAAACCTGCCAATGTAAATATCCACCATGAAATATCGATACGATAGGCAAACCCTTCCAGCCACTTCGTCATGACCCACCACGCGATAGGTGTGGCAATGACTAAACCAATCAATACCAGTTTTAGAAAGTCTTTCGACAATAGCTGCGTGATTCCGATGACGGAAGCGCCCAATACTTTCCGGATGCCGATTTCCTTTGTACGTTGCTGGGCTGAAAATGCAGCTAATCCAAATAATCCCAGGCAGGCGATGAAGATCGTCAACAGGGCAAAAATATAGCCCAGCTTTTCGATAATCGTCTCGTTTTTATATTGTGCTTCATAAAGCTCGTCCATAAAGTGGTATTCAAATGGAAAGACACTTTCATATTTTGTATATACCCGCTGGATATCGTCGACGGCCTGCTGTGTTTTTCCGGGTTGCGTACGAATGAGTATGTAGCTGGCATTTTGTGGCTCAAAGCAGATAACTAATGGGGTAATCGGTTCGTGAAGCGAATGCAGGTGGAAATCTTTGACAATGCCAACGATAGTGCCCGGTTGATCATGAAAAGTGATAGGCTTTCCAACAGCATTCGTTAATCCCATTTGTTTAATAGCTGTTTCATTAAGAATATAGTGGCTGCTATCGGCTGCGGTTCCGCTAAAGCCTCTGCCAGCGGTGAATTGTAAATCCATCACCTTGGGGAAAGTACGATCAACCGATAGTTGATTGATAATAAATGTACTCATATTGGCGGGCTTTCCTTCCCATTCCAGATCACCTGTTGAACTATGCAAATCCAATACCGATTGACTAGAGCTTGTTACACCTATAATACCAGGTTGTTGCTCTAGTTGCTGACGAATTGCTTCCCGATTGTTCTTCTTGCTGAAAGCATAGCCCGGAAAGCTAAAAACATTCTCCTTGCTATAGCCCAAATTCATGGTACGGATGTACGTTAACTGCTTACTAATAATCAGCGTAGCTACAATTAGCACAACGGAGCAGGTAAATTGGATAACCACCAACACTTGCCGAAAGCTATTGCTTTTTCCAAATTTTGGTAAAATACCTTTGAGTGCCAATGTAGGATTAAAGGACGACAGCATGAGGGCGGGATATACGCCTGCTAAAAGTAATATGATGAGAAGCATCGTACCAAAAATGGCCCATACCCGATAGTCAAACAAACTAAAGATCATCTCTTTTCCCGATAGACTATTGTATAAGGGCATTAAGGCGAAGCTTAACGCTATTGAAAATAGTACGGCGATAAGAAAAATAATGAAAGATTCGGATATGAATTGCCAAAATAGGTGCTTTTTACCTGCGCCTACCACTTTTCGTACACTAACTTCCTTGCTTCTACGGCTGGAACGGGCGGTGACTAGATTGATGTAATTAATGCAGGCGATAACTAGAATAATAAAGGCGACAAAAGCAAAAATTTTTACCTGTTTCATTCCCTGCTCAGTACCATCGGCAGCGTATAAGTGATAGTTGGTTAAGGGCTCTAATAGGTAATTCAGATCTTTCCAAAAATCTGATTGCTGATTTTTACGATGAATATCGGCTAACTGTTTCCCAACTAAGGCAGGATTACTGCCAGCTTTAAGTAAGAAAAAAGTTTGGTAATTGAAGTTGCCCCAATCTGTGTTTAAGGGGTTTTCTGCTCTATTTTCCCCTAGAATATCAAAGGGCATTAGCAGATTGTACTGCAGGCTTGAATTCTTTGGCATATCTACCATAACACCAGTAACTTTGTACGCATCACCGTCTTTTACTTGTAATGTTTTTCCAACGGCAGGCTGGTTACCAAAGTATTTTTTTGCGATACTTTCGCTTAAAATTATAGAACGGTTATCCGGGAATGGCTTATTGCGGTTACCGTCAACCAATTTAAAATCAAATAGGTGAAAAAAACTGGGATCAACATAAGTTTGCGTTTCATTAAACCTTTTGTCTTGATATTCCAGCAGTATCGGCCTGTTAAAAACTGAAATGCGGCAGGCATCCTCAATGGCAGGAACTTCGTTTTTTCCGAAAAATGCCAATGGAGCAGAAGTAGTTCCCCAAAGCTGATCTTTACCTTTTCCTATAGCAGCTGCAACCGAATAAACCCGGTCACTTTTGCTGTGCATCCGATCGAAGCTTAACTCATCCCATACCCACAACAATAACAAGATAGCAGCAGTCAGGCTGACCGATAATCCGATGATATTAATCGTGGAATAAAGCTTGTTCTTTGCTAAATTCCTAAAAGCCGTTTTGAAGTAGTTCCTTAGCATTTAGAACAGTATTTAGTATAAAGTACAAGTATTTAGACAGTTTTATTAGGAGTATCAAGTATCAAAGACTTTTCAAGTTCTACGTTTTAAATACACTCAAGCCCTATGCCATTAGTTTTTTGATCTTACCCAATTATTTTACTATTTCACTACTCAACACTATTATTTGTATCAAGACTAAAATTGGTCTTGTATCTTTCCTCTCACAACAGGCAACTCGTAACGCACCACTACTTTACCCCACCGTGGTCATTACCACCTGTCCGTCTAACATCCGTATAATCCGGTCACTATAGCGTGCGTCATGTTCACTGTGCGTAACCATGACAATAGTAGTACCTTGCTCATTGAGTTCAGTAAGCAGTTGCATCACTTCATTACCATTATTTGAATCCAAGTTACCTGTAGGCTCATCCGCAAGAATAAGCTTAGGGTTATTAACTACAGCCCTAGCCACAGCCACACGCTGTTGCTGTCCGCCGGATAGCTGTTGGGGGAAGTGGTTTCGGCGATGCATAATCTGTACTTTTTCCAACACTTCTTCCACACGTTTTTTTCTTTCTGCTGCTGGTACTTTAGTGTAAATAAGGGGCAGCTCGACATTTTCGAATACGGTTAGTTCATCTATCAAGTTAAAGCTCTGAAAAACAAAGCCGATATTGTGTTTACGTAAATCAGAGCGCTTGCGTTCATTAAAATGAGCAACTTCAATATCGTTGAATTTATAACTCCCTTCATCCAGATCATCCAGAAGCCCAATAATATTCAGCAATGTGGATTTACCACATCCAGAAGGGCCCATCACGGCCACAAACTCACCCTTTTCTACCTCGATAGTGAGGTTGTTGAGCGCTACCGTTTCAACTTCTTCGGTACGGTAGAATTTTTGAAGTTCAGTTATTTTGATCATATGTTTTATTAGCTATCGGCAATTGGCTTTCTTTATCAGCTTCTTGCATAGTTTATTTATCTTTAATGATTGTTACCCTCATGCGTTCGGCCATACTACCGTAAAATTATTTTGTCTTTTCTGTTTATTTTTTTGCGGATTGCTGAAAACTATTTAACCACCAACTCTTGTACTTTATCATAGGTTTCATAACTTGAAGTAACGACTTTTTCTCCAGGTTTCAAACCTTGAATTACCTCATAATAATCTGGATTTTGCCTTCCGAGCTGCACGTCCGCTCGATAAGCTGTTTTTCCATCGGCAGCCAGTTTAAACACCCAATTGCCCCCAGTTTGTTGGTAAAAACCTCCTTTGGGAAGTAATACAGCTTTTGTTTCGTCACTTAAGGCCAAGCGGATCTGTAAGGTTTGTCCTCGCCGAATACCTTTCGGTACCTCGCCATCAAACTCCATATCTACTTGAAAGCGACCATTGGCTACTTGAGTATAGACTTTTTTTACTCTTAACTTATAGCTCTTATTGGATAATGTGAACTCGCCATCCAAATCAGGGTATATCCGCGAGATATAATGTTCGTCAATATCGGCTTTCACCTTAAATCCGCTAAGTACGTCTAACTGGCCAAAGCGATCTCCCGGATTTTTCTTCTGTCCGATTTCTGCATCGAATGCTGTTAGTTGTCCATCAACCGGAGCTCTTACAATTAGGTCGCCTACTTTACGGCGCATAAGTTCTAAGGCACTTCGGGTACGTTCGTAAGTTTGTTTACTATCCGTTAATGCTCTAGTGTTACGAATAGAATCTTGCTGCACGTTTTCACGGGTAAGTTTCATACGCTCTTGTTGGTAGGTATATTCATTGAGCGACTTTTCATATTCTTGTCGGCCTATGGCCTTCTTTTCGTATAGGTGTTTATTTAAATCGTAAATACGTTTGGCTTCTTTAAGTCCATTTTCAACAGAAGCTAGTTCATTTCTATTGGAGATGGAGGCCTGTTGGGCATTGGTCTGCGAAATCTGAGATTGCGTCAATAGGTTTAGCACATTGGTTTCTTGATTCACTAAGTTTAACTCCAGATCGGTATTCGATAAACGCATAATAGGATCGCCCTTTTTCATAACGGCGCCATCTTCCACAAAGCGTTCTTCTACGCGCCCACCTTCTGAAGCATCCAGATAAATGGTACTAATGGGCATTACCATACCATTTACAGGTATGAATTCCCTAAACGGCCCTTCGGTAACTTCTGATATTGTTATTCTTTCTGCATCAACATTTAATTTTGATTTTCCGGATGTAAAATAATAACTCGAAAAAATCAAGGCACCAATGCCCACAATTCCGGCTACAGTGGCAATCCGTTTGCTATTCCATCTCTTTTTTGGTAGTACTCTGTCCATTTTATATTACTTACAGGTAGCAGGGTTAGGCTTTAGCTGTTCATTGTATTTTGTTCGTGAAGCTATCCTTTGCCTGTGCATTACTATCATACAAGCTTATGCCATAAAAATACCTAATTAATAATCAGCTATTTAAGACTTTTATGGCTTAAGCTACTGTACGATATCGTACACCTTATGTGCGCTTGCGTACATAAGGTGTACGTAAAATAAAGTAGTTTTTCTGATTATCAGCCTTTTAATAATACTGGTATAGTTATATCTTTACACAGAGGCCAACGGAATTCAGCTATCGACTGCCAGCTATAACGTATTCCATTGAAAAAAGGGAATTTTTAAAATAACAAGGCATAGAGCTGATTGCTGTCAGTTTCTGCCGAAAGCTAATAAACATGAAACACGCCAATATACTAGTAATCGATGATGATCCTGATGTATTAACTGCGGTTAAACTTTTACTGAAGAGGGAGGTAGGAGAAGTGATAGCCGATAAGAATCCAGAGAACATTCCGGCGATATTATCACGTCAACCTATAGACTTGATACTCTTAGATATGAATTTCAAGAGTGCCATTAATACTGGTAATGAAGGGTTATTCTGGCTTAGTCGTATTAAAGCGTTACGGCCCGATGTCCCTGTAATCATGATTACGGCCTATGGAGCCATCGATTTAGCGGTAAGCTCCTTAAAGCAAGGAGCCGCTGATTTTATTGTGAAACCTTGGCAGAATGATAATCTGCTTAAGGTTATTAAGGGTATTCTGGAAAAAAAGCAGGGGAAAAAGAAACCAGATAGCACACCACAACGGATAAGCAATGATATTATAGGAGAGTCGGATGCGATGAAGAATCTGATGTATAAAATCAGTAAAATAGCGCCAACCGATGCAAATATTCTGATTTTAGGTGAAAACGGAACAGGAAAGGATGTAATAGCGGATATGATTCATCGGGAATCAAGAAGAGCTTTAATGCCTTATGTCAAAGTTGATGTTGGTGCGCTAACAGACACCTTGTTTGAGAGTGAGCTCTTTGGTCATAAAAAAGGTGCTTTTACAGATGCCAGGGAAGATCGTGCAGGCCGGTTTGAAGCAGCAGATAAAGGAACACTGTTTTTAGATGAGATTGGTAATATTTCTTTACAACAGCAGGCAAAATTATTAAGTGTTCTACAAAATAGGCAGGTAATCCCACTGGGAAGCAATACGGCTATAACGGTTGATATCCGCTTATTATGTGCTACGAATGTACCTTTATCAGCTTTAGCCAATGAAAGCAGGTTCCGTAAAGACCTAATTTATCGAATAAATACTGTAGAAGTGCAGGTGCCTCCACTTCGTGAACGTGGAGATGATATTTTACTGTTGGCTAGGCACTTTATGGAAAAATACGCCGCTAAATATGCTAAGCAAGCGCCAGAACTAGATAAACGAACAGAAGAAAAATTGTTGAATTATCATTTTCCTGGCAATGTGCGTGAACTACAATATAGTATCGAACGGGCCGTAATTATGGCAGAAAACGATGTCTTATCTCCAGATGATATTATATTCTCTCCCATAGAGCAGGCAAACTCGCAATTAAATGAAGAGAGGGATGGTTACAATCTCAATGAGATGGAGAAAAATGCAATTATGAAGGTGATTGAGAAACATAATGGTAATATCAGTAAAGCCGCGCAAGAATTGGGTTTAACACGTACTGCTCTTTATAGGCGATTAAGTAAGTATAATATCTGATGAACCGTTTACGCTTGTTGATTACCTTTAGGGCGATTCTACTTTTTTTTATAATTGCATTATTCTGCTGGCTAATATTAAAAGCCTATTATCTCTATGCTTTGCTGGTTCTGCCAATAGCTATATGGATTCTTAGCCTAAATTTTCGTTCACAATTACGAGCCTATCGCGAGCTGGAAGAATTTGCCGAGGCGGCACGTTATAGGGATTTTACGAGATTCTTCCCTTTACAGCATGCCGGGCCTGAAATTAGGCCACTTCGAGGTGCGTTTAATGAAATAAATAGCGTATTCAAAAAAATAAGTAGCGAGCGTGAAACGCAATACCAGTACCTGCAAAAAATATTAGAGGTAGTGAATACAGCTATCCTTTCTTATGATGAACAGAGTGGAAAAGTAGTTTGGATAAATGAGGCCTTTAAAGAATTGTTTCATATTCCTTATATATCGCTAATCGAGGGGCTAAATAAGCGAAATCCCGATTTGTTTCAAAAAATAACAGCAGCTTCTTCGGGTAAGGTAAACGTATTTACCGTAAATACGCCCAAAGGAATGCTTAAACTACAATTTGCGGCGAGTAGCTTTCAAACACCCGAAGGGCATTACAGGTTGCTGGCATTTCAGAACATCAATGAAGCATTAGATGAGACTGAATCAAAAGCGTGGCAGAAGTTATTGAGTGTTTTAACGCATGAAATTATGAACTCGATTGCTCCAATATCTTCGCTGGCAGATACCTTAAAGAATAGATTGGTGGGATTACCGAACAGTGAGGAATTAGACGATATACGGTTAGGAACAGAAACCATTAAACGTAGAAGTGAAGGCTTGTTGAAGTTTGCTGGAACTTATCGTAGCTTAAATAAAATTACACAACCAGAACTAACAACGGTATTCGCTTCCGAACTTTTTGAAAACCTGTACCAATTGATGGAGCCTTCGCTCATACAAAAAAACATAGAGCTGGATATTATTTTGAAAGATCCTCGCCTACAACTGGACCTTGATATTAATTTAATAGAACAGGTACTTATTAATTTACTTTTAAATGCTATCGAAGCGGTGAAGGATGTCGAAAAGCCTTATATCAGTTTGTCTGCACTCGCCAATAATGGCAATCCACAAATAAAGGTTACTGATAACGGTAAAGGTATTCCCGATGATTTGCTGGAGAATATTTTTATTCCTTTCTTTACAACCCGAAAGAGTGGGAGTGGTGTTGGATTAACCTTAAGTAAGCAAATAATGCTCATGCATAAAGGAAATATAACAGTCCACTCTGAAGAAAATAAAGGAAGTGTATTTACGCTGCAATTTTAATGCGTTTTTGGCTATCCGAATTCGGTGGTTAGCCTAAGCTAAATGTTTGAATATCGATCCTTAAATAGTAGCCTTTATATATTTACATAAAAAAATATTAATAGAGATCGGTTCTCCACCTCGTGGCAGCGAATTGCCGCGGAGTGGAGAACCGAAGTTAGAACGTATGTAGCATGAAAATCCTAATGGTATGTTTGGGCAATATCTGTAGATCGCCGTTAGCCCATGGCGTATTGGAACACCTCGCAAAGGAAAAGGGGCTAGATTGGGAGATAGATTCTGCGGGAACGGGTAACTGGCATATAGGTAGCTATCCGGATAATAGATCTATTGCAATAGCGAAGAAATATGGTGTTGATATTAGCGGCCAACGGGCAAGACAGTTCTCCAAAGCTGATTTTAAATATTATGATCGTATCTTGGTGATGGATCGCGCTAACCTTTCAGATGTCTTGGCATTGGCCGGCACAGCAGAGGAGCGGGCAAAGGTTAGCTTGTTTTTAGAAAATGATATCGTGCCCGACCCGTACTACGATGATAACCTCTTTGATCCGGTATATCAAATGATTGCGAAAAGGTGTGAAATTTTATTGGAAGAACTGAAGCGTTAATACTTCAGTTCTATGAGCCTGTCGCCATGTAAGATAGGAATTGTTTGCAGTATATCTATCTGTAAACAAAAAGCAATATCTTTTTCTACGCCTAAATGTTTTAACCGCTTACTATGGGCGCTTTGGGCCAAGAAGCCCATTAAATCATCGGCAGCGGCTAAATAGATATTTTCTGCAGCAACTGCTGCATCATCACCTCGTTGATAACTCTTTTTAAGCTTATTAATTACAGCACCGGCAAAAACAGTGTCTTCCAGATTGAAATTATCTTTCCATCCTGCACAAACCAAGAGAATATCTTCTTGTTGTTGGCTCAGCCATTGACACAATGCGCTCAGGTTTAAAAAAGATCCAATCACCACCTTTTTCGCTTCACGTGATAAATGAATAGCCTTGGTACCATTTGTGGTTGTAAGTACAATTGTTTTCCCTCCAACCCTTTCCGGAGTATAAGAGAACGGAGAATTGCCGAAATCAAAACCATCTACTACCTCTCCATTTCGCTCCGCGGCCAATAGGTATCCATGGTCTTTATATATTGCACATGTGGATACTTCTGCTACAGGAATGATGCTTTCTGCACCATTTGCCAATCCATAACACATGGAAGTAGTGGCTCTAAAAATGTCAATAACAACTACGATGCTATTCTTTACATCGTGCAAATGTAGCAATGCAGGGCTTAAACAGACGTTTATTTCTCTTGTTTTATCAAGCAAAATGTATATTTTTTAGTTGGAAGATTTTTCCAATGGTAAATGTGTTCTATTTGATAAAAGGGGGCTTATTAACAATGGCCTTGATTTTTTTATCTCTTATGTTGACAAAGATTTCGGTGCCTTCTTTGCTATATTCTTTCTTAAGGTAACCTAAACCTATAGATTTCTGAAGGCTTGGCGACTGGGTGCCAGAAGTTACCACGCCAATAACCGAACCATCTGCATCGACAAGCTCATATCCATGACGGGGAATTCCCCGTTCAACCATCTCGAAGCCTACTAGTTTGCGTGTTACCCCTTCTTCTTTTTGTTTTTTAAGGTTGGCTGAATTTACAAAATCTTTCGTGAATTTGGTGACCCAGCCTAAACCCGCTTCAAGCGGAGAGGTAGTATCGTCAATATCGTTTCCATATAAGCAAAATCCCATTTCTAAGCGTAGCGTATCGCGAGCACCTAAACCTATAGGTTTAATGCCAAATGGCGAACCCGCTTCGAAAATAGCATTCCATATTTCTTTCGCATGGGCATTATCCACATAGATCTCAAAGCCACCAGCTCCTGTATAGCCTGTAGCAGATACCAATACATTTTCTATTCCGGCAAAAACACCTTTCTTGAAGGTATAATATTCCATTTCTCCTAAATCTATAGTAGTGAGCGTTTGGAGCGCCTCTGCTGCTTTGGGGCCTTGAACGGCAAATAGGGACGTTTTATCCGAGATATTCTTCATTTCCACGCCAAAAGTATTGTAGCGGTTAATCCAGTCCCAATCTTTTTGAATGTTCGAGGCATTGACTACTAAGAAATAAGTGTTGGCATCTATGCGGTAAATTAAAAAATCGTCAACAATACCCCCCGTTTCATTGGGAATACAGGCGTACTGAATTTTTCCATCATAAAGTTTAGAAGCGTCATTAGAACTAATTTTCTGGATTAAATCCAGCGCTTTTTCTCCTTTCAGGATAAATTCGCCCATATGACTCACATCAAAAATACCTACTCCCTTGCGTACAGTTTCGTGTTCATCGTTAATGCCGGTATATTGTACTGGCATATTATAACCCGCAAATGGTACCATTTTGGCTCCTAAAGCAATATGTAGATCTGTTAGAGCAGTTGTTTTCATGCGTATATTATTCTTTTGTTGGTTATATGAAATCTTCAGGGGTACTTCATCCCATGAGCATTTCTATATTAAAATCATGTGTGAATTGCCGCAAACTTATGCAAAATAAGCATCAGATAAAAGAGAGACTTAACTGTGGGTCTGTAATCCGAAATGTTTTTCTATGGTGAGGTGTTAGGCCATGTTTTAATACAGCTTCCCTGTGCTTTCTGGTTGGATACCCTTTGTTTTTTAGCCAATCATATTCGGGATGTTGATCGGCCAATGTGTCCATATAATCGTCGCGGTAGGTCTTCGCTAAGATGGAAGCTGCAGCTATCGAAAGGTATTTGCCGTCGCCTTTAATGACACACTGATGAGGCACATTTTTGTATTGCTTAAAACGGTTACCATCCACCAGAATATATTCGGCCAGAACTTTTAGTGAATCAAGCGCACGATGCATCGCTAAAAAAGAAGCATTTAAAATGTTGATTTTGTCTATTTCTTCTGCGCTCGCATTTGCTACAGCAAAAGCAAGGGCTTTCTCTTCAATAATACCGCGTAGGTCATAGCGCTGTGAGGCCGAAAGCATTTTTGAATCATTGAGGACCTCATGCTGAAATGTTGACGGGAAAATTACTGCAGCAGCAAAAACAGGTCCTGCTAAACAACCCCTGCCGGCTTCATCACAACCCGCCTCTATATGTACATCCTGAAAAGTTGATAATAACATGTGTTATTGCTGTTCATCCTGAGACAAAGTTAAAAAAATAAGTGTATATTAATCTACCTGTTTATTGCAGGTAGATTAGTTTTCAGCTATACGCCATCTGTTCTAGCTCGTAATTGGCTAAGAAAGATAAGGCAGATTGCCTGTTGGCACCGATGAAGCTTAAGGCGGAGAGCTAATACCTAATAGCAAAAAATAATTTTCATGTTACAATTAAACCCATCGATAATTATGAAGTCAAATGGCTGTTTTCGTTTGAAACAAATGGACGTGCGAATCAAAAAAATTATAGTATTTAGTTGGATGGTTTTAGGTTTTTTTACGCTTCACGCCCAAACGCGGAAGTCTATAGCACCGTCAACAATTAATTTTAAGTCGGCTATCAAGATTGATGGTGATTTGTCTGAATGGGGAGATAGTCTACGATATTATTTTGAAAAGCAGGACCTGCGTTATGAGATTGCCAACGACGGAGCGCATCTATATGTTGCAATGCAGGTAAAAGATGGTGCTTGGCAGATGCAAGCCCTGCATCAAGGTTTTAATTTTACAATAAATAAAGAGGGAAAGAAAAAGGACGGAGCAAGTATAACCTTTCCGTTGCCTGATAGGGAATCATTGAGGGCGCTTGCGGCAAAAGATAAGGATGAAAAGCCTTCCGACGCACGTAAAGGCATATTGGGTACAGTTAGGGGGATATATGTAAAAGGGATGACCGATGTAGTAGATGGTTTAATCTCATTAGAGAATAATTATGGCATAAAAACAGCTGTCGCTATAGACAGTAATGATGCCCTCTGTTATGAAGCGGTAATTCCATTAAAGCGAATAGGAATTTCATTTAACGATACGGGAGAACTTGCTTTTAATATAAAGATAAACGGCGTTATTATGCGAACAGTAGGAGGAGGAAGAGCGATGAATAGATATGGCTATGGCAGTTATGGATATGGTTATCCCTATAGCTCATACGGAATGCAACCTACCCGAAAGGAAGCTCAACAAGAACCTGGCGTATGGGTAATATTACCGCTCGCTAAGCCGTAATTGTAAAACAAATATATATAGCTACTAAAACAAACAAAATTAAATGATTTTTAAAAAATCCAATCGAATACGTATTATAACAATACTATTTGCCGTTTTTGTCTTTTCTAATTTCGATTCTCCATTAATGGCTCAAACTGGTAAAACGGTTAGTGGCGTATTGAGAGATAGCACAGGGTTAAGCGTTATCGCCGCATCGGTAAAGCTTACCTCTCCACAAGATACACTTCAGATAAGTAGCGATGTAGATGGAAACTTCTCGTTTAAGAACGTTAAAGCAGATGATTTCAAATTGCTGATTACTAGTTTAGGCTTTCAGCCACTAAGCAAGAACTTTTCTTTTGAAGGTAAAAACCAGTTGAATATACCAGCACTTACGATGCGCTTTGAATCACAATTATTAGATGTGGTAAATGTAACCGGGGGTACATTGGTAACAATGAAGGAGGATACGATTGAATATAATGCAAAAGATTATAAAGTGAGGGAGAACGCCATGACGGAAGAGCTGCTTAAGAAATTAGATGGCGTAGAGGTAGATAAAGATGGTAATGTTCAAGCCCAGGGCGAGAGTGTGACAAGGGTTCGGATAAATGGAAAGGACTTTTTTGGAGGTGATGTAAAAACTGCCACAAAAAATCTGCCTGCAGATATTATTGAAAAAATTCAGATTGTAGATGATTATGGCGATCAGGCTAACCTAACAGGAAACAAAAGTGGTGACCCGGAAAAAGTGCTTAATATTACCATTGACGAAAGAAATAATAATGGAAACTTTGGTCAGATAGGTGCAGGAATAGGTTCAAAACCTGAGGAATCGGATGCTTATCGCTATCAGGTAGGAGGCATGTATAATTCCTTCACCGGGTCGCGCCAATTATCGGTTATCGCGAACATGAACAATAACAATAACCAGGCATTTGATTTTAATACCCGTGGCGGTGGAGCAAGAAGGGGGCGAGGGGGTGGCTCTGGTGGATTCGGAGGTGGGGGTAATGGACTAACAGACTCCTACTCTTCGGGGTTTAACTATCGTAAGGATTTTAATGATAAACTGACGATGTACGGGAACTATAGCTTTAACCATAGTGATAATAATGTATTCAGTAGTAACTCCGTACAAGACTTTTTAGGCGATAGCACATTGTTAGAAAATAGTACGACATCTAGTAACGCAGTGAGTAATAATCATCGCTTTGATTGGAATGTAGAATACAAGCCAAACGAAAAAACCTTTATCAAGCTTTCACCAACCTTAAGTCTAGGCAATAATAATAGTATTTCAAATGCTGTATCAGAGCAGAATTTAACTTTTGCACAGTCCGACAGACCCGATAGAAGGAGTAACACGGAAGAGATGTACCACAATAAATCATCCAATCCTAACTACGGTATCAGTGGTTTGTTTAATTATAAAATAAATGAAAAGGGAAGAAATGTCTTTGTAAATTTTTCACTAAACTCGGCAAAAACAACACAGGATCAGGATCGTATTAATGATATTGTTAACTACACTACAGAAAACCCCGACAGTACCTATACAAGACAACTGGTAGATCTTGAAAATAAGGGATTCAATGGCGGGACGTCGATTTCTTATATTGAACCCCTCACAGAGAAATCTAACTTGGAATTCAGTTATGATTTTAATTTTGCCAACTATGATAATAGTCGCTTAGTAAACGAGGTAGATGTACTCGGCAATCAAACGTTTGACCCTTTATCGAGTAATCAATACGATTATACCTTCTCAACCCACCGTGCCGGAGTAACTTACCGCTACAGAACAGATAAAATTGTTTATCAATTAGGGGCAACTGTTTTGCCTACCCGGTTAAACGGGCATACCAATGTGGCCGGGCAAAACCTTTCTTTTAGTAGAAACGGGTTTTATTTTGTGCCCGTAGCACGTTTTGAATATAAAGCTTCAAGAACGAGATCGTTTAATGTTGAATACAGGGGTAGCGCCAATGAACCTAGTTTTTCGCAGTTACAACCCATTACAGATGCTTCCAATCCCAAATCCCTTATTACCGGAAATCCAGATTTGGCAGCTGAATTTAACCATACGCTTAATATGCGTTACCGTAATTTTGATTTCCAAACGGGCAATATCTTTTTTGCGGTTTTAAATGCAAATATAGTTCAAGACAAGATTACTACCAATAGAATTGTTACGGTGGATCAAGAATTGGGAGCCATTCAGGAAACTCGCTATTTAAACACCAGTGGAAATTATAATGCGCGGGGTTTTTATAACTATTCCAAACCGTTTAGTAATAGAAAATATGTAGTCTCTTTGAGGGGTTCAGCAAGTTTTAACAACAATATATCTTACGCCAATTCGGCAGAAAATGAAGCCCAGAATTGGGTGTTAAATCAGGGACTTAATGTACAGCTTAACCCCTCGGAATGGTTAGAAGTAAGACCGGGTGTTGATTTTACGTATAATACCACAAAGAATAGTCTGCAAAGCAATACAAATAGAGATATTACCACTTGGGCAACTTCGATCTACGGCAATATCCATATCACCCCCTCCTTGTTGTGGAACTTTGATGTAGCCAAAACGAGTAACAATGGTTATTCTAATAATGTTGGTGCTAACCCGCTTATAATTAATACATTTTTAGAAAAGCAATTTTTTAAAAATAAAAATGGGATGTTACGGCTACAAGCCTTCGACTTGCTTAATGAGCAGGTTAGTATTTCGAGAACCGTTGCCGAAAATAGAATTTCTGATAGCAGAACCAATAGACTTGCTAGGTACTTTATGTTATCTTTTACTTATCGCTTTCAGAAGTTTGCGGGAAAATCGGGTGGAATGCCAGATGATGAGGGGCCAGGCCGCTGGAATAGAGGTGGTGGTAGGCCAATGGGTGGTGGCAGACCCGGGGGATTTTAATAAACCCACAAATTTAGCTAAGTTTGTGGGGCATAATGGACCATCAACTCATTCATCTACCCAACGGTATTCGCATCCTATTTAAGCCTGCTGATACGGTTGTTTCTCATGCTTGTATTTTAATTAATGCAGGTACACGCGATGAAACACCCAATCAGTATGGTATGGCGCATTTTATCGAACACCTGTTATTTAAAAGAACAGAGCGAAGAAATACAAACCAAATCCTTAACCGATTAGAATTAGTTGGAGCTGATTTAAATGCGTATACCACAAAAGAATACACCTGCATACACGCCTCGTTTTTACGGGAACACTTGCTAAGAGTGCTTGACCTTTTCGAAGATATTGTTTTTCATTCGGTTTTCCCTGAAACTGAAATGATTAAAGAGAAAGGTGTTATTTTAGACGAAATAGCCTCTTATCAAGACAGTCCTGAAGAAGCCATTATGGACGATTTTGAAGATCTGCTTTTTAAAAATCATGCTTTGGGACATAATATTTTGGGAACGGAGGAGTCATTAAATACGATTAACCGAACGGATGTCTTATCGTTTTTGAAACAGCATTATTGTACCAATGAAATTGTTATAGCCATAACCGGCAAGTATAATTGGAAAAGGATTAAACAGCAAATAGAAGGTTTGTTTGGAGCGATACATGCGAGCAGCTCTGTACGTAACCGTGAAATGGCTCCGGGCTATACCGCTAAGCAGGTCTGTTTGGCAAAACCGATTATGCAAACCCACACGAGTTTAGGTAATATTGCCTATAATCTACACGACGCCAGAAAAACAGGAATGATGGTTTTGAATAATTTGTTGGGCGGAATGGGAATGAGCTCTCGGTTAAACTTAGAGATTAGAGAAAAATATGGCATCACCTATACAATAGAGTCAAATTATACACCCTATGCCGATACGGGTGCTTTTTCCATTTACTATGGAACAGATGAAGATAAAGTGGTAAAAGCATCCAAGTTAGTACATAAGGAGCTCAAGAAGCTTCGGGAGAATAAGCTGGGGGTTTTACAACTCCATCAGGCCAAACTGAAATTTATAGGTCAGATTGCACTCGCCGAAGAGAACCGTATGGGCGTACTGATAACTATGGCAAAGAACTTACTCGATTACGGTCGGGTAAATACGCTAGAAGAAGTTATTGAAAAAATAAATGAGGTTACAGCAGAAGAATTACTGGCAATTGCCAATGAGGTATTAGACACCTCGAAACTTAGTGAGCTGAGCTTTCATCCGGAAGGAGAATAATTGTGGAAATATACAATTTTAGCTATTTTGGTAGCTGTAATTGCTATGCGCTTGTTATATGCCGCTAGGCATTTTACTTTTGAATTTTTACTTTTGAATTTTTACGTTATATAGAAATGAAATTACCAATAATAGCATACGGAGATCCAGTTCTAAAGAGAAAGGCAGCTGATATAGATGAGGAGTACCCCGATTTGGATAGGTTAATAGCAGACATGTTCGAAACGATGTACGCAGCTCATGGGGTAGGATTAGCAGCTCCGCAAGTTGGCCTCTCTATTAGGCTTTTTGTTATCGATGCGTCTCCTTTTGCTGAAGATGATGCTCCCGAGCTAAAGGATTTTAAAAAGGTATTTATAAATGCCCAAATATTGGAAGAGGAAGGGGAGAAGTGGGATTTCAATGAAGGTTGCTTAAGTATTCCCGATATACGGGAAGATATCAGCAGACACAAAACCATCCATATCCGTTATATGGATGAAAATTGGGTGGAGCATGAAGAAACCTATCTGGGGTTGGCTGCTAGAGTGATTCAACATGAATATGACCATATAGAAGGAAAGCTGTTTACAGATAAGCTAAGTGTATTACGTAAGGCAATGCTCAAATCAAAATTAGATGCAATTTCGAAGGGATTGGTGAAGGTTGATTACAAAATGAAATTCCCGGCATTGAAAAGAAAAAGATAAAGCTATTTAACCACCAACTACTGGTAAACTTAGTCTGTAGCGCACGGATAATATCCGTATTAAAAATATTATTGAGGCGCTTAAAACGGCATTAATATTTTCACTTACGCCCAATTTCAATAATAGGACAAATGCTACTGCGCCAGACAGGCAAGCAGTAGCATAAATTTCTTTCCTGAAAATGAGCGGTGTTTCATTCATCAAGGTATCACGTGTAACACCCCCCATTACCGCAGAGAACATGCCTAACACGACTGCAGCAATCTCATTACTATCTGCTCCTAACGATTTTTGTAGTCCTACTATAGTGAAGAAGCTTATTCCTAATGCATCAAACATGAACATCGTCCTTCTAAGTCTGCCTAATATTTTGTGCGTACTTATAGCAATAAGTACCCCTATCAGGATAGCTAAGAGATAATTTCCATCGTCTACCCAAACTGGGCGAGTATTTAGGAAAATGTCTCTTAAGCTACCGCCTCCTATAGCTGTGACAAAACCGGTAAAGGCAACGCCAAAGACATCGATTTTATGATCTGCCGCCGCCATAGCTCCTGAAATGGCAAAAACTAATGTGCCAACTAAATCTATTGCATAAAGTGAGTCCATAAGTATTTAACTAACGGTTAATTGGAGCGAAATGTTTATGAATGTAAAATTTTTAGATAGCTCTCATTACTTATATTCTTTGCTCCCATAGCTCTTAGGTGCTCGCTTGCAATTTGGCAATCTATTAACTCAAAAGTGTCCAATTGACAAAGATATATTAAAGCAAGTTTACTGGTATTCGGAGAAACAGAAAACATGCTTTCCCCACAAAAAACATGTGCCCTATGGCCACAAATTACGCCATAAAGTCCGCCGCATAGTTCGTCATCTAGCCATATCTCTATGGAAGAGGCAGCCCCTTGCTTATGAAGTTCTATGTACGCTTGCTGCATATCTTGTGTAATCCATGTACCAGTTTGTTCTTTACGCGGTACTTCAGCACAACATTGTATAACACGATCAAAGGCTTGGTTATAAGTAACCGTATAAGGAGATGACCGAATTATTTTGCGCATACTTTTACTAATCTTTATTTCTTTAGGAAATAGCACAAAGCGCTCTGGAGGAGCATACCAAAGTATGGGAGTCTCGTCACTATACCAAGGGAAGATTCCATGTGCATAAGCTAACTGTAGGCGCTCAATACGTAGATCGCCCCCAATAGCAAGCAAACCGTCTTCTTCAGCCAAGGATGGGTCCGGAAACCAGATATCTTGATTATCTAATTGGAAAAGCATTTTATCACTTATCGGCTATCCGCTTTGATTTTATGTAACATCGCCACTTTCAATCCATCTGCCTACGTGTCGCTTATCAAAATAGTTTTTTAAGTACAATTGATTGATTGTGTTTAAGACTGTGGCAGATAGCTGAAAGCTAGTGGCTAATCTTCTTGCCTAGGTTCCTTACTTATCTTATCGAATAACTTGTCCATGCGTTCCACATATTCATTTGTATCATCTAAAAAAAACTCTAATTGTGGCACTATTCTAACTTGATTCTTTATTTTGGCACCCAACTTATACCGGATCTCTCCGGCATGGCTTTTAATATTCGTTATCGCTTGTTGCGCATCTTTGGTATTTAAAAAGCTCAGATAAACCCGAGCGATAGCAAGATCTGGAGTTGCTCTAACCTTGGTTACAGTAATTAAAGTATCGGAAACCCACAAAGTACCCTCTCGCTGAAATATATCAGCTAAATCTTGTTGCAGTACACTGGCAAAACGTTGTTGCCTTTTACTCTCTGTTGAAGCCATGGTTCTTATTTTATACGTATTTGCTTTAATATAGTAAATTATTATAAGGATAACGAGCGGTGTGAATATGGACAACTTTATCGTATAAGAGTTTTTTAAACTCTTCAATGTTCTTCTTCTCGGTTGCCGAAATAAAAACTGCCGGACTGCTGTGTTTTGCCATCCAGCTATTCTTAAAGTCTTCGATAGTAACGGTTTTTATGTCATCCTCATATTGATCATTATGCTGTTCGATAACTTGATGTGGTGCGTATGCGTCTATTTTGTTGAATACGGTTATGATGGGTTTATCTATCGCCCCGAGTTCTTTTAACGTCTCATTAACGGTATTGATATGATCTTCAAAATTTTGATGAGAAATATCTACCACATGCACCAATATATCTGCTTCCCGTACTTCATCTAAGGTAGATTTGAAACACTCTACCAAATGATGCGGTAATTTTCTTATAAAGCCTACAGTGTCGGACAATAAAAATGGAAGATTATCTATAACCACCTTTCTAACGGTTGTATCTAAAGTTGCAAAGAGTTTATTCTCAGCAAAAACTTCCGATTTGGAAATCATATTCATAATGGTCGATTTTCCTACATTGGTATAACCCACTAAGGCTACCCGAATCAGCTCTCCTCTATTTTTACGTTGCGTCTCGTTTTGTTTGTCGATCTGTTTTAATTTTTCTTTTAATAAAGAAATTTTGTTTAAGATCATCCGGCGATCACTCTCAATCTGTGTTTCCCCAGGCCCTCTCATGCCAATGCCCCCTTTTTGCCGTTCTAAGTGCGTCCACATTCGTGTTAAACGAGGGAGTAGATATTGTAATTGTGCAAGCTCTACCTGCGTTTTGGCCTGTGCCGTTTTTGCGCGGCTAGCGAAAATGTCTAAAATAAGATTGCTTCTATCGAGTATTTTAACGCCAAGTTCATTTTCTATGTTTCTTAATTGAGAAGGAGTTAGTTCATCATCGAAAACTACCATATCTGCTTCTTCTGCTTCTACATAGGCTTTAATTTCATCAAGTTTGCCGCTTCCAACAAAGGTTGCACGGTCTGGCCGTTGCATCCGCTGTGTAAAGGTCTGTATGGTTTCTCCACCGGCCGTTTCAACTAAAAAAGCTAATTCGTCCAGGTATTCTTGCTCCTGTTCTTCTGTTTCATCAGGCGTAATGATGCCTATTAAGACAGCTTTTTCTGCTTTTATTGCAGTGTCGTGATATTTTTTTATGGCCATATTGTTTTACGGGAATTAAAATTAGTAATAATACTTAGCTAATGCAGACTTATATACAAATTTGTATAAAATACCTTATCCTTTTCATAAGTATGAAAGAATCGTGCCTAAAAACCAAGAATCGAAACGTTATTTGTAGGTAACAAAAGAAAGATTTTCCAGACCTATCCTAACATATCGCGACTTGCTCGTGTTTATTGAAGCGATACAGGGGATTTTGGAATGGTATTACATAACCTTGAATTTATATGCGTGTATATTTAGCATTAATAATTTACTATTACAAAAGTAAAGATTTAGCTGGAATAATCAAATGGCCGTCTATGAAATTTTATCCCAGCTTATACCTTTATTTTGTTGCAGTAAGTGATTCCGTAGCAATTTATTGCTCGGCTTAGCTAATAAAGGATCGGCCTTAAATAAAGCTATTACGCTATTCCTGGCCTCTTGCAATAGGAGCTGATCTGTACTTAGGTCTGCCAATTTGAGCTCTAAAATTCCGCTTTGTTGAGTCCCTGCGATGTCTCCTGGACCTCTCAGCTTTAGATCTGTTTCGGCAATTTCGAAACCATCATTGGTTTTTACCATAGTTTCAAGCCTGAGCTTTCCATCGTTGCTTAGTTTGCTAGACGACATTAAAATACAGAAAGATTGTTCTCCGCCCCTTCCTACTCTACCTCTTAATTGGTGTAATTGAGACAGTCCGAAGCGCTCTGCATTTTCAATGATCATTACGGTTGCGTTAGGTACGTTAACGCCAACTTCTATAACAGTTGTTGCTACCATAATCTGTGTCTCACCCTTTACAAAACGCTGCATCTCGAAATCTTTATCCTTAGCTGGCATCTTGCCGTGCACAATACTTATCTTGTAATGGGGTAAAGGAAACTCCCGTGCCAAGGTTTCTATACCGGCCTCTAAATGCATAAGATCAAGTTTTTCACTTTCTTTTATTAAAGGATATACCACGTAAACTTGTCGGCCTTTAGCAATTTCTTCACGCATGAAGCCAAACATTCGTAAGCGGCTACTTTCAAAAAGATGGAGTGTTTTAATCGGCTTTCTACCAGCCGGTAATTCGTCAATTATAGAAACATCTAGATCGCCATAGAGTGTCATTGCCAAGGTTCTTGGGATGGGGGTAGCGGTCATTACTAACATATGCGGTGGGATACCATTTTTTCGCCATAGTTTTGCTCGTTGTTCTACACCAAAACGGTGCTGTTCGTCGATAACTACTAAGCCTAAATTTTTGAATTGTACAATATCTTCAATTAAGGCATGGGTGCCTACCAAAATATTCAAGGAGCCGTCTTTTAAAGCCTCATGAAGATGTCTTCTTTCTTTTTTAGGGGTAGAACCACTCAAAAGTTTGATTGTAACCGGAAGGACTCCAATTAACGTTAGTAAACTTTGATAGTGCTGTTGTGCCAAAATTTCAGTAGGTGCCATCATGCAAGCTTGACAATTGTTATCCACTGCCAATAACATTGTCATTAAAGCTACCACAGTTTTGCCGCTACCTACATCACCTTGTAATAATCTATTCATTTGAGCACCAGTGTTAGTGTCCTGTCTTATTTCTTTGAGCACTCTTTTTTGTGCGTTTGTTAGCGGGAAGGGTAGGTGATCTTGGTAAAATAAGTTAAAGTTGGTGCCTACTTTGTCGAAGATATGCCCTTTAAATTTATGGGTCTGTAGAAGCTTATTTTTGAGTAATTTAACCTGAATGAAGAAAAGTTCTTCAAACTTTAGGCGCCTTTCTGAGGCTTTGAGTTCGAAGAGATTCGACGGAAAATGTATTTGAAGAATAGCTTGGCCCTTTGAAATTAATTGGTGTTCCACTAATATATGTTCCGGAAGTGTCTCTTCTACTTGTTTAGATGCCCAGGGGATAAGTGTTTCCTGTAACCGTTGGATCCCTTTGGTATCCAAGATGAATTGCTTTAATTTTTCTGTGCTTCTATAAACAGGCTGTAAACTAAGGTTTCCAACGTTTTTCGTGGTAGGTTTATAGAGCTCCATCTCCGGATGGGTCATAGAAAATTGGCCATTAAACAGAGTGGGCTTGCCAAAGATCACATAGACTGCCCCTATTTTTAGGTTTTTTTCTAGCCATCGGAGGCTTTGGAACCATACCAATTCCATTTCACCTGTTTCATCTTTGAATTGGCCTACTAGCCGTTTCCCACGCTTTTGGCCAACTTGTTCAAGGGCTGTTAGCCTGCCTAAAATCTGAGCCGAAGGTATTTCCTGCTGTAGTTGATTTATTTTATAATAACGGGTTCTATCGATATACCGAAAGGGGTAATAATTTACTAAATCACCAAAAGTGAATATACCTAACTCTTTTTTAAGGATGTCTGCCTTTTGCGGGCCAACACCTTTTAGATATTCTATAGGTGTATGTAATCCATATGCAATCACAAAGCCTGTTTGGTTTTTTGGTGGCGGATATTACTACGCTTTCCAAGCGATAAGTGAGATTTCTACATTTACACCCTTTGGCAGGCCTTTTACGGCCACGGTTTCTCTCGCGGGCGCATTTTCTGTAAAGTACTCGGCATAAACCTCATTTACAGCGCCGAAATTTGCCATATCACTTAAAAATATACTTGTTTTAACTACATCGGCAAATGAATAGTCCGCAGCCATTAAAATAGCATGTAAGTTCTCCAATACTTGTTTCGTTTCCCCGGCAATGTCGCCTACAATCAGTTCATTTGTCTCCGGTGATAGCGGGATTTGCCCAGAAATATAAAGCGTGTTACCTGCTTTGACGGCTTGGTTGTAAGGACCTATCGGAGCGGGGGCTTGGTTCGTATTGATAATCTCTTTCATATTTATGTGGGCTAATTTTTGAAAAATATCCATTCGATGAGCTTGTACAGAATTCCGAGAATGAATAATGCGATCGCCACTTTATTGATGGCATACATTACTCTAAGATTGAAGCTCTTAGGTGGAGTATTTGGATCTTTTTTCTGGAAGAAGTACATGGTACTAAGTTAAGGTGGTTTGAGGAGATTTCAAAGAAAAACCCTCGGAACAATTGCTCCGAGGGTTTTTATAATAACCTGCTTAATAGACAGAATTATTTTTTGAATTGTACGTTACGATTTAACTGACGGCCTTCTTCAGTTGCATTAGAAGCAACTGGTTTAGTTTCGCCATTGCTTACTACGTTAACTTGATCAGCTGCAACACCAGAGTTAACTAGGTAGTTTTTCACTGAGTTAGCACGGTCTAAACCTAACTGATAGTTGTAGTCTTCAGTACCTTCTTCAGAAGCATTTCCTTCTAAAGTAAGGGTAGCGCCACTTGCACGCAAGTCAGCAGATACTTGATCTAAAGTTGGGTATGAGCTGGTTTTTAATACTGAACTATCAAATTCGAATTGAATGTTTGAATAAGAACCTGTAGATACGTTAGTAGGTTCTGGTTCAGGGAATTTAATAGGACATCCAGAACCATCAACTTGAGTACCAGCAGGGGTATTAGGGCATTTGTCGAATTTATCAGCAACACCATCTCCATCTGAATCAGTACTTAAAGCCTGAACAGTAGACTCAAGAGCACTTACACGTTGTTTCAACGCATCAACTTCGTTTCTTAATTCAGGGTCTTTCAACTCATCATAAAGAGTAGCAACTGGATTATCAAATGTTAAATTTGGTTTATCCTTGCTTCCTAATGAGAATTCTAAACCTGCATAAGTGTAAGAATACTTATCGGTTTTAGTAGTTGGAACACCTGTACCATAAAGATTCTTTCCACGGCTGTAGTTCATAGTGTGACCGATATCTAACGCTACACGATCAGAAAGTTTGAATTTAACACCAGCTCCAATTGGAATGTAGGTTTCGTGGATGTAGTCTTTATCTGCATCATCACCGTAAGAACCCTTACGATCAGTTACAGTTCCATCTGCACCAGTTCCGGTATAGCTTTTAGGATTGTAAGCCTGTAAACCATAACCTAAGCTAGCGTAGAAATTAACAGCATTTTCTCTTCTTAAGAAATCAATTGTCCACAATTGGAAAACACCTGAAATACTAGCTGCATACTGGATGTCAGTTTCAACAGATTTGTAAGTATTGCCATCTGCATTCAGAATACCAGCTTGATCATCAGCAACAGTAGCCAAAACGCGACCTCTGTTTACATTTGCTTGTAAACTGAATAAATGTGAAAATTGTTTTCTTAATGAAATGCCATAATATTCGCGAGGTGTATAGTCAAAAACATTTTTTTGTCCTGCGTTATATGGAGTACCTCCTCCAGTAATAACTGCTGGCAAAGTAACACCTCCGTTGACCCCTAAGGACCAAGTTCTGTATTGGCTTCTTCCGCCAAATACTTTAGCATCTTGTGCTTGAGCTGCCCCGGTGAAACCTAAGGCGGCAATCAAAGAGCAAGTAACTGCTTTTTTGATTGTAGAATAGTTCATACTTCGTTTTTTTTAAAGGTTAAACAGTTTTAATTGTATAATTCGTATACAAAAATAGTTAATAGTTTTGTTCATGCAACATTAGCAAATACTATTCCAAAAAAAATATAGGTCTAGAAATGCTTTCAAGATGGATTTTTTAGTTGCTGAATATATTAAAATATGGTCTTAAACGCTTGTTTTTAAGCAAATTGTACAAAATTTCTGTGTGCTCAAAACTCACGCCTATACTGTTAAAAAAGACGTTATAATAAAAAAAATAATGTTAGAAAACTGTCTATTATTACTACAATATTGACTTAAATATAGTACAGAACCTATTTTTTTCTAGTTTTAATCAACTGCTTTACCCTTTTTGCCAACTTAACTTTCAAGTAAATTAGGGCCGCAATCCCAATCAAGCAGCCTAACATAATCCCATATTGCTTTTCATTATAGGCTGCGATGGAACAATAAGCTAGAACAAGAATTCCAATATTTAAAGCGATATTATAAAAAATCTGTTTGCCCATGCTCAACTTAATAAACGGGCATTTCTGGATCGAAAGAATCTCGCCAAGCCAATATCCCCCCAGCAAGATTTGATAAATTGGTAAAGCCTTCTCTTTCCAACAATAGAATTGCCTGGGCGCTTCTTTTCCCACTTCTGCAGTGAATCACCACTGGCTTATCCTTGCTGATCTTATCTTTCTCTAATACAATTTGGGCAAGTGGGATATGCTCACCATTTAGGTTTGAAGTCTCGTATTCAAA
>Ga0182736_1001328_pt1 | contig 25207 bp, 21 predicted proteins | sample eDN5th30CKraftBY_FD_128882 | JGI IMG/M metagenome (GOLD analysis project Ga0182736, IMG submission 128882) | Enriched backyard soil microbial communities from Emeryville, California, USA - eDNA 5th pass 30_C Kraft BY (version 2) (version 2) | ecosystem: Environmental > Terrestrial > Soil >...
AACGCGCCCTCGCCGCCGCCGACCATCCCCAACCGCACGCGATTCATCGCTTGTCTCCGGAATCGATGCCGAGCACGCCGCGCATCTGCTCGCGGCTCGCGCCGCTGCCCGCGAAGTCATCGAAGGCGCGCTCGGCCACGCGGATGATGTGATCGCGGATGAACACCGCACCTTCGCGCGCGCCGTCTTCCGGATGCTTCAGCGCGCATTCCCATTCGAGCACGGCCCAGCCGCCGAAATCGTATTGCGCCATCTTCGAGAAGATCGCCTTGAAGTCGATCTGGCCATCGCCCAGCGAACGGAAGCGGCCGGCGCGATCGACCCATCCGGAATAGCCGCCGTACACGCCCTGTTTCCCGCTCGGCCGGAACTCGGCGTCCTTTACGTGAAACGCCTTGATGCGCGCGTGATAGATGTCGATGAACGCAAGGTAGTCGAGCTGCTGCAACATGAAGTGGCTCGGATCGAACAGGATGTTCGCGCGCGGATGATCGTCCACCGCCGCGAGAAAACGCTCGAACGTCACGCCGTCATGCAGGTCTTCGCCAGGATGAAGCTCGTAACACACGTCGATGCCCGCGCGATCGAACTCGTCGAGAATCGGACGCCAGCGGTTCGCAAGCTCTTCGAACGCGGCTTCGACGAGACCCGCCGGACGCTGCGGCCACGGATACACATACGGCCACGCGAGCGCGCCCGAAAACGTCACGTGCGCGTTCAAGCCGAGACGCTTCGACGCCGCCGCCGCGAGCTTCATTTGCGCGATCGCCCATTCGGTCCGCGCGGCCGGATCGCCCCGCACATGCGGCGCGGCGAAGCCATCGAACAGCGTGTCGTATGCGGGATGCACGGCGACCAGTTGCCCTTGCAGATGCGTCGACAACTCGGTGATCGCGACGCCCGCATCGTCGACGGTGCGGCGAATCTTATCGCAATACGCATCGCTCGATGCGGCCTTCTCCAGATCGATCAGACGCGGATCGGCAGGCACCTGTATGCCCTTGTAACCGAGCGACGCCGCCCACGACGCGAGATTCGCGAGCGTATCGAACGGCGCCTGATCGCCCATGAACTGTGCGAGAAATATCGCCGGGCCTTTGATGGTTTTCATCTTTCGCCTCCACAAAAAGAAGGCCGGATGAACGGCCTTCGCGCATCAGAACGGCGAGTTCGGGAAATAGAACTGCTTGGCGTTGTCCTTCGTGATGAGCACCGACGGGATGATCGTCGTCGGCGGCAGCTTGTCGCCCTTCAGGCGCGCTTCGGCGGTCAGCTTGATCGCGTCGTAGATGAACTTCGGCGAATACGAGACATCGGCCGGCACGCGCGCATCGCCGTCCATGATGCGCTTCACCGCTTCCTTCGATCCCGCGCCGCCGAACACGATCTTGATGTCCGTGCGCTTCGCCTGATCGATCGCCTTCAGCACGCCGACCATCATGTCGTCATCCGCGGCCCACACGGCGTCGATATGCTTGAAGCGCGTGAGATAGTCCTGCATTACCTTGAACGCATCGTCGCGATTCCAGTTGGCGTATTTCGCATCGAGAATCTTGATGTCGGGATATTGCTTCAGCACGCCTTCGAAGGCGTTCCAGCGCTCGTTGTCGAGTGTCGTCGGAATGCCGCGCAGCGCGACGATATCGCCCTTGCCGTTCAACTGTTTCGCGAGAAACTCGGCGGGAATCTTGCCGAAAGCGGTGTTGTCGCCGGCGACGTACGCGTCCTGCGCGCTCGTGTCGGTCAGGCCGCGATCGACCACCGTCACATACACGCCTTTCTTCTTGACCTGCGCGACCGGTTGCGTGAGCGACGCCGATTCCTGCGGGAAGATCACGAGCGCATTGATCTTGTTGACCGTGACCAAATCCTGCAACTGGTTCGCCTGCTCGGGCGCGGTGCTCGCCGTCTTCACGATCACCTTCAGGTCGGGATGCGCCTTTTCCAGTTCCTTCTTCGCTTCGTTGGCCCACCACACGATGCCGCCCGTGAAGCCGTGATCGGCGGTCGGAATGGCGACGCCCAGCACGACCTTGTCGGCGGCGAATGCGGACGACGATGCAGCGGCGAACGCGCTCGCCGTCAACGTGAGCGCGCCGAGCGCGCGAAGCATTTTCTTCATGACGATGTCTCCTGTTTTATGACTATCAACGACGACCGCGCTGCAGGAATGCTACGAGGATGATGACGGCGCCCTGCACCGCCGCATTCAGATACACGCTGATGATGCTCGTGAGATTCAAAATGTTGTTGATGACCGAAAGCAGAATCGCGCCGATGACCGTGCCGATCACGCGCCCTTCGCCGCCCTTCAGCGCCGTGCCGCCGACCACGACGGACGCGATCGCTTCGAGTTCCCACAGGAGGCCCGTCGTCGGCGTGGCGGAGCCTAAGCGCGGCACATACAGAATCGTCGCGACGGCCACGCATAAACCGAGCAGCACATACGTGACGATCTTCACACGATCCACGCGAATCGCCGCATAACGCGCGACCTGTTCGTTCGATCCGATCGCCTGCACATGACGCCCGTACACCGTGCGATTGAGCACGAGCGCACCGCCCGCCGCCACGATCGCGAACACCCAGATCGGCACCGGAACATGCAGCAGACTCGCGTAATAAACCGGCCCGTAAAGATCGACGAGCGAGTTGTCGAGCGTGAGCGCGCCGCCATCCGCGAGCCATGTGAGCAGCGCGCGAAATATGCCGAGCGTGCCGAGCGTGACGATGAACGGCTCGATGCGACCTTTCGTCACGAGCACGCCATGCGCGAAGCCGAACAGCGCGCCGAGCACGAGCGCGAGCACGATGCCGAGCGCGATGATCAGAAGCGGCGGCACCGCGTGGCCGTGAAAGCCCTGCATCAGCGCGTTCATCATGTAGATCATGCTGCCCGCGATGAGCGCGGCCATCGAACCGACCGACAGATCGATGCCGCCCGAGATGATGACGAAGGTCATCCCCACCGCGATGATGCCAATGAACGACGTGCGCGTGAGCACGTTCATCGCGTTGTCGACGGTGGCGAAATCGCCGTTGAGCAAGGTGCCGCCGATACACAGCGCGATCAGCCCGATGAGCGGCCCGACGCCGAACATGAAGCGCGCGACGGTGGAGAGACGGCTCTCGCTTTCGGTGTCTTCAGTGTGTGCCGGTCGCATGCGCGATCAACCTCTCTTCGGTCAAAAGATCCATGCCGAGTGTCGCGACGAGTTCGCCCGCGCGCATCACCGCGACGCGATGACACAAGCCGATCAGCTCGATCAGTTCGGACGAGATCACGATCACCGCGCGGCCTTCCGCGGCCAGCCGATGAATCAGGAAATAGATATCGCGTTTCGCGCCGACATCGACGCCGCGCGTGGGTTCGTCGAGCACGATCACGCGCGGATCGGGATTCAGGAACTTCGCGAGCGCGAGCTTCTGCTGATTGCCGCCCGACAGCATGCGCGCGCGTATCGACGCGTTGCCGGTGCGTATGCCGAAGTCCTTCACCGCCGCGTTCAGGGCTTCGCGTTCCGCGCGCGTATCGATGAGCGGATGCGCGTAGCGCTCCAGCGTCATCATCGTGAGATTGTCTTTCAGCGCCATGTCGACGTGAAGGCCGCGCCCCTTTCTGTCTTCGCTCAGATAAGTGAGGCCTTGCTGCATCGCTTCGCGCGGGCCTTTGAGCTTGACCGTTTTTCCGTCGATGACGACGCGCCCCGCACAGAGCGGACGCAGGCCGACGAGCGCTTCGAACAGCTCCGTGCGCCCCGCGCCGACGAGTCCCGCGAAGCCGAACACTTCGCCCTTGCGCACCGAAAAGCCGATGCCGTCGGCCCAGCCCGGCACCGAGGCGCCTTCGACTTCGAACGCGACCGGCGCGTCGTCGGGCAAGTGCGGCTTGTCGGAGAACATGTCGGAGACTTCGCGGCCGACCATCAGATTGGCCATCTGCTGACGCGTCAGCTCGTCGGTCGGCGCGCGCGCGACGAAGCGGCCATCGCGCATCACGATCACTTCGTCGGTCACGCGTTCCACTTCGTCGAGCTTGTGCGAGATATAGACGATGGTCGTGCCCGCTTCCTTCAGACGCGCCATCAGGCCGAAGAGACGCTGCGTCTCCGATGGCGTCAACGTCGCGGTCGGTTCGTCCATGATGAGCAGGCGCGCGCTGCGCAACATCGCCTTCGCGATCTCGACGAGCTGCTTCTCCGCGACGATCAGATCGCGCACCTTCGTATCGGGATTCTTGTGCAGGCCGACGTCGTTCAACGCGGCGCGGGCATCGTCGCGCATCGCGGCTTCATCGAGGAAGAAGCCTTTCTTCAGCTCGTGCCCGAGGAACATGTTCTGCGTGATGCTCAAATGATCCGCGAGATTCAATTCCTGATGGATCAGCACGATGCCCGCATGTTCGGCATCGCGCGAACTCGCGAAGTCGCGCGCGCGTTCATCGACGAAAAGCTCGCCCGCGTTCGCACGCTCGTAGCCCGCGAGAATCTTCATCAGCGTGGACTTGCCCGCGCCGTTCTCGCCGAGCAATCCGTAGATGCGGCCCGGCGCGAGATCGAAGCTGACGCCGTGCAGCACGCGCACCGGCCCGAACTGCTTTTCGATGCCCTGAAAGCGCACGGCGAGGCTCATCGTCACGCGCTCCTTCTTCGAATCAGCCGATGCGGCAGCAGCACGCCCGGCACATCCGCGCGCGGGTCGCGCAGGCGCTTGAGCAGCAGGTCGGCTGCGGTTTCGCCGAGCAGTTGCATCGGCTGCGAAACGGTCGTGAGCGGCGGATCGACATGCGCGGCAACGGCGATATCGTCGAAGCCGACGACAGCGACATCGTCGGGCACTGAAAAGCCCGCGCCGCGAAAGCCGTTCATCACGCCGATGGCGAGCGTGTCCGACACGGCGAAGGCGGCCGTCGGACGCGCATCGCCCAACGATGCGAGTTGCGCGGCCGCGCGCTCGCCCGCGTCGTAATCGAGGCTGTCGAGTTCGATCAGCCACTCCGCGCGCGGCTCGATGCCGGCTTCGATCAACGCATCGCGATAGCCCGCGAGCCGCTGTCGTCCATACAGATAACCCTGACCCGAGTTGATGAGCGCAATGCGCCGATGCCCCTTCGCCGTCAGATAACGCACGACATCGCCCGCGGCGAGATGATTGTCGATGCCGACGTACGGCACGCCCGCCGCCGGATCGAACTCGCAGCACGCGACCCACGGCAGCGTCGACGCTTCTTCGGCGAGCGCTTTTTGCACGGCGGCGGGATCGAGACAGATGGCGCCATCGGCGCGGCGGCCGCGCAGCAGATCGAAATAGCTTCGCTCGCGCAACGGGTCCGCGCCGGTATCGCACAGCAGCATGAAGTAGCCGTTCTGACGCGCGACGCTGTCGATGCCGCGCACGATCGCCGAATAGAACGGATTGCCGAAGTCGGGGACCATCGTGAGGAGCAGGCGGCTTTCGGCCGTGCGCAGATTGCGCGCCAGCTCGTTGATGCGATAGCCGCTCGTCGCGACCGCTTCGAGCACTTTTTCGCGCGTCGTCTCGCGAACGTTCGTGTGTCCGTTGAGCACGCGCGATACGGTCGCGACCGACACGCCCGCGCGTTCAGCGACGTCGGCAATCGATACTTCTTCGCGTGGTCGAACCGTATCTGACATCGCTTTGCCGCGCGTCGCGATCGAGATGTAATGGATTACATTATTTGATCTTACGGGTCGCGAAGGCAACAGCAATCGACTAGGGAAAAACGCTTAAGGGCGGGCATGTCGATCTCGTGTCATGTTGCTCGTCGTTAGGTGTGAGCGTACCGAAGACGCTCGATAAATGCACCAACTTCCAGGAGCGATCCACATGCGATTCATGATGCTGATGATTCCGCGCGGCTACGAAAGCGCCGAACCGGGCACGATGCCGAGCGCCGAAGCCGTCGCCGCGATGATGAAATACAACGAGGAATTGCAGAAGGCCGGCGTGCTGCTCGCGCTCGACGGACTGCATCCGCCGTCGATGGGCGCGCGCGTCACGTTCGAAGGCGGCAAGCCGCGCGTCATCGACGGACCGTTCGCCGAAGCGAAGGAAGTGCTCGGCGGCTACTGGATGGTCCAGGTGAAGTCGCGCGAGGAAGCGATCGAATGGGCGAAGCGTTGCCCCGGATCGGATACGGAGATGATCGAAGTGCGGCAGGTCATGGAGATGGACGATTTCCCGCCGGACGTGCAGCAAGCCGCGGCGGGTTTCGATGACATGCAGAAGAACGCGAAGCGCTGACGCGAACGCCTACGCGATCGCTTCCAGCGCGAGCGCGATGCCCTGCCCGCCGCCGATGCACAGCGTCACGATCGCGCGCTTCACGCCGTCGCGGCGCATCGCGTGGGCGAGGCGCGTCGTCAGCACGGCGCCCGTCGCGCCGATCGGATGACCGTGCGCGATCGCGCCGCCTTCGACGTTGACGATGTCGTCGGGCACGCCGAGCGTTCGCGCCACCGCGATCGGCACCGCCGCGAACGCTTCGTTGATCTCGAAGCGCTCGACATCGCCGAGCGTCCATCCCGCGCGCTGCAACGCCTGCTGCACGGCGGGCACCGGACCGAGCCCGAACATCCCCGGCTCGACGGCCGCGACGCCGAACGCCGCCAGGCGCACGAACGGTTCGATGCCGCGCGCGTCCGCTTCGTTGCGGCTCGTCACGATCATCGCCGATGCGCCGCTGTTCAGCCCCGGCGCATTGCCGGCCGTAATCGTGCCGTTGGGACGGAATGCCGGACGCAATTTCTCCAGCGCCGCGAAATTCGTGTCGGGACGCGGCTGCTCATCGCGCGCAAACGCAACGGTTTCCTTGCCCGCCTTCACATCGACGCCGACGATTTCCGCATCGAACGCGCCGTCCTTCTGCGCCGCCGCAAACGACTGCTGCGAGCGCTCGGCCCAGCGATCCTGCGCCTCGCGCGTGATATCGAACTTCGACACGAGATCTTCCGTGTGCCAGCCCGAATGCTCGCCCGAGAACGCATCGACGAGACCGTCGCGCAGCAGGCTGTCGTAGATCTGCGCGTTGCCCATGCGATAACCGCGACGACCGCCATCGAGCAGATACGGCGCGCGGTCCATGTTCTCCATGCCGCCCGCGATGGCAAGCCGCGAGACGCCCGCCGCGATTTCCGTCGCCGCCGTCGCCACGGCCTGCGCGCCGGAGCCGCACACGCGATTGACCGTCAGCGCGGGCACGGAAACCGGCACGCCGCCGCCGACCGACGCCTGTCGCGCCGGATTCATGCGGTTGCCCGCCTGAATGACGTTGCCGAACACGACCGAATCCACCGATGACGGATCGAGCGCCGAACCCGCGCGCCGCAACGTTTCCGCGATGACGGCCGCGCCCAGATCGACGGCCGGCGTGTCCTTCAGCGAGCCGCCGAACGCGCCGATCGCCGTACGCACCGGATGACACAACACGATGTCCTGCGCAAACATGGCGAGCCTCCGATCAGCGCGGAATGCCGGTGAGGTAGATGGGGGCGTCGGTCGACAGCGATTGCTTGACCGCGCGCCCGGTGTCATCGACGAGCACTTCTTCCTGATTCTTCTCCACCGCCGCGAGCACTTCGCGCACGACATGTTCCGGCGTCGATTTCGGCGCGGTGACTTGCGCGGTCATGTCGGTATCGATGTAACCGGGATGCGCCGCCACGACGAGCGTGCCCTGCTCGCGCAATTCCTCGCGCAGGGCGTTCGTGGCCGCCCACGCCGCCGCCTTCGAGATGTGATACGCGCCGCCCGCCGGCAACGAGACCCAGCTCAGCACCGAAAGAACGTTGATGACCGCGCCGCCGCCGTTCTTCTTCAGCACGGGCGCGAATGCCTGCGTGAGCGCGATGGGGCCGAACGTGTTGATTTCGAGCAGATCGCGAATGCCTTGCGTCGATGCCGGATCGACGAGCAAGCCGCGCGTCGTCACGCCCGCGTTGTTGACGATCACTTGGACGTCGGTGTAGGTCGCCGCTGCTTCCGCGATGTCGGCGGCGTTCGTCACGTCGAGGCGGATCGCTTCGACGCCCGGAATGTCGACGCTCTTCGGATCGCGCGCGGCCGCATAAACCTTCGCCGCGCCCGCTTCGATCAACGACTTCGCAAATTGCTTGCCGAGCCCGCGATTGGCGCCGGTGACGAGTACCACTTTTCCTTTGACCTGCATGATTTGCTCCGCTTGATTGTGCATACGCACTAATGCCGATGAATAAAAGGCTCGCACGCGGCGAGCCAGCGCTTGATCAACTCACTCCATCGTCGTCAATTCGAACAGCGACTGGCGCAATGCCTTCGCGCGTTTCTCGCCGAACTTCGTTTCGAATTCCGCCTGCGCCGCGCGCCACTGCGCCGCTGCCTTCACGAGCGTTTCCTTGCCGGTTGCCGTGAGACGCAAGCCGACCGCGCGCGAACTCGCCGATTCCTGCGCCGCTTCGACGAGACCGTCGCGCTGCAAGGGCTTGAGCGCACGCACGAGCGTCGTGCGGTCCATCACCATCGAATCGGCGAGTTCGAGCATCTGCACGCCGGGCTTGCGCCCGATCGCCGCGAGAATCGTGAACTGCGCCGCCGTGATGCCCGCTACGCTCAAATGCCGCTCGTACATTTGCGACACATAACGCGCCGCCTGACGGATCGCAAAACAGTTGCAGTCGAGAGGAGAAGAGTTGGAAGTCATGCCACGCAGAATATTTGTGCATATGCACTTTGTCAAGCGGCGGGATTCAATCGGCCCGATAGCAGCGTCTCGCGGATGGTCGGGAATCGTCGCGCGCGGCGCATCGGCGAAACGCCCGAAGCCGCCATGGGGTTGAGATCGCGGCGTATCGGGCCTATGCCGAAATCCGCATCGGACGCGCGACTAAACACCAAGACGCGCCGAAATTGGCTCCCTACATTTCGCTTGTCCGATGCCAGGGCGTTCCATTCGATTTCGATTTGCCAGATCAAAAAGGAGAGGGAAAACCATGCGCTTCCGTACCAGACCTTTGGCATGGCTCGTGGCGTGCGCCGCGGCCACGCTCGGCGCCGTGCCTTTTGCCGCGAGCGCCGACGAACTTCCGGTGAAAGTGGGTTTCGCGGCGCCGCTGACCGGCGCGAACGCGGGTTACGGGAAGGATCTCCAGAACGGCGTGCAGCTCGCGCTCGATGAAGCCAACGCGAAAAAGATCACGATCGGTGGCAAGACGGCCAAGTTCGAGATCCGCGCGGAAGACGATCAGGCCGATCCGCGCGTCGGCGTGCAGGCGGCGCAGAAGCTCGTCGACGATGGCGTGGTCGTCGTCGTCGGACACTTCAATTCGGGCACGACGCTGCCCGCATCGCCGATCTACAACAACGCCGGCATCCCGACGATCGATCCCGCCGCGACCAATCCCACCATCACGACGCGCGGCCTCGCGAACATGTTCACGGTGATTTCCAGCGACGCGCAGAACGCGGGCAACGCCGGCGTCTACGCGGTGACGACGACGAAGGCGAAGCGCATCGCGATCATCGACGATCGCACGGCCTTCGGTCAGGGCGAGGCCGACGAGTTCGAGAAGGCGGTGAAGGCGAAAGGCGGCACGATCGTCACGCGCGAATACAGCGACAATCAGACCGTCGATTTCAGCGCGCAACTGACGCGCATCAAGTCGACCAACGCGGATCTGATCTTCTTCGGCGGCCTCGACCGGCAGGCGGCGGCGGTCGTCAAGCGGATGAAGCAGCTCGGCATGAACGCGCAGTTCGTGGGCGGCGGCGGCGTGATGGACGCGGATTTCCTCAAGCTCGCCGGCGACGCCGCCGAGGGCGCGCAGGCGTGGGAATACGGCAGCCCGCTCGACAAGCTGCCCGAAGGCAAGGCATTCAGCGAGAAGTTCCAGAAGCGCTTCGGCGTCGCGATCCTGTCGTATGCGCCGTTCGGCTACGACGCCGCGTGGGCCGCGATCAACGCGATGCAGAAAGCCAATTCCATCGATCCGAACGTGTACCGGCCGGTGCTGAAGACCAACAAGTTCGACGGCATCACGGGGCCGATCGCGTTCGACGACAACGGCGCGTTGAAGAACGCATCGTCGACGCTGTATCAGGTGAAGAACGGGCAGTGGGAATCGGTCGTGACGAAGCACGGCATGTGATCGAAACGCTTCGCGCGGCCGCCCGCGCGAAGCGTTTCAATGCGTGGGCGAATCGCTCGGGCGCGGCAACGTCGCGATGAAACGTTCGAGATGCTCGTTGCATTCGATGACCGCTGAAAGACGCACTTCTCTCATCTGCCGGTCGTGCTCGTTGATCACCGCAGTGAGCCGCGGCACCGCAGTCGCGGGAAGGCGCCAGTCGCCGACCGTCAGGCCGCGGTCGAGCAACGCGAGCACGTCGCCCTGCACTTCATCGAGCGTCGCGCGGTCCAGAATGCCGAAGCCCGCCTCGGTCAAGAGTCCCGACAGCAGCACGGCCTGCGCGATGCACTGCGCCTCGATCAGACTCGCCCGGCCACGCTTGACCGATTCGAGTGCGATCCGGCATTGAAGGATGACTTTGTCCGCCTCGACGCGCGGCATCGGCAGCCAGTAGATTCTGGCGTTCCGGTCTCGCGACGGTTTCGGGAGCCTTCGTATTTTCGTGTTCGACATCGTCTCGACTCCTCGTGGCGTTCAATCGACAAGCAGAAGACAAGCCAGCGAAACGAAACACAGAAGCGCGCTGAGACAGAAGAACCGGTCGGATTTCGCCAGCGGTCCACGCGGCGTCTGCGGCAAGGGCGCGTCGTCCCGGATGATTCTCAAGACCGCGACGTACTCCACGATCGAACAGCACAGCATGACCGCCGCTGCGAGCAGAAAAGCAACAACCAGAATGTTGATCGACATAACTTCATGCACCCCCGATAGTGGTCGCAATGGTCCGGCGCGCCATGTCAAGAAGTGAAACGCGATTCACGCGCACATGACGTCCGACTGTTCCGGTCAGCGCATCATTCGCGCTTGTCGCGGAACATGAAACGCATCCTAGCCGCTCGAATCTTTCACGGCGCTATCGCGCGTGCTACGCATATCTAAGTATTGTCACCGAGCGCACACATCGATCATTCTTCGCGTGCGCGCAGGATATAGCCGAGACCGCGCAACGTCATGATCTGCGCGTTCGTTTCGGCCAGCCGCTTGCGCAAGCGATGAATATAGATGTCGATGGCATCGGCGCTGGCGACATCGTCGAGACTGAAGATGCATTCCATCAGCATCGACTTCGACACGGTCTTGTCCTGCCGCAGGATCAGCGCTTCGAGAATCGCGTGCTCGCGACGTCGCAGCGAAATGGGCGCGCCCCGATAGCTGAACTCGCGCGTGGCGAATGCATACCGGAGATCGCCGCACATCAGCGCGACGGCTTTCTGCGCGCTCTGACGACGCACCAGAGCCTTGATGCGGGCCACCAGTTCACGCGCATCGAAAGGCTTGACGACGAAATCGTCCGCGCCCGCTGCGAAGCATTCCACCTTGTCCTCGATCGATCCGTGCGCGGTCAGCATCAGTACGGGCACGGTGTCGCCGCGGCGCCGCAGCCGTCCGAGCAGTTCCTTGCCGCTCATCGCGGGCAGGCGCATGTCCAGCAACACGACATCGTAGGTGCATTGATTGAGGATCGACGTGGCGCATTCCGCGTTCGGCACATGATCGACGATGAAAGAATCCGCCTTCAACAGACTCACGATCCAGTGCGCCAGCTCGGCGTTGTCTTCGACGAGCAGCAGCTTCATCGGATGTCCCCGCCGGACCATGCGGGCAGCCTGACCGACACGGACAATCCTGCACGCGCGTAGCCCGCCCCGAGCGTGACGGTGCCGCCGTGGCGCAGCGCGATCTCCCGCACGATCGGCAGCCCGAGCCCGGTGCCATCGGTAAAAGCAGACGCGCGATAGAAGCGCTCGAACACATGCGCGCGTGCCTCGGCGGAAAGCCCCGGACCGTTGTCGACCACCTGCAACAGAACCTGCTCGTGCGAACGCCTGACGATCACGGTGACGCGCCCGCCCGGCTGCGTGTAGCGAATGGCGTTGTCGACGAGGTTCGACACGAGCGCGGACAGCAGCGCCGCGTTGCCGGCCACCATCGTGCCCGGTTCGGTTGCTGCGCCAAGGTCGATATCACGCCGCTGCGCCAGCACGATCAGTTCTTCGAGCACGGACTCGACGACATCCGTCATGTCCGTCATCGTTCGTATGGGTTCGGGCGTGGACTCTGCCTGCGCGAGCATCAGCAGTTGCTTCGTTACGGCTTTCATCTTTTTCATGCTCCGGCCCGCGCTCTTGAGCGCGATCTCGCATGCGCGCTCGCCGCCGCAGTTCAGGCAAGCGTATTGGATCTGAGTGTCGAGAAGCGTGAGCGGCGTGCTGAGCTGATGCGCCGCATCGGACACGAAATCGCGCTGTGTCCGCGCGTGATGCCTGACTTGCGCGATGCATTGATTGAGGGCGTCGACGATCGGCCGGAGTTCGCGTGGCAAAGCTTGCGCGCGCATCGGATCGATTTCCAGCGGCGAGCGCCCGGCGAGGTCGTCCTTCAGGCGCATCAGCGGACGGAGCGCGGCCGCGAGACCGAGCGGAACGAGCGCGGCGACCAGCGCGAGCATCACGCATGCGCGCAGCAACTGCGGGCGCCATAGCTGATCGCGCATGGCATGCCGCGAAGCCCGCGTCTTGGCGACGATGACCCGCGCCGCCACCACCTTGCCGTCATCGAACAGAAAACGCGGATAAGAGATGGCGCGAACCTTCGTACCCTCGAACTCGGCGTCGAAATAAACGGGATGTGAGCTTTCGCGCTCGGGCATCGGAAGCTCCGGCCTGCCGCCGAGCAATCGGCCGCGTTCGGCGACGACCTTGTAATACACGCGATCCCGATATGGCGACTCGAACATTTCGAGGGCCGCTGGCACGATCTTGACGGTGAGTTCGCGATCGGACCACTCGATGCCATCGCCGATGGTCCGTGCGGAGGCAAGGAGCGCCGCGTCCTCCATCATGTCCGCCGTGCGGCACGCGGAATCGTACGAAGCGATCGATGTAATCAGCACGAAAAGGGCAAGCGGCGCGAGCAGCCAAAGAAGCAGGCGTATGCGCAGGCTCGTCCGTCCGCATCTCGCGAACCGCGCGCACGCCGGCCGCAGCGGACGTTTCAGATTGTCGGCAGACGTGGCTTCGCCGGATTGCCGGTGTCCGTTGATTTCACGCCCGGGCATAGGCACTCGCGCTCGGGCCGTATGAAGCGAAGGATCTGAGTCGCACCCAGGCATCTCCGTCTGTTCGCAGGCGGCGGCTGTCGCAGCCTGTCATCTTTTGTGTGCGGATTGTAGTGGGCCGAATCCTTCGCAGTTCTTTCGCAGATTCCTATTCTTAATACGGAGTTTCCATGAGTCGAAGAAACTCAAACATCGGCCGTTTAGGAATAGTTCTACGTTCTGCAGGATGTGCTTAACCCATAACCCGCAGCGGATCAAAGATTGCGACGAAGATTTTCACGCGTGTGCGCCGCCTCATCGGCAAGCCATTGCGCGAACTGCTGCAACGCGGGCGACGGCGCGGGCCGCTCCGGATACACGAGGTAGTACGCCGCGCCGCTCGGCACGCACAGCGAAAACGGCGCGATGACGCGCCTGGCGCGCAGGTCTTCTTCGATCAGCGAGAGGTCGCCGATCGTCACGCCCAAACCCTGCATCGCCGACGAAATCGCCAGATCGAGCGTGTCGAAATGCTGCGCTTTCGTCGACGGCAGGCCGGCGTAACCGTAAGCGCCGAGCCACAGTAGCCAGTCGCGGCGGTCGCGCGTTGGATGCAGCAGCGTTTTCCCGGCGAGATCGTCGGGTGTTGGCGAGGCGTTCTTCTTAGGCTTCCACAATTCAGGCGCGCAAACCGGCGTCAGCACTTCATCGAAAAGATGATGCACGCTCGCGCCCTTCCCCGACGGCGCCGCGCCGAAGACGATCGCTGCGTCGAACTGCTCCGCGCTGAATTCGACGCCATGCGCCACCGACGCCGTCACTTCCACGACCAGTTCGGGCCGCTCGTTCTGCAGGCGGATCACGCGCGGCAGCACCCAGCGCATCGCGCAGGTCGGGCACTTCACGCGCAGAATGCCGGATTGCGCGCCGCCTTTCGCGAGGGCATCGTCGATCTGTCCGAACGCCTGCTGCAACGGCGCGACCAGCAACGCGCCATGATGCGTGAGCGCGAGCCCGCGCGCCTGCCGCGTGAAAAGCGCATAACCGAGATGCGCCTCCAGCCCGGCGATCTGACGGCTGACCGCGCCCTGCGTCACGTTCAGCACCTCGGCCGCGCGCGTGAAATTCAGTTTCTGCGCTACCACCAGAAAGGTTTTGAGCACGTCGAGGGAAGGCAGGGGTTTCATCGGGTTTTTGACATATAGCCATGATCTGCAAGCATGGCTAGTATGACAAAGTTTCGATTGTCCGCGCTTTATTGCTGCGGTTGAATCGACGGCAGATTTTCGTCGAACCGCAATTCCGGAGACATCCGCCGTGCAAAGCGCCTGCATTCCCGAGTCGAAGCTGCCGAACGTCGGCACGACCATTTTTACCGTCATCGGCCAGTTGGCTGACGAGCATCACGCGCTCAACCTGTCGCAAGGCGCGCCGAACTTCGCGTGCGATTCGAAGCTCATCGAAGGCGTCGAGCGAGCCATGCGGGCAGGACATAACCAGTACTCGCCGATGTCCGGCGTGCTCGCGCTTCGCGAAGCCATCGCCGTGAAAACGCAGAAGCTCTACGGCGCAACCTACGATCCGGGCACGGAAGTCACCGTCGTCGCGAGCGCGAGCGAAGGCCTGTACGCGACGATCAGCGCGCTCGTGCATCCCGGCGACGAAGTGATTTACTTCGAACCATCGTTCGACAGTTACGCGCCGATCGTGCAGTTGCAGGGCGCGAAGCCCGTCGCGATCAAGCTCTCGCCGCAGGATTTCCGCATCGACTGGGACGAGGTCGCCGCCGCGATCACGCCGAAGACGCGCATGATCCTCGTCAACACGCCGCACAACCCGACGGGCAGCGCGTTCACATCCGCCGACGTCGAGCGGCTCGCGGCGCTCACGCGCGACACGAAGATCATCGTGCTGTCGGACGAAGTCTACGAGCACGTCGTATTCGACGGCGCGCTGCATCACGGCATGGCGCGTTATCCGGCGCTGGCCGAGCGCAGCGTCATCGTGTCGTCGTTCGGCAAGTCGTATCACGTAACGGGCTGGCGCGTCGGCTACTGTCTCGCGCCCGCCGCGCTGACGGCGGAAATCCGCAAGATTCACCAGTTCATGACCTTCTCCGCCGATACGCCGATGCAAATGGCCTTCGCCGAAGCGCTCGCGGATGAATCGAGCTATCTGAATCTCGGGCCGTTCTATCAGCACAAGCGCGATCTGCTCGCAGAATCGCTGAAAGCATCGCGCTTCGAGTTGTTGCCGAGTGCGGGCAGTTTCTTCATGCTGGCGCGTTACGACGCGATTTCCGATCAAGGCGACAGCGATTTCGTGCTGCGCCTGATTCGCGAGGCGCGCGTCGCGACGATTCCGCTGTCGGCGTTCTATACCGACGGCACCGACAACCGCGTGATCCGTCTTTCGTTCGCGAAGGACGACGACACGCTCATCGAAGGCGCGCGCCGCCTTTGCTCGATCTGACGATTTCCTGGAGACCAACACGATGAAACTGAACCACATCGCCAGCGCGCTGTTCCTCGCATGCACGTTCACAAGCGGCGCCGCGCTTGCCGCCGATACGCTGCGCTTCGGCCTCGAAGCGCAATATCCGCCGTTCGAATCGAAATCGTCGACGGGCGAGTTGCAAGGGCTCGACATCGACGTCGGCAATGCCGTGTGCGCCGCCGCGAAAATGCAGTGCAAATGGGTCGAGACCTCGTTCGACGGCCTGATCCCCGCGCTGCAGGGCCGCAAGTTCGACGCGATCAACTCGGCGATGAACGCGACCGAGCAGCGCCGCCAGGCGATCGATTTCACGACGGTCGTGTATCGCGTGCCGACGCAGCTCATCGCGAAGAAGGGCAGCGGCATCGAGCCGACGTCGGCATCGCTGAAGGGCAAGAGCGTCGGCGTGCTGCAAGGCTCGATTCAGGAGACGTTCGCGAAGGCGCACTGGGAAAACGACGGCGTGAAGGTCGTGCCGTATCAGGATCAGAACCAGGTCTACGCCGATCTGAAGTCCGGCCGTCTCGACGCGACGCTCGTGCTCGCGCCCGCGGGACAGAGCGGCTTCCTGTCGAAGCCGGACGGCGAAGGCTTCGCGTTCGCCGGTGCGCCCGTGCGCGACGACAAAATTCTCGGCAGCGGCATCGCCTATGGCATCCGCAAGGGCGACGATGCGCTCAAGACCAAGCTCAACGCGGCGATCGAGAAGGTCAAGGCGGACGGCACCATCGACAAGTACGCAAAGAAGTATCTGGGCGATATCGATATTTCGGCGAAGTAAGCAGCTTTTTTTGAGCGCAGGCACACTGGCGGCTTGATCTTTTCCGGCCGCCAGCCGCGTCTTGCAAGCTGGCGGCCTCAAGCATGGAAGCCGCATGAGCACGCCGACGACGCCCAAACCCGCCGCCGCACCGTCACCCTCACCGTCCGCGCCACCGCCGCTCGAAGGCGGCAAGCTCGTTCTCGCCACCTTCGCGGTGGCGCTCGCGACGTTCATGAACGTGCTGGATTCGTCGATCGCCAATGTCGCGATCCCGACGATCTCCGGCAATCTCGGCGTGTCCGTCAACGAGGGCACGTGGGTCATCACCGTGTTCGCGGCGTCGAACGCCGTCTCCATTCCGCTGACCGGCTGGCTCACGCAGCGGCTCGGGCAGGTGCGTCTTTTCGTCGGCGCGATCCTGATGTTCGTGCTGTCGTCGTGGCTGTGCGGGCTCGCGCCGAATCTGCCGGTGCTGCTCTTCGCGCGCGTGTTGCAGGGCGCGGTCGCCGGGCCGCTGATTCCGCTGTCGCAGGCGATCCTGCTCGGCTCGTATCCGAAAGAGAAGGCGTCGATGGCGCTCTCGCTGTGGGCGATGACCGCGACCGTCGGCCCGATCGCCGGTCCCGCGCTCGGCGGCTGGATCACGGACAGCTATTCGTGGTCGTGGATCTTCTATATCAACATTCCGGTGGGCATCTTCGCGGCGGGCGTGACGTGGATCATCTACCGCGACCGCGAATCGCCGACGCGCAAGGCGCCGATCGACGTGATCGGTCTTCTGCTGCTCGTCTCGTGGGTCGCTTCGCTGCAGATCATGCTCGACAAGGGCCGCGATCTCGACTGGTTCTCGTCGCCGCTGATCGTCGTGCTGGCGATCGTCGCGGTGATCGCGTTCGCGTTCTTCGTCGTGTGGGAGCTGACGGACAAGAATCCCGTCGTCGATTTGCGGCTTTTTGCCGGGCGCAATTTCTTCGGCGGCACGGTGGCGATTTCGGTCGCGTACGGCGTGTTCTTCGGCAATCTCGTGTTGCTGCCGCAATGGATGCAGCAGTATCTGAATTACCGGTCGATCGACGCCGGGCTCGTCACCGCGCCGCTCGGCATTTTCGCCGTGATCCTCGCGCCGATCATGGGCAAGGTGCTGCCGCGCAGCGACGCGCGCATCATCGCGACGGCGGCGTTCGTCGGCTTCGCGTTCGTGTTCTGGCTGCGCTCGAAGTACGTGATCGAGATCGATACGTGGCATCTGGTCTTGCCGACGCTGCTGCAAGGCATTCCGATGGCGATGTTCTTCGTGCCGCTCACGGCGATCGTGCTATCGGGCTTGCCGCCGTCGAAGATTCCCGCGGCGGCGGGGCTGTCGAATTTCGCGCGGGTGTTTTGCGGCGCGGTAGGAACGTCGCTCGCGGGCAATGCGTGGGACAACCGCATCGCGCTGCATCACGAGCGGCTCACCGAGCAGGCGAATGTCTACAATCCGGCGTTTTTGCAGTCGCTCGGGCTATCGCAATCGACGCTCGACGTGAGTGAAGCGCAGGCGCGCGGCATGTTCAATTTCACCGTCAACTCGCAAGCCGCGATGATGGGACTCAACGATATCTTTCTGATCTCGGCGGTGATCTTCATTCTGATCATTCCGCTGATCTGGATTACGAAGGTGGCGAAGGGCGGGGGTGGCGGGGCGGCGTCGGGGGCGCATTGAATGATGCTCGCGCCCCGGGTGCTATTCGGGCAGAAAGCCCTCCTCCAGCACTGACGACATCGGCCATGGACAGCTTGCGGGAAACGTATCGAAGTCGATACCTGTCTCCGCTTCGGCCTGAGTCCGCGCTTTCGACCAGACCAAGTCGAGCCACTGAACATCATCGAAGCGTCGCCGCAAGCTCGGTGCTTCATTCAACACGAACAACGCCTCCCTTCGCTGCGTGCGAATGGTACTCGTCCAACTCCGGCTTCGGCACTCCGGCTGAAATTGCCATTTGAGCAAATGCGCGAGCAGTACCGCCAATCTGCTTCGCAGCTCGCGTGATTCAGTTTTTGCCACGTCCTCGATTTCCTCAGCGATATGCTCGATATCGATGGACGCAAATTTCCCCGCACGCAGCAGCGCCGCCTGTTCCCAGGCCCACGCCACCACGTCCTTCTCATAAGGCGTTCCCATCGGCTGACTCCCGTTCTCTTCATCGTTCCCGGTGTCGCCGATATTAGTTTGCATTCCTTTGTTCATCCAGATCGTCCGTTTGGCCAACGCTCGTCACTTCAGCCCCAGTTCGACGCGCGAACCCGCGCCCTTGTCCTTGATGTCGTCCGCGTTCATCTTCGGCGCGACGACGAAAATCCGTTTGCTGTCGATTTTCCCGTCGAAATATTCCTGCACCGCCTGCGCTCGACGCTGCGCCAGATCGCGCAACGATCCTTCGTCGACCGGTGCGTTCTTCGTGAGCGCGGCTTTCATGTCCTCATCGGGCACCGACTTCGTCATGCCGATGAAGTTCGTCGGCTTCTTGAAATCGGCCGACTTGTACGCCTTCGTCAGATACTTGTCGTAGTCCGCGTCCGTCACCTTGATCGCGTTCCAGTCGACGTTCTCGCCATTGCTCGACATGTCGCGCACCTTCGCGCGCTTCACCTGTTGATCGAGCCACGCGGAACGCAACGCCGGCTCGTCCGTCTTCGGATCGACGCGGCCCGTCACGTCCAAGCGCACCGACGGCTTGTCCGCCAGCGCCTTCGCGATCGTATCGAGCTTCTTCTGCGCGGCATCGTTCAGCGTGGCCGAGCCCGCATCGAATTCGATGTAGTTGAGATCCTCGCCGCCGCCGCCGCCGAACGCATGCGCGAGCAGCGTGAACGGCGCGGTCACCGCCTTCTGCACCAGATTCACGATAGCCTGCCACACGAGCCCACCGATCGAAAACTCGGGATTGTCCAGCGAGCCGGAAATCGGAATATTGACATCGATCTCGCCGCGCGAATTCTTCAGCAGCGACACCGCGAGCCGCACCGGCAGCTTCGTCGCCGTCGGATTGTCGACGTGATCGCCGAACGTCAACTGATCGATGAACAAGTGATTGTTCGCCGTGAGCTTGTTGTCGGCGAGCATGTAATGCAGATCGACGTTGAGCTTGCCCTTCGTGATCGGATAACCCGCGTACTTCGACGAATACGGCGTGAGATTCGTCAGCTCGACGCCATGCGCGCTCGCGGTCAGATCGAGCGCGGGTTTCTCGATGAGCGGATTCACCTGCCCCTTGATCGACACCGGCCCGTTCGCCGCGAGTTTCGCCGACACGTCGACGGGCGCGGACGTGGTCGAATGCGTGCCGAACGCGCCGATCGTCCCGTTGATCGCAACGAGATTCGCGGTGTAGTTCGGCTTGATGAAGTTATCGGTGTAAGTGACGCGGCCGTCCTGCAGCACGAGCTGGCCGAAGCGCATGTTGATCGGCGGCCCCGACGGCTTCGCCGCCGTCTTCACCGGCACCGTCGCGCTCGCAGCGGCCGGCGCGGACGCGCCCTCTTCCTTCGCACGGTCGCGCGTCACCGATTGCGGGCCGTTGTCGCCGGCCACGACGCTCTTGAGGTTCAACCTGCCCTGCGCGTCGAGCAGCACCCGACCGTAGAACTTGGCGAAGGTCACGCGCGCCGCTTCGACATCGGTGCCGCGCTCGCTGTAGTCCGCCTTCACGTTCGAGAGCGAGAGCAGCTTCCAGCCGGCGAAGCGGTCGGAGGTCGCCTTGTCGAGCATGCGTACGTCCGTCAGCGACACGTCGCCCTTATAGGACGCCGCGAGCGTCTTGCCGCTGCCCGACATCGCGACGTCGCCGTTCGCGTTCAGATACGCGCTCGTCACGTCGATGTTGAGCATGTCGCCGAAATACGGCTCGAACGCGGAGGCGTCGACCTGATCGCCCTTGACGTGCAACGCGAGCTTGAGCGGCGACACCGTGACGTTGCCGCCAATCGCGAGCGCCCCCTTGCCGTTCAGCGTCAGCTTGCCGTCGACGGCGAGCGGTTTCGTCAAATCGTCGCCGAACTGCCTGACGTTGAGCGCGAGCGGCGCGACGCGCAGCTTGACCGGCTTCGTCGTGGTTTCATCGGTGATATTCGCCGATGCATCGGCGAGCGCGATCTCGCCGATCCGATACCGCCACGCCGGCCCCGCCGCCTGCGCCTTCTGGATCCTGCGCGTCGCCGACTGCTCGGGCGCGGCTTCGTGCGGCGCGGCGAGCGCGGCCAGATCGATGCTGCCGTCCTTGCGGCGCGTCGCATCGAGCGCGAGGCCGTTCAATTGCACGCTGTCGAGCGTCGCGTTGCGCGCGGACACATCGACCTTGGCGATCTTCGCCGTCGCCGACGCCAGCTTGATCGGCGCGCCGCCGCCCGCGTTGGGCGCGAGCGTGAGCGCATCGAGCTTCACATCGCCCGCGCCGATTTGCACGCCGCCATCCGCCTTGCTCCAGTCGACCGACACCGGCAGATTCGCGCCGAGCGTGCCGCTCGTCACGCGCGCGGCCACCATGTTCGCGAGATACGGCTGCAACGGCGGCAGCGCCAACGCGCTCAGCGCGAGCTTTGCGTCCGCCGTTTTCGTGGCGAGCGTCACGTTGCCCGATGCATCGAGCGCGCCGCCCTTGTCGAATGCCGTCTTGAGCGTGTATTTCGCGGGCGTTTTGGCAAGCGTCGAGAAATCGTCGAGCGTCACGGCGAAGCCGGTCAACGCGGCCTCAACACGCTGTTTGAGCAACTGGTCGTCGAGCGCGATCCGGCCGTCTTGAATCGCGAGGTGGCGAATCGCCAGATCGAGCGGCGGCGCTTCCTTCTTGACTTCCTCCGCTAAAGGCTTCGGCGCGGGACCGGCCAGCTTCTGCACGTTCAGTTGACCCGTCGAATCGCGCGCGAGATGGACATCCGGATTCGACAGCGTCACTTCGTCGAGGTGATAGACATCGCGCAGCGGCTCGGCATTCGCGATCTTCACGTGCAGCGCGCGGGCCGCGATGAGCGGCGCGCTCGCCTTGTCCGTCACCGCGAGATCGGCGAGATCGGCGGTGCCGTCGATGCGGATCGTCGGGGTATCGCCCGAGATCGCGAAGCGCACGTTGAGATCGGTCGAGAGCTTGCCGCTCTTCACCGCGACCGGCACCGACGCCGGCGCGTAAGACGCCATCTGCGGCACGTCGAGGCCGTCGAGCCTGAGCGCGATTTCCGATTCGCGCGACTGCGCAAACGGCTTCGTGCGACCCTTCACGACGAGCGGCGAGCCGTCGATGCGGGCCTGCAACAGCGGCGTCACGAAGATATCGGTGGCGGACGGCAGCGTCGCGATGAACGGAATGCCGAGCGCGAAACGGTCGACGACGTGCTTCGTTCTCAGAAGCCTGTCATCGAACGTGATCTGGCCGTTTTCGAGCTGAATGTTCGATACCGAGAAGCGCGCAGGCTTGTCCGAAGGCGGCGACGATGGCTTCGCGAACTTCGCGATCAGATCGGAGAAATTGAAATGCTCGCCGTCGAAACGCACGACGCTGATACGCGGCGAATCGATCTTCAGTTCGTTGACGACCGGCGCGAGTTTGAACACCGACGCCCACGACGTACGCACGACGAGCCTCGACACATCGACAAAACCGGCCGCCGCGCCCGGCGCCTTCGCGAGATTCGCGGGCGATTCGCCGATATGGACGTCATCGGCTTCCAAATCGAGCGTGTACGGATTGAGCCAAATACGCCTGATGCTGACGGGCCGGTCGAGCTGCTTTGCGAGCTGTTGCTCGGCGATATGTCGGATAACCGGCGGCGCGACGAAGAACCCGAGCACGCCGATAACGAGTATCGCGATCAGCAAGCCGATGAAAAAGCGCCGCGTGCGCCGCGCGTGAACGACGCCGCGCAGCGTCTGCCCGGCGGAGGCGAGAGAAGACTTCGTGATGCTCGACATTCGATGCGCGACGACGAGCCGCCGTCCCCGGAAAGATGATGTTCGAGTATACGACGATGCGACCCGCAAACGTTCGCCAAAGCGTGCGTCAAACACATGAAGGCCGCGAAAAAATCGCGGCCTTCATGTTCGATTCAACTGTTTGCGCGCAGCGGAATCACTGCCGTTCGACTGACGGCGGCGCCCACGAGCCGTCGCTCGCCTGCGGCTTGGGCGCATAAAGACGCATCGTGAGCTGGAACTGGCCTTCGGGCGCGGGCAGCCAATTCGCTGTCTGCGCGCGGCCCGGCGACTTCGCCGACACGATCACGTCGATGGAGCCATCGCGATTCTTCTTCAGCCGGTCGCGATCGGAAAGCGAGAGCCGCGGCAGTTTCGCATCCGAGAGCGCCCCGTCCTTCGTGTAGGCGGTCAGGGTCCAGAAGCCGCGCACCGGCGGCAGTTGCTCGGGCTCGAAGTGCAGCGTGTACGCGTTCGCGCCGTCGAGTGCGTGGCCTTCGCTGTCCACGTGCGTCACCGGCTTCACTTCGCCTTCCTTCGTGCTCGTCGCGGTCTGCCGGCGCGCAAGATAGGCGCGCAACGTGTAATCCGTACCGTAGACGCCGACGCCATCGCCGAACCAGGTCCAACCGTTCTTCGTGATCGCGTTGGGCGGCGTCGTCTCGAGCCGCTCGCGTGCATCGGCGAGACCGGAATCGAGCAGCGGTGCGTCGGTCTTCTTGAACTGCACCGGCTCGCCCGGCTTCACGCCGAGATCGGCGAGCTGGCTGATCGCGTGACTGTCGTCGGTGGCGGCGGGATTGTCGTCGAGCGAGCGGGCGAGGCGCGCGAAGAACGCGTTCGCATCGAGCGCTTCGGCCTGCGCGCCCGGCGCGATCGTCGCCAGCGCGGATGGCAGCGGCGGCACTGCGGGTTGCTTCGCGCCGTTCGCGGGCCACGCGCCGGAGACGACCGGCGTCGGATCGGCGGCGGAGCCTTTCGCGGGCGTCAGCGTGTCGATTCGCATCGCGGTCTGCAGCTTGCGCGCTTCGCGCACGTCGCGCGCGCCGTTCACGCGCACGCGCACCGAAAGCCACACGTAACGTGTGCGCGTTTCGACGCGCGTCGCGTTCGCGGGCAGCGTGCCGGTCCAGCCAGCGGGCACGAACGCGATGAGCTGCATCTTCGGATAGGGCGTCGTGTCGGCGCTGGAATAGAGCGCGTTGGTCCACGCATCGAACGCGCGGGCGTCGAGATAGCGGCCGCGCGGCGCGGCGGGCAGCGTGACGATCACCGGATCGGCGGACACATCGAGCCATGCCGACGATTCGAGCGTGTCGACGCTCGCCCAGCCCGGCGCGCCGGCGGGCGGCAGCGCGTTCGCGTGACGGAAGGTGTTGAGCGGCGTCTGGCCGGGCTGCCCGGCGCGGCCGCTGGCGCGTTCGCGCGCGATATCCGACGCGACGAGCGGAAAGCCGAAGGTATAGGCATCGGCGACCTGATTCTTCACCCAGCCCGTGCTGGTCGCCTTGACTTCGGGCTGCTTGGTCGCACAGCCCGAAAGGACCGCCGTGCCGGCGAGACTCACGCTCATCCAGATTGCGGTGTTGAGCGGAAACGTCCAGCGTCGCTTGTTCTTCATTCGAATGGAAATCCAGTTCTTCTTTCGATTTGGGTTCTCGCACGCATCTTCGTAGGAGCGATGCGCGGCACGCCCGGAAGCGTATCGGCGCCGCTGCCACTCCCCGCGCGGCGCGCCACGAGCATTATCTCGAAATTCGGGTTTTAACTTATCCGCTGACGATAGGCAAGATTAAGTCAGCAAAAGCGCTGCGGCATGCCGAAGAATGCACCAGATGCCGGTCAAAAGCACTGAATGGCGCGCTTTTCGTCCTTCGAATACGGTCTTCTCGTAGCATTTCGCGCTCCCGCGCGGCGGGACTCGACATTGCACGACGCGCTTCATTCAGGCCTTGACCTTCCAGTCATTGGAAGGTCGATACTGTTCCTTATGTGGGATCTTCGCGATCCCGGCCAGAACGGAGCGTTTCGATATGTCCACAGCAGCATCCGACCATCCGCGGACCGCGGAGTTGTCCGTCAGCGGGATGACGTGCGCGTCGTGCGTCGCGCGCGTCGAGAAAGTGCTTAAACGCGTGCCGGGCGTCGAAAGCGTCGCGGTCAATCTCGCGACCGAGAAGGCGACCGTGCACGCGAGCGCCGCCGTCACCGACGATCAGCTCGTCGCCGCCGTCGCCAAAGCCGGCTACGAGGCCGCGCCGATCCTGCCCGACGCCGCGCCGGAGCTCGCCGTTTCCTCCGGATTCGATCGCGAGCTCGCGGCCGTGCTCGCGTCCGCCGTGCTCACCGTGCCGCTGCTCGCGCCGATGTTCGGCCTCACGCTCGACCCGTGGCTGCAACTCGCGCTCGCGAGCGTCGTGCAGTTCGGCTTCGGCGCGCGTTTCTATGCGGGCGGCTATCGCGCGATGCGGGCGTTCGCGGGCAACATGGATCTGCTGGTCGCGCTCGGCACGTCGGCGGCGTGGGGCTTGTCCGTCTGGCAGATGTTCGCGCACGGCGGCATGACGGAGCATCTGTTCTTCGAGGCGTCGGCGGTCGTCATTACGCTGGTGCGCTTCGGCAAATGGCTGGAAGCGCGCGCCAAGCGCCAGACCGCCGACGCGATCCGCGCGCTCAACGCGCTGCGTCCCGACAAGGCCCGCGTGCGCGACCGCGACGATCCGGCGCGCGAACGCGAAGTGCCGCTCGCTCACGTGCGTATCGGCGATATCGCCATCGTGCGGCCG
>Ga0182736_1001329_pt1 | contig 25181 bp, 20 predicted proteins | sample eDN5th30CKraftBY_FD_128882 | JGI IMG/M metagenome (GOLD analysis project Ga0182736, IMG submission 128882) | Enriched backyard soil microbial communities from Emeryville, California, USA - eDNA 5th pass 30_C Kraft BY (version 2) (version 2) | ecosystem: Environmental > Terrestrial > Soil >...
CCTGATGACCATAGCGAGTCGGTCCCACCCCTTCCCATCCCGAACAGGACCGTGAAACGACTCCACGCCGATGATAGTGCGGATACCCGTGTGAAAGTAGGTAATCGTCAGGCTCCTCATGCTTCAAACAAAAACCCCACCCCAAAAAGGTGGGGTTTTTGCGTTGGGACTTTCAAAGCATCTCACGCCAGCTTGCGAATAGCCGATTGCTGATAATTCTCGATGCCGATTTTGTCGATGAGGCCGATCTGAATCTCCAGCCAATCGATGTGATCCTCGGTAGCGTCGAGCAGTTCGACCAGAATCCCTCTTGAGACAAAGTCCCGCACCGATTCGCAATAGACGATCCCCTCCTTGCATTGCGCTTGGGCCGCCTGCTCGAGCTTGAGGTCGTTCTGCAGAGCTTCGAGCGTCTGCTTGCCAATGGCCAACGCATGAAGATCATGCAAATTCGGCAGTCCATCGAGCATGAGGATTCGCTCGATCAGCTTGTCAGCATGCGTCAACTCGTCCATCGACTCGTCGTATTCGTGCGCGCCGAGTTCTTCAAATCCCCAATGCTGATAGAGACGCGCGTGCAAAAGATACTGATGCACGGCCGTCAGTTCGTTCTTCAGCTCGGCATTGAGGTAGTCAATCACTTTCGAATCGCCTTGCATACCGTCTCCCGCCTGGTCGCGTTGCCACACACTCAGAATAGACGTTCGGCGATGACGAGCCGACAACGAGATTCATTCGCATTAGTGGCGACACTGCCGCATCCGCCCGCGTAGCGGAAACTTCCCTCGATTGCGCGATTTTCATGCCTATAATCAAGCGCAAAAGGAACGAGCCGCACAGAGTACGCCTTGCAGATAACAACAAGGAGAGACGTCGTGCCCCGATCGAACCGTACCCGCGCCCCTTCAATCTTCAGCCCGAATATAGCGAGCACGGGCCGTCGGCAGTTCCTCGGCATGGCCGGCGCCGGAATGCTCGCGACACTTCTTCCCGGCTGCGGCAGCGATAACGCCGACTCCCAGTCCTATCCTCAAACCGTCGCCATGGGGCAGCAGGCAATCCAGCAGGCCATCGGCAATCCGACGCAGCCCGTCGCGGCAATATCGGTGGCCATGCTCAAGGGCAGCAACGTGTTCTGGCAGCAGGCGTTCGGCGTATCGTCGGTGCCGAACCAAACCAAGGCGACGACCCAGACGCGTTTCAACATCGGCTCCGTCAGCAAGCTGTTTGCGGCGCTCGCAGCGACGATCCTCCAGGATCGCGGACTGATCACGCTCGATACGCCGATCGTCCGTTATCTCCCGACATTCACGATGCTCTCGCCCGAGTACGCGAAGATCACGACGCGCCAGTTGCTCTCGCATTCGTCGGGACTGCCGGGCACGAATTCGCGCAATCTCTTCACGTTCGCGCCGGTTCCCGGCTACGCAGCCGATACGCAAGCCGAACTCGCGAATACGCATCTGAAGCATTACCCCGGCGAGCTTGCCGTGTATTGCAACGACGGCTTCACGATGATCGAGCAGATCGTCCTCGCGATGACAGGGCAGAGCTTCGCGAGCTTCGTGGAAGCGAACATCCTCGCGCCGCTGAAGATGACGAACTCCAGCTATCTAACGAGCGTGCCGAGCAGCGGCTCGTTCTCGTATCCGTTTGCGAACGGCACGCAGTATCAGGAATTCGTCAACGCCTATGCGACGGGCGGGTTGAGCTCCACGCCCGGCGACATGATGAATCTCGCGCAGATGATCATCGGCGGCGGCATGTTTCAGGGGCAGCGCGTAGTATCGGCGGCGGGCATCGCGCAGATGGGCACGGATCAAACTACCGGACTCCTGATTAATCCGTCGCCCGAATGGAAATGGGGACTCGGCTGGGACTCGATCAGGCAACCGGCGCTCGATGCAGCAGGCGTCCTCGGATGGGAAAAGGACGGCGGAACGGCCTTCTATTCGAGCGAGTTCTTTGTCGTGCCACAGGCGCAACTCGCGCTGATGATCACGGGCAATTCGGGCTACGACGCTCGCAAGATCGCCGAATCGCTCGTGCTCTCCGCGCTGAAAGAGGACGGCTCGATCGCCTCGCTGCCGGCCAAGATCAGCACGACGGCGCCATCGGCCGCATCGGCGCCGAACATCGTCACGGCTGGCGGTATCTACGGCAATTCCGACTCGCCATTCCAGGTGATCGCGAATCCGGACGGCAGCCTGCAATTGAACCAGTGGGATGGAAAGAAGCGTGCGTGGACGCAGCTTGGCGCATACCAGTATCGCAGTGACGGATGGTGGTGGAGCAATAGCGATAGCGCCTCGTATCGCTTCACGGTCGCTTCCGGAACCGATGAGAACGGCCACGCGTACAGCTATCGCTATCTGATGAAGCGTGTGGTGCCAGGCGCGGGTTACGCGTATCTCACGCTGCCGGTCGGTCAGCAACTCGCCGCGCTCACGCCGCTCGACACCGCATGGCAGCAGCGTTTAGACACGCAATGGACCCTGACGAACGATTCGCCAACGGCCGTGCCGATCGTCATCGATGGGAACGAACCGGCTTACCTGACCACGTTGCCCGAACTGCCGGGTTATGTGCTGTACGGCAACACGGACCTTCGCTATCAACTCTTCGTGCCGCTTTCGGACGATCGCGGCGGCATGTCGGTCAGGGTGCCTGGTAACTTCGGTCGCGATCTCTATGAGATCCGCTTTGCGTCAGCGAGTGGCGGCACGACACTGACGCTCGGAAGCTCGATTTACGCGAAGGCTTGAATGAAAGCACTCATTCGAAGCTAATTCACGGGAAGTAACCTGCTTCACATCGGCGATGCATGTGAAGCAGGTTCGACGAACGAACGTCATGCGCGCTGCGTCAGGCGGTGAAGCGATACGGCAAACGCCGCCTCCTACACGACAAGGAGCACATCATGTTCGCACTGCTTTCGCATCTTCTCGGCAAGCTGGTTTCCCGTACCGACATGCCTTCGCATAGCGCTTATCTCGCGTCGTCAGGCGATCTTGCCGATCTCGAACGCCGCATGCGTAACGTCGAAGACGAAGACCGCGCTTACAGCATGTCGTTTTGATGCGCGAAGACCCGCATGAAACATCCGCGGCTCAATTCGCCTCACGTCCTGTCGCGAGCCACGGCTTTCGATCTTCGAGGCAGACCATTCCTTCGTACAGTTCGACGTAGGAGCGGATCATCGCATCGAGACTGAATTTGCGCGCATGCTGGCGCAGCCGGTCGCGCGTAGAAGGATCGTCGAGCAAGGCGGTTGCCTCGTGAATTTTGTCGATCAACGTCTCGGGCCGGCCGACGTCGAACAGGAGATTCGAACGCGGCTCGATGATCTCGGGAATGCCGCCCATATTCGATCCGACGACGGGCACGCCATGCGAATACGCTTCGAGGACGACCAGCCCGAACGGTTCGTTCCACACGGACGGCACCACCAGAATATCGATGCTGCTCAGGAAATCCGAAGGATCGACCCGTCCGAGGAAAGTCACGCGCGGGTCCGCGTATTTCGTCTTGACCGAATCGACGAAGTCCTGATCTCCGGTGCCGCCGATCGAGAGCGTCCAGTCGAGCGTCTGGTCTGCGAGCAGTTGTTCCAGCAGCAACTCGACGCCCTTTTCAGGCAGCACGCGCCCGAGCATGCCGAGTCGCAATGGAGCGTTTCCATCTTGTCTCGAGTGCTGTGCCGCGACGGAATCCATGGCCGGCTGATAGCAATTGTTGATGACGGTCGTCTTTGCCGCACGCGAGAAAAAACCGCTCTCGAGATGCTTCTGCAAGACGAAATCGCTCACGCCGACCGCAACGCTGACCTGCGCGGATGCGATCTGCTTCGGCTTCGCATACAGCGAGCACACGCCGCACTGACTCGCGCAGGGCTTGCCGGCCGTGAGCATGCTCGCCGTCGGGCACAACAGATAGTAATCGTGGATCGTATGTACGATAGGCACGCCCGCGTTGTTGGCGACGCGCCATGCATCGACGGAAAGACACGAGAGGTTGGCAGTATGAATGATGTCCGGCTTCTCGCGCTCGATGATCTCGGCGAGCTTTCGCGTCATCGACGTGTTGCGCACGTCGATCGCGTGCCAGATCAGCTTGGCGACGCGGGAATGCTCGCCAGGCGCATGCGGCCAATAGAGATTGGTCGAACGCAGACGATAGACCTTCGCGCCGTTGACGACTTCATTGCGATCGTCGCCTGTGCCGGTCGCGCAGACCACGCAAACCTCTATGCCTGCCTTGATGAGGCCATCGGCAAGGAGTCGCGTCGCAACTTCGGCGCCGCCGACCTCGTCTGGAAAATATAACGTGTTCGCGATCAGTACTTTCACGGCGTATGGACAGGATGCAGATCACTACGAGCCGGCGGCTTGGCGGTGCGAAAGTCTTCGCGCGCGCCGTAGCTTGTTGAGCGCTTGCCGATGATGTGACGGGGCGGATGACCCTTCATGTGTCGCGGCTCCGGTTCTACAGCGTATGAGCTGATGGCTGACAGTTGGCGCCGCGTCACCTCGATCCGATCGACGACAGGATTGGAAATCGAGTGCGGTCGTTCGAGCTGAACTTTGACCCTGCAAGGTGTGCGGCCCAGTTTACCCCATGAAAGCAAGGGGTATCGCGTTTTTTCAATTTGCGTGCTGCCTACATGCTTTGCGTCTTCCTTATGAATCGATAGCCCGATTTTTACCTTGTGGCCAGCAGCAAAAACGATATGGACCGTGGCAAGGTTACGGACATACGGCGCGTGGCAGCGCCTGTTCTTCGAGCACGCTTTCATACAGCGCGCGATATGACTCGACCATCGCATCGACGTTGAAGCGCCGCGCATATTCGCGGAAACGCTCGTGCACGCGCGGGTCGTCGAGCAACGCCACCGCTTCATGCAGCTTGCCGATGATCGAAGAGGGCTGCGCGATGTCGAACACCAGATTCGTGCGCGGCTCGATGACTTCGGGAATGCCGCCCGTGTTTGCACCGACGACCGGCACGCCGTGCGAATACGCTTCGACCGTGACCCTCCCGAACGGTTCATTCCAGATCGATGGCACCACGAGAATGTCGATACTGTCGTAGAACGCGTCGGACTTCACGCGGCCGAGATATTCGATGCGCGGATCGTCGTACTTCGACTTGAGCGCCTGAAGATAATCGGCATCCGCATGGCCGCCTACGGCTAGCGTCCATTGCAGCGTATCGTCCGCGAGCAATTGCTCGAGCAGCACTTCCAGCCCTTTCTCCCGCGACACGCGCCCGAGTATGCCGAGTCGCACGGGGCCGCCTGCATAACGGCGCGTGCGCGGCGGCGCAGTCGAAGTTTCAAGCGATTCGCACGCGTTATAGATGACCGCCGTGCGCGACGCACGCGAAAAGTAGCCGCTTTCCAGATGCTTTTGCAACACGAAGCGACTCACGCCGACAGCGACCGCGACGCGCGCCGACGCGATGCGCTTGGGCTGCGCATACACCGAGCACACGCCGCACTGCCGCTGGCATGGCTTCGAATGCGAGAACATGATCGCGGTCGGACACATCAGATAGTAATCGCGCGCCGTATGCACGATCGGCACGCCGGCATTGCGTGCGAGACGCCAGATATCGACAGAGAGGCAAGACAGATTGCTGGTGCTGATCACGTCCGGCTTTTCACGCGCGATGATGCTCGCGAGCTTGCGCGACATGATGACGTTATAGACATCGATGGCATGCCAGATCAGCTTGGCGACGCGGCCGTGCTTCTCGCGCAGATGCGGCCAGTAAAGATTGACCGAGCGAAGCCGATAGACCTTCACACCATTCACGTTGTCCACATGGTCGACACCCGATCCGGTCGCGCAGACCACACAGACTTCGATGCCTGCCCTGACCAGACCCTCGGCCAGTAGTCGCGTAGATACTTCGGCCCCTCCGGGTTCATCCGGAAAATAGAGTGTGTTCACGATCAGTATCTTCACGACGACGAAGTCCCCTTGGAAAAGCCTATGCAAAGACACGGCAGAGCGTAACGCTCTCAGGGTTCGACGATCGGTCAAACGACGGAAAAACCCCGGAAGACAAGGCAGGTATTGAAATCATCATACTCGACGGCGAGCTAACGTCGTGTTCAAAGAATCGTCGAGCGGTGCTTGTCTCTGCCATGACAGATACTCGCGCGAGCGCATTTCGGCTCGACTGCGATGCGGAAAACATAGCAGCTTGTGCACCGGCGTTCAATGTGGTGCCGAACATAGACGCCGATGACATTGGGTGTTGAAAGAAAGAGGAATGCGGGCAGTGATCGAACGCCGCGGCCTGAACCGCGGCGTGCATGCTGTCGTTACTGCGGCTCGTACCACGAATAAGTCGGAAGCGTGGTCAAAGGCTTGCCGATCTGGAACGTGATATCCCGCAGGGACGTCAGCGGAATGTTGCGCGGATCGCCCGTGTAGCGCCGCACGTCGCCGTTATCGTTGATATATACGACGATGTCGCCGGTGATGCCCGCAACGTTCGTGCTCGAAAGCGGCATGCCCCAGACATCGAATACCTGGCCGAGCGTGAAGTCCTTGAAGTTCGGCGTTTCGATATGAATGATGCCGGTGTTGTCATGCGTGTGCGTTTCATAGTTACACGAAGACAAGATGCCGACATTCTTCGGGAACGCGAGCCACTGCCCGTCCTTGAAGATGGCGACGTGCGAGTGAACGTGGAACGTCTCTGCCATGCCCGCCGCGCAGATCAGGCCATCGACCGGCGCGCCGGTGCCGCCCGTCGCCGTATTGCCATCGGTAAAGTACAGATTGCCCACCAGGCCGCCGTAGCTGAGCGTCGTCACCGTCGACGTGAACGGCGGCGGATCGGTCCACGTATAGGTCGCGATCTGCGTCGGCGTCGCGCCGATGACGAGCGTCACTTCGCCCTTGTCCGGCAGCACGAGGCTCGAAAGATCGCCGGTGTATTTGGTGAGCGTGCCGCCCGTGTTCACCCACGCGGTCACATTGCCAGTGAGGCCCGCCACGTTGGTCGTGCTGAGCGGCTGACCCCAGACGGAGAAGAACTGCCCGAGCGTGTAAGACGCATTCGATGTCACGTCCATGCGGATCTTGCCCGAGGCATCGACGGTGTGGACCGGATACACGCAACCCGTCTGCTTCGCCATGGTCGGCTTCACGTATCCGACGTTCGCCGGCAACGAGAGTTGCTTACCGTTTTGATAAATCGACAGATGTGAATAGCTGTATTTATTGCCGGCGACCGTACAGTTCAGATTGGCGACGGCCTGGCCGGTGCCGCCCGTCGATGTCGAGCCGTCGCTCCATTGCGATGCGCCGATCGTCGTACCATCGACGACTGCAGTCGCGGCGGCGAGCGTCGGCGTGCCGGTCGTCGTCGAAGGCGTGCTCGCGCCGGAGGGTGCGCTCGCGCCGCCCGGTGAGCTTGCACCGCCTTCGCCCGAGCTCGTGGGCGAGCTCGATCCGTTGCCCGAACCGCCGCCGCCACCGCAAGCGGCGAGCAATGCGAGCGCTGCGGCCGCGAGTGCGCTTGTCATCCAGCGCGTGTTCATCTGTTTCTCTTTGAGCATGTGTCGACTCCGCCCCTAAGGATTTCTGAAGGTGTTGCGGGTTGCACTGCGGCCGCATGCGCGACGCATGCGTGGCGTGCATCCGGCATCGGAAGCATCGCGAGCCGCTCTCGATGCAAGAAACGCGCTTGCTCGTGGAGACGGTCTCGATACGATTGACGCAAATGTTGACGCCTGTCGCTACGACGCTCGTCTATCGACCGGATGCGTTATGGTCTGACTTGCGTCGGTGAAGTCCAGCGACTCATCGAAAGAGAGAAACCGGTCCGGTTATCTGATTCGCCGGCCCGAGGAAATTTAACGTCGAAGAAATGTCGTCGCAAGCAAAGCAACTTTTGGAAACGTGTTCTGACACCGTGGTTTTCGGGTGTGTGCGTTCGCGTACATACGTGCAGTCCACGATTCAGCAGAAAATCAAGGTTTCGATGAAGTGCCGACGGCAATGAACAGCGCCGTGGCGAAATTCGGTTCGCATTTAACGCGCGGCCGGAGAAAGGGGCGGACGGGGTTTCGTCTGACGGACAGAATAAAGGAGGGGAGTAAATGACTCTCTCGAAGACGTTGTTTCACAGCGTAAGGGACTGGTTGCCCGATAACCTGTACTTGACCATTTATCATCGTCGCCGGATCGGACGATTTCCAAAGCTGCGCAATCCGACGACATTCAATGAAAAAATCCTGCGGCGCTGCCTCGAACCCGATCCACGCTTCGGCGACCTCAGCGACAAGCTGAAAGTACGTGAATACGTTGCGGAAAAGATCGGCAGCGAGTATCTCGTGCCGCTGGTTGCTGAACCATCCGATTTCACGAGAAGTGTTTTCGATGCGCTTCCCCAATCCTTCGTCATGAAGGCGAATCACGGCAGCGGATTCGTGCATGTCGTGCGCGACAAGAACGAAACGTCATTCGAGAAACTCGATGCAATGGCGAAAAGCTGGTTATCGACCGACTTTTATGCGATTGCACGCGAACGACATTACCGAACCATCGAGCGGCGCATTTTCTTCGAGGCACTTCTTACCGGAGAAGATGGAAAGGTCCCGCCGGATCTGAAGTTTCATGTCTTCAACAAGCAGTCGGGCGATCCGAAGATATTCATCCTCGTTATTTCGGATCGTTTCGGAAGCCCGCGCGGCGACATGTACGACGCGGACTGGAATCTTCTCGATATCGGCATGGGCCACTATCCGCGCAGCCCGACTCCGGCTCCGCGACCGGCGAATCTGGATGCGCTCGTTTCGATCGCGCGAAAGCTGTCGAGCGATTTCGAATTCGTGCGCGTCGATCTGTACGATGCGAAAGACCGGATTTACTTCGGCGAGCTGACGTTCACGCCGGGCGCTGGCATGTTCGCGCTGCATCCCGACAAGGTGGACTACGAGTGGGGAAGCCTCATGTAACGTTCACGGCCGGCCGCGCGTGTCGCCCAGCGGAAACTCGATGTGACATCGCGCGCCGTTCCGCCCGAGCTCCAGCCGGCCGCTTCCATTGAGCTCGTCGGCGACCTTTCGTTCGATCATCTCCGTGCCGAAGCCGCGTCGGCGAACGTTCGCCGACGCGTCGAGCACGGGCCCGCCATGTTCGGTCCAGTCGAAGCAGAGCCACGTCGCGCCGCTTCGGTCGACGCGCGCCCAGCGAATCGTCACGACTCCGCCATCCGCCGAAAGCGCGCCGTATTCCAGTGCGTTGACGACGAGCTCGTGGACGATCATCGTCATCGTCTCGGCGGCTTCCGATGAAAGCGCGGCATGCTCTCCGTCGATATCGAATTTGCCGTTCGTTTCGCCCAGCGCATCGATCTCGAGACGCACGATGTCGTGCAGATCCACTTCGACGTTCAGTCCATCGGCAAGCGCTTGCTCGATGCGCGCGAGCGCTTGCAGCCGTCCGTTCATGAGCGACGCATGGCGTTCGACGCTTTCCGCGCCATCGGCGGTGCGCGCGTTGATCGAAATGATCTCGGCGATGATGCCGCGTACCCGGCGCCTCAGTTCCATGAGCAGCGCGGATTCGTGTTCTAGCGCGTCGCGCAGCGCTTCCGCCGAACGGGCGCGCTCGACCTCGGCCCAACAACGGCCCGCAACGCCTTCGACCAGCGCGACCATCTCCGGCATCCAGCGGCGGGACGTGCGTTGCGTCACGCGAAGAAGCCCGCGCAAGCGGCCTTCGGCCATCACCGGGACGAAAACAGCCGCGCCGATGCCGTCTTCGGCAAGGCTCTGCCTGATCGTCGCGGACAGACGCGGATCGGCCTGCGTATCGCTGATGACGACCGACTGGCCTCGCTCGTACGCCGACGCGAATGGCTCACAGGTCGCGCAATCTTCGATCGGCAGCCACTCGACCTGCTCGGTGTCCAGTTGCCCCGCGACCATCCGGCAAGCCAGGTGCATCATGCTTTGCGGATCGGTCAGATCGCGCGCCGCGTTCGAGAAGCGCACCAGAAACGCGTTGACTTCCCGCGTGCGTAAGCGCGAGCGTGACAGCTCGATCTGCCCTTCGACGCGCGCCAGCAGCTCGCGCGCGGAAAACGGCTTCGCGACATAGTCGTCCGCGCCGGCCTTGAGCCCCTTGATGGCGGAGTCTTCGCCGGCGTAGGCCGTGAGAAGGATGACAGGCGTGTCCCTGAGCGCATCGTCCTCGCGTATCGCGCGCAATAGAGCGAAGCCGTCCATGCCGGGCATCATGACATCCGCGAGGATCAGCTCGGGCCGGTGCCGATGCGCCTGAGCAAGCGCGAGCGTGCCGTCGGGCGCGACGTCCACTTCCCAGCGCGCGCTGAGCAGACGTTGCAGATGCTCGCGAACATCCGCATTGTCGTCGACGACCAGCACACGGCCGCGTTTCGGTCCCGTGGCCGCGCTCAACTCGACGAGGTCATCGTCCTCGAGCGATCCGTTCGGCCGAAGCCAGCGTGCCGCTTCATCGGCCAGCAGTGCGGCGAGCGCCGGCTCGCGCCCGCTCAGGTCCGGGCGCTCGATCGTTTCGAGGCGCGAAGTCAGCGGAATCCAGACCTGGAACGTGGTGCCGGAATGTTCCTCGCTGCGCACGGACACTTGCCCGCCCAGACGCTGCACGAGATCCTTCACGATCGCGAGACCGATGCCCGCGCCTTCCGCCGTGCGCGCGCGGGATTTCTGCACGCGATGAAAGCGCGTGAAGACGTTCGGCAGCTCCGACGCCGGAATGCCGACGCCGGTATCGATGACTTCCAGTTCCGCATGCAGCCTGATCGCCTTGAGGCGAACGCTGATATGGCCTTCGAACGTGAACTTGAGTGCGTTCGAAATGAGGTTCGAGACGATCTTCTCCCACATTTCGACGTTGACCGGCACGGGCGGCATGTCCATGTCGATGGCGACGCGGCAATCGAGTCCCGCCGCCTTGATCGCGCCGGAAAACGCGCTGACGATATCCGCGGTGAGCCGGCCGAGATTGATCGGCGCGACGGCGGGCCGTCCCTGAACATCGATGGCCGAGAAATCGAGCAGGCTGTTCACGAGCCGCAAGAGGCGGCGTGCATTGCGCGACGCGACCACGACGTTCGCGGCGGCCTTCTCCGGCAGCGACGGATGCTGGCGGAGCAGTTCGTCGAGCGGCGCGAGCATCATCGTGAGCGGCGTGCGGAATTCGTGGCTCACATTTGAAAAGAACTCGGTCTTCGTGCGATCGATTTCGGCGAGCCGCGCCAGCCGCTCGCGCTCCAGTTCATTGGCGAGCGCGTCGCCGATTCCCGCGCTGACTTGCTGAACGACGAGATCGATGAAGTGCGCGTGCGCTTCGTCCTGAGGCCGATGCGGGCTGAGACCGAGAATCAGGACGCCGAGCGGCCGGGCTCGCGTCGCGGTGCCGAGCGGTATGATCAGCGCGCGCGTCGGGCGCTGGCTGCGCCGGGGCGCCGTGACGGGCGCCTCGAGACCGGGAAAGCGGCAGTCGAGATCGTCGACGGCGAAGCCCGTCAGCACGCCGGATCTCGACGCCGCCAACGCCGCGGACATCGGCCAGCTTCCGTCGTCCCGGACGTTCATCGAGAGCGTGTAGGGCGCAGCCGCGCAGCCAACCTCGAGACCGGCCGCTCCCGCAAGGCTCGCCTGCTGGCCCGTTTCGTCGAACAGATAGATCAGGGCGAACGGCAAATCCGCCGGCGCGCTGGCGAGCGCGGCGGCGGCGCGTTCGCAGGCTTCGCGTCGCGACAAGGCGTCGGCAAGCGCCTTCGCGAGCGTGTGCAATGCGCGCGTGCGGCGTTCGGCGACGACGTTGCGCGTCGTCTCCCAGCCCGTGTTCTGCACGCCGAGCACGCGGCCTTGCACATCGCGGATGGGCGAGTACGAGAACGTGACGAAAACTTCCTCCACGAAGCCGTGCCGGTCGATCATGATCGGGAAATCTTCGCCCGCGACCGCCTCGCCGTGAGTCAGAACGCCCTTGGCGATGGGTCCGAGCACGTCCGTCCAGACCTCCGGCCACGTCTCGTGCGCGGGCCGGCCGAGGGCGAGCGGATGCTTCGCGCCGAGGAAGACGCGCCAGCGGTCGTTGTAGATCTGAATCAGATCGGAGCCCCACAGGATCGACATCGCCTGCGGTGAATCGATGGCGGTGCGTACGGTAAGCTGCAGTTCGGCAGGCCAGCCGAGCACGCATCCGAGCGGCGTGCGGCACCAGTCGATCTCTCGCGCCAGATGCGCGATCTCGCCGGCATCGCCGAACGTGCGGTTGATGGCGCGCAGCTCCGAGCGCATGCGCGGCTGTGGCGTTCCGCAGACGATCTCGCCGATGACCTGACCGATGTCGTCGAGCGGCACGACCATGTCCGCCGCGTCCGTGGCGATGGCGGCTGCGGGCATTTGCGGATATTCCGCGCTCGCCTGACTCTGCACGATCAGGCGGCAGCCGGCGGCGCGCAACGCGTTCGCGCCCAACGAACCGTCGCGGCCGAGGCCCGTCAGGATCGCGCCGATCGCTCGCGGGCCGAAGCTGCGCGCAACGGATTCGAAGAGCCGGTCGATCGGCCGTTCGATCGCGCCGCCGGGACACGGCGACAGCACGAAGGAACCGTCCGGCAGCAATTCCACGAAGGCGTGCGGCGGGGCGACCATCAGCCTGCGCCCGCCGATGCGCGAGCCGGCGGTGATCCATTCGACCCGATACGCGAGTCGTTCGAAGACCCATAGTGTTGCTTCGGGCGGCAGGTGCATCATCAGCACGACCGTGAGCGGCAAGTCTTTCGGCAGGCCGTCGACGAGACTGGCCGTGGCCATGTGCCCGCCCGCCGACGCGCCAATGACGATGAGATCGAAGGCGGACTCCGGAATCTGCTCCAGCCGGGACAGCGATGTCGGATCGGAAATCTGCACGCGCCACTCCTCGCGATGAAAAGATCCGTCTTTCAGGCTAGCACGAATGTGCGAAGCCAATTCGACGCCCATTCGACTCGCGTATTTTTTCCGATCGCTCGATCGGCGTATCTCGGGCACGATAGAACGGCAAGTTCGTTTCAATACCGAGGTCGAGCCATGCAAATCCAGACTGGTAATCTTTTCAGCTTCGAAGCGAAGCGCGGCAATGAGGAGCGTGTCGACATGCTCGTCACCGGAGAGCGTCTGAACGTGGAGCGGATCGTGTCGATGGGGCACGCGAGCCCCGAAGGATTCTGGTACGACGACTCGCGCGCCGAATGGGTCGTGCTGCTGTCGGGCGCGGCCGCGCTCGAATTCGAAGACGATTCGACGCTGCTCGAAATGCGTCCCGGCGATCATGTGCTGATCGAACCGCATTGCCGGCATCGCGTCGCATGGACGCATGCCGTCGAGCCGACCGTATGGCTCGCGATCTATCACGAACGCCGGGCCTGAAAACAAAAAATCAGCGTGTTTCAGCGCGGAACAGGCGGCAAACGTTTGCATTTGGCCGCTTTAACGCTTTCGCAACAATGAGGCGAATGACGCTGCGTTTTGTCACCGAAAGTTCATGAAGAAGCCTTAGCGTGCACTGTTTCTTCATACATCGGCCAGCGTTGTCATGCACTCAGCGTTCTCGAGCTTTCGCGGTTTTTCCGGGCAGAGAGATCTTCGTACTGCCGGCGATCTTTGCAGGGAAGTCCCCTTTGTCGACGCGGAGGGCTCCAATGCACTGGTGATGGAAATCTTCTCCGCGCGCCGCGACATGGGAAGCCTGGCCGTGATCGAAGGATTGCGCCCAATTGGACTGATCAACCGCGATATCTTCATGTCGCAGATGAGCAAGCCTTTTCATCGCGAGCTTTACGACAAGAAGAGTTGCATCGCGTTCATGGACAAGGAGCCGCTGATCGTCGAAGCGGACGTGAGCATCGAAACCCTCGCATTCAGAACCGTCGATGCCGGCGAAAAGGCGCTCGTCGATGGTTTCATCGTCACGCGCGGCGGACGGTTCTCCGGCGTGGGCAGCGGCCTCGAACTCGTGAGCGCGGTCGCGCAAATGCAGGCGGAGAAGAACCGCCAGATCATGCAGAGCATCGAATATGCGAGCGTGATACAGCGCGCCATGCTGCGCGCATCCGACGACACATTGTCGACGCAGCTTCGCGATGTCGCGATGGTCTGGGAACCGCGCGATGTCGTCGGCGGCGACTTCTATCATTTCGCGGCGTTCCCGCATGGCTGGTTCGGTGCGGTGGCCGATTGCACCGGTCACGGCGTTCCCGGCGCGTTCATGACCTTGCTTGCTTCGGCGTCGCTGTCGAAGGCGATCGAGCAGATCGGTCCGCGCGATCCGGCTGCGTTGCTCGCGGCGGTCAATCGCAACGTCAAGGGCTTGCTCGGGCAAGTGAACGGCGATGCCGCCGGGCATCAATCCAATGACGGACTCGACACCGCGTTTTTCTGGCTCGATGCTTCGGAAAACGTGCTGCATTTCGCGGGCGCGCGCGTCGCGCTGCATATTCTCCCGCCCGATGCGGCGGAGTTCCAAACCATCGCGGCCGATCGCATGGGCGTAGGTTATGTCGACAGCCGCGCGGACTACGCGTGGAATCTGCGCGCGATTGCGGCTCCGGCCGGCAGCCTGATCTTCATTTGCACCGACGGGCTGACGGATCAGATCGGCGGCCCGCGAAACATTTCCTTCGGCCGGCGCCGCATTCTCGATGTTATCCACGCACATCGCGGCGAGTCGCCATGGACGATCTGCGAGCGCGTTCGGCAGGCGCTCGCGCATTGGCAAGGCGTGTGCAGCCGCGCCGCGACGATGTCACGTTCTTTTGTGCCCGTATCTAATCAATTCAAAGCATGTCTCAACTACTCGATCAGGACAGCGCCTTTTTCGATCTGGCGCAGCGACGCAATGTTCTCTTCTATCACAAGGGATATTTCTCGCATAACATCGTCGCGGCCATGGGCGAAGTCGTGAAGCTGCAACTGGAAGTCGCCGGCGTGAGCGGTCCGACGCGCCGCAAGCTCTTCTCTTCGTTTGTCGAGCTTTCGCAGAACATCGTTCATTACTCGTCGAATGCGCTTTTGCAGGGCAGCGAAGACGAAGGCGCGATACGCGAGGGCGCGGTATGCATCTCGAAGGACGGCGAACATCACGTCATGTTATGCGTCAATCCGATGGCGACCGCCGAAGTGGAAAGCCTGCGTAACAAGCTCGAGCCGCTTCGCAACATGTCGCTCGAAGAGATAAGGCAGGCGTACAAGCTATCGCTGCGTTCGGATACACCCGAAGACAGCAAAGGCGCCGGCCTGGGTTTTCTGACGATGGCGCGCGATGCGAGCGCGCCGCTCGAATTCGCTTTTCATCCGCGTGCCGACGAACCCGGAACCACGCTGTTTTGCCTTATGGCCATCATCTGAGCAGGAAGGCACGAGAACATGGATAACTTTTATATTGCCGCCACGACGACATCGCCCGAGGTCGATTTGCGTTTCGATCAGCACGCGTTGTCGCTCAAGGGCGAGTCCTATCCCGAGAATGCGGCCGCGTTCTATGCGCCCGTCATCGAGCAGATGCGCAAGTATCTTGCCGAGCATGCCGGAGCCGTCGTCACGATCGACGTCGCGCTGACTTACTTCAATAGCTCGAGCACCAAGATGCTGTTCAGCATGTTCGACGCGCTCGATCAGGCAGCGCAATCGGGCAGCCGCGTATTGATGAACTGGTATCACGACGAGGAAGACGAGACCATCGCCGAGTTCGGCGAAGAACTGAAGGCCGATTTCCGCGCGATCGAATTCACCGACCGTCTCATCGCTCATCCGGGACGGTAGGCATGCCATCGACATCGTCCGACGATCCGACGCCGGATCTGTTTCAGAACGAAAGTGCGGCGCTGGACAAGGCGCGCGCGATGCACGCGGCGCCCGACGCAGGCGCCGCGGAATATCGCCGGTCGTTGGGGGAACTCATCGATCATTTCGAGCGCCTCATGCGCGAAACGCGGCGTCTGATCGGGCGCAGCGACCGCGCCGAGCGCGAGATGCAGACGCTCGCGCAGCAATTGGCGCATCGCGCGTCGCACGATGCGCTGACGGGCGTGCTGAATCGGAGCGCCGTCATCGAGCAGGCCACGAAAGCGCTGCGCTCGACGAGCGCGGCGATGATCGTGCTCGATATCGACGAGTTCAAGCGGATCAACGATGACTTCGGGCATCCCACCGGCGATGCGGTGATTCTCGGCGTCGTCGATTGCCTGCGGCGCATCGTGCGCGATCAGGGTTTCATCGGACGCGTGGGCGGCGAGGAATTCACCGTGCTGTTGCCCGGACATGAACCGCACAGCGCCGCGCTGCTCGCCGAGCGCATGCGTGAGGCGATCAGCGATACGCTGGTCGTCGAGCCGGTGGATCGACGCATCACGGCGAGCTTCGGCATCAGCAATAATGCGGCGGGAACCGGCTTCGACATCGCATACGGGCTCGCCGATGCAGCGCTGTATCGTGCGAAGCGAAGCGGACGTAATCGCGTGGAAGTCGCCGATCAATAGGCGTATATCCGCTCTTGACGATTACTTTCTGCGTCGCTGATTCATTAGTTTGACTATATCGCTTGTCGGCGCGCTGGTTATCAGGCGCGCGATGTCGTCCAGATGAACCCAGCGGCATTTGGATATTTCGTTACTCGGGCGAGCTTTTGCCCGATTCGGGACTGCGCAGGAAAACACGTGATGGTGTTTCTGCTTGCCGCGAAAGTCGAAAAGATATTTGGCCGACTTTCCCGATAACCGCGTTTCTTCCCGAAGCTCGCGCAGTGCGGCATCCGAAAGATGTTCTCCACGTTTGAGTATTCCGCCCGGCAAGGCCCACTTCGACTGACTGCGGGCGACAAGAAGGATGCGCTTGCCTCTGCGACAGATCACGGTGGCGCGTTTCTTCAAACCGGTCTCCCTTTTACTTCCAGGTATTCTCGACGCGCTTCACGCGCCATCGAATCGGGCAGAGCCTGATTAGCTGTGTATGCTAATACAGAACCTTACTCACTCGGCAAGCTCGTAAAGCACGGGCGGCGTACACGCAACAGGCGGAAATCGCTTCATCAAACGGTCACAAACATGCGATGCGGCCAGTTCATTGTGGTAATGTCTGAGCCAGGCGATTTTTTGTTCAACTCGAGGCATTGAAATGGATAGGGATGGTGACTGGCCTTTGCCACGGCCAACCACTTTCTTCAAAGCCGACCGGCGTACTGCCGGATCGTCACTCTCGAAAACGAACTCAATAGCCAGTGCTTTCTCGTCACTGGCGACGCCGGTAATCGCGGAAGGAGTGCAAAGAGCGAAAGAGCTATCCACGACGAGCGATGCGCAAGATTCTCCCCAGCTTCGCGTCGCCTTCAGAATGCTCCGCGCTTTGTACTGGCGTATTCTCCCCATGCTCGAATTTTTCGACCCGTTATCAAGGGCGGGCACGGTCGCAACATCAAAGCGTTGACGTCCGTGCAGAACAAGCTGGGCGGGCTGAATCGGCGCAAGGGCAATGCGGCAAGCTGTCGATACACATACATTGAATCAGGAAATGGCTTACACAACACCGGAAATCACAGAACTCCTGGCGAAACAGGACGCGCTGAACAAGCAACTGGCCGAAGCGAAGGAACGCGAAACGCGCCAGGTGCTGATCGAAATCGTGCAGAAGATGCGCCAGTACGGCATCAGTCTGGAAGAGCTGTCAGGCAGCAAGCCGAAAGCGCAGGAACCGGTCAGGGAAGCGAAGTATCGCGATCCCATCGGCGGCGCGACGTGGAGCGGACGCGGCCGCGCGCCGCAATGGATCGTCGGAAAGAATCGCGATGATTTTCTCGCCGACACGCGCGCCACGAAGACGACCAAAGCCGCCGCGCAAGCCGCGCTGTTCGGCGACGAGGCCTGAAGCGAAGTCTTCGATCAGGCACGCTCACGGCGGCAAGAAAACATCGCTACAGAAGGGATTTTCCCTGAGCGAGAATCATGTCGCAGACCTGCTTGGTGACTTGCTCCTTCAGCCCCGCACCGCTCAAGTCGAGCTGCTTGCCGTTGCCGCTATCCAGAATGCCTTTCGCGCCGTTCGTATAGCCTGAATCGCTGGAAGCCGAGCCGCCGAGCTTGCTCATCAGCCCGTCCTTGACGGATGACGCACTGCCGCCGAGATAGTTGCTCTTGACGCAATATTCGATAACGCCCGCGACATTGCTCGTGCTGCCCGACGTGAGCGAATCCATCGATAAGCCTCCGGTCAGGCCGCTCAAGTTGCCGAGTGCGCCGCCGCTGCTGCTCTCTTTACCTTGATTGAGCAGATTGCCGAGTTGAGCGTGAGCTACTGGAATGGTAAGCAGGACTGCAGTCAGGATTCCGCCGGCCAGAACATGACGCTTTGAGAAGATCATGGTGCCTCCGAGGTTTGATCTCTCACTATAGACGATGAACGCGCGCGGGTCGGCATCGACTGCGCGCGTTTCGATTCGTTGAAAAGTACCGGATATTCAAGCGCGAATCATCCGCCTGTTCCCGTGACGCGCCATACGACATTGCCGACGTCATCGGCGATGAGAAGGCCGCCGTCGCGATCCTGCGCCACCCCCACAGGTGCGCCGTATAGCTCTTTCTGATCCGCCGATGTGAAGCCGGTCACGACATCTTTCGGCGCGCCGACAGGCTTGCCGTTTTCGAATGCGACGTAGGACACGACATAACCGCTCAGCGGCGAGCGATCCCAACTGCCATGTTCGCCAATGAACGCGCCGCCCCGATATTGCGCCGGCAGATTGTCGCCCGTATAGAACGCCAGCCCGAGCGGCGCGACGTGCGAACCGATAGCGTAATCGGGCGGAATCGCGCGGGCGACGAGATCGGGGCGCTGCGGCTGCGCGCGTGGATCGACGTGCTGTCCGTAATAGCTATACGGCCAGCCATAGAACGCATTCTCTTTTACTGAAGTCAGATAGTCGGGGACGAGGTCCGCACCGATTTCATCGCGTTCATTGGCAATTGCCCAGAGCTGCTTCGACTTCGGTTCCCATTGCAGTCCGGTCGGATTGCGAATGCCCGCTGCATAGATACGGCTCGCGCCCGTCGCCGTGTCGACTTCGAGAACGTCGGCGCGCCGGTATTCGACCTCCAGTCCGTTCTCGCCGACATTGCTGTTCGAGCCGACGCCGACATAGAGCTTCTTGCCATCGGGGCTCGCGAGCAAGGCCTTGGTCCAGTGATGATTGATCGTGTCCGGAAGATCGGCCAGCTCGACGCCGCGCTCGGCGATGCTCGTTTCGCCCGTCTTGTAGGGAAACTTGAGGATCGCGTCGGTATCCGCGACATAGAGCGTGTCACCGATCAGTTGCATGCCGAACGGCGAATGCAGTTGATCGATGAACACATGCCGCTCCCACTCGCCACTCGCGCTTTTCCTCAACAGCGTGATGCGATTCGCGCCTTTCGCCTTTTTCCCCGACTTGCTCGCGATCAATCCGGCGATGAGTTGCTTGGGCGTCGTCACCGCTTCCTCGTTCGGGCTGTTGGATTCGGCCACGAGGACATCGCCGTTCGGCAGCGCGTAGACCTGACGCGGATGCACGAGACCGGACGCGATCTTTTCGATCCGCAATCCTTCCGCGACCTTGGGCGTCGCGCCGTTGCGCCAGCCGACGTATTCGGGAACCTGCATCGGCGGCGCGAAGAAGTTGCGTGCGTCCGGCAGTGGAGGCTTCTCGCCCGCCTGATGTTGCGCATCGTACTGCGCGTGTTCGTTGCATCCGCTCATCGATGCCGCGAATGCGATCGCGAGCGCGCCTATCATCATGCGCTTATTCATGAGCCGCCTCCGCGAGAACGAGCCGGTCCATGGCCATCGCGATATGACCGATGCTCAGAAACACCACGGTGATGACCGAGAGAATGACGTTCTCCGGAACCATCGCATAGGCATCGCGGCTATGCACGAAGGCGTTGACGACAGCGGCGACGATCGCGATCAGATTGAGCCAGAAATCGATTCGTTCGATCCGCGAGACCGCGCGCCGCTTTTGCAGCCATACGTGACCGAGATTGAGCAGCCGCGGAACGATGGCGATGATGAGACCGGCCGTCACGAGCCACGCCGCGCCTTTTCCCCAGAACACATTGCGCGTGATGGCGTAGCTGATGTCGAAGATCAGCGTGCCGACAAAAAGCCCGTAAGGAATGGGATCGAGCAATTCGAATATCGCCGGAGCGAATTTCGATGGAGGTCTCGAAGTGGCGGATGAAGTGGACATAGCTTCTCTTCCCGAATGCGCGTGGTTTTTAGCCCTTGCGCATGCGGCATGCCCGCGCGCGTACTTCGTTGTTGACTCGTTGAAAGGAGAAGAGATGAAACGGTGTGCCTGTTTCGACAGGATTCAAGCGAAGGTCCGGCGTGATCGACGACGTAAGAAGCGCTTCGATCGATGTCGCACCTCGAACTCGGTGCGACATCGTCGGCCGCTCACAGCAGACGCGGATCCAGCGGCGGAGGCGCGGACGGTAGCGCGGGCAGCGGCGGCGGAAGATGAAGCTCCTTCAGCAGCGCGGCGCCGGGCCACGAATCGGGCAGCTTCGGCATCTCGGGAAGCTTCTTGCTATCGGGATTGGTCAGATACAGCATGCCGCCGTGAATGGCGGACATCGCATTGCGATGCATCGTTTCGACGCACGGCAGGTCGGTGATGGTCAGAGTGGTCATGGCAGGTCTCCCGGCAAAAATAAAAGTAATTGAATGGCGACGGACGAGTCGCCATTCGATCTTTTGCACAGGTTGTGCCAAGCGAAGCAGAGCGCGCCGGTCATCGGTTTCGCTCGAATTTATCGACGCATAACGGCGTACTCCGAACGACAGTTCGATCGCGCGATGTCGGCGCGCGCCCGACACTCAATCCAGCGCGACGACGGGAACCGACACGCGGCCTTCCATCAGTACGCGCGCGCTGCGGCTCATGATCGCTTTCTTCACTTGCCATTCGCCGTTCGCTTCGACGGCCTCAGCGCCGACGCGCAACGTGCCCGACGGATGCCCGAAGCGCACCGACTGACGCTCGCCGCCGCCCGCCGCGAGATTGACGAGCGTGCCCGGAATCGCCGCCGCCGTGCCGATGGCGACCGCCGCCGTGCCCATCATCGCGTGATGCAGCTTGCCCATCGACATCGCGCGCACGAGCACGTCGACATCGTCCGCGCCGATGCGCTTGCCGCTCGACGCGACGTATTCCTTCGGACGCGCGACGAACGCGATCTTCGGCGTGTGCTGACGTTTGGCGATTTCATCGAGGCTCTTGATGAGCCCCATGCGCAGCGCGCCGTATGCGCGAATGGTTTCGAAGCGCTTCAACGCGGCATCGTCGCCGTTGATCGCGTCCTGAAGCTCGGTGCCCTTGTAGCCGATGTCCTCCGCGTTCACGAAGATCGTCGGAATGCCCGCGTTGATCATCGTCGCCTTGAAGGTGCCGACGCCGGGCACGTGCAGATCGTCGACGAGATTGCCGGTCGGGAACATCGCGCCTTCCGCGCCTTCTTCCTCGGCGGCGGGATCGAGAAATTCGAGCTGCACTTCGGCGGCGGGGAACGTCACGCCATCGAGTTCGAAGTCGCCGGTTTCCTGGACGGCGCCGTTGGTCATCGGCACATGCGCGATGATCGTCTTGCCGATGTTCGCCTGCCAGATGCGCACGATTGCAATGCCGTTATCCGGCACGCGGTCGGGATCGACGAGGCCGCTCGTGATCGCGAACGGACCGACCGCCGCCGAAAGATTGCCGCAATTGCCGCTCCAGTCGACGAATGGCTTGTCGATGGCGACCTGGCCGAAGAGATAGTCGACGTCATGTCCGGCGCGCGCGCTCTTCGAGACGATGACCGTCTTGCTCGTGCTCGACGTCGCGCCGCCCATGCCGTCGATCTGCTTGCCATACGGGTCCGGGCTGCCGATCACGCGCAGAAAGAGCGCATCGCGCGCGGGGCCGGGCACGCGCGCCGCTTCGGGCAAATCGTTCAGGCGAAAGAAAACGCCCTTGCTGGTGCCGCCGCGCATGTAGGTCGCGGCGATCTTGATCTGAGGTGCGTGTGCCATGTGATTCGTATCCTTGATTGAATGTCAGGCCGCTTCTTTCGACGACTCCAGGAAGTCCTGCGCGAAGCGTTGCAGCACGCCGCCGGCTTCGTAGATCGAGACTTCCTCGGCCGTGTCGAGCCGGCACGTCACGCTCACTTCGACGCGTTCGCCGTTCGCACGATGGATGACGAGCGTGAGATCAGCACGCGGCTTGCGCTCGCCGATGACGTCATAGGTTTCGGTGCCGTCGATGCCGAACGTCTGCCGATTTTCGCCCGGCTTGAATTCGAGCGGCAGCACGCCCATGCCGATCAGGTTCGTGCGATGAATGCGCTCGAAGCCTTCCGCGACGATCGCTTCGACGCCCGCGAGACGCACGCCCTTCGCGGCCCAGTCGCGCGACGAGCCTTGTCCGTAATCCGCACCCGCGACGATGATGAGCGGCTGCTTGCGCTCCATATACGTTTCGATGGCTTCCCACATGCGCGTGACGCGGCCTTCGGGTTCGATGCGCGCGAGCGAGCCTTTCTTCTGTTGACCATCGACGATGGCCATTTCGTTGATGAGCGTCGGATTCGCGAACGTCGCGCGCTGCGCCGTCAGATGATCGCCGCGATGCGTCGCGTACGAATTGAAATCCTCTTCGGGCAAGCCCATTTTCGCGAGATATTCGCCGGCCGCGCTGTTCGCGAGAATCGCGTTGGACGGCGAGAGATGGTCCGTCGTGATGTTGTCGCCGAGCACCGCGAGCGGGCGCATGCCCTTGAGCGTGCGAGCGCCTGCAAGCGCGCCTTCCCAATACGGCGGACGGCGAATGTAGGTGCTTTGCGCGCGCCAGTCGTAGAGCGGGCTGATGGCTTCGCCGCTTTGCGCGGTCAACGCGAACATCGGTTCGTAGACGCGACGGAACTGCTCGGGCTTCACGCTTTGTTTGACGATGGCGTCGATTTCCTCATCGCTCGGCCAGATGTCCTTCAGATACACGGGCTGGCCGTTCTTGCCGATGCCGAGCGCATCGCGTTCGATATCGAAACGGATCGTGCCCGCGATCGCATACGCGACGACGAGCGGCGGCGACGCGAGAAACGCCTGCTTCGCATACGGATGAATGCGGCCGTCGAAATTGCGGTTGCCGGACAGCACGGCGGTCGCGTACAGATCGCGATCGATGATCTCCTGCTGGATCGCCGGGTCGAGCGCGCCGGACATGCCATTGCACGTCGTGCACGCGAACGCGACGATGCCGAAGCCGAGCTTTTCCAGATCGGGCAACAGACCGGATTCCTGCAGATACAGTTCGACCGCTTTCGAGCCCGGCGCGAGCGACGACTTTACCCACGGCTTGCGCGTGAGACCTTGCGCATTCGCATTGCGCGCGATGAGCGCCGCCGCGATCACGTTGCGCGGATTGCTGGTGTTCGTGCAACTCGTGATCGCCGCGATGATGACCGCGCCGTCCGGCATCTGCCCCGGCGTTTCTTCCCATTTGCCCGCGATGCCGCGCGTCGCCAGTTCGGACACCGGCAGGCGCTTGTGCGGATTCGAGGGACCCGCCATGTTGCGCACGACCGTCGACAGATCGAAGCGCAACACGCGTTCGTATTCCGCGTGCGTCAACGAATCGGCCCACAGGCCAGCGGTTTTCGCGTAATGCTCGACGAGGCTCACTTGCTTGTCGTCGCGGCCCGTGAGACGCAGATACTCGATCGTCTGCTCGTCGATATGGAACATCGCGGCGGTCGCGCCGTATTCGGGCGCCATGTTCGAGATCGTCGCGCGGTCGCCGAGCGTGAGGCTCGACGCGCCTTCGCCATGGAACTCGAGATACGCGCCGACGACCTTTTCCTTGCGCAGGAATTCGGTGAGCGCGAGCACGATATCGGTCGCCGTGATGCCCGGCTGACGCTTGCCCGTCAGCTCGACGCCGACGATATCCGGCAGACGCATCCACGATGCGCGGCCGAGCATCACGTTCTCCGCTTCGAGCCCGCCGACGCCGATCGCGATGACGCCGAGCGCATCGACGTGCGGCGTGTGGCTGTCGGTGCCGACGAGCGTATCGGGATACGCGATGCCATCGACCGCGTGAATCACCGGCGACATGCGCTCCAGATTGATCTGATGCATGATGCCGTTGCCCGGCGGAATCACATCGACGTTCTTGAACGCCTTCTTCGTCCAGTTGATGAAATCGAAACGATCTTCGTTGCGCCGGTCTTCGATCGCGCGATTCTTCGCGAACGCATCCGGATCGAAGCCGCCGCATTCCACCGCGAGCGAATGATCGACGATGAGCTGCACCGGCACGACCGGATTCACCTTCGCGGGATCGCCGCCCTGGTCCGCGATCGCGTCGCGCAGGCCAGCGAGATCGACGAGCGCGGTCTGTCCGAGAATGTCGTGGCAGACGACGCGCGCGGGAAACCACGGAAAATCGCGCTCGCGCTTGCGTTCGACGAGCTGCATCAGCGATTGTTCGAGGATCGCCGGATCGCAGCGGCGCACGAGATTCTCGGCGAGCACGCGCGAGGTGTAGGGCAGCTTGTCATAAGCGCCGGGCGCGATCGCTTCGACGGCTGCGCGCGCGTCGAAGTAATCGAGTGTGGTGCCGGGCAGGGGTTTGCGGTTTGCAGTGTTCATCGCCGTGTCTCGGTCATGGCATGGTCTTTCGCGCGCCATGCTCAAAGGTATTGTGGGGAAGACCCCTTCGACTGGAAATCCGGGCTATTTTAGGCGCCGATTTCAAAAATAACCCGCCGCCGGCGCGGCGACGGGCCGAAGCTCTTCACGGATCTCGCGTATCACCGTAAAGAGGGCTGATGCGCTTTACGCACGCTTTGCCAGCGGGACGAACTCGAGGTTCTCCGGACCGGTGTAATTCGCGCTCGGCCGGATGATCTTGTTGTCGATGCGTTGCTCGATGATGTGCGCGCTCCATCCCGACGTGCGCGAGATCACGAAGAGCGGCGTGAACATCGCGGTCGGCACGCCCATCATGTGATATGAAACCGCGCTGAACCAGTCGAGGTTCGGGAACATCTTCTTCGCGTCCCACATCACCGATTCGAGGCGCTCGGCGATATCGAACAGCTTCGTATCG
>Ga0182736_1001331_pt1 | contig 25098 bp, 24 predicted proteins | sample eDN5th30CKraftBY_FD_128882 | JGI IMG/M metagenome (GOLD analysis project Ga0182736, IMG submission 128882) | Enriched backyard soil microbial communities from Emeryville, California, USA - eDNA 5th pass 30_C Kraft BY (version 2) (version 2) | ecosystem: Environmental > Terrestrial > Soil >...
CGCACCTGGAGCGCGCCACGAGCCGCGCTGAAGATCCACTTCGGAGACCGCTACCCCGGCTAGACGCCACCACTACCAACCACCAGTCACGACGCCCCTACACACAGTTCGTCGGACAGCCTCTACGTGTTCTTGGACGCCAAGATGGAGAAGGTCCCCGACGGCGGGCGGGTGGTCACAAAGCGTTGGTGATCGCGCATGGCGTCCACGAGACCGGCCGCCGCGAGATCCTCTCGATCGATGTCGGCGAGGCCGAGACCGAAGCGTTCTGGACCGCGTTCCTCAGAGGCTTGGTCAAGCGCGGCCTGGTCGGCGTCCAGCTCGCCATCAGCGACGCGCACGCCGGGCTGAAGGCCGCGATCGCGAAGGTCCTCGGTTGCGCCTGGCAGCGCTGCACCGTCCATTTTTTGCGCGACTGCTTCGGGCACGTTCGCAAGGATCAGCACGGCCTGCTCGGCGCGCTCATCCGCCCGATTTTCGCCGCCGACACGCTCGAGCAGGCCCGCGACCGGCTCTCTGAAGCGGTCGCGCATCTCGACGGCCGGCTCGGCAAGATCGCGACGATGCTCGAGGACGCCGAACCGGACATCCTCGCGTTCTACGCGTTTCCGCCCTCGCATTGGCGCAAGCTGCGCTCGACCAACCCGCTCGAGCGATTCAACCGCGAAGTCGGCCGCCGCACCGACGTCGTCGGCATCTTCCCCGACGACCGCTCGCTCATCCGGCTCGCTGGGATGCTCAGCATCGAGCAAAACGACGAATGGCTCGTCGGCCGCGGCTACCTCTCCGCCGAGTCGATCTCTCTCGTCCTCGCCGACCCAGAGAAGTCCTCACTCGATCAGATCAAAGAAGAGGTGGCAGAGCTCCAAGCGGCCTGAGCAGCCAACGTTAGGACCGACGATCTCCTACACCACGCCCTCGGACTTGACTGGGTCGATGGCGGCGGCTGGTTCGATGTCATCGCGGTGGCGTGCTGGCCGCGGTGGATCGCCACTGCTGCGGGGCAATGCTCCTCTCTCTGACGCGGCGACGCCGGTGCCAAGCTCGCACGCGATCCGGTCAAGGTGCGCGGCGAGCGCGACACGATTCGTTCTCCGCGCGTGAACGTCCGCTCGTCCAGAGCGAGCGTCAGCGTCCGGCGTGCGAGGACACGCGCAGGACCCGCCGCCCAGCGGCGCGCACGAGCCTGTGGATACCGAGCCGAAGAGCTCGTCCTGCAGCCGCCCGCAGCACGGCGTCGGCCAAGCACCCGGGGAACCCTTCCATCGTGGTCCGCGCGTGAGTGCGTCAGTTGAGCGTGCGGCCTCTGTGGCGCGGCCCCGCCTGTGCGAATTCGCTCGTGAATTACCGCGCACCCTCGGTTCGCCGCAATGCGAAGGCAGACACCCACCCACAGGGGACCGTCAGCGCGCTGGTTCCGTAACACGGGGACGCCCACGAGATGTGCAGGTGCGCGGCGCACGCCGGCGCGCGGCAGGTCCCCGGGGAACCGTGCCCCGGAAACCCTTCGTAGCCGACGAACTGAATCGCCGGCACGAGCGGACAGGCGGGCCGAACACCCGAGGCACCGCACGACGGGCGCCACCCGAGATCACGGGCGAGTACGCCCGCGGATTTGTCCCAGGCCACCTGGTCGACGGGGTCGGCCGGGACGAGATCGAGCGCGGTCCCGTCGCCATGGGTGCGGTGTCCGCCTTCGCGGGCGGCGGTGACGCGCAGGCGGTAGGTCCGCAGCAGCCACAGCGCGTTCTCGAGCAGGCGGGCGTCGATCGGCTGGGCGGCGCGGCCGCCGGCCATCGCCCAGACGGGCAGCATCGCGTAGGCCCGCGGCGACCGCACGCGGACGGCGTCGCGCAGATTCGCCGGCGTCTCCCCGTCGCCGCCGGCGCAGCCAGCCGCGGGGACGGCGGCGAGGGCCTCGTCCGGGGTTTCCGCGTACTGGCGTGCGCGCTGCAGAACGTCGGTGACGTAGGCGCTGGAGTGGTTGTAGCCGTACACGGCTCGGGCGATTTCGCCGCGGGCGCCGTCGAGCAGCATGCGCAGGTAACGCCCGGCGGAGTGGATCGCGTCGGCCGGGTCGTACGGGCTGATGTCGCCGTCGTGGTCGCCGTCGACGCGGTACGCCTGCCAGGTAGAGGGTGGCCCGTCGGTCAGGTTGACCTGCATGGGGCCGGCGCAGCAGCCGTAGGCGTTGACGCCGGAGCGTACGCCGGGCGCGGCGGAGCGCCCGTGGTCGGATTCGATCGCGCCGATGGCGGCGAGCACGGTCCACGGGATCTCGTACGCGGCGCCGGCCTGCCGGTAGAGCTCGAGGTAGTCCGATGGGATCGTCGACGAGGCGTGCTCGGAGGGCTGGGCGCTCGAGCTGTCGCAGTTCTCGTCGAGCAGGCTGGGCATCAGGCTCGTCATCGCGGCCAGGCCGAGCACGGTGGTGACGGCGATCGCGGTCGCGGCGCCGGCGGTGCGTGAGCCGGAGGCGACGAGGCCGCTCACGAGCGTGGGTCTTCGGCGGGGAAGGCGTCGGCAAGTGCCGCGGCGGGGGTGCCGTAGAGGCGGCGGATGACCGATTGCGAGGGCCAGCGAGCCGACCGGTAGCGGGCGAGGGCGTCGCCGCCGCGGCGTCGGGCGTGGGTGCCCGACCAGTCGGTCGAGGAGGCGGTGAAGCCGAAGCGCTCGCGCCAGAAGCGGTGGGCGCCGCGAACGGTCTCGCGGGTCCAGCGCGGGCACGACTGCGGCTTGCAACGCTGGCAGTGCCGGGCGGCGCGACCGTTACCGTCGGCGCCCGAGGTGGGTGCGCCGCAGCGCTCGCAGCTGCCGGCGTAGCTGGCCTTGCGCGCCTGGGCTTTGGTGCCGGTGGGGTCGTGGAGGTAGCCGCGGATGGTTGCGGGGGCGCGGTTGAGCAGGTGGGCGATCTGGGCGGTGCTCCAGCCCAGGTCGCGGTGGTGTTGGGCGAGCAGGACGTTGCGGCGGCGGGTGAAGTGATCGGTGGTGCGCGAGCGCATGCCCCGGAACTTCTGAGCCGCGCGCCGGCCGCCTATTCGTCGAGGGCTTCCGGCATCCCGACGAGGCCGCCGGGGTGCAGCACCGTCGCGGCGGTGCCGGCCGTGCCGGCGAGGCTGTGCAGCTCGTGGCTGACTTCTTCGACCGGGTCGAAGTCGTCCTCGTCGTCGCCGGTCCGTCGAGTCCCGAGCTCCGGGTTCTCGGCCTTGATCACGGCGACCACGCCGCGGGTGAACGGGGTGGCTCCGCCTTCACCGGGGACGCGGAGGAGCGGCTGGGCGTAGTCGATGAGGGTGCCGAGCGCGTGCACGACGGTCAGCACCTGGTTGGTCGGGCGGAGCGGGCGTTCCATCATCAGCACGCCGGCGATCTGGGCGCCGAGCTCGTTGAGCTCGGCGATCGGGTCGGTGTCGTCGAAGGCGGCTTTGGCGCGGATGGTGTCGGCGCTGGCGCAGGCGAGCCAGACGACGGCGCCGCGGAGGGCGTCGGCGTCGTCGGGGGCGCGCGCGACGAGCTCGGCGGCGCGCCCGACGTGCCCGCTGATCAGCGCGATCCACTGGGCGAGGTCGCGGTCCTCGACGAGATCGATCTGCTGTTGGGTCACGAGGTGGCCGGCGACGAAGTGCGTGACGTCGTTGATGTGCTCCAGCGTCCCCGGCGGCCAGAGGTCGGGCATCTCGCCATCCATCCGGCACATTCTCCCGGCGCGATCGTGCGACGGCAGATCGGACAACGCGACAGGCCCAAAGAAAGGCGCGCCCGTGCGGCCCGCCCTCGATGGGCGGGTCGCACGGGCAGCGCGTGCTTGGTCAGGGTGCGGACGGTTCGTTGAGGTCGAGGTCGTCGAGGTTGGTGTCGGCGCGGTGGGCGTGGAGGTCGACGGTGCTGCGGTCGGTGGGGTCGGTGATGAAGGTGTCGCGGTGCAGGTCGGCCAGGCGCGGGGAGAGCATCGGGCGCAGGAAGCTCCAGAGGGCGTCGCGGAGCGGGTCCTCGCCGCCGGGGAGGGCTTCGTCGAGCTTGCGGCTCATGCGTTCGTGGCCGAGCGTCTTGGTGCGGGTGATGCCGTCCGGGTCCAGGACGAAGGCGGCGGCGAAGCGGGCGACCAGGGCGGCGATGCCGCGCAGCGGGTCCGGCTCCGTGAGCGCGCGTTTGAGTTCGGCGTCGATGATCGCGTCGACGGCCATCGGTTCGTGGCGGCCGCTTTCGCCGATCGGGCGTTGGCGGTCGGGGTCGGTCCAGCCGGCGCCGTAGGCGAGCACGTCGCGGTACTCGCGGGCCAGCAGCCGGCAGACGATGACGCGGAGGGCGTCGAGTTGGGTGGGGGTGGGGTCGATGAGGCCGGCGCGCAGGTCGTGGCCGAGGCCGAGGTTGGTGCGGACGGCGTCGGCGTGGCGTTGGCGTTGGTCGTGGCGGCGGGCTTTCTCGTCGGCGAGCGCGTCGCGCAGGTCCGGGGCGTCCAGGTGCGCGCCGTCGAAGTACGCCGGGTCGGTGGCCGGCTGCGTGTCGTCGGTGTCGGTGATCGCGTGGTGGAGGGCGTCGAGCATGAAGGCGGGGTCGATGACCCAGATGCCGGCGGCGAAGTCGGGGCCGCGGTCGTGGACGTAGGCGTAGCGGCCGGTGCGGGCCCGCTCGCGCAGCGTGCTGTCGACGCGCAGCGTGGCGCGGGTGCGCTTGGCCGTGGCCTGTAGCGCGTCGAGTTCGCTGTCGAGCTGGTCGAGCTCGCAGCCCAGGACGCTGGCGGCGGTAGGTCGGGCGCTGTCGGTGAGGTGCTGGCGGGCGAGCGTGAGCTGGGTGTGGGCGTCGAGCAGGGCGCCGTCGTCGATGCGGACGGCGTAGGTGGCCGGGTCTTCGACGAGGGTGCGGTGCACGAAGGCGCCGAGGTCGCGCAGGGCGGCGTCGTGCAGGTCGGGGGTGGTGATGCGGTCGGCGACGGCGTGGGTGAGCTCGGGAGAGATCTCGTGCATGTCGGCGAGCCGGTTGGCGAGCGTGACCGACAGCTGGCGTTCAGTGGGGCGGTCGGCGACGCGGATGCGGATCGGCTCCGGGAGCGTGAGCTGGCGGCGCAGGTTGTGGGCCTTGACCGCGCCGATGCCGAGATCGGCGCACACGGCGGCGATCCGATCGCTCTCGGGCAGACCGGCGCGGGCGGCCCAACAGTCGGCGAACTGGGCCTGCTGGTCGGTGAGGGTGAGGTCTTCGCGTTGGTTCTCCTGGGCTTGGATGCGGCGGATCTCGTCCGCCGTGGGGGCGTGGTCGAGCAGCAGGACGATCAGGCTCTGGACGGGCTGGGCGCCGTCGGTGGCGAGCTGGCGGCTGGCGCGGGCGGCGAGCAGGCGGCGCTGGCCGGCGTAGAGCACGACGGGTTGGCCCGCGGGCCGGTGGCCGATGCACGGGACCAGCTGGCCCATCGACATCAGCATGTGCGCGAGCCGCTGGATGCCGTCGGGGGCGATGTCGTGGCGGGCGTTGGGGGCGAGCTCGATCTCGTCGAGCGGGACACGCACGAGCGTGCCGGCCGGGTCGGCGGGCGCGGTGGTGGTGACGTCAAACAGCGACGGCGCCGCGGTCGGCGGCGCCTGCAGGTCAGGCATGAGGATCCTTTCAGAGACGAGGAGGTGACGGCCGGTGCGATTGGAGATCAGGCGCGCCGGTTGGCGTGCCTGCCGCGCAGGGCGGCGACGGTGTCGGCGGCGACCAGGTCGAGCGCGTCGGCGGGGTCGTCGATGACGACGATGCGGTCGGCTTCGACCGACAGCGGGGCGATGCCGATGGCGATGTGGATGGTGGGGACGCCGTGGTCGGCGAGCCAGTGGATGCGCTCGACGCCGGCGGGCGTGTCGTACCAGCCGCCGTCGCTGAGCACGTACGCGAAGCGCGGGCGGCGTGGGTTGGTCATGTCCAGGCAGTCGGAGGCGGCGACGAGCGCGTCGACGGCGAACGCGGTGCCGCCGCCGGTGCGGATGCCTGGCACCAGCCGCAGCCGTTCGCTGCCGTCGCTGAGCAGTTCGGCGCAGGATCCGAACAGGGCGGTCGCGCAGCGCCCGCCGATCTGGCACAGCCCGTCGGTGAGGATCCAGGCGATCGGGCCGAGCGCGTGCTCGTAGCCGGCCATCGAGCCGGAGGTGTCGATCACCAGCGCGACGTGCGGCTCCTGGATCGGAGCCGTGATCTGGCGGGTGATCTGCCACGGATGTGTGCTGACCGGCCGCCCGTGCGCGCGTTGGGCCTGGCCGCGCGCGTAGGCGCGACCGTCGAAGCGCCCGCCCGGCGTGCGCTTGTCGATCGTCCGGGTGCCGAGCGTCATCGCCTGCCGCATCCGTGTCGCGTAGCGGCGGGCCTGGGCGACCTCGTCGCCGAATGGCGGCCGGTCGACCCCGCGGTCCGGCATCCGCCCGCTCGGCGCGCCCGTGCCGGCGCCGGGCCGTGGCGCTTCGCTCTCGCCGCTGCGGGCGACGTCGTCCAGCAGCGCCTGCAGGTCGACGTCGTGCTCGAGCTGCACGAGCTGTCCGGCCCGCGCGAAGGCCTCGGCCTGCTCGAGCGCCTCGGCCAGCGTGCCCACGTCGGGCGCGCCCTCGCTCCCGACGTCGACACTGTTCTCGTCGGGCGGCCCGATGATCTCCCGGTAGGCGCGGGCGGCGCCGTCGAGGCCGCTCAGGTCGCCGTCGCCGATCCAGATCAGCCGCGCGAACAACGCGTCCAGCGCGGCCAGGTCGTCCGCGCCGAGCACGCTCGTCCAGATCGCCTCCAACCAGTCCAGGGCGGCCGCGTCGGCTACGCCGTAGAGCGTGCGGGCGCGCAGGTAGACGGCGGCATGGCCGGCGAGCTCGCGCGAGACCGGCTCACCGGCCCGGTCGAGCAACTCGCTGGCGAAGCGCGGCACGAGCGTGTCGGTGACCGCGGTCTGCAGGGCGTGACGTGTGAAGCGTCCGCGGATCGAGTCCGGCGGGAAGTCGCGGCAGCCGTGCGCTTCCATGCGTGGCTCTTCCAGCAGCCGGCGATCCTCGGCGAGCTGGCGCTCGGCGGGGTCGTCGGAACGGGCGAGCTGGAGGTCGCGCTCCATCGCCCAGCGCTTGGTGTGCTTGCCGTGGAAGGTCTCGTGCAGCGCGACGCCGAACGTGCCGAGCACGCGGCGGCGCGGGATCGTCCCGGCCAGCAGCTGCTCGCGGGGGCCGAGCAGCTCGTCGGCGTCGAGGTAGATCCAGCGCGAGTGCAGCTCGATGTGGCCGGGATCGGAGAGCCCGGGCCCGATCAGCGACCACACCGGGTACAGGCGCTGCAGGATCCGAGTCAGCTGCTCGGATAGGTCCTGATAGAGCGGCTCGAGCCGGCCGCGTTGGGCGGCGGCGCGGTGCAGCTGTTGCACGAACGGCGCCGGGCCCGTGCGGGTGGCGGCCATCAGCCGGTCACCGCCCGCGCGTAGCCGTGCAGGTTCGGCACCCGGCCGCTGGGCCGGACGCGGTGCTGGCTGTAGCCGGCCTGGTCGAGCATCCGGCACGCGGCCGCGGCCTCAGCGTCCTGCAGCTTGCCCGCCTGGACCTGCTCGTGCAGGTTCGACGCAAAGAACGCCAGCGCCGCGCGCTCTCCGACGCGCTCCGACATGCGCCACAGCGACTCGATGTCGCGGAACTGCGGCGTCCACGCCAGCCCGTCCTCGCCGGCGATCCGCTGGCGATCCAGTGCCGCCGCCTCACGCACCAGCGGCTGTGGGGCGCCGAGCTCGGCCAGCGCCGCCCAATGGCTGGTGACCTCCAGCGTGGCCGGGAAGCGCGAGTGCCACGCGTCGGGGATGTCGGTCGCGCCCACCAGCCCCGGGTTGTAGGCCAGGATGACCGCGAAGCCGGGCTGGGCGATCACCGTCTCCCCCGTCGCGGACAGGTACAAGGCGAGGCGGCCGTCGAGCGTGGCGTTGATCGAGAGCAGGCACACGTCGCGGGCGGTGTTGACCTCGTCGATCATCACCACCCAGCCCTCGCGCATCGCCTGCACGAACGCCGAGTCCACCAGCGAGACCTGCCCGCCCGAGCCGGCGACGGGCACCCACTCATGGCGGAAGAAGAACTCGTCCGAGGACGGGCCGGGCTGCATCTCCACGAAGCCGTAGAACGGCGCGTCGCGCCGCTCCTGAACCGGGCGGCCGCGGTCGGTCCACAGCCGGTAGGCGATCGCGCGGGCGATCTGGCTCTTGCCCGCGCCCGGCGGGCCGATCAGGCGCAGGAAGCTCGACTGGGCGGGGTCGTCCATGTCCAGCAGCGCGAGCGCGAGCGCGTCCACGCGCTCCCCGTGCAGGGTCGGCGGGTAGATGCGCTTGCCGTCCGGGAGAACGATCGGGTCGCTCGGCGCTTCCAGCTCGAGCGTGTCGGTGGGGAGCGGTTCGGGGGCGAGGTCGCCTTCGGCGGCGACGTCGTCGAGCTGCCGCAGGGCAGCGGTGATCGCGCTCATGGCGCGTCTCCTTTCTCTGGAGTGTGGCGAGCGCCACGCGGAATGAATCGACCGGGCGGGCGGGCCGGGTCGGGCACGGTCGGCGCGGCCGAACGGCGACGGCGGGGAGTCCCACGCCGTGAGTCGCCAGCGTTACGCGGGCGGGAGCTCGGTCGCCGTGACCGTGGCGTCGTCGTGGACTTCGACGAGCCGGTTGACCATGTAGTCCGCCGGCGTCTCGCCGACGGCGCGTGCGCTGTCGAGGATGAACTCGATCAGCAGGCGGGCGAGGCGTTGCTGTTCGGCGCGGCCGTACTCGCCGGGGATGACCGCCAGGCCGGCATGGATCTCGTCCCGAGCGAACATCGGCCGAAAGTCCGAGGCGTTGTCGGTGACCAGCACGAAGCCTTCGGCCTGCGCGGTCGTGCGCAGCTCAGCGTCGGTGATCCCGAGCTTGTCACGGTCGCGGTTGCAGGTCGCCTCGAAGCCCCGGTCGTTGGCGACCTGCACGAGCGTGGGCGAGAGGTCCTCGTCGAACCAGAACTTCACGTTCGGCCGCGGGCCGCGGGCCGGCCGCGCCGCGGGTTCGCGCGGGCGTACTGGACGGCGACCTCCCGCGCCTCGGCGGGGATGTGCGGGAAGTCCTCCTGCAGCGCCTGCTCGTCCTCGCCGGCCGCGATCCGAGCAGCGAGCGTGTGCACGCTCACGCGTGAGCCCTTGATCACCGGCTCGCCGCCCTTGATGTCGGGGTCGCGGACGATCCATTGGTCCCGGAGCCGCACGTAGCGCTCGGCGCGGTCGCGGGCGTGGTCGACGTCGTCGGGTTTGCGCACGACGACTGTCGGCGTGAGCTCGAGCTCACGCGGCGCCGCTGCGGTCCTGAGCCAGTCGCGGACGCGGCGTTTGTGGGAGACCTGCAGCCCGAGGCCGGTGAGGTGTCCGAGCATCGTGAGGACCGCGACGTCTTCGAGTTCGATCCAGGATTGCGTGCCGCGGCGGCGCGTGGAGATCACGCGCGCGTCGACGGCCTTTTTGACCGTCGTTTCGCTCGTGCCGCTGAGTTGCGCGGCCTCGCGGCGGGTGATCAGGGTCGTGGGCATAAATCACGTACCTCCTGGTATGGGATTATACGGGCGAGGGTGAGAATCGGCAATGTCCAGCTCCCGCCCCCTCGGGCGCCCGGGGTCGCTGAGCTTCTGGGCTGATGGAGACCCGGGACGGGTCGTCACGGGCGCTGGCCACGTGCTGCGTCCAGGAAGCGCTCGAGGTCGACGTCGTCGGCGAACAGGTCCGGCGCTGCCGTTGCGTCGAAGGGGCTCGTCTTCGCGGCGAGCGCCAGTTCTTGCCATGGGCGGTGACGGCGCCAGGCGTTGCGGTCGATCGCGGGTGTCAGTACGTCCTCGTCGGCGATGGCGAGTCTACGACGGGTCTCGGCGCACCGTGCGCGCGCTGACCGGGTCGCGCGTTTGGGTCACGCGGCGCCGAACACGCTCGCAGCGACGCGCAGCTTGGCCGCCGTGCCCGCGTAGCCGGCCGCGTCCTTGTGCTCGGCGATCTGCCCGGTGATCTGCCCGAGCTGGGTGGCGACCGTGGAGTCGGCGGCGGCGACCCCCTCGTAGGAGTCCAGGGTCTGGTGGTGTTCGCCGCCGCGTGGGGAGAGGACCGAGACGATGTGGGCGATGCCGGCGTCGCGGATGTAGGGGATGTAGGTCTGCACCCAGCCGCGGACGGCGCCGGGGCGCGCGGCGCGGCCGACCCGTTGCTCGAGCCCGGACGGGAGCCAGGGCAGGTCGAGGTGGCAAAGCACGGACGCGTTCTGCAGGTTGTGCCCCTCCTGGCCGACGCGGGAAAGGCAAAGGATCGGGAACTCGCCTGCGGTGAAGCGGTGCTTGAGCGTCTCGAAGTCGCGGCCGCTGAGCGAGCCGTCGGCGACGTGCGCCTCGACGTCGTGCCGGGCGCGCAGCGTCGCGGCGAGCTGGCGCAGGCAGCGGACGCGTTCGGCGAACACGAGCACCTGCTCTTCGCCGGCGATCCCGGCGAGGGTCTGGGCGGTCACGCCGCGCAGCAGCGGCAGCCCGTCGCCGCCGCCGCGCATCGCCTCGGCGACGAGGCCATGGCGGCACAGCGCCTGGGCGAGCGCGGCCTTGGAATGCGTGAGTGTCTCGGGGTCGACGGAGGCGTCGACGTAGACGCCGACGTTGCCGAGCACCACGCCCTGGACGCGGGCGATCTCCGCCAGCGCCTGCTTGTAGATCGGGCTGCCCGGCTCGAGCTCGCGCAGCTCCCGCAGCAGTTCGAGCAGGCGCCGGTAGGCCTCGCGGCCGCCGTGGCGGATCGCGTCCAGCAGCTCGACGAGCGCGGCGTCTGCTCCCAGGGCGAGCGGTTGGGCGGGGCGGACGTCGGGCATCCAGGCCTGCATGTCCTGGCGGGTGACGCGCACGAGGTGCGGGCCGTAGTTCACGCGCAGGCGGTGGGCGTTGAGCTCGTCGAGCAGGTCGCCGGCTTCGCGGGTGTTCAGGCGCTCGCGGATCATCGCCTCATCGCCGAGCGCGAGCCCAACGAGCACGTCGAGCTGCTCGGAGTCCTTGCCGCGCGGGGTGGCGGTGAGCAGCCAGCAGTCGGCGACCGAGGTCATCCGAAGCTGGGCGAGTGCTTGGTGGGCGTCGGTGGCGGGGTTGGCGTAGCGGAGCGCTTCGTCAGCGATCAGCAGGTGCCAGTCGAGCGTGGCGAGCTCGCCGGGGTGGCGGTCAAGCACGCCGTTGGCCACCAGCACGACGCCGGGACGTTCGCCGAGATCGCGGTCGAACCGTCGCAGCCTTCCGGCGATCGGGCCGTGATCGGCGACGATCAGCACATCGAGGTTCGGGGCGAGCGGCGCGAGCCCGCGGGCCGGTGCGCCGGCGAGCAACTCGTCTCGCCACTGGGCGAGCAGGCGGCCCTCGGCGACGATCATGGCGCGCAGGCGGAGTGTGGTGGCGGCGCGGTGGGCGAGGGCGCGGCCGCTGGTGATGGTCTTGCCGGTGCCGGTCTGGGACGCGTCGACGCCGGACCCGACGACCTTCAGCGCGGCGAGCTCGCGTTGGCGGCCGAGCAGCACGGGATCGTCGGCCAAGGGCCGGACGGTGACCATGCGCGCGAGCTGGCGGGCGCCGGCGTCGAGCGTGACCGCCGCGCCCGACTGCTTGAGCGCGCGCAGCTCGGGCAGGACCTGCTCGGCGACGACACGGCGGGTGGTGGCGGTCGGCCCGTCGGCGGTGGTGATGGCCAGCAGCCCGGGGCGGCCCTTCATGCGCCCGACCCGGACGGTGTCCTTAAGCTCACCGGACGCCTCCGAGGACAGCAGCAGCGGGAGCCCGTGTTCGATCGCGGTCTGAACCGCCTCGCCGAGCTCCATCGCCGCGCTGTGGGTGGCGGTGTGCTCGTCCAGAGGCGCCGACCCAACTCGCCGGCGAGGGAGGCGGCGGCTCGGGAAGGTGACCACGCGCAGTCGCAGCTCGCTGCGTTCGCTGCCGTCGGCGCTGGTGTGGCTGGCGCGGCGAACGAGCACGCGACCCCAGCGGTCGAGCGGTTCCTCCGGCACGCACGCGCCGACGCGCTCGCCGAGCTCGCGGGCGAGGGCGTCCACGAGCGTCTTGGCGGAGTCGGCGGGCTCGCGCGGTCCGGCGTGCAGCGTTCGCCCGTTCCAGTCCTCGAGCAGCGCGGGGATCGCACTGGTGGGCACCGTGGCGGCGCGCAGGTCGCGGTCGATACTGGCGCCGAGCGCGGCGAGTGAGCGGAGCGCGTCCAGTGAGAAGGTCGGGGTCAGTTCCCAGCTGCCGCCGGGCGCAGGGGCGAGGAACACGCCCACGGGCCGGTCGACGCCGGCCACCGCGGGAAGCTGCTGGTCGGCGAGCCTGACCCAGGTCGGTGAGGCGATGCGCCAGCTGCGCAGGTCCTCCGCCTCGAACTGCTCGAGGTGGGCCAGCGCCCAGCGCGAGAGCTGATCGGCGACGGCGCCGTCCAGTCCGAGACGTCGCGCGACAGCGCGCCGCTGATCGGCGAGCGAAACCCACACGTCCGGGCCGTCGAGGTCGATCGGCAACGCGTGCGGCTGCTCGTCGGGCGTGTCGGCGGCTCGGTCCTGCTCGGCCTGGCCGTCGATCAGCTGTCGGATCGCGTGCAGTTGCAGACGGGCGGGGCTGGTGTCGGCATGGCCGTGGCGGCGCAGGACGGCGGCCGCGTGCGCGTCGCGATCGATCCAGGCCCGCCCGTCGTTGGCGTCGATCGGTCGGTCGGCGGCGAGCTCGAGCAGAGCGTCCGCGCGAAGCCCGGCAACGCTGCCGCCGAGCCGCCGGGCGAGCCGGCGGCCGGCGTCGGTCTCGAGCGCGCGTTCGGCGAGGCCGTCACGTTCGGTCGGGCTGGCGTGCGCCCAGGTGTCGGTGAGGGTGGACACGGTGCCACTCCTTTCTGTGGGTGCAGGCGGTGTGGCCGAGGGGCCACACCGCCTGGGGTCTGGGTTCAGATGCCGCCGCCTCCGGGGCAGCGGGTGTAGTGGCCGCAGTAGCGAGCTGAGCACTTCCAGCCGCTGGGGTCGGCGAAGCCCCACGGCTCGTCGGGCCCGTAGCGCTCGTAGAGCGCGCTGATCTGGCTGGCGGCCTGCGCGATCCGCACCAGCGTCGCCCGCAGCTGCGCCGGCGTGCGGCGAGTGACGACGAGGCTGGTGTTCATCGTCTTGCGGCGCTTGCCAGGCTTGCCGATCTGCGCGAAGCAGAAGTGCTCGGCGGGCTGCCCACTCAGCCAGCGCCCGGCAAGGTACAGGCCGGCCTGCGGGTCTTGGTCGGCCTTGGCCTGCGAGTGCAGCGTGTTCTTGACCTTGTAGTCCACGATCGCCGGCACGACGTCGGGCCGGTCGTCGTCGGCGCGCAGCGTCTCGAGGTCCAGGAACCCCTGGATCGTCCACTCCAGACCGGGCGCCAGCGTGTAGGAGAGCTCGCGCTGGACGGCGACCGGCCGGCCGAGCCGCGGGACCAGCTCGCGCGTGGTGAGCGCGATCGCCTCGAGCCCGAGCGTGAACGCGCGGGCTTCGTCGAGCTCGAGGTCAAACCGCACGCCCTGCTTGGCGGCCTCTTCGGCGAGCTCGCGGGTCCAGTGATCGCGGTAGGCGTCGTGGACCTGGTCGAGCGTGAGCCGCTCGCCGTGCTCGAGCTCGTGGTGGTAGTAGGTGGAAAGGGCGTCGTCGACGCGGGCGCCGAGGAACATGTGCCCGCTCGGCGGTGGCCGGTCGCCTTTGAGGTAGTGGCGTCGCCAGTCGTCCGGGCACAGCAGGAACTTGGTGTAGGACGAGTGCGACAGGTGCTGCAGACGCTCGCCGTCGTAGCGCACGGGAAGCCGGCGCGGGATCTGGATGCGCGCGGCGAGCTCGGCGCCCGTCGGCGGCCGGGCAGCCCTTGTCGGTGCCGCGAGAGCGGACACGGGGGTGGCTCCTTTCGAGGCGAGGGTCAGGTGAACTCGGCGAGCCGCGCGGGGTCGGACTCGCACGGCGAGAGGCCGTAGACGCGCGGCTGGTTGAAGCGCAGCGTGGCCGCGCGCAGCTGGTTGTGCCAGAACCGCTCGCGCCAGCGGCCGTCGCGGAAGCGCAGCCGGTAGGAGACGATGATCTCCGCGAGCTCGTCGGCCGTGTAGCCGCACTGCGCGAGCACCTCGACCGCGGTGGCGACGTGCCCGATCAGCGTGTCGTCGAGCCGCTCGCCCGGTAGGTACTTGGGCAGCGCGGCGTCGACGATCAGCTCCAGCGTCTCGCGGTCGTAGCCGGCGGCCGCGGCGATCGCACGCAGGCGCGCCCGCTCGGCGCTCATGCTGCGGGCGGCGGCGTCGGGCCGAGGCCGCCGAAGTCGACGGTCACCAGGTCGCCGTGCCCGTTGCTGGCGGCCGGCGTCGGGGTCTCCTCGACCGTCCCGTGCGCGGCGGCGTCGGTGCTCTCGCCCTGGCCCATCTCGTCGTCGGGCTCGCCGTGCGAGAGGACCGGCCCCAGGTCCGCCATCACGGTCTCGGAGGCCATGCGGGTGCGGTAGCCGTTGCGCAGCCAGCGCTCGGTCTCGGCCGAGAGCAGCAGCAGATCGCTCTTGCCGCTGCGGCGCACGCATTCGACCTGCCGCGGCCCGGGCCCGAGCGGCAGCACGACGGCGGCCAGCGCCGTGTACAGGTAGGCGCCGATGCCGGCGGCCACGCCGGCCCGCTTGCGCGCGTCCGAGTACAGCGCCTTCAGCCCGGCGAGCGACCCGGCCTCGCACTCGCCGACGTCCTCGTAGACGGCCTCGACCGGCGGCCCGTTCACCTGCTCGGGCAACATCACGTGTAGGCGGCACGTCAGGTACAGCCGGCGACGCGTCTGCCCGTCCGCGGCAGCGGCGAGCAGGTCGCCGTCGAGCGCGGCGAACGACATCCGCCACGCGCCGGGAGCGACGCAGTTCAGCCGCTGCACGACCGACTGCGCGCCGATGTAGGCGGCGACCTGGGCGCCGCCCCACGGGTCGCCGTTCCACGGCGTCTTGCTCATGGCGCGGAACCCGACCGCGCCCGCGGCGAACGGCCGCCGGAACAACGCGACCGCCTCGGCATGCGTACGCGCGGGCGGCTCCGCGCCCGCGACGGGATGAATCGACATGGGAACTCCCTTCGGGATGGAATGTCAGGCGGCGGCGCGCGCGTGCGTGTCCAGACCGGCCTCGGCCAGAAAGCGCGACGGTCCGCCGGTCGCCCGCCCGCCACGCACGTGGCAGCGGGTCAGCACGAGCCGGTCCTTGGCCCGCGTCGCGGCGACGTAGAACAGCCGCCGCTCCTCCTCCAGATCCTCCGGGTCGGCGCTCTGCAGCGCCCGCCACGACGGCAACAGCTGCTCCTCGCACCCGAGCAGCACCACCAGCTGCGCCTCCGTGCCCTTCGCCCGGTGAATCGTCGAGACCGTGATCCGGCGATCCTCGCCCGGCCCGATCTCCTCAGCATGCAACCCGGCCACGTGCTCGAGGAACCCGGTGAGCGACGCGGCCGGACCGACCTGCTCGGCGTACGCCTGCGCCGCGCGACAGAGCGAACGCAAGTCCTCGAGCACACGCTCGCCGTCCCGACGCTCGTCAGTCCGTGACGACCGGTCGCGACGCGCCTGATGGTGCGTCACCAGGCCGTCGTCGAGTGTGAGCGCGGACACGACGACGTGTCCGATCGAGCGTCCCTTGCGGTACTCCTCACGGACGGAGTCGAGCCCGGATCCGAACGAGCCGAGCGCGTCCCGCGCCGTGCTCGAACGCACGTCCTGCAACAGCACGGCGTTGGTCGCCGTGGTGATCAGGTCGCCGTTGAACGAATCACGCGCCGCGGCAACGACGTGGGCGACGGTCGCGGCACCGACCCCGCGTCGAGGCGCCTGAACGGCGCGCCGGAACGCGTGCGCGTCTTGCGGGTTCGCCAGCAACGCGACGTAGGCCAGCGCGTCGCGTACCTCGGCTCGCTCGTACAGGCCGAGCGAGCCGAGCACGCGATGCGGAATGCCGGCCGCGGCCAGCGCGCCCTGAATCGGCGTTGTCGCGAACGCGGTTCGCGCGAGGACGAGGATCTCGCCGGGCGCCGTCCCGCCGGTGAGTGCGTCGGCGATCACGCCGGCGGCCCAGAGGGCCTCGTCCCGATCGACGGCGAACCCGCGAGTGATCACGCGGCCTCCGGCGCCGCGCATCGCGAGCAACGTCTTCGGGTGCCGGTGCGCGTTCTCGGCGATGCAGCCCGAGGCGGCGCGGAGGATCTCCTCGCGCGAGCGGAAGTTGCGCCCGAGGACGGCCTGCGCGTGCTTCGGGTAGCGGTCGCCGAACGCGAGGATGTTGCGCGGCTCGGCGCTGCGGAAGCGGTAGATCGCCTGATCGTCGTCGCCGACGACGGTCACGTTCCCGTCGCCGCCGGCGAGCAGATGCACGAGCGTGGCCTGCGCGTCGTTGGTGTCCTGCATCTCATCGACGATCACCCAGCGCCACCGTGCTCGGAGGAGTGTCAGGCGGTGGGGGTGCTCGCGCAGGAGCCGCACGGCGAACACGAGCAGGTCGTCGAACGCGAACGCGTTGCACCGCTCGAGCTCGTCGTCGACGGCCTCCCAGACCGCTGCGACGACCAGCGCCGCGGCGTACCGGCTCGACGATCGGTACGCGTCGGGCGTCAGCAACCGGCTCTTGGCCAGAGCCAGCTCACGCTCAAGCTCGGCCGCCGAGGGCTGGCCGCAACGGGCCAGCGCGCGCTGAATGGCCTCCCGGCGGTGGTCGACCAGGAGCGCGTCGATGACGCGCCGGAGGTCGGCTTGGTCATAGATCGTGTACGCGTCGGTGCGTCCGAACAGCGATGCGTGCTCGCGCAGCATCCGCGCACAAACGGCGTGGAACGTAGTGGCGAGGACCCCTCGCGCTGACGCTTCGCCGAGTAGGTCGGCCAACCGCAGCCGAAGCTCACCGGCGGCGCGCACACTGAACGTGACGGCCAGGATGTCGCCCGGCATGGCGGCACCGGATGCGAGCAGGTAGGCCACGCGGTGGGTCAGCGTCCGCGTCTTGCCGGTTCCCGGGCCCGCGATGATTAACAAGGGCCCGGCGCCGTGGCGGACGGCTTGCGCTTGCTCGGGCGTCAGGCCTTCGAGCAGCGTGTCAGGTCCCGGGTCGGGCGCAGGGTGCGCGCCCTCCGGGGCGGTGACGGTCATGGCATCACTCCATGGTCGTAGTGGGAGGCGCCTCTGGCGGCGCCGTGGTCAGGGAGCGGGCTCGAGCGTGACGGTGCGCCGACCGCCGGCGATCGCCAGCGTCCATGTGGTTCGCTCGTCCGCCGAGGTCCGGCCGACGAGCAGCGTCACGAGCGCGAGCGCCGCCTCGCGGGTGTGTGCTGGGCTGGTGTAGTCCGCGGCGACGGCGATGGCCGGATCGACGGCATCGCGTACGTGGACGATCCAGGTCGGATCGGTCATGTCGTGCCACTGAAGGCCCGGATCACGCGTGCTCGGGCTCGAGCGAACGCGGCTCCGCGGAGCTGACTGCCCCACGGCCCGTCGTCGAGCACCGAGGCGAGGTCATAGATCGCTCCGCGGGCACCGCAGCTCGCGCTGTGGCAACACCAGCCTTGGTCCGCCTCGGCGCCGACGCTGCACGACGGATGCCGGTCGCGATGGCGTGGAACGGGGCACGACACGAGCCCGCCGCGTGGCACATTGATCCCGGCGAGACGGCGGAAGTACTCGGGCGGGGGGATCTGCTTGTAGGGATCGCTCGAGCCGCCGCGGCGGGCGGGCCGCCGCGGGACGTCCGCGTCGGCCAGGTGGCCGACGAGCTCGCCGATCCCGTAGGAGGCGAGCGCGAGGTCCGCCTCGAGGATGCGAGCCCAGGCTCCGGACTTGTGGTTCACGGTGCCGGCGAGCCGCATCACGCGTGAGCGTTCGGCGCAACGCGGGTCGGCGACGTCGGGTCTTCCTTCGCCGTCGACACCGAGCGCGTGGATGATGCGGCGGTGCGCCTGCTCGATCGGCTCGGTCACGGAGCCGTCCGGCCCGCTCCAGCACGCAGGCAGCGGCTCGGTGAGCCTCCAGTAGGCGTGCACCCCGCCGGAGCCGCCCGAGGCGATCAGCAGGTGGCACGGCCGCGCGACGAGGAAGTCCCACAGCGCGCTGAGCCGATCGGGCCGGTCGATGTCGATCCAGAGCCAGCGCGTGCTCGTCACCGCCTCGCGATCGCCGGTCGCACGCACGCGAGGGGCGACACCGACGAACAGCTCCTCCGACGGTCCGGCCGTGAGGAGTTCGTCGGCATGTGTGAGCAGACGATGCAGCCATCGAGGGTCGCCGGCGGCGCCGCCGGGCAGGTAGTGCTCGACGCGTCGGCGCTGGTCGACGGCGAGTCGACCGTCGGGATGCCGGCTTCCGGGTGTGAGCTCGACGAACTCGCGCGTGTTGGCGTGGAGGAGGCCCAACTGCAGCGAGCGGTGGCGAGCGGCCGGGAGCGAGCCTTCGAAGACCCGCTCGTCTGCCAGCCGGACGCGGCAACGGAACAGACCCGCCTCGGCCCCGGCACTGTGGGCGGAAACAGGCGCCGGGGCGGGGACGGGTGGGATGGGCGGCCGACGGGTTGGCATGGCTCGCCTGCGATCCACATAGGGAGTCGCGGGCCGCGTGCCTACCGGCGCGGGTGGACTCAGGCCGCCCACGTCGAGTCGTCCTCTTCGGGCGGGTCGGGGCGGTTGCTCGGGAGCGGGTCCTCGAGCCGCTCGCCGGCATGGTAGGCGTCCTGCTCGTTGGCGTAGTCCTCGGCGAGCGCGACGGCCTGGGACTGCCGGTCGTCGAAGCCGGTGAGGGTCTCGACGTGCACGACGTCTTCGTCGGTGACGTCGAGGATGCGCCAGCGTCCGGCCGGGGTGGTGAACACCTGGACGTCGTGGCGGCGGCCATCGCGTGCTCGATATGAGGCCGCCGTTCGTGGAGGGGGCATGGAAGCTCCTTTTCGAGGGCGTGCTTAAGAGGCGGAAGTCGCGAGGGGTCACCTCGCGACGACGACTACGAGGGGAGCCGTCGCAGGTCGGCGGCCGGAAGGCGGCCGCCGGTCAGACGCCGGTAGGCGGTGAACAACCCGAGGTGTGAGACAGCGTGGGCGATCTCGCGGCGCCAACGCGGCTCGAGGTGGTGGAGCAGATCGAGCCCGCCGAGCTCGTAAAGGTGGTGGTGCGGCCAGCACATCGGGACGACGCAGTCGACGTCGTTGCATCCGTCTGCTCCTGCAAGGCGAGTAGCCGACAGCGCCTTCGTCTGCTGACACACGACGCAGGCGTCGCCGATGATCTTCGTTCGTTGCGCGCGGGTCGCTGAGTCGTGATCCGCTGTCGCGGCGACGCTCATGCTGCGTCGCGGACGCTGTCGCCGGGACCGACGGGCGCGAGTCGGTAGCCGACGCCCCAGACGTTCTCGACCCACTGCGTCTTGCCCTGCGCGCGGAGCTTGGTGCGCAGCTTGATCGCGTGCGAGTCGAGCGTGCGGGTCACGCCGCGGCTGCGGAAGCCCCACACGTCCCGGAGCAGCTCGTCCTTCGTGAAGACACGATTCGGCTCGCCGGCGAGATAGAGCAGCAGGGCGTACTCGCGTGCCGCCAGCTCGATCGTCGTGCCGCGCACGCTGACGGCTCGAGCCTGCACGTCGATGCGCAGCTCGCCGATCCGCACGACCCGACCCTTCGGCGGCTCGTGTGTGCGCCGCAGTACCGCCTCGACACGGGCCAGCAGTTCGCGGTAGTTGAACGGCTTGCGGATGACGTCGTCGCTGCCGTGCTCGAAGTAGCGCACGCGCATCAGCGCATCCGCGTGTCGCGTGAGCACGATCAGCGGCGTCGAGGGGTCGATGCAGGACGCGAGCCCGTCTCCCTCGCGCACGGCGTCGATCAGATCGAGCGTCTCGCCGTTGACGTCGCAGAGCACGAGATCGGGACCGTCCTCGAGCTTGCTCAGGGCATTGGTTCTGTCGCCGGCGACGATCACCTCGTAGCCGTCGGCGGTCAGGTTGTCGGCGAGGAAGCCGCGGCAGACGGCGTCCTCCTCGACGAGCAGGATCACGCGCGTGGTTGGCATGTGATGCGCTCCAGAGGTCGGCCGCCCCTCTTGGAGGTGACGGCGATGGGGTGGATGGGCGCGCCGCTCATCTCAAGGCGGCGCTTCTGAGTGCGAGCCCGGCGGCCTGCCGGGCGGGGACGTCAGAGCAGGTCTTCGCTCGGGAGCCACGCGCACAGGGCGTGGCCGAGGTCCTCACGCACCATCAGCGCGGAGGGGACGAGCGGGGCGTGGAACAGACCGTCCGCGCCGCTGAGCGGCCCGAATTCGTCACGGTCGGCGATCGAGGCGGTGGCGGTGATGACCGGTGCGTGATCGAGCGCGCCGGTGATGAACGAGGGATTGAGCATGGTGCTCCTTCACTGGGTCGTTGAGACGAATGGACGCGTTGCGGCTCAGCTCAGGCCGCTCGCGGTGCCGGTGATGGCCGTCGTCGTTCGGGTCAGGCGCGACGACGAGGCGCATGACGGTGTGGTCGGCGGGACACGTCGATGCCGGCTGCAGAGTCCGGTCGGGCATCGTGATCCCGAACTCGGCGAGGCGCAACGAAGTGAGTCCTGATCGAACGCGGGTGAGCCGTAGTGGGGAACCCGTCGATCAGCGAGCTGGCCGGGTGGCCGTTGGTCGTTGCTGTTGACGCCCAGACGTCCGGAGCTGCGGGTCGGCCGGGGTGGCGATCTTGCGGCCCCGTCAGTGCGGGGAGGTCACCGAAGACGGTGAGCCGGATACAAGGAGAGACGGACCATACCGCCGGTCTTTGACGACATCCCGGACCCGGCCACCGCCAGGCACGGCGCCCGGTCCCCGACCATGACGGCGGGCGTGCTCACTTCAGAGCGAAACTCATGTCTGCTCTCCCGCTGGGGTACCTAAGTCACCGTTTCGCGAGGCCTCGAACTTGGGCCTAGCGACTTGGTTTATCCCTGCAAAGTCACTTATTCCCTGCGCCCGAAGGCTGAGCGAGTTCTGTTGCGCTGCGCCCAAGTTCGCGGCAGGCGAGCTTCTTTGGCGTTGCCCGGTGGGCGCGGCATCCCGCCGTTGCCCGCTGCGCTGCGGCGGTGCATGCCCACGGAGGACGGGTGTGACCCGGCGCGAGAATTCGTTGTCCGGTCTGCCATCTAATACCTTGCTCTCGCGTCCCACGACGAGCACGAGGACGGTGGGCGCCTATTCGGCTGGCCGGGACTCGGACTCGAGAAGCGAGAGCACTCGCTCCGCGGCTTCAGCATCCGAAGTGGCAACCCGGATCGTGAACCCGTCCTCGAGTCCGCGTACGGTCACGGAGAACATGCTGTTGTTCGTGGCACGGGCGTTCAGCGCCTTCACGGCGGCCAGTCTGGCCTCGTTGTCAGACATACGCACCGGGGGTGCGTCGGCGATCGCACGCTCCAGCTCACGGACAGACCAACGTTGGCTGGCGGCGCGACGCGCCAGCTGCACGCGTCGGTCCGCGTCGCTCACTGAGAGCAGGCTCTTGCCGTGGCCCTTGCTCAGGTCGCCGTCGCCGATCAGGTCGAGCACAGCGTCGGGAAGATCCAGGAGACGCATCGTGTTGGCCAAGTCCGACCGACTGCGCCCGACACGCTTCGCAAGCGCCGCCTGCGTCAGACCGAGGTCGTTGATCAGCGTGCTGAGGGTCCGAGCCTCCTCGACCGGCGTCAGATCCTCCCGGGCCGCGTTCTCGATCAGCGCGAGCTCGAGCGCCGCCGCATCGTCCGTGTCCGCCCGGACGAAGGCGGGGATCGTCTTCAGTCCAGCGATGGCCGCCGCTCGCCAGCGTCGCTCCCCGGCGACGATCTCGAAGCGGCCTTCGGAAGTGGGTCGGACGAGGATCGGCTGCAGGACCCCTCGCTCTCGCAGCGAGTCGGCCAAGGCCTGGAGCGCGCGCTGTGCGAACCGCTTGCGAGGCTGTTCCGGGTTGGGGCGCAGCACCTCCAGTGGAAGTTCTCGCATCGCGGCGCTCGCGCTGGAAGGCGTGCCGAACACCGCTGTGAGCGAGCCGCCGGCGTTCCCCGCATCAACGGCTCTGCGCCCGGGCAGCGCCCGCGGGGTGGGCCTGGTCATACGCGCGGCAGAGTCGCCGCGGCACAGTCCGTCGCGAGGAGATCGAGCCGCGCGTGGACTTCGCCAGCCAGTTGCCGGTACGCCACGGCGACGCTGCTCATAGGCCGCAGCCACACCGTCGGCAAGCCGAACCGCGCGTGCTCGGTCACCGGCTGGTGACGAGGGATCACTGTGTCGAACAGCGCGAGCTCGTCGGCCTCGGACATCGTCCCGAGATGCCGCATGTACTCCTTCGTCGACCGCCAGCGCGAGTCTGCGTTGGTCATCAGCACGCCGAGCAGGCGTAGGCGCGTTCGTTCCTCGATCGACCGGGTCTCGATGACATCGAGCGCGCGCGTCATGGCGCGGAGCTCGTGGTACCCGGGCAGCATCGGCACGATCGCAGCGTCGGCCGCGACCATTGCTTGGCGGCCGAAGACCGTGTCGCCGGCCGGCGTGTCGATGATCGCCACGTCCAATTCCACGCGGAGAGGCTCGAGGAGGCGGGCCAGTTCCCGCCCGTCGCCGCCGAGCAAGCGGGCGGTCTGCTGTCGCAGCTGCTCGTAGGCGGTCGGGACCAGCGTCAGGCTGGCGCCCGCATGCTCACGACCCATTTCGACGCGAACCTCGTCGACCTCGATCTGATCCATCAGGACGTGCTCGATCCTGGGACGCCGATCTTCGTCCTCGATCCGCCAACTCGCCGAGAGGTCGGCCTGCGGATCGAAGTCGACCATCAGCACTCGAAGCCCTCGGTCCGACAAGCTGGCGGCGACGTTGACGGCGGTGAGCGTCTTGCCCACGCCGCCCTTCTGGCTAAGCACGGCGATCGTGATCACGTGGGTCCTCCTGTGGCGAGGGTGTTCTACGTGGAACACCCTTCTGATCACGGTTCGCCGTGCCTGCGCGCTTGTCTCAGGTACGTGCCCGTTTGCTCCAGGCGGAGTCGATAGCTGAGCTCATCGCGGTCAACAGCCGTTGCCCGACTCACGGCAGCGAGCGGACGCAACGCGCGCCGACATTTTGCGCATCCTTGGCAGACGAAAGCACGTCCGCGGTGGGGTCCTCATGGCTGGAGAAGCCCGCACCTGCGCCGTTTACACGAGCGTCAACCCAAGATCTCGAATGCCCGCGTATAGCCAAGGCCAGGACCGAGGTCGTCCCAGAGCTGCGTCGGCGGCATGCGATTCCAGCTGTGACCGAGCAACACGGCCGCGGTCTGCGGTCCGAACATGAACAGGTGCAGCTTTGCCCAGCCTTCCTCGGCGAGCTCGCGCAGTATGCCGCGGGCTTCTGCGACCCAACCGCGGACGGCTGCCCCGTCGGCGAGTGCGTCGGTGCCTGTGCTCGGGACGGTCACGTGCACGAACTCTGCGACCGGCAGGGCTTGTTCGGAGAGGTGCTTGAGGACTGCTGGTTCGAGCGAGCCGGTGATGCTAAACCCAACGGCCAGATCCTTTCCCGCATTCACCGAGGTACGGCTGTACGTGAGGCCCACTGCGGCACGCTCGCCGTAACTGGCAATGTCGCCGGTCCAGGTGCCGTCGCCTGCGCGGCCGACGACAAGCACCTGGTAGCCGCGCGTGTCAGGGAAAACCGTTCCGACGTAGATGGAACTCGCCAGGCGGAAAGCGCCGCCGAGACGGACCTCCCGATATCCGCTGCCGCGGATGCTCTGCTCCACGCGAGCGAGTTCAGGAGCGAAGCGCGTCTGCCACACGCTCGGGTCGGCAGGTTGCCGGCGCTGGCGCGGATCGTCGCCCGGGAAGGCGTCGACCCAGTCGATGGTCTCCGTGGCGAGCTCTGGGTAGATATCGTGATCTATGGCCTGAATGACGACTGTGGCCCGGGGGGTGCCGGCGCGCAGTCCGCGAGCTTCGATGATCTCGCCGACGATCGCAGAGTCGACATCGCGAATTCCGTCCTCGACCCACCCGCGCGCGACCAGCATGCCTTGCTCGACGGCCAGCTTGGTGCTGACGAGCCCGGACGCGTCCATGACCCATCGACAGTGCTCTTGTAGCTCGTTGATCGACACCCGTGAAGCTCTGACCCGGAGATCACGGAGCATCTTCAGCAGTACCTCCTCCTCCACTCCCACGTGCTCGGCCCACGCGGCCCGTAGCCTTCCGACGTTGGACCGCGGACCGCCCGTCGCGAACTTCGGTACGAGCCGTTCGGTGACTCCGTCGATGCAGGCCATCGCTGTGTCGCCCGCGGCTATCAAACGATTGGTGTGCAGCACCATGAACGGAGTCTCGCCATCGACGGTCAGGCGCTCCCAGGATTCGTAGAAGCGTTGAAGCGGCGACTTTTTGTTGCCGTCCGCGCTGGTGAACCATTCGGCGTCGAGCGGCTCCTTACCCGGGTTGCGGACGAACTTGACCTGGTGGTATTCGCCTGGTCCGGCAGTCCGATGCACGACGAGGTCATCGAGGTTCCCGGCGCCGTGCTTCTCCAGCTCGACGCGCCGGACTTCGGGATCTCGATGGACGAGTTTGGCGGCGTGTAGCCACGTCAGTAGATGCTGGTAGTCGTCGCCGAGATATCGGGCACCGCTGGCCGCAGGCCCCTGTCCCGCTGTCACTTGTCGACCCTCGCTGTCATCAAGCGTGAGCGTACGACCAGTCCCAGACGGCCCGACGTAGCCCTCGGGCATGCCGTCCGCCGACGCGCATAGGTTTCTTGGAGTGCCCCCAACCGCCGCGCTTTCCGTTGAACTGAGGACCGCAGCTGAGGCTGAACGTGCGATCGTCGCGGACCGGGTTGCCGAACTCCGTGCGCAGGCGCAGCGGCTGCACGACCTTGCCGACGCGGCGGACGCAGATTTGGCGTCGAGCCTGCGGCTTCTGCACCAGCTCGACGAGATGCTCGGGCTCTCCCCGCAGATGTCAATCGCCGATGTCGACGAAGAGCTGCGGGGTCAGCGCCTGAGATATGACCAGAAGTTGTGGATGCGCCCGATGAAGAAGGCGGCGTACCTTCCCGGTTGATCAAGACCGTCCGCCGGAAGGCGGCGAAGGAAGGCACGCCATGGAGAATGTTCGCAGGCTC